>Ga0209200_1005098_pt1 | contig 10279 bp, 8 predicted proteins | sample AD_UKC033_MetaG_FD_184406 | JGI IMG/M metagenome (GOLD analysis project Ga0209200, IMG submission 184406) | Active sludge microbial communities of municipal wastewater-treating anaerobic digesters from USA - AD_UKC033_MetaG (SPAdes) (version 2) | ecosystem: Engineered > Bioreactor > Anaerobic >...
GAATGCAGGTCGATTCCACAATACAACCTCTTCATCATCCGCCTCCTTTCTGCCGTATCCTACACAGTTACAAAGATACCGCAACTGCGTCGATTCGGCAGCCGAAAGACCGGCTAGATGATTATCAGGTCTTGAATTAAGAATTTTCCGCGTACCACAAACTCATCCCTGCATACAAAGTTAGTCCCTATTCTGTTTTGAACCATCATCACTCACCTTGTTCTCGCAAATTATCGGAGTTTAGTGATGTTCAAGGTGTATCAGGAAACGTGATTTGTGTTCAGAGATATCTCCTACGAGAAATGCCAGCGGGGTCTTTATCTGGGACTTTCCGAATGCAGGACAACCGGAAGGGATGCCGAAATTCTTAATTCAAGACCTGACCCCGAGAATTTTCTTCAGCACGAATGTTGAGGGCTGGCGCTGTTCCTGGGGTTGGGGGCGCCGACGGTGAAGTCCGAGGCGTTGTCGCCCGAGTCCGCACAGCCCAGCGAATTGCGGGAATCGGATGTCGCGTTGTTCGGCGCGGGCGCGGGTCCCGATCCTTCATAACAGTCGGCTGTCGTCCCGTATCCGACGAAATCCTGAATGGCGCCTCCGGTTGGGCACGATCCCGACAGGAATGTCGTCGTATTGGTGAGGGCAATTTTTCCTGCGCCGGCCGACATCGTTATGGTTCCCGTTGCGTCCGGAGTCGGAAGGTCCACAGTTCCGGCTCCGCCCGCCGCTTCCTTAATCAAGTAATAGCCTCCCGCGGGGATCGATCCGGAGAGGTCGGTCCTGTTGGTCCAGGTTGTGCCCGTGGCGCTGGTGTACTGCACCGCCCAGCCGGTCAAGTCCTGCGCGGTGCCACCCGCGTTGAAAAGTTCGATGAAGTCGTTCTTGTATGTCGAGCCGCTGTTGCCTCCTCCGCCGTACACCTGGCTTATGACCACCCTGGCAGGAAGCGGAGCGGCCGTCACGATTATGGTCAGCGTGCTGAGAGCCTGCTGAGGGTATGGGTTCAGGCAGGAGTCCGTCACCCTCAGCGCCGCCGTGTATGTCCCCGTGGAGCCGTAAGTGTGAGCGACACTCGTCCCGATGGCTTCCTGGTTGAAGGTTATCCCGTCGTAGCTGAAATCCCATTCGTAGGTGAGAGTCCCCTCGCCGCTTGCCGAGCCGCTGAAGGTCTGCTCGGTTCCGAGGATCACGTTAGCCGCGGGAAGAACCGACGCGGTTGCGGAGATTGAGTTGCAGACGGGAAGCGAGCAGCCTGCGATCGTCTGGTAACTCTTGCATGCCGAGGATGAGACCGGCCTCTCGCCGCCCCCGCTCGCTCTTCCGTAGGATCCTTCTTCAACAGCGTTGCTGGCGACGACGATGAAATAATCGGCGAGGCCGAGCCTGAGATCGTCCAGCGCGAGAGAGTAGGACGCCTCACCCTCCGAGCATACGAGGGCTGTGTCGTGGTTGTATCCGCCTGTCGCGAGCGCCGAGAGGTCGCCCCTGTAGACTGAATAAGACTGCTGGTTGCACGAGGCGGGTTCCGTCCACGACAAAGCGACGTCTGTCCCGTCGGTGGACAGCATGAGGGCGGTCGGTTCTCCGGGAGGGTAGACGGTTAACGGCGAGCCTCCGGCGTGCACCCAGTCGTAGTTGAAGACAGAGGCAAGGTAATTGAACCCGCGGTCCGACTTTATCTGGACGGCCAGCTCGCGATTGGCCTTGTTCGAGTTCTCCGAGCCGTTGATCGAGCCAGTGTGCGTCCAACCATTCGTCCCGTCGTGCACGAGAACCATCTTGTTGTGGATGCCGGTCGCCGTCGGCGAATCGCGCCTGCATTGGAGGTTCAGTCCTTCCGAAGAAGCGATGCCGTTCACGTAGTTCATGGTTTCGGCGTTGTTGTACCCCGAATCGTAGATCGAATCGAGGATGATCTTCACCTCGACGCCCCGCCTGGCGGCATCTATGTACGCTTCCAGTCGAAGGTTGGGGTCTGTCGCGGGATTGCTTGTCGAAGGGCCCCAGAACTCATATTCGTAAAGCTGTTCGACATACACTTTGCCTCCCGCCCCGGCGCGGGCGATCATCCCGAGCAGGGAGTCGTCCTCCCTCAGACAGTTGTCCGGCGCCTGGACCACTTCGAAGTCGAAGCTTCCGTCCATTACAAGGGGCTTCCAGAACTGGACGGGATAGGTGACGAGGTCTTCTCCCTGGTAAGGCACGAATCCCGAAGGCGGCGAATCGGTCGAGGCGTTCCACCGCCTCACATCCACATGGTTCACCGGATCGACATCCTTCCCGAAAATGTCCATGAAATGGGCGATGATCGAGGAAGCGTCCGTCGCGATGTAGACTCCCCTGTGGCCGTCCGTCCCGTTCGACATGTCGTCGGCGGCGAAGGAGGAGTTGTTCAGGTTCTCCGAGCCGGTGAGCAGCCAGGCGCCGTCGATCACGCAGAATTTCGCGTGCTGGTAGTTATACCTGGGGCCTTCCCCGGTAGCGGCGTCCGCGTCCATGAAATAGACCTCTCCGCCCGCGTTTTCTATCTGCTGCGCCACCCATCTGCCCTGGTCCGTGAGGGCGTTTCGTTCCAACAGGATCTTCACCTGTACGCCCGCCGATTGCCGGGCCGTCATCGCCTGTTCGAGCTGGTACGATTCGAAGGCGTACCCTTCGATATAGATCGTCGATTGCGCGTTGTTGATGTATTTGAGGTAGTTCCCCAGCACGTTGTCGGGCGAGACCCAGTATTCGAGGTGACAGTTCTCGGTCGTCTTCTTCGTGTCGAAGAAATGCTCCGTATCCCAGCCGGTCCGCCTCAGTTTCTTTCCAAGATGGTTGTCGTCGGCCGATTGCGCCCAGTCTGAAAGGGTGTCCGTGTCGGGCGTAGGCTTGCAGGTCGCCTCGTCGAGCTTCCTGCTGAGGATCTGCCCTTCCGCCGTGAACTCCGGGTATGGATAAACCGCCGCGCCTGTCCAGCCCGGGGCCGTGATGTCGCCGCCTTCGTAGACGATCGTGTCGATGATCGTTCCCGAGGAATTCTTGAGGAGGCACTCGTCGCCGGTGTTGGTGAAGGACGGCGCCGTCCCAGTCATGTTCGGCACGGAGGGATCGCTGTCGGCGCTTCCATATTCAAAGTCGGCGTCATAACCGAACGCGGTCTTGAAGGAAGTGGCGGTTTTCGTTATCCAAATGATCTGTCCCGGCTGGATCGTACAGGACGGAAAGGTCACCGTTCCCTCGCCCGAACCTGTCACCGAATCGGTAACCTGCCAGCCGCCGATCGCGATCGGGGAAGAGGAGATGTTCATCAGCGCCACGGCCTCGTCAGGCTCGTTGGAAAGATAGGTGTCGTAGTAGATGGCGTAGATCATCACGGTCTCGGACGCCGCCGGGAGATAAAAAGGAAACAACGCTAAGAAGAGGATAAATCCGATGAAGCAAACGGTCCTGGCCATGGCAAGGCTCCTTCCGATGTCGGCCCCTTCATATCATCCTCCGTTTTTCGGGAGGGTTGCAAGGGGAAGGCCGACGCTTCGCTTCCCGAAGAGGAGGGCGATCCGAAACGAAAGCCCAAGGGCGGGGGACTTTTTTCAAAGGAAGGTATAAAATGAAGGGGTGAGGAAGGAAGAAATGAAAAATGAAAAACCAGAAAAGCCCGAAGTGGTTATAATGGTTGATCTAATTATTGTTTGGCGCCATGAGCAATCGTAACTACATATGCTTCAAGTGCCGGACGACAGTCCGCAGAGAAGATAATGCTGAACGGGAAGTTAAATGCCCACACTGCGGAGCAAATACTGAAAATATTGGCTATAAAATTCCAATTCCACCAAAAGTGAAAATTAAAGTATGGCAAAACCTTGAGGAGCAGCTTAAAAACGAATCATTGTCAGCAACTGCCAATGAAAAAAAATTCAAGGCCAAACGCATGCATGACATAGAAAAAGAACTAGAAAAGCTTGAAGCCCTGCCTGAAAACGAAGGTAGAAAAGCATTAATTAAAAAACTAAAGCAGGAGTTGGCGCAAAACAGGGGGGCAAATCTTGATCGGATGCAAGGAGATATGAAGCATGAGTAAGCGAATTTACGAAATAGATGGCTCTAGATTCTCGACCTTGGAAGGTTTTTTTGATGAGGTCAGTAGTGTTCTTATTCCCGGTAAGGATTGGGGAAAGAACCTGGACTCCTTTAATGACATTTTGCGAGGTGGTTTTGGTACAACTGATGGTGGCTTTATCCTGAAGTGGAAAAACTCTGATCTGTCTCGGGAGAAACTTGGTTATGCAGAAACTGTTCGTCAGCTTGAGCACCGCGTTCAACATTGCCATCCTTCCAATCGAACCCACATATCTGATGATCTTGCAAATGCAAAAAACGGTATCGGCCCGACTGTTTTCGAGTGGCTTACCGAGATAATTAGAGTGCATTGTACCGGTGGCGAGGAACATGAGGATGGTATCGAATTGGTGTTGGAATAAATAATCCCACCTCCCCATCTTTGTTCACTTTAATAATTAGCAGAGGGTTCGGGGGTTCGGGGCCAGGCCATGCGTTATGCATTTTCTGGATAAGGTGGATTACTTCGTTTGTCGTGGCTTTGAAGGCAGCCTCGTAATGACCGGCTTCAGGCTTCGCCTGCATTGAAAATTGAAAAGTGAAGATTGAAAACTGAAGAATTGTGGTAGCCGCGCTCTTTACGGGCGCGCCCGCGGGCGTGAAGCCCGCGCCTACCAAAGACATCATATTCCCTATTGACCCTTCAGCCATCAGCCCGAAGGGGGTAAAATGACGTGCCCAAAGACGACTTCACGTCGCGACAGGGCACATTCTCTGCCGGGGGAGTGTTCAGTGCAGCGAGTATGCGAGCGGAGCGCCTAAGAGAGGAGAGGATCGCCCCTCTCTTCGGGAAGCGACGCGAAAACTACAGCTATTTCGCGGCGCTTTCAAACGGAAGCAGTGGCGCTTCTTCGTCTTTGCCTGAGGCGGGGCGGGGGTTCTCGTACTCGAAGGTCTTCCCTTCGTAGTTCCTGACGATCAGGCTGTTCTCGGTGTAGGAAGTGACGTAATTGGGAAGGAGGGGGATCTTGCCGCCGCCTTCGGTGTCGAGGGCGAAGGTCGGCTGGGCGAGGCCGGAGACCCTGCCTCTCAGATGCTCCATGATCTCGATGCCCTTGAAGACGCTGGTCCTGAAGTGGGAAACGCCCCTGACCGGGTCGCACTGGAAAAGGTAGTAGGGCTTCACGCCGATCTTCAAAAGGCCGCGCATCAGCTCTTCGATGACCTTGGGCTCGTCGTTGACGCCCCTCAGAAGGACCGCCTGGTTGAGGACGGGTATGCCCGCGTCGAGAAGCCTCCTGCAAGCTCCCGCCGATTCTTCGGTGATCTCGTTCGGATGATTGAAATGGGTGACGAACCAGACGGGGAAATATCTCTTCAGGGTCTCGGCGACCTCCGCCGTTATCCTTTGCGGAAGGACGACCGGGTAGCGAGACGCCAGCCTGATTATTTCGAGGTGCGGGACAGCCCTCAGCTCCTTGAGCAGGTGATCCAGGAGTTCGAGAGGGAGCGAGAGCGGGTCGCCGCCCGAGATCATCACTTCTTTTATCGCGGGCGTCCTCTTCACATATTCCACCATCGCCGAGAGCTGCGACGGCGTCCTCGGGGTCTCGTCCTTCGCCCATTCCCTTCTTCTCATGCAGTGGCGGCAATAAACGGGGCAGATGTTCGTCGTGAGGAAGAGCGCCCTGTCGGGGTAGCGGTGGACGACGCCCGGCACGGGCATCGTGACCTTTTCCTTCAGAGGATCTGGGGAGTGGCGGCCGTCTTCGAACTCGCCGGATGTCGGAACGCACTGCTTCCTTACCGGATCGTCCGGGTCGTCCGGGTCCATCAGCGAAAGGTAGTAGGGGGTTACCGAGAACCTTGTCGCGGCCTCTTCCGCGCCGAAGGCCGCCAGCTCTTCATCGCTGAGGCGGAGCAGTTTCGAGAGAGAAGAAAAGGTGGCAACCCTGTTCTTGAGCTGCCACCTGAAATCGTTCCACTCGTTATCGGACGCTTCGGGGAAAAAGTAACTTCTTTTGGATGCCATATCAGAAAGGCGAAAAGCCTCCCTCTCCCCAGTAGTCGTTCCTGAGCTGGTCGAAAAGGTTCTTCAGCGCGTCGAAGTGGTCCTTTTCCCACTCTTCCAGGAAGGCGTAGAAAGACTTGACCTCCTTAGAGTCGGCGCCCGCGGCGGCCTTGTGGAAAAGGGCCATCGCGTTCGTTTCCAGGGTCATCCCGACGGAGAGGGCGCCCATCTCGAACGTCGCTCCCCTCGCCTGGTCGACGAACTTGTCGGTGAAGAGATCGGTGGCGAACTTGCCCATCGAGTGGCTTTTCAGCGTGGTGTCGAAGGCCTTGACGCCGTCCTTCTTGTACTTTTTGCCGACGCTCTTGAGGTAGTTCTGGTGCTGCACCTCGTCGTAGGCGAGCTTCTGGAAAAGTTCCTTGGCGGCGGGCTTTTCGCACTTGTCGGCCGTCATGGAATAGAAGGTGTGGCCGTTGATCTCGATCTGGTACGCCTGCTTCAGAATGTCCAGTATCTTGTCCTTGGCTGCCATCTTTACCTCCGGCTTATTTCACTATCTTCAGGGTTTCCTCGACCAGCTCTTCGGGTGTCATCACCATCCCGCCGACCCTGCCGTAGAAGTGAACCTTCCGCTCCTTGCCGAGGTGGTACTTCACGTCCTCGATCATCTGGCCGGTCGAGAGCTCGGAAACGAACACATGCTTGCATTTCGCCGCCGTCTCTTCGAGAGCTTCGCCGGGGAACGGGAAGAGGGTGATCGGCCTGAAGAGCGCGGCGTTCACGCCCTTCTCCTTGAGCACTTCGATGGCGGTCTTGATGATCCTGGCGACCGTTCCGTAGGCGACGAAGAGGATGTCGGCCTTCTTGTCGAGGTTGAAGACCTCCCATCTCTTCTCGTTCTTCGCCATCTCCTCGTATTTCTTGACCAGCTTCCAGTTGTGCTTCTCCAAATCTTCCGGGTCGAGGTAGAGCGAGTTGATCACGTTCGGCTTCCTGCCCTTGGCGCCCGTGGTCGCCCACGGTTTTTCGGGAAGGTCTTCCGGGTTGATCACCTTCTTGAACTCGACCGGCTCCATCATCTGCCCGATGAGGCCGTCGCCGAGGATCATGACCGGGTTCCTGTATTTGTCGGCAAGATCGAACGCCTCCTGCACGAGGTCGGCGGCTTCCTGGACGGTCGAGGGGGCGAGGCACAGGAGCCTGTAGTCGCCGTGGCCTCCGCCCTTCGTGGACTGGAAATAGTCCGATTGCGACGGGAGGATGCCTCCGAGGCCCGGGCCGCCCCTCATGATGTTCACGAAGACGACGGGAAGCTCGGCTCCCGCGATGTAGGAGATGCCCTCCTGCATCAGGCTGATGCCGGGGCTGGAGGACGAGGTGAAGCACCTGATGCCCGCGCCGGCCGCGCCGTAAAGCATGTTGCTCGCGGAGACTTCGCTCTCGGCCTGGACGAACATCCCGCCCACCTGCGGAAGCCTCGCCGACATGTACTCCGGGATCTCGTTCTGGGGTGTTATCGGATAACCGAAAAAGTGGCGGCAGCCGGCCTGGATCGCCGCCTCTCCTATAGCTTCACAACCTTTCATCAGTTTTTTAGCCATTTTACGCTCCCTTCGCCACTTCGAAGCCCTTGGCGAGGGCCTTGTGGTTCACCTCCACCAGCTTCGGCTTCGACTTGAAATTCTCGCTGACGATCTCCTTCACCTTCTCGAGGTCCGCGATCTTGGTCGCCTCGATGAAGGCGCCGAGCGCCACCATGTTGCCCGCCTTCGCGTTGCCGCACTCGATCGCCAGCTCGTTGGCCGCGACCTCGATCACCTTCACGTCGGTCCTCTTCACCTTCCTGTTGATGAGCGAGGTGTTGATGACGATGACGCCGCCCGGGCGGACGGTGTCCTCGAACTTGTCGAGGGAGGGGAGGTTCAGCGCGATGAGCCCGTGGGGGTTCTTGCTCATGGGGGAACCCACCGGCTTCTCGGAGATCACGACCGTGCAGTTGCAGGTGCCGCCTCTCATCTCGGGGCCGTATGCCGGAAGCCACGTCACTTCGTATCCGTTCTTCATTCCCGAGTAAGCGAGCAGTTTGCCTATCAGCAGAACACCCTGGCCACCAAATCCTGCAAGAACAATTTCCTGATACATGTCAGCGCTCCGTTTCTTTGACGACCCCTTTGTCGGGGTTCTTGAATTCGCCCAGCGGATAGTAGGGCACCATGTTCGATTCGACCCACTTGGACGCGTCGGGAGGAGTCATTCCCCATCCCGTCGGGCAGGTCGAAAGGACCTCGACGAAGCTGTAGCAGACGCCCTTCACCTGGTAGTCGAAGGCCTTCTTTATGGCGAGCTTCGCCTGGACGATCGTTTTCGCGTCATAGACAGCGACCCTCGCGATGTAGGCAGGGGTCTTCAGTTCCTTGAGGAGTTCCGACATCCTTATCGGATATCCCGCCAGGTTGACGTCCCTTCCGTAGGGGCACGTGGTGGCCACCTGTCCGGGGAGGGTGGTCGGCGCCATCTGTCCGCCCGTCATCCCGTAGATCGCGTTGTTGACGAAGATGACGGTGATCTTCTCGCCCCTGTTGGCGGCGTGGACGGTCTCCGCCATTCCGATGGAGGCTAAGTCGCCGTCGCCCTGGTATGAAAAGACGATCAGGTCGGGCCTTCCGCGCTTGATGCCGGTCGCGACGGCGGGAGCCCTTCCGTGAGAGGCTTCGTGCATGTCGACGTTGAAATAATCGTAGGCGAGGACCGAGCAGCCGACGGGAGCGACGCCCACGGTCTTCTCCTGTATCCCCAGCGAGTCGATGGCCTCGGCGACCAGCCTGTGGATGATCCCGTGGTGGCATCCGGGGCAGTAGTGGACCTGCTTCTCGGCGAGGGCCTTGGGCCTCTCGGAGACCTTGCCCTTCACTTCCACCTGGATCGCGCAGTCGGGGCAGACCATCACGCAGTTGCGGCAGCCGGTGCACTCGTCGGGCTTCGCCGCGAACGGGAAGAAGTATCCTTTCGCGTTGATCTCCTTCGACATCTCGAGGACGCCGTGAGGGCAGATCTCGACGCAGAGGGTGCATCCCTTGCATCTGTCCTTCTCAACAAATACTGTGGGCATTTTCAGTACTCCTTTCTCAGACGACTGAAGGCGGCCGCAGGAACCCCTTGGGCGGAGAAGTGAAGGGAGGCAGGATGTGCCTCACTATCGGCATTACAGGCAGTTCAATTCCCCCCGCTCGGAAGGTTTCGGCGCCCAGATGGCTTATTATCGCACAAAATAATAAAGGAATAGAAGTGGCCTTGGAGACCCTCTCCGCCAGTTCGACGCCCTCGCCGACGACCCCGAGGTCGGTCTCGTCCATCAGGTGGCTGTTTGCGACGAGGCCCGTAACCTTCATCTGCGCGGCGGCCTCTATCTGGTCCAGCTTCTTGATGATCGCCTGCTCGTCCTCGGCGAAGGGCCTCATGGTGTTGACGACGAACAGAAGGTGCGCCTTCGACCTGTCTATGATGTCCCTGACGCTCCCCAGGACCCTCGCGCCGAGGTCGTCTCCTCCCACGTCGAGGACAACCCTCTCGTTGTTCGCCAGGGATCTTTCCAGTATCCCGCGAGCTTCCGGCATCAGGATGGGAAGGTCGGCGTAGAACTTCTCGCCCCCCGGAGCGACAAGCCTGATGACACGCGCCTTGAAGTCCTCTCTGAGCAGCCTGCAGCGGAAGTATGGCTTGATTAGATCGAGGTCGACTATCGTCACTTCCTTGCCGATGCTCTGCCAGAGGAAAGCCAGATTGACCGCGATCTCGGTCTTTCCCGAGCCGAAATGGCCCACGAAGATCGTGATCGGCCTGTCGAGTTTTTCAAGTGCCGGAATAATGCTCAGAAAGCCTCCGGGTCCTCCCGGCGCGCTGCGCCGAGGGAATTGAAAATTGAAAATTGAAAAAATCAAATTGAAAAATGGATGAAAGCCTCCATGTTTCAATCCCCCGGCTTTTCCCTTTCAACATCCCCCGAAAAGAAAAGCCAAGGGAGAAAACTATCGCGTTAAGCGGTGATTGTCAAGGGCGAACAAGCTTCACTTTCATTTCAAATTTTAAAGATTAAAGTTCAAGGGATTCGTCCACATAACTGGACCATGCTAAGATTAGCTGATGAAGGAAAGACAAAGACTTCTGGGTAATGAAAAGGATCCGATTTTAGGTGGTGAAAAAGTGGCAGGGTCGGATGGCCGAATTCTG
>Ga0209200_1005100_pt1 | contig 10275 bp, 10 predicted proteins | sample AD_UKC033_MetaG_FD_184406 | JGI IMG/M metagenome (GOLD analysis project Ga0209200, IMG submission 184406) | Active sludge microbial communities of municipal wastewater-treating anaerobic digesters from USA - AD_UKC033_MetaG (SPAdes) (version 2) | ecosystem: Engineered > Bioreactor > Anaerobic >...
ACTCACCTTTTCCACTCGCCCTTCGATCCGGACCACGCGCTCCAACTCGACCCAGTGGAACTGTAGTGCGGCAAAGGGGTTTTCCGAGAGTTCCCGCCCTTTTCGGCTATGATAGTTGGTGTACCAGACGAGCCCACGCGCATCCGCCGCTTTGAGGAGGACCGGGCGCGTAGCCGGGCGCCCAGACGCGCCGACGGTGGCAAGCGTCATCGCGTTGGGTTCAGGAACGTGGCAGCGCACGGCGTCGTCGAGCCAGCGGTGGAATTGCACGAAGGGGTCTGCAGCGATCTTGTCTTCGTCGAGGCTGTCGCGGTCGTAATCGCGACGCATCTGCGCGAGTTTGTCGAAAATCATGCGATTAGAAAGGGAGACCATGAAACGCGAACTGCAACATCTTACCCCCAAAGCGGCTCATGCGTTCCTGCAGGAACACCCTGAGGCGCTCTTCATCGATTGCCGTTCCGTGATCGAGTATTGGTTCGTCGGTCACCCCGTGGGGGCGGTGCATGTGGCGTGGGTCGAGGCGCCCCAATGGGCGCGCAACCCTCATTTCGAAGATCAGGTGCGGAAATTGGCGGGCGATGGACTCCACCGCCCGGTGGTGGTGATCTGCCGCAGCGGCAACCGTTCCGTGACTGCGGGTGAAGCCCTTTTGGCTGCAGGCTTCACCCATGTGATCAACGTGGTGCATGGGTTCGAGGGGGACCTGGACGAGCACCACCACCGCAGCAGCGTCAATGGTTGGCGTTTCGATGGGTTGCCGTGGGAGCAGGGGTGAGCAACGTGATCGAGGTATGGTCAGGCGGAGTCTAACCCCAAGGGTGGCGTCGGAGCTGGATCGCTTCGGCAAGATGCGCCCCGCCGATTCGTTCACACCCCGCCAGATCGGCGATGGTACGTGCCACTTTACGGATACGGTGGTGGGCGCGGGCAGAGAGTTGGAGCCGCTCTGCGGCTTTCACAAGGAGCTCTTCGGCCGCAGGTTCCAACGGGGCAAAGCGGTCGAGTTCGGCGGGGGAGAGCGCGGCGTTCGGTTTGCCTTGTCGCCACTGTTGGCGGGCGCGGGCGTCGCGAACGCGCGCGGCCACCACCGCGCTCGTTTCGCCCTGGGGCGCGTGTGTGAGCGTTTCGGCGGAAAGGCGGGGCGCTTCGACCATGAGGTCGATGCGGTCAAGGAGCGGCCCGGAGAGTCGCGCACGGTAGCGTTCGATTTGCGCAGGGGTGCAGCGGCAGCGGTCCGACGGGTCGCCCAGGTAACCACATGGACATGGGTTCATTGCTGCGACGAGCTGAAAGCGCGCGGGGAAAGTGACCCGTTGCCGCAGCCGCGCGACGGTGATTTCGCCCGTTTCGAGCGGTTCGCGCAGTGCTTCGAGCACGGTACGGGAAAATTCCGGGAGTTCGTCGAGAAAGAGGACGCCGTGGTGGGCGAGCGCGATTTCGCCCGGAAGGATCCTGCCTGCTGCGCCGCCACCGACGATCGCCGGAAGGGACGCCGAATGGTGCGGGGCGCGAAACGGGCGTTGCCGCCAGGCGCTGGGGTCGAATGGCGCCAAGAGCGAATGGATCGCTGCGGTTTCCAGCGCTTCGGCTTCGCTCAAGGGGGGTAACAGGGTGGGCAGGCGCGCGGCAAGCATCGATTTGCCCGCGCCAGGCGGGCCGAAAAGGAGCAGCGAATGGCCCCCGGCCGCAGCGATTTCGAGCGCCCGCTTCGCGGCTGCTTGTCCTTTGACGTCGCTGAGGTCGAGCGAAGCGGCAGAGAATGCAGTATCACCGGGTGCAGCGGTGGCGGGTGCGAACGCCTCCGGCCAGCCCGAAGGTTGCCGACCGTCGAGCCAGGCGTGGGCGTCCTGGAGGTCGCGCACCGGGTAACAGACCAAGTCGCCGACGAGCTGCGCTTCGGCCCAGTTCGCAACGGGAAGGATGAGCGCACGGCCTGCCTGTTTGGCGGCAAGCGCGGTGGGCAGCACCCCAGCCACGGGGCGGACCGAGCCGTCGAGCCCGAGTTCGCCGATGATTTCGCACTGGGCAAGCGCTTTGCCAGCGGCGATTTGGCCGCTGGCGGCAAGGAGCCCGAGCGCGATGGGGAGGTCGAAGCGGCTGCCGCTCTTGGGAAGGTCGGCCGGTGCGAGATTCACGGTGATGCGGCGCACCGGAAATTCGTATCCGGCACTGGTGAGCGCCGCCCGGACGCGGTCGCGCGCCTCTTTCACTTCGGCATCAGGCAGTCCCACGAGCGAAAAGCTCGGCAGGCCATTGGCCAAGTGCGCTTCGATCACCACTTCGGGCGCTGTGACACCCAGTGCGGCGCGGGTGCAAACCGAAGCCAGTGCCACAGCCTTTCCCGTCACTGTGTTGCAGCGGTGTCCCAGACGACGAGCGCGTGCTGTTTTTTGCCGCGCGACAGGATCGTGTACCGTCCAAAGCGGCGCGCGTCGCTCTCAAGCAGCGCACTCAGGTCGTTGACCTTGGCGCCGTTTACCGCAACCGCATTGCTTTGGATGAAGGTGCGCGCTTCGCTCTTCGAGCGGGCAAGCTGTGCGGCGACCAGCGCGTCGATGAGCGGGGTGGGTTGTGCCGGAAGACGAACCGACGACATGCCGTCGAGTGCGAGTTGTGCGTAATCCGTTTCGGTAAGTGCCGCCAGGTCACCAGAGAAGAGCGCTTGGGTGATGCGCTGCGCCGCAGCGAGTGCTTCCGGCCCATGGACGAGGCGGGTGACTTCCTCTGCCAAGATTCGCTGCGCTTCGGGCTTGCCCTCGCGCGCGCGGTCGGCCGCTTCGATCGCTTCGATCTCCGCAACCGGCAGAAAGGTGAAGTAGCGCAGGAATTTATAGACGTCGGCATCGGCCGTGTTGAGCCAGAACTGGTAGAACTGATAGGGAGAGGTTTTATTGGCGTCGAGCCAGACGGCGCCCGATTCGGTTTTGCCGAATTTGGTGCCGTCCGCTTTGGTGACCAAGGGAAGGGTCAGCCCGAACGCTTCGGCGCGAAAATAGCGGCGGATGAGGTCGATTCCGGCGGTGATGTTGCCCCACTGGTCGGAGCCGCCCAGTTGCAATCGGCAACCGAAGCGACGGTAGAGTTCGGCGAAGTCGTAGGCTTGGAGCAGCATGTAGGAGAATTCGGTGAATGAGATGCCCACTTCGTCGCGTTCGATGCGTGCGGCAACCGCCTCTTTTTTGATCATCGCGTTCACGGAGAAGTGTTTGCCGACGTCGCGCAAAAAAGTGAGCACGTTCATTTCGCCGAACCAGTCGTGGTTGTTGGCGATGATCGCAGCGTTGGGGCCGTCGAACTCCAGGAACGGTTCGAGTTGGCGACGAATCTTTGCCGACCATTCGAGGACGGTCTCCAACGTATTGAGTTTGCGCTCTTGCGCTTTGAAACTGGGGTCCCCGATCATCCCGGTGGCGCCACCGACGAGCGCAACCGGCTTGTGCCCTGCCAGTTGGAAACGGCGCAGCGCCAAAACCGGCACCAGATGGCCCAGATGGAGGCTGTCCGCAGTGGGGTCGAAGCCGCAGTAGAGCGTGATCGGACCGTTGGTGAGCACTTCGGCGAGCGCTTCCGGATGGGTGCATTGGGCGATGAGGCCGCGTGCGGCGAGGTCGTCGAGTAGGTTCGTGGTCATCGTCGTTGCCGTTGCACGAAATGGGACTGCCGGGATTATAACGTCTGGGGCGCGAAGGGGGCCGCAAGATTCCGCGTGGTGTAGCCGCACCGCAAGGGTTGGCGGTCTGGGAGGGGTTGGCGGTATAGAATGGCACCCGTAGGGTGGTGGGGTAGCGTCGATGCGTACCGCAACGCGTCGGGCGTGGCGCGGGTGATCGAACCCGGGGTGGTGTTCAGCAAAACCACACGGTGGATCGTTGGATGGGAGGTGCGCGATGGCGGAACGGGGCAGTGACCAATTGGGTGCGCCGCAAAAGGATGACGCGGTTCGCGCGCAGCTGCACGCCCTTTTTGCGGCGGCGGTGGCGCGGGCGCAACCCGAACAGGTGATGCCGGAATGGGTGGCGCAGTTGATCGCTGAAGCGCCGCGTGGCCGGACGATCGTCGTCGGTGCCGGCAAAGCGAGCGCAGCGATGGCCGCGGCGCTCGCGGCGCAATGGCCAGAGGCGTTGCCCCTTTCCGGCGTGGTGGTGACCCGATACGGCCATCTGCCGCCAGCGTGCGCGCACGGCGCGACACCGTGCGGACGCATCCGACTTCTCGAAGCGGCCCACCCGACCCCCGATGCGGCAGGGTGCCATGCCGCGCAAATGGTGCTCGACGCGGTGGCCGAAGCGGGCCCGGACGATCGTGTGGTCTGTCTCCTCTCTGGCGGGGGTTCGGCGTTGTTGCCGCTTCCACAAGCGGGAGTGTCCCTTGCCACATTGCAGTCGATCACTGCGCAGTTGTTGGCCTGCGGCGCGACGATTGCCGAAATCAACTGCGTGCGCAAACACCTGTCGCGGATCCAAGGCGGACGGTTGGCGCTTGCCGCAGCACCGGCACCGGTGGTGACGTTGGCGATCAGCGACGTGCCGGGGGACGACCCTGCGGTGATCGCAAGCGGCCCCACGGTCCCCGACCCCACGACCTGCGCGGAAGCGTTGGCGGTGCTCGAACGCTATGCGATCGCAGTGCCTGACGCAGTCCGTACCGCGCTCGCTGAGGGGCGCTGGGAGACCCCGAAACCGGACCACCCTCACTTTGCCCGTTGTCGTTATCACCTCATCGCGACGCCATGGGAGAGCCTTGCCGCCGCAGCCGAGGAGGCGCGCCGTTTTGGTTTCGCTGCCCATATCCTGAGCGACGCGATCGAAGGAGAGAGCCAGACGGTGGCGCAGTGGCACGCCGCGCTCGCCCGCGCGGTGGTGTGCCACGGTGAGCCGTTTTGCGCGCCGTGTGTGCTCCTCTCTGGCGGGGAGACGACAGTAACATTGCCGAGAAAACCTGCTGACCCGCTCCTTCCGGCACGGGGTGGGCGCAACAGTGAGTTTCTGCTGGCGCTGGCGTTGGCGCTGGACGGCGCGGCGCATGTCTGGGCGATCGCGGGGGATACCGACGGGATCGACGGCAGCGAAGAGAACGCCGGGGCGCTCGTCACCCCGACCACCCTGGCGCGCGCCCGTGCGTTGGGGGTAGATGCGCGGCGTTACTTGGCGGCACACGACGCCTACGATTTCTTTGCAGCGCTGGGTGACTTGGTGGTGACCGGGCCGACGCGGACCAACGTCAACGATTTCCGAGCGCTCATCATCGTGCGATAAAACCCGCGTCGATAACGGAATAACCGAAAACGGGTGTTTTCCGTACCGCATGCCCGGTACATTTGAAAGCAGACAGGTACGGGGAAAACGGTATGGAATGGGCTCTGGTTGCAGGCGGCGCGCTCGTTGGCTTCATCGTCGGGTTGACCGGCGTCGGAGGCGGTTCGTTGATGACGCCGCTCCTGATATACGGTTTTGGCGTATCGCCTCATCTTGCGGTCGGTACCGACCTTCTGTTTGCAGCGATCACCAAATCGGGGGGCGCGCTTTCCTTTGCGAAGCATCGCATGGTGCCGTGGCGAATCGTCGTTCCGCTCACCGTCGGCGGCCTGGCAGGGGTCGGTGTGATGTTGGTGTTCCTGAAAACCGTAGGGCCGGCGAGCGAACACGTTCACCGCCTGATGCAGCACACGTTGGGGGTGATGTTGCTGCTCACCGCAGCGGCAACCCTCTACAAAGTGGTGAAGAGCGGGGGCGTGGTGACGCCATCGCCAAGCGCCGCATCGGACAACGGCGCCACTCCTGCCGCGGCGCATGGTCGCGTCAATTCTGGCAGCGCAGCGCACACGGTGCGCGATCGCGAACAGCCACGTTGGGCGGCGGTACCCTGGTTGATGGGCGCGGTGATCGGCGCGTTGGTCACGCTCACCTCGGTTGGGGCTGGTGCGGTGGGTATGGCGATCCTGATGGTGCTCTATCCGCATGTGCCGTTGCCCCGGCTGGTCGCTGCGGACGTCACCTACGCCGTGCCGCTGACGCTGGCGGCGGGGTTGGGGCACGCTGCGCTCGGCACCGTCGATTGGGCGATGCTGGGTTGGTTGTTGTTGGGTTCGCTTCCAGGTATCTGGGTCGGGAGTCACCTGGTCCGTGTCGTCCCACAACGCTGGGTACGCTCCGTTTTGTCGCTGCTGTTGGGCTACATCGGTGCGAAGCTGCTGCTGGCGTAGCGATTCGCGGTAGCGAACAAGTCAAACAAACGTTTGACTTGTTCATCTCCTTGCGCTATCCTTGATCTGTTTTTTCGACACGCCAAGGAGAACCCTATGCCGATTCCAGCAGCTTTCCAAGGTCGTTTTCGGGTGCCGGTGATCGCCGCGCCGATGTTTCTCGTCTCGGGCCCCGAATTGGTGATCGCGGCGTGCAAGGCGGGGGTTGCTGGCACCTTCCCGTCGCTCAATGCGCGCCCGGTGGCGCAACTGGAAGCGTGGCTCGATTGCATCACGCGGGAACTCGCCGAAGCAGCCGCGCAGCACCCGGAACAACCGGTTGCCCCGTTCGGGGTAAACCTGATTCTGCACCATTCGAACACGCGGTTGGCCGAAGATCTGGCGCTCATCGAGCGCTTCAAGGTGCCATTCGTGATCACCAGCCTGGGCAATCCTCGGGAAGCCGCCGAGCGGATCCATGCGTATGGCGGGTTGGTCTTTGCCGACGTGATCCATGCCTACCACGCGAAGAAGGCGATCGAAGCGGGGGTCGATGGGATCATCGCGGTGTGCGCGGGCGCGGGCGGCCACGCGGGTACTCAGAGCCCGTTCGCACTCGCCCGTGAGATTCGCGAATTTTGGGACGGCACGCTCGTTCTCGCCGGGGCGATTTCCGATGGGTACAGCGTGCGCGCCGCTGAAGTGTTGGGTGCCGATTTCGCCTACATGGGGACGCGCTTCATTGCAACTAAGGAATCGATGGCCAGCCCTGGGTACAAGGAGATGGTGACGCGCTGCACGGCATCCGACGTGGTCTATACCGACGCGGTTTCGGGTACCAACGCGAACTTCCTTTGGCCGAGCCTCGAAGCCGCGGGATTCAAGCGCGAAGAACTCGCGATCAACTTCGGTAAAGGGAAACTGAAGGCGATCGGTGACGAAGCGAAAGCGTGGCGGGACATCTGGAGTGCCGGGCACGGCGTTTCGGTGATCCACGACGTTCCGACCGTAGCTGAATTGGTCGCGCGGCTCGAAACCGAATATCGGCAAGCGGCGGCGTTGCCGTTGAGCGCCGCAGTGCGCGGGTGATTTTTTTGGGTGTGAGGAGACGACGATGAAAAATAGGAAACGGCAAATCGGGATCGCGGTGGCGTCGGCGCTCGCGATCTTTTCGGGTGGTGTCCATGCCCAGGCGGTGGTTTTCGGGGACAGCCTGAGTGATGCGGGCACGTACGCGCTGATTCCGGGGGGTAGCCGCTTCACGACCAATCCGGGGCCGGTCTGGAGCGAACGCATCGTGCAGGGCTTGGGCGGTACGGTCGGCCCCGCACAATTGTGGGCCGGAAGTGGCGCATTCGTACGGAACCCGTACGGCGACATCTGGGCAAACGGTGGGGCGCGCGCTATGCCACCCTCACCGCAGGGATGACCGGAATTTCCTATGACCTCGAACGGGAGATGACGCTGCGGACGCTGCACCGCACCGAGCGCGGCTCGACGACCAGCGGAAGCGTACGTCAAGTCCGTTTCGAGGTCGGGCAATGGTTCGGCGAATCGGCACGATTGCATGGACCGTTCGCGGCACTGGGCTGGCGCTGGGTCCATCTGGGGGGTTACAGCGAGACGAGCGGTTCCGCGACGGCGCTGCGCTTCGCGGCGCAGGATTTCGATCAAGGGGTCGGTCAGATCGGCTATCAATGGCGGATGCACAGCGCGCCCAACCTGGTGTGGCAGGGTCGGTTGGCGCTCGAAAAGGCGTTCCAGGATAGCCGCCGTACTGTGACCCATGGCGCGGTGGGTTGGGCTGGGGCGTTCCCGACCGAGGTGGGAAGCGACAACGGCGCGCAGGTGACCGCTGACCTTGGCGTGCAGTGGAACCTGGCGTCGCAGCAGCAGCTTCGGCTGGGGCTCTTTGCCACCGCGGGGCAGAACGACCAGCGCGCCGCGGGCCTTTCGCTCAACTGGCAAAAGGCGTTCTGACAAAATCGGGCATCGCAGGGAGTGGCGCAAGCGCGACGCCCTGCTCCTGTAACGTCGCGGCCAGCGCTTGCGCGATCGCTACCGCTTCCGGGGTGTCGCCGTGCACGCAGATCGCGTGGATCGGCGCCGGGAGGACTTCCCCCGTGGCGGTGACGACGCCGCCGGCTTCGAGCATCGTTTGGACGTGACGAAGCACCGCGTCGGGGTCATGAAGCACCGCACCCGGTTCGCTGCGGGGCACCAGTGTGCCGTCGGCCGTGTAGGCGCGGTCGGCGAAGATTTCGTGTGCGACGGGAAGCGCAGCGTCGTGACCCGCAGCGGCAAGCGCTGAGTGCGGAGGCGCGAGCAGGATCAAGGCGCGGGTGTTCTGCCAGGGGATGCCGTGGCCGCTACCCGCAAGTGCCTGGCTTGCGGTTTGCACGGCGCGGACGATTGCGCGCGCGGTGACGGGATCGCGCCAGGCGCGGTTGTAAAGCGCACCGTGGGGTTTGACGTGGGTCAGCGTCACCCCTTCACTGGCCGCGAGCGTGGCCAACGCGCCGATTTGGTAAAGGAGAAGCGCTTCGAGCTCTTCAGGCGGAATCGCCATCTCACGGCGGCCAAAGCCGAGAAGGTCCGGGTAGCTTGGGTGGGCGCCGACACTCACCTGTGCGGCGCGCGCCAATGCCAGGGTCTTGCGTGCCGTGACGGGGTCTCCCCCGTGAAAACCGCAGGCAAGACTCGCACTTTGCACGAGCGCGAGCATCGCAGCGTCATTGCCCATCGACCAGGCGCCGTACGATTCGCCCAAATCAGCGTTGAGATTGAGGGTAAGGGTCATACGAAATCCTCCCATGTGGCGTCCCAGACGCCGCTCACCAGGTTTTCGTGCCAAAGTCGTTGCGGATCGGGTTCGCCCCCCGCGCCGATGAGCGCTGCGAGGTCTGGTGTGGCACTCGCTGCGGAACGGGCGCGGGCCAGCGCGTGCTGCTGGAAGCGGCGCCAGCGCGCGGAGAACGCATGCCAGGCGTTGTCGGGGTCGGTAAGCCAGGCAAAGCGAATTTCTTCCCCCGGTTGGAGATGGGCCAGGCGCCAGCGGTCGGCTTCGATCACCTGCGCGATCTTGGGGTAGCCGCCCATCGTCTGGGCGTCGTTGAGGAGAACGATCGGCTGGCCAGCAGGCGGCACCTGCACCGCGCCGGGCCAGAGCGGTTCAGAACGGATCTCTGGTGGCGTCGCGACCAGCATGGGGCCTTCGAGACGTGCGCCCATGCGGTCGCTTGCGGGTGTCACCTGCCACAGAGCGCTGACCCAAGCGGCGCGCGCGTCGTCAGCGAACGCGGACCATTGGGCGCCGGGTAGGCTACGGATCGGTTCGGTACTGGCCAATGGCCAAGGAAGGGGCAGGAACGCAGCGCACGGCGGTTGGGTGGGTGGCGTCACGGGGATCCGATCACCCGCGGCAAGCGGTCGCCCCTGCCAACCGCCAAAACGGGCACGCAGCTCCGTGCTCGTGCTGCCCAGGCATTCGGGGATGGCCAGCGTCCCCGCGCCGACGACGGCGATTCGGCCTTCGCCGATCCGTTCTACGATAACGGTCTCACCGGGGGCGAGTACCCAACTGAGCACTCCGTGCACCGTCAGCTGCGTGTCTTCGATGCGTAAGCGGACGTTGCCCGCGACGACGACGGGGAAGGGCGCTCCTTCGGCGGTGAAGGCAAAGCCACCGAAGTGGTGCTCGATGAGGGGGAAGGTCAGCGGCGGGCCGAGCGGTGGCGGCGGGGTCAGCGCGGCCAAAGGGCGGCCGCTCGCATGGAAAAGGGCAGCGAGCGCCAAACGGTAGAGCCAGGGGTCGAGCATGCCAGCGCGCGGCACACCCCACTGGCGGGCGTGAAACCGCCCGTCGTCTTGGATCGTCGCAAAACGCCCTGGGTCTAGGATTCGTAACGCAGCGGCTGTGCTCATCGCGATTCCTCTCGCAGCACGAAGCGCACACGATCGCCGGGCCGAAGCCGGGCCGGAGGCATCGCCGTCGGGTCGAAGAGGGTGACCGGGGTGCGACCGATCAGGTGCCAGCCGCCCGGACTCTCCCACGGGTAGATGCACGCCATGCGCTGCGCGATCGCGACCGA
>Ga0209200_1005121_pt1 | contig 10238 bp, 14 predicted proteins | sample AD_UKC033_MetaG_FD_184406 | JGI IMG/M metagenome (GOLD analysis project Ga0209200, IMG submission 184406) | Active sludge microbial communities of municipal wastewater-treating anaerobic digesters from USA - AD_UKC033_MetaG (SPAdes) (version 2) | ecosystem: Engineered > Bioreactor > Anaerobic >...
GGAAACTTTGCGCGGCAAGGTCGCCGGCAATGGCTGATCCGGCCGTCCGCGAGGCGAGCAGCCGGCAGGCCCGTGCCTGGCTCGAGGTCAATGCACTGGTCCTGGATACTGAGACGACGGGCCTCGGTGACGACGCCGAGGTCGTCGAGCTCGCCGTCATCGACTGCGCCGGGGCCGTGCTGCTGGATACCCTTGTGCGCCCGTCTGGGCCGGTCCCGGCCGAGGCCGCCGCGATCCACGGCATCACCGACGCCATGCTCGCCGACGCGCCGACCTGGTCGGAGATCCACGCTCGATTCTGCGACCTGGTCGAGGGCCGCCAGGTCGTGATCTACAGCCGGGAATTCGACGTCCGCGTGATCAATCAGACTGCGCGCCGTTACGGCCTGCAGGCGCCGCAGGGTTTCGACCTGGTGCTCGACCCGGGCAGCATCCATTGCGCGATGCTGGCCTATGCCGGGTTCCATGGTGCGTGGAGCGCGGAGAAGGGCCGCTATCGCTGGCAAAAGCTCTCGACGGCAGCGCAGCAGCAGGGCGTGAAGGTCGAGAACGCTCACCGCGCGCTCGGCGACTGCCTGATGACCCTCGGTTTGGTGCGCGCCATGGCGTCCACGGAAAATGCTCAAAGGGTATGATGAGGGCGTTTAAAGATCATCACTGGTGAGCATGATGGCTGCCCCGAAACTCGTCTTCAGCACGTCCGCGGAGATCAAGGCGTTCCGCCGCAAGCACGGCATGAACCAGTCGGCGTTCTGGGGGCGGATCGGGGTCACCCAGTCGGGCGGCTCCCGCTACGAGAGCGAGCGCAACATCCCCGTCCCGGTTCAGCTGCTGCTGCACATCGCCTATGCGACCGATGACCGTTCGAACCGGCTCGTCGACCACCTTCGGAAGTGGAAAACCGAGCCGACGCCGGGCGCGTGAGCGATCAGCGGGCGGTGTTTTTCCTCGCCTTCCTGAAGTCCCAGGGCGCCATCGGCGCCCGGTCGGCCCAAAGGCCCTGCCGGGCATCGCGCGCGCGGTCTTCCGCTTTTGCGTAGCGCTGCCGGTCTTCTGGCGACTGCTCGCGAGAGTATTCCTTGTAGTGCCACGCCATCCCGGCCTCGAGCTGGGCGAGGTTGGCGTCGATGCCGTCGACCTCAATCCTGCACACCGCGCGCTTGTAGCGGTCCTTCTTGGGGCAGTCGGCCGTCACCTGCCTTCCGAAGACGAGTGCGCCCAGCTGAAGCCGCGAGCGGTTCCCGAACGGCTGACGCTTCTCCGGTGCGTCGATGCCGGACAGGCGGATCTTGTGCTGCCGCAAGTTGGCGTCGAGTAGCGTGACGGTGTCGCCGTCGGCGACCGAGATGATGCGGCCGGTGAGCTCGTAAGCGCTACTGGTTTGCAGGCTTCCCAGCGCGATGAGGACCGCGGCAGCGGCCCATCTCACCCTTTTCACCTACGGCGCTCCATCTCCTCGCATTTGAGCGTCCACATCCGATCCTTGACCCGCTTGCGTTCGTCCTGCAAGTAGGTGGTGCTGCGTTCCCGCTGCGCTTCTGTGATCTGGCGCAGCTCCACCCTCAATGCGGCGCATTGGTTGGGGTCGAGTTCCTTCGCCTGGAGCGGGAAGGGGATCGAGAGGGCAGAGATGAGGGTGGCTGCCAAAGCCGCGTTTCTCATCGTCAACCCAGAGCGTGCGTCAGTATTCATACGTCACATGATAGGAGGTTTTTCGGGTGCGGCAGATTAGCATGGGGCGAGCGGGGGAACGCTCCCCTTGCTTTTCTCGAAACTCGTTAACCTCGGACGTCAATACGCAACCTTGAAAGTCGGGGAATCCTCCGGCCTGGTCTTGCGGTGGTCGTAGATCCGCGTGGTGGCGATGTTGGCGTGGCCCAACCACTCCTGCACTTTGGCGATGTCGGCCTGGTGGTCGAGGGCGTTGGTCGCGGCGGTCGCCCGCAGCGCATGGGCGCCGATGCCGAAACCCAGGGCTTCCGAATAGCCCCGTACCAGCTTATAGACCGCATCGGGCGTGAGGGGCTTGGCCAGCACGCCGGTGACGTTGTTTCGCAGCGGGCGGAAGAGGGCGCCGACGTCGTCGCTGGCGTGGCCGGCGGCGGCCAGGTAGTCGCCAATGAGACCGGCAGCGGCGGGGTGCAGCGGCACATAGCGGGTTTTGCCGCCCTTGCCGGTGACCTTGAGATGCGGCACGCCGCGCCGCTCATGTTTAGCGTCCTTCACCTTCAGTCGACACAGCTCCTCGCGCCGCAGCGCGTGATAGAGCAGGGTGGCCAGCATGGCGCGGTCGCGCTTGCCCTTCAGCGTATCGCCGGCGGGCGCATCGAGAAGCTTTCGCGCCTGGTGGTCGCCCAGGGCCGGCGTTTTGCCCTCGTAGCTCTCGACCGGCGGGCGCTTCACGCCCTTGACGGGGTTATGGGTGACGGCGTTGCGCTCGCACAGATACTCGAACAGCGAGGACAAGGCTGCCAGGCGGTGCCGGACGGTCGTGCCGCTCAAGGCGCGCTTGACCAAGTCGTCGCGCCAGGCGATGACGTGCGCGCGGGTCACGGTTCGGAATTCGTCCGGCTGTGCGATGCCGGTGAAGCGCATGAAGTCGGCCAGGGCGTTTTCATAGGCGCGCCGCGTTGCCGCGTTGCCCAGGTTGGCGAACCACTCCAGTTCCGGGGGAACGTCGGCCAGGCGCTGGAATGCCTCGGCGGTCAACAGCCGTCCGCCGGTCGAGGTCGCCGGGGCTCGCATCTGGTTTTGGGTGATGTCGGGCTTGGTGCTCATGCAGAACCCTTCAGCAGATTGGCAGCGGGCAAGCTCCAGACCTCGATGCCGGCGTCGCCCTCCAGTTCGGTCTGCCGGCCTGCCGCAAATTTTGGGCAACTGAAGAACACATAGCGGTGCGGCGTACCGTCGGCCTTTTCCTTCAAGCGGCGGATGTCCTTGCGGAGCTTGTCGTTGCTTCCCGGGTGCGTCGCGGCGAACGCCTCCGCCGCAAGGAGACCTGGCGTCCGGCTCTCCAGGTCGAAGCCGGCAGTGGTTCCCAGGTTGAGCCTCACTCCACCCAAGTCGGGATGACGCGCCAGAATCCAGCGCGCGGCTTCCAGTGTCACCAGGTAGGTAAAGGTCTGGTTCACTTGCTCGATTATGTTGAGTGACCTGTCATCCACTGGATGGTGGCCAATCTCGGAGAACTTCATCAGGCGCAGGATCTGGAGGCTGTCGGTTTCGCTGGTGAGCATGTCGCGCAGCGCGCGCGCCGTTCGATCTGCGGCGGCACGGACGGCGCGAACATGGTTATCGAGCTGTTGGGCGGTGGTGATGTCGAGCGTCGTCATGGGCTGAGATTACTATCGATAAAATATGTTATCAATATTAAATAAGGGACCGAGGGCAGTGGAAGTCCGGCAGTTACAGGTGCAAGAGGTATCGGTCACGCAGGGGTCGTCTCAGAAAACGGAAAATAAAGCACGCTAAGCCGGTTGCAGCGGCCGTAGCGGCCTGAACTTGCCCGCGCCGATCTTGGCGCTGCTGCGCCAGAGGTAATCGCCGGTCAGGTTGATGTGCTCCCAGCCGAGCGGCGACAGGTACTGCAACAGGCCGTCATCGACGGCTTGACCGTGGCCACGCAAGGCGTTCGCGGCCCGCTCCAGATAGACCGTGTTCCATAGCACGATGGCCGCCGTCACCAGGTTGAGGCCGCTGGCCCGGTAGCGCTGCTGCTCGAAGCTGCGGTCGCGGATTTCCCCCAGGCGGTTGAAGAACACGGCGCGGGCCAGCGCGTTGCGCGCCTCGCCTTTGTTCAGCCCGGCATGCACGCGGCGGCGCAGCTCGACGCTTTGCAGCCAGTCCAGGATGAACAGTGTGCGCTCGATGCGTCCCAGCTCACGCAGGGCGACGGCCAGGCCGTTCTGGCGCGGGTAGCTGCCAAGCTTCCTGAGCATCAGCGAGGCCGTCGCCGTGCCCTGCTTGATCGAGGTGGCCATCCGCAGGATTTCATCCCAATGGGCGCGGACGTGCTTGATGTTGAGCGTGCCGCCGATCATCGGTTTCAACGCCTCGTAGGTGGCATCGCCCTTCGGGATGTAGAGCTTGGTGTCGCCCAGGTCACGAATGCGCGGGGCGAAGCGGAAGCCCAGCAGGTGCATCAACGCGAAGACGTGGTCCGTGAACCCTGCCGTGTCGGTGTAGTGCTCCTCGATCCGCAGGTCGGATTCGTGATACAGCAGGCCGTCGAGCACGTAGGTCGAGTCGCGCACGCCGACGTTCACGACCTTGGTGTGGAACGGCGCGTACTGGTCGGAGATATGGGTGTAGAACGTCCGCCCTGGGCTGCTGCCGTATTTCGGATTGATGTGGCCGGTGCTCTCGGCCTTGCTGCCGGTGCGGAAGTTCTGGCCGTCCGACGATGACGTGGTGCCGTCGCCCCAATGCTCGGCGAAGGGATGTCGGAACTGCGCGTTGACCAGCTCGGCCAGTGCCGCCCCGTAGGTTTCGTCGCGGATGTGCCAGGCTTGCAGCCAGGCCAGCTTGGCGTAGGTCGTGCCGGGGCACGATTCCGCCATCTTGGTCAGGCCCAGGTTGATCGCGTCGGCGAGGATCGTGGTCAGCAACAGGTTTTTGTCCTTGGCCAGGTCGCCTGACTTCAGGTGGGCGAAGTGCCGGGTGAAGCCCGTCCATTCGTCTACCTCCAGCAGCAATTCGGTGATCTTGACGTGCGGTAGGATCATCGCCGTCTGGTCGATCAGGGCCTGTGCGGTATCGGGCACCGCCGCATCGAGCGGCGTGATCTTCAGGCCCGACTCCGTGATGATGGCGTCCGGCAGCTCGTTGGCCAGCGCCATGCGGTTGACGGTGGCGAGCTGCGTTTCCAGCAGCGTCAGCCGGTCATGCAGGTACTGGTCGCAATCGGTGGCCACGGCCAGCGGCAATTCGCTGGCCTGCTTGAGGCTGGCGAATTTCGCGGGCGGCACCAGGTAGTCCTCGAAGTCCTTGAACTGGCGCGAGCCTTGCACCCAGATGTCGCCGGAGCGCAGCGCGTTCTTCAGCTCCGACAGCGCGCACAGTTCGTAGTAGCGCCGGTCGATGCCGGTGTCGGTCATCACCAGCTTCTGCCAGCGCGGCTTGATGAACTCGGTCGGCGCGTCGGTGGGCACCTTGCGGGCGTTGTCGCTGTTCATGCTGCGCAGCACCTCGATGGCGTCGAGTACGTCCTTGGCGGCGGGCGCGGCCCGCAACTTGAGCACGTCGAGAAATTCCGGCGCGTAGCGGCGCAGCGTGGCGTAGCTCTCGCCGATGCGGTGCAGGAAATCGAAGTCCTCGGGTTGCGCGAGCCGCTGCGCTTCGGTGACGCTCTCGGCGAAAGCATCCCAGGACATGACGGCCTCGATGGCGGCGAACGGATCGCGGCCCGCTTGCTTGGCCTCGATCAGCGCCTGGCCGATGCGCCCGAACAGCCGCACCTTGGCATTGATCGCCTTGCCGGATGCCTGGAACTGCTGCTGATGCTTGTTCTTGGCGGCATTGAACAGCTTGCCCAGGATGCGGTCATGCAGGTCGATGATTTCGTCGGTGACGGTGGCCATGCCCTCGATGGCGAGCGCCACCAGGGTCGCGTAACGCCGCTGCGGCTCGAACTTCGCCAGGTCGGCGGGCGTCATCTGGCCGCCCTCGCGGGCGATCTTGAGCAGCCGGTTCTGGTGAACCAGCCGCTCGATGCCGGAGGGCAGGTCGAGCGCCTGCCACGCCTTGAGGCGTTCGATGTGTTCCAGCATGTGCCGCGAGTTCGGTTTGACCGGGGATTGCCGCAGCCAGGCCAGCCACGTCGTCTTGCCGTTGTCGCGGCGCTTGAGCAGATCGTCGAGGCGACGGCGATGCACGTCCGTCAGCGGCTCAGCCAAGGCGTCGTAGAGACGCCGGTTGGCGCGGGTAATCGCTTCGGCGCTCGCCCGCTCGACGGCGTTGAGGGCGGGCACAATGACCGACTGCCGCCGCAGGTGCTCGATCAAGGCTCTGGCCAGCACGATGCCCTTGTCGGTTTGCATGGCCAGCTCGGTCAGCAACTGGACAGCCTGCCGGTAGTGGCCAATCGTGAACGGCTGGAAGCCGAACACCGTTTGCAGCTCGACCAGGTGCTCGCGTCGGGTCTGCTCACGCTGCCCGTACTCGTCCCAGCTTTCGATGCCGACCTTGAGCTGGTTGGCGACCAGTCTCAGCAATGGCGGGAACGGTGGCTCATCAGCGCCAAGGATGACGCCGGGAAAGCGCAGGTAGCAGAGCTGCACCGCGAAGCCCAGCCGATTGGCCGGGCCGCGCCGCTGCCGGATGATGGAGAGGTCGCTTTCGCTGAACGTGTAGTGACGGATCAACTCATCCTTGGTGTCCGGCAACGCCAGCAGGCTTTCGCGCTCGGCGGCGGAGAGGATCGAACGGCGGGGCATGCGGTTTCCTTCTTCTTGAAAACGTAGGTTTGTGACAAGCCCGCCAAGGCAACCGGCGCGGCACGGGAATCAAGGCATTGCGATTCTCGAAAATAGTTCTTGAAATTCTATTCTTGATTGCATATCATCTCAACGAGTTTCGATAAGAAAGGATGCCCATGCGACCGTCTGTTGTGCTTGACATGAAGCGAAGCGCAGTGCGTGAAGCGGTAGGCCGCTTTCGCGCCGCGAACCCGCGCGTCTTCGGCTCGGTGCTGCATGGCACCGACCGGGATGGCAGCGACCTCGACCTGTTGGTCGATGCGCTGCCCGGTGCCACGTTGTTGGACTTGGGCGATTTGGAAGAAGAACTGAAATCGCTGCTCGGCGTTGACGTCGATCTGCTGACTCCCGGCGACCTGCCGCCGAAGTTCCGGGCCAAGGTGCTCGCGGAGGCGCAACCGATATGAGCGAGAACCGCCTGCCCGATTACCTCGACCACATTCAGCAGGCCGCAACCGATGCGCGCAGCTTCGTGGAAGGGATGGCCAAGGACGACTTCTTGGCCGACAAGCGCACCCAGCAGGCCGTCATCATGAGCCTGATCGTCATCGGCGAGGCGGCCACAAAGGTGATGGATGGCTACGTCGAGTTCACCCAGGCGCATGCCGACGTGCCGTGGCGCAGCATGCGCAATATGCGTAATCGCATGGCTCACGGCTATTTCGACATCAACCTCGATGTGGTGTGGGAGACGGTACAGGAATGGCTGCCGGCGTTGCTCCAGCAATTGCCCGCCGTGCGTCAGGATGCCGACGATGAAGACCGTAACGACAAAGGCATGGAGCCATGACCAATCAAGCCGCCGATGTTCGGCCCCTCTGGCGTGTTCGATCCCGCGACCTATGAGCCGCGCTCGGGCAAGACCTTCTGGATGGCCGCAACGGACGTGAGTTCGCTGGTGGGCAAGGAGGCAGCAGCCGACACGCTCATCGGCAACTGCACGACCGCACGACCAGCCTCCCGTTCAAATTCGAGTTAGAACTCATATCCAGCCTGTCTGGGGGCACTGTGAAAGAGGGATCTCCGATGACTGTTGAATCGAGAATATTTTCTGTAGCCGAGTATGTTCAGCCGTCCGAAGGCGAGCCTATTCGTTCCGTTGTGCTTGAAACCCGAGACTCAATTATCGTGGTTTGGCATGTCCATCCCGGGCAGGAAATTGCGGCTCACATTCATCCTCACGGCCAAGACACGTGGACTGTTTTGTCGGGAATGGCTGATTACTTTCAGGGCAATGGGATTGTTCGTGCCCTCAGGGAAGGTGAGATAGCCGTGGCAAGACCGGGCCAAGTGCACGGGGCGCGAAATACAGGTACCGAGCCATTTGTGTTCGTCTCGGTTGTGGCATCAGCCAATGCCGGTTTCGTATTGGCTGAGCGATAGAGCCCAATCTCTGGAGTTGGTCCAATGAGCGGTCGGGGAGATAGGTAACAGACATGCAGCGGACACGGCTGCTAAACCAGGTCGCAAACCTCCTTGCGTCGCAGCGTGCCGCAAGCGACGCGATCAATCGAATGGGGTCGGCATGAGACTGAACACCATCCAGTTCCCGACCGCGTAGCCGCCTGTCCTGCCGATCAGGTCTTGACCATCGACGCCTGGGATCAGTCCTGAATGTTCTTGGAGACCACTACGTTATGAGCCGCAGCCGCCGCAAAACACCCATCGTCGGGCACACGACCTGCGGCAGCGAGCGCGAGGACAAGAAGCTCTGGCATCAGCGCTGGCGCACCCGTGAGCGCACGGCGCTGACCAGCGCGTCGCCCGAAGCCCTGAGCGCCCATCTGCCCCTGCTGGAAAACCAGGCCAGCAGCGTCTGGTCGATGGGCAAGGATGGCCGCTCCTACTGGCCCGTCAAGCGCCAGGCCGCCACGGCGGATCGCATCGCCAATCACAAGGGACGCAACCCGCAAGAACGCGCCTCCCTGAAAAAGCGCCTGCTGCGCAAGTGGATGAGCAAATGAAGCTCTCCTTCCATCAGCACATTGCGCTGTTCTGGATGATCGGTGCTCCGGGCGTCTTCGCGCCCGTGATCGAGAACGCCAAGCGGCCCGATGCCGGCGCCGTCATGGCGTGGGGTGTCGCGATCGTGGCGGTGATGATCCTCTTCACCCCTTTGCTGCTGCGCTGTCCACCATTCCGGCGCTGGTATGGCCGGACGGATGCGCTGTCGGAGCGGCAGCGCCAGGCGCTTGCCGAGCGCGGCCTGCGCCGCTACTACCAGACCGCTTTCGATGACGGCTACGTGCCCCGCGTGATGCCCTACGTGTGGCGCATCATCTGGACGGTCGGCGGGTTGATGGCTGTGACCGCCGTACTGCCTACCAACACCGGACGGCCAGCCTTCGATGCCTTGGTGGTCTTCTCGACCTGGTATCCGATAGGCGTGATGCTGCTGGTTTTCGCGTCGAGGCCCCTTGGCCGGTTGATTCGCCAAAGAGCACAGGAGCGGCGGAAATGAGCACGTCAACCATCGAGGCGCTGGCCAGCGCCTGGGCAAGGATTGCCGAGGAAGCGGAATTCCCCGCTGACTACGAGGGGACTGCCACACCACAAGCGCATCGGGCTAGCGAAGCTATTCAGGAGCAGATTCGGGAGCGCATCGTCGCCACCAACGACATGCGGCTGTTCAGCCTGCTGCACCTGCTGGGTCAGGCGTCGCTGCGCATGGAGCAAGCGCTGTGGCCGGAGGATTACGAGCGGATGACGCGCGAGGTTGAGGAAGCCCTGCGGCAAGCCACCGACGCCAACGCCAGATCGTACACCCACGAAGAAGTGATGCAGGCGATGCAGGAACGCATCGACCGGGCGCGAGACAAGCCATGTTGATTGGCTATGCGCGCGTCTCGACGCAGGATCAGAACCTGGAGCTGCAACGCGAAGCCTTGAGCAAGGCCGGATGTAAAAAGGTCTTCGAGGACAAGGTGAGTGGCACGCGGGCAGACCGGCCTGGCTTGGCCAAGACGCTCGAAATGCTGCGCGAAGGCGATACTTTGGTCGTCTGGAAGCTCGACCGGCTGGGCCGGTCGGTCAAGCAACTGGTCGATCTGGTCGGCGATCTGCACAAGCACGGTGTCCAGTTCAGGAGCCTCACCGACTCCATCGACACCGGCACACCATCCGGGCGGTTCTTCTTCCACGTCATGGCGAGCCTTGCCGAAATGGAGCGCGAGCTGACCGTCGAGCGCACCCGCGCCGGGCTGGAAGTCGCCAAGCAGCTCGGCCGCAAAGGCGGCCGCAAGCCGAAGATGACCGACAGCAAGATCGAGTCGGCCAAGAAGCTGCTGGCCAGCGGGGTGCCGCCCAAGGACGTGGCCAAGAACCTCGGCGTGTCCATTCCGACGCTGTACCGCTGGGTGCCAGCCTCCACGCACGCTTAGCGTGCTTTATTTTCCGTTTTCTGAGACGACCCCCGGAAGCGCATTGCCGGACCTTGTCGTTGCACTAGTGATGTCCGGGCTCGCGCTGTGGTCGGGGCTTGTCATCGTCGCTCACGCCCGGCGCGACATCGGCGACGCACGACAAGTCCATCAGAAGGGATGAGGACAGCGGAGCGACGTGCTTGAGGCAATGACAGCTTTCGAGGCCCAGCGGCCATCAGGATGGCTGCATTGTGGAGAGGAGGACGGGCAGCTGATGGCCGAATGTGTGAGGTCACGAACGGCAGCTTCGGAGCAGCGAAACTCGTGGAATCCCTGGGTACCTGACCGGCAGCTTTGCGGAAGTCGCAACGACCGCTCGGGGTCGCTATGTAAAGCTTTA
>Ga0209200_1005126_pt1 | contig 10235 bp, 8 predicted proteins | sample AD_UKC033_MetaG_FD_184406 | JGI IMG/M metagenome (GOLD analysis project Ga0209200, IMG submission 184406) | Active sludge microbial communities of municipal wastewater-treating anaerobic digesters from USA - AD_UKC033_MetaG (SPAdes) (version 2) | ecosystem: Engineered > Bioreactor > Anaerobic >...
GCCGCGGGCACCACCACCGACAGTTGCAGCGGCCGGCGCACGCCAGCCGCCTCGTTGCTGATCGTGGTCAACACCTCAACTTCTTGCGGGGTATAGCCCATGCTGGCAAAGTCCATCAGACCGTTGGCCACGTGGCAGTCCTGGCACTGGCGGGCGTCCTGCTTGCCCACCACGCCGTGGCTGATCTGCAAGGCCTGCGTGATGACCCCGGAGGCCCACGCGCCGCTGTAGTCCATGCCCGCTTCGCCGGCGCCGACCGCAATGGCCTGCTCCAGATCGCCCTGGGTGTAGATGCGATCCAGCTTGAGCGGAATAGGCTGGCTGCTGGCCGCGTCCAGCGGCACAGTGGCGGTGAACAGCTTGAAGGGCTGGATGCGCGCGCTCAGATCGGAACGGCTGCCCGGCCAGGGCTGATCAGGCAGCGCGGGCTGGCCGTTGTGCCACAGATAGACCGGCTGCACCGAATTGGCGGCCCGCACCTCGTCCACCGGCGCGTAGAGCTCGGTCACCGGATCATAGACCGGCGCCGCGGTCCAGTCGCGGCTGACCAGGCCGCCGGTGTCCAGCGTGTGACAGGCGCGGCAGTCCAGCCGTGCGTGGCGCTGATTGAGCAGCGGGTCGGTGTGAGGCGTCGAGGTGTGGCAACTGTCGCAGGTCAGCCGCTGCTCCGGCAGATCCCGGCTCCACAGCGCCGGGCTGAAGCCCATCACCCGATGGTCTTCCGAGGCGTGGCAGTCCACACACTGCATGCCCGCGGTCACGTGTACGTCCTGCTTGCTGATCTCGCCGTGGGTGTCGGCCGCCGGCGTCAGATCGACGTTGAGGTTGATCATCGTGCCGCCCCCCACGTTTTGGTGGCAGAGCAGGCAGTTCTGGCTGGTGGGCCGCTGCGCCTGGCGCGCGGCCAGCACGCCGCGGTCCTGGGTCAGCGTCCAACTGCCATCGGCCTGCTGCACCGGGAAGCGCAGGCTGGTGTCGTAGACGGGGGAATGGCAGATCAGGCAGTCGATGCCGGCCTTCTCCGCGGACGTCGCCTCGCCGGCTGGGCTGGGCTGGGCGCCGTCGCCGATGTGGCAGAGGGCGCAGCCGCCGGGGATGCCCAGCTCCTCGTTGAGCATGCCCAGCCAGTTGATGCGCGCGCTGCTGGCCGCGATGGGGCTGTAGTGATCCATCTTGCCCTCCCACGTGTAGTGGATGCTGTGGACCACGTCGTCGGTCACATCGCCGTGGCAGAGCGCGCAGGTGGCTGGGCCCTGGTAATCCTGGATATACTGATGCGGCTCAGGAGCTTGAGCCTGAGCTGGCTGGGGCCGGAGGGTCAGGACCAGCAGCGCCAACAGGGTCAGCCCCGCCGCCCCGCCCATCAACCTGAGCGTGTGGACAAGCAGCTTCATGGTGCGTCTTCTCCCTGGCTGTGGCAGGTGGTACATGTCGCCTCCTCGAAGTCGCTGTGGCTGAGCGGGGCCGGCGCGATCATGCTGTCCACGCTGTGGCAGAGCAGGCATTGGGCGCGCTCGCCGTCGATGGAATGCGGGATCAACGGCGGCGTCGGCTGCCCGGCGGCCTGATCGATGGCCAGCGCGCTCGGCGGCGTGGGCAGCGGCGTCGCCTCCAGCCGCACCGTGCGCGGGGTGGGCAGCACCGGCTGATAGGCCTGCTCCTCGATGGCCGCGCGCGGCACGGTGGTGATGGCCGTGGTCTCGGCCGTCAGCCAGCGCCAGGTGGCCAGCACCGACACCAGCACGAAGAGCGTGGCCAGCGGCGCATAGAGCTTGAGCCGGCGATAGCGCACCTCAGGCGCGGGCGGGCGCCAGCCTTTGCCCGCGCGCTTCTTAGCCAGCTCCTGCGGATGCTCCTCCTCCATCTGCTCCTCGGTCAGATAGCCAGTGAACATGCTCCTGTTGAAGAGCTTGAGATGCACGAAATAGAAGTGCCAGGTGATGATGGACAACACCGCCAGCACCGCCTCCATGCCGTGGGCGATCTTGGCCGCGGGCACCACCTCCCCCGGCAGGAATTGCGTGATCAGCACCGGATTCCACAGCACATAGCCGGTGATGGTCATCAGGATCGTGCCCCAGACCACCGCCCAATACTCGATCTTCTCCATGAAGTTGAAGCGGGGGAAGTGCGGGCGCTGTTTGCTCAGGCCGATGTTGTATTTGATGGCGGCGACGAAATCGGTCACGTCGCCCAGGGTGGGCAACATGCTCATCGACTTGCGCTGCACGTAGAGGCGATAGCCCACCTGCACCGCATGGGCGATGGAGGTCAGAATCAGGATCACCGCGAAGGTGTGATGGATCACACGAGTCTGCTCGATGCCGCCCAGCGCCTGGATCACAGCCACCGAGATGCCCGCGTCGGAGTATTTCTGCACCAGGCCGGTGATGGCCAGCATGGTGAACGAGATCAGCAACAGAAAATGCAGCACCCGATCGCTCACCAGAAAGCGAAGGTAACGCTTGGCCTCGCCGCTCATGCCTGCACCTCCTTCCGGTGGGCCCGCCGATCCTTGATGTGGCGGAAAAGATCGAGCCCGATGTAGATCACGAAGAAACCGACCACCATGGGGATCAGAATGCGGTAGAACCAGGTGACGGCCGTGACCAGAGGCGCGGTCTGCATGTTCGGCGCGTAGTGTCCCAGCCAACTGGCCGCGAAGTTGGCTGAGGCGTCAGGGTGGCACTCTTGACAGCGGGGCAGGATGTTGGCCCGAATCTGTTCGCTGTCCCGGGTGGCCGGGGCGATGTCATGCACGCCGTGGCAGTCGATGCACACCGCCTTGTTGGTCGCCTGGTCGGGATGTGTCTTGTTGAACATCATCACCGTGGTGCCGTGGAAGTCGGCCACGTAGGTGTCGAAGACGTCGGTGGAGATGCCGTATTTGGCCATCAGCGTCTTGTCGGCATGACAACTGCCGCACATCTCCGGCGACTGCAGGCGAAACTCCAGCGTGCGCGGGTCGGTGGCCGTGTGCGCCGGGTGGCAGGTGATGCAGGTGGGCACGTCGGGGTTGCCCGACACCAACGCCTCGCCGTGTACGCTGGCCGCAAAGGCCGCATGGATGCCGCTGTGGCACTGCAGGCAGGTGTCGGCCGAGGCGGTCGGCGACACCTCCGGATGCGTGGCGCGGCTGATCGGCTGGACGTCGTGGCTGCCGTGGCAGTCGGAGCAGACCGCAGCTTCCCGCACGCCGGCAGCCTGCAACTGGGCATGCACGCTGTCCACCTGGTGCATCCCTTCGTCGGTGTGACAGTCGGCGCAGCTCTGGCTGTAGTAAATCTGCAAGTCCCGGAAATTGTCGGCCGGCGGCGCGCCGTGCGGATAGCCCCCGATGTCGGTGTGGCAGTCCTGACAGCGCAGATCTTCGTGCATGGAGCCGGCCAGCACATGGCTGTCCATGGTCACCGGCAGCGACTCGCCGTCGGGCAGGTTGAGGTAGAGGCCCTGCTGCTGATGGCAGGTGATGCAGGCGGCGTTGGCCGCGGCGGCGTCGCTGGCGGCCGGGCTGACCGTCGGCTCCTGGGCCGTCGCTGGCGCGGGCGTCAGGAGGAGCACGGCCAGCGCCAATGCCAGCAGCGCGACGCCGATCGCGACTCCGCCTCTCGCCGCGCGCGGGCCAGCCGCCGATCGCGCCCCTGCGCTTCGATCCGCGGCCGTGGGCTCAACGCAGCAACGTCGGCCTGAAATGCATCGATGACTCATGGCGCAACCTCCAGGCGCGTCGGCGGAATTCGGGGCACGATCACATCCCGATTGGCCTCCAGGGTCTCAGGCGTCAGATCCGCCTCCGTCAGGAAGAGATCGCGCTGGCCGTGGCAGTTGTTGCAGGCGGCGTTCTGTGGGGTGATCTTCTGCATGTTGTGCGGCGTGGTGGTGTGCCAGGTGGGCACATCGGCGAAGTCGGGCAACAGGTTCTCGCCGTAGAAGGCCCACATGTCCGGGTCGGCCGCCGTCTGGCGCACCAGCACGTAGTTCCAGGGGGATTCCTCGTCGGGTGTGGGGTTGCGCCCGATCTTGAAGGTCAGCCTGGCCGGGTCGCTGGTGGCAATGGGCGCGCCCTTGGCATTCTCGCCCGCATGGCAGGTGGCGCAGGAGGTGTAGGCGCCGGCCGAATGGCAGACCTGGCACTGCACCGTGTTGACGTGTACCGTGTGCTGCACGTTGGCGCCGCCCAGCTTGACGTCCGCCTGATGGCAATCGACGCAGGCCACCCCTTGGCTCTGACTGGCAGCCCGCTGGCTCTGGTGGAAGGTCTCGACGCTGTGGCAATCGGTGCAGCTCATGCCAGCCGCGCTGTGTACATCGCCGGGGATCCCTTCGTGGGCGCCGGTGGATTCGGCGGCGACGGTGGCGTTGTGACAGCCGGCGCAGGTCTGCTCCTGCGCCACGCCATTGCTCATCAGATGGCCGGAGGTCAACCCGCCGCCGAGAATGGCCGGCCGGCTGATGTGGCAATCGGCGCAGGTGGCGTGACACTGGGCGCACTGGCCGTTGAAGGCGTGCACCGTCTCCGGCATGGTGAAGTCAGCGCCGCGCGCCTTGAGCGCCTGCGCGAAGCTGGGCAACATGCGATGGGAGCTGGTGCGCGCCGACTGCACAAGGCCCACATGGCAACTGCCGCACATCTTGTCGAGCTGGGCGGCGGAAGGAGTCGTCAGGTTGCCGTGGGCTGTGGCCATGTCCAGGGTGCCGGCCGTGCCGCCGTGACAGGTGGTGCAGCCAGGCTGGCTGTGCACATCGTCGGTGACGAACGCCAGATCGACGAAGACCCGCTGCCAGGGGGCCTGCGCCGGCAGCCCGCCTGCCACCATGTCGGCCTGGTTGGGCGCCGCGGCGGTCGGCGCGGCGGGCTGGGCCAACTGCTCCAACAAGGGCTGGTTGGTGTGACAGGCCACACAACTGGCCGAGTCCGCGACTGTTGGCGTCGGCGTTCTGCGGGTCTGCGCGTCCAGGTCGAGCTCCGACGCCGCCGGCAGCGGCGCTGCTGCCACCTGTGCATTCGGATCAGATGCAACGACGGCGCGCGCGACCGCGGAATCGGCGCGCGCCGGGCCATTCTGGCCACGTCCGACGGCGGGGCGAACGAGGACAATTGCAATCAAGGCGGTCACGGCCAAGGCAAGCATCCAACGCCAACGCCCGGTTTTCAATCTCCGCATGCCAGAATGCTCCTTTCAGGATGAATCGTCGTTGACCTGAGGTGAAACGTTCCCATCATACCAGATATTCCCCGGCTGGCTTATGACCTAGATCATATTTGGTTTCTTTATTTGCTCGTGCAATTTGACACGATTTGAGCTTCCGTGCTATATGAATCAAGCGGAGAGTTGAGAGTCCGCCGCCTTCCGAAGCGGCGGCAAGAGGCGCCAATTCATTCAACGATCGCAACAGCTCAACCGCCGGTGCGCACCCGTGGATTTCGATACGGCGGCCTACTCAATCCACGGGTGCGGCACCGGCTGGTTCGCCGGCTGAGCAGTTGCCAACGATCTTGGTGCTCGAAAAGGAGAACACCCATGCAGTCCAAGAGTTTCAGCGAAAGGCGCGCCGGCGTCGTGCTGAGCGCGCTGTTGATCCTGTGGTTGGCCGTGGCTGCGTGCACGCCAACGCCCGCACCCTCCGCGTCCGGCCAGGGCCTCAGCGCCCAGGACGTCTGGGCCCGGCCGGCCAAGACCATGGGCGACGCGCCCATGGAAGGGGACACCCAGCCGATGCAACATGGCGGCGCCAACAGCGCAGTCTACATGCGCCTGACCAACGACGGCGCAGCGGCAGACCGGCTGACCGCGGCGCGGGCTGATGTCTCCCATGCGGTCGAAATCCACGAGACGGTCATGGAAGGGGATGTGATGCGCATGCAGCAGGTCCAGGATGGCATCGAAATCCCGGCCGGCGGCCAGATTGAGCTCAAGCCCGGCAGCTATCACATCATGTTGATCGGCCTGACCCGTGACCTGGCCGTGGGCGACACCTTCCCGGTGAGGCTGGAGTTCGCCAGCGGAGAGAAGTTGACGGTCGAGGCCGAGGTGCGCCAGCCCTAGCGCACACGCCAGCGCGCGACGCGTGGGCCGGCCAGCGGTTGATGCGGCCGGCGCAGCCCCCATCACCCATCCACCATGAAATTAGCGGTTCTGGCCGACATCCACGCCAACCTTTCTGCGCTGCACGTGACGCTGGACCACATCGACGCCTGGCAGCCGGACGCGGTGGTGGTGGCCGGCGACACCGTCAACCGCGGGCCGCGGCCGGCTGAATGCCTGCGGCTGGTGCTGGAACGTCAGCAGACAGCCGGCTGGCGGCTGGTGCTGGGCAATCACGAGGAATACGTGCTGCGCCAGGCCCAGCCCGATGCAGCCCGCAGCGGCCCGCAATTCAACATCTTTCAGACCTCCTTCTGGACTTGGCGGCAGTTGAACGGTCTGATGAACGTGCTGGAGGCGCTGCCCTTTCAGCAGACCGTGCTGGCGCCCGACGGCAGCGAGGCGCGCATCGTCCACGCCTCCATGCGCGGCACGCGCGACGGCGTCTATCCTGACACGCCTGACCGCGTGCTGCGCTTGCAGATTGGCCGGCCGCACCCCCCCCTCTTCGTGGTCGGCCACACCCATGTGCCGCTGGTGCGCCGGTTGGACGGGGTGCTGGTGGCCAACGTGGGCGCGGTGGGCATGCCCTTCGACGGCGACGCGCGCGCCAGCTATGGCCAGTTCACCTGGCGCGATGGCTGGCAGGCCAAGATCGTGCGCCTGGCCTATGACCGGTCGCGCACCGAACGGGATTATGTCGAGACCGGTTTTCTGACCGGCGGCGGCGCGCTGGCCCGCCTGATGCTGCTGGAGCTGCAAGGGGCCCGCTCGCATCTCTTCCACTGGGGGGCGGCCTACGAAGCGGCCGTGCGCGCCGGCGAGTTGAGCATCGATGAAGCGGTCGACCGCTACGTGAGTTCGCTCTGATGCGCGAAATCCAACCTGAAAAGCTGTGGATCTACAGTCAACCATACGATCCGACGCTTCCTGCGATCTGCTTCGATGAACGTCCCTGTTGAACACTCATAATGCCAGCTCCTTCTATGAACATCTGCCTGCCGACGAGGCGTTTGCCATGTCTCAGAAGTTCGAGTTCATCTACACACCCAAGTCGGCCAGTTGGCTCAACATGATCGAGATCGAATTCTCGGCTATTGCTCGCGCTTGCCTTGACCGGCGCATTCCAACGATCGACATGCCCACAACAGAAGTCCTGGCCATCGTCCAGGAACGAGGTGCCAAACGCATCAAGCTCAACTGGCAGTTCTCCATACCTGCCGCTCGTCAGAAGCTGAACTCCCATGATCGGCAGGTGGTACCTGAGAACGAGAAATTCTCAGGAACTTAATTTACAGCGCAATAAGCGCCTGCTCTAGCTGGCGGTTTTTGAAGGAGAACTACCCAATGAACGCTTCATTTGCCCACGGACACGCCCTCATCGTCGGCGTCGGCGCTGACCTGCCCAACACAGTTGACGACGCCGTTGGCTTGGCCGGCATCCTGCGGGACCCGGAGCGCTGCGCCTATCCCAGCGGCCAGGTGCAGCTACTCACAGGAGCCGGCGCGAACAAAGACGCAATCCTGGGAGCCTTGGATGCGCTGGCGGACCTGACCGATCCTGAGGCGACCGTTGTCTTCTACTACTCAGGCCACGGCTACCAAGTGGCGACCGCCATCGGCCATGCCTACTTCCTGCTGCCTTTTGGCTACAACCTGGGCCAGCTCCCTCAATCGTGCATCAGCGGGAAAGAACTGACCGACCGCTTGGCAGCGATCCCGGCCAAGAAGCTGCTGGTGCTGCTGGACTGCTGCCACGCCGGTGGGATTGAGGAGAGCAAAGCGCCTGGCGCTCAGTTCGCCAAGGCGGCCTTGCCGCCCGAAGCCCACGACCTGCTGGCCCAAGGCAGCGGCCGTGTGGTGATCGCCTCATCCAAGGCTGATGAGTTCTCCTTTGCCGGCAAGCCGTACAGCGCCTTCACGCTGGCGCTCATCGAGGCGTTGGCCGGCCGGGGCGCATCCCACCAGGATGGCTACGTGCGCGCGGCTGACCTGGCGCTTTATGCACGTGAGAAGGTGCCCCAGAGGACCAACGGACGCCAGCATCCCATCCTCAACTTCGAACAGGCCGACAACTTCATGCTAGCCTACTACGCGGCCGGCGACACGCAGCCCAAAGGCCTCCCCTTTGCCGGGCAACCGGAAATCGAGCCGGAGCCTGGTGCATGGGCTGGTCTGCCGACAACCAGCACGGTCACCAACACGGGCGGCGGCGCCTTCATCGGCGGCAGTCTCGATAACCGTGGCGGATCGTTCGTCGGCCGCGACAAGATCGTCTACGGTGACGAGGTGCATGGCGACAAGGTGCTGGGCGACAAGACCACCGTCGGCGACATCACCGGCAGCACGGTTGGTGTCATCGGCCGGGTCGAGCAGTCCACAGTTACGGTGGGCATCTCGACAGCTGACCTGGATCGCTTGTTCGCGCCGATCATGACTGCCGTGCAACAGGCCGATCCCGCCCAACGTCAGGCCGCCGAGCAAACCGCTCGTGAGTTGCAGGCCGAGGCCGGCAAAGGCAAGAAAGCCAACGACACGCGCTTGGCCAAGCTGATCGACGGCCTGGTCGGTCTGGTTCCCAGCGCCGTGACCGCCGTGGTCAGCACCTTCGCCTCCCCCATTCTTGCCGGTGTGGCTGGCCCGGTCACGCAATACGTCCTGCAGAAGATCGGCGGCAGTTAGCCACCCTCCGATCCGCCGGTCGAGTAGGCCGCTGTGACCGTATCGAGACCCTCCGGGAGGGCTCGATATGCTAGAATTGACTGACCCCATGCGAATCGAGTTCCCTCAATCCGCTACTCGACCAACGTGACCGGCGAACCTGTCGAGTAACGATCCAAGCTTAGAGGCCACCCTATGCCCTGGATGTATATCCTGCGCTGCGCCGACAACTCCTATTACGTCGGCTCGACCACTGACCTGCAACGCCGCATCGTGGAGCACAACGACGGCATCGGCGCCGAATACACAGCCCGCCGCAGGCCCGTGGAACTGGTCTATAGCGCCGAGTTTCCCGACATCCGCCAGGCCTATGCTGCCGAAAAGCAGGTACAAGGCTGGAGCCGGACCAAACGCGAGGCGCTGATACGCGGCGACTTCGAAGCCCTGCCCGGATTAGCCAAGAAGGACTTCGCCAAGTATCATGCCAAGCGCCAGCAAGACAACAAGTGATGCCAGGGCCTCGATACGCCGCAGACGGGTTTCGATACGGCGCAGACGCCTACTCAACCCACGCTACTCGACCAACGGCGCGCAGGCTTCCGTGGGTTGAGTAGCGGGTTGAGGGCACACAACTCGCATGAGGACGCACGATTCCAGCGTACCGAAACCCCTCCGGAGGGTCTCGATACGCCGGCAGCCGGCTACTCGACCGGCGGAGCGTGCGCTTCCGTGGGTTGAGTAGCGGGTTGAGGGCACACGACTCGCATGAGGGCGCACGATTCTAGCGTACCGAAACCCCTCCGGAGGGTCTCGATACGCCGGCAGCCGGCTACTCGACCGGCGGAGCGTGCGCTTCCGTGGGTTGAGTAGCGGGTTGAGGGCACACGACTCGCATGAGGGCGCACGATTCCAGCGTACCGAAACCCATCCGGAGGGTCTCGATACGCCGGCAGCCGGCTACTCGACCAACGGAAGGCGGAAGGTTTCGATACGCCGGCAGCCGGCTACTCGACCAACGGAGCGTGCGCTTCCGTGGGTTGAGTAGCGGGTTGAGGGCACACGACTCGCATGAGGGCGCACGATTCCAGCGTACCGAAACCCATCCGGAGGGTCTCGATACGCCGGCAGCCGGCTACTCGACCAACGGAAGGCGGAAGGTTTCGATACGCCGGCAGCCGGCTACTCGACCAACGGAGCGTGCGCTTCCGTGGGTTGAGTAGCGGGTTGAGGGCACACCACTCGCATGAGGGCGCACGATTCTAGCGTACCGAAACCCCTCCGGAGGGTCTCGATACGCCGGCAGCCGGCTACTCGACCGGCGGAGCGTGCGTTTCCGTGGGTTGAGTAGCGGGTTGAGGGCGCACAACTCGCATGAGGACGCACGATTCTAGCGTACCGAAACCCCTCCGGAGGGTCTCGATACGCCGGCAGCCGGCTACTCGACCAACGGAAGGCGGAAGGTTTCAATACGCCGGCAGCCGGCTACTC
>Ga0209200_1005129_pt1 | contig 10231 bp, 10 predicted proteins | sample AD_UKC033_MetaG_FD_184406 | JGI IMG/M metagenome (GOLD analysis project Ga0209200, IMG submission 184406) | Active sludge microbial communities of municipal wastewater-treating anaerobic digesters from USA - AD_UKC033_MetaG (SPAdes) (version 2) | ecosystem: Engineered > Bioreactor > Anaerobic >...
CGCCGAAGAACAGGCGCGCGAACACCGGCACCATGACGATGCCCATGCTGGAGATGAACGAGGCTTCGCCGAGGTGGCTGCTGTGCGACAGGCCGAGGATCCACAGCACCATGCCGCCGGCGAACAGGGCGCCGACGAGCAGGCTGTTGCGCAGCGCGCGCCGATCGAGCGCGCGCAGCTGCGGCAGCGAGAACATTGCCAGCACCAGCCCGGCGATCGTGAAGCGCAGGCCGATGAAGATCAGCGGCGGGATGCCTGCGAGCGCCTCCTTGGAGAAGATCCAGCCCGCCGCCGCGATCAACGTGGTGAGGGTGAGCAGGAGGTCGGCCTCGAGCCGATTCGGCGCCGCGCCGCCGGGGCCCTGCACGCTCATCGCACCTCCACGTCGCGGCGACGGCTGCGGAAGGTCCACAGGGCGTTGCCGGCGTAATGCCAGAGCAGCAGCAGCGCGGTGGTCAGCACCTGGGCGAGCAGGTAGTGCAGGCCGAGCAGTTCCATGAACAGGCTCATCAGCAGCGCCGTCCACGCCAGCCCGGCCAGCGCCACGGCGAAGAAGCGCGGCAGCGCCTGGGCGTGGCTGCGGGTGGAGGCGAACACCAGCCGGCGCGCGAGCGCATAGTTGACCAGCGCGCCGAGCACGAAGCCGGCGGTCGCGCCCGCCAGCGGCGGCGCGCCCGCGCCCTCCACGAGCGCGACCAGCAAGGCGTAGTGGGCGAGCGTGCCCACCGCCCCGACCGCGGCAAAGCGCAGGAAGCGCGCCAGCCCCCCGGATGCGCTCATCGCGGCCTCCTGTCCTCGCCGACCAGCGCGCGGCGATCCTTGACGACCGCCAGCACCCGCCCCGCGCGCTCCACCTGCGCCACCACGCGCCCCTGCAGCGCCTGCTCACAACCCATGTGGGTGGGCGAGAGGTAGAAGTCCGCGCCCCACCAGTCGCGCGTCGCGCGCAGCCCGGGCGCGAGCCAGACCTGCGCCTGCAACGGCTCGGCGCACACCGCCACGGCGTAGCCCTGCGCCGGCACGCCCTCGCGCGCGACCAGGGCGTTGAGCGCAAGCACCGCCTCGCGCAGGCTGCTCGCCCAGTAGTCCTGCTCCCAGCCCCCGGCCGCTCCCGGCACACCGCCGACGAGCTGGTTGTAGGCGAGATATCCGTAAGGATGCAGGCGGGCGAGCAGGCCCGCCTGGCCGAGCACCGCCAGCGCGCACGCGAGCAGCACGGCGCGGCGCAGCAGCGGCGGACGGGCCCGCAGGCCCTGCCAGGCATGGACCAGCCCCGCGCCCGCCAGCACCGCGAGCGGCGGCAGCACGAAGCTGAAATGGCGCAGGCCGTTGTACAGCGGCGGCGCTGCGACCAGGGTGTAGGCGAGCGGGAACAGCGCCGCCAGCACCACCGGCAGCCAGGGCAGGGCCGATCGTCGGCCCGGCGCCGTGGCGAGCGCCGCCAGGGCGCGCACACCGGCGAGCAGCGCCAGCGCGACCCCGGCGAGGAACAGCTCCGGCAGGCGCACCAGCAGGTAGGCCGCGAGGTAATGGCCCGGCACCTCGCCGACGTTCATCACGCGCCCGGCCAGCACCGTGTCGAGGTCGAAACTGAAATGCGAGAACGCGCTCATCGCGGTGAACACATTGCCCGGCGCCATCGCCGCCCACGGCCAGAACAGCGCGCCGAGGGCCAGCGCGATCGCCGCCGCCGGCAGCAGCGCGAGTACGCCGCGCAGGAGGAAGCGCAGGCGCCCGTGCGCCTGCAGGGCCGCAGCCGCGAGCATGCCGACGCCGAGGTAGAAGACCGCAAACACCGCTCCGATGCGCAGCCCGAAGGCGCAGCCGAGCGCGACGCCCAGCCCCGCCAGTACGCGCCAGGGCGGCGCGGGCAGGGTGTCGAGCACGCGCACGCTGAAGTACAGGGCCCACAGCATCGTGGTGGCGAAGGGGATGTCCTTGGTGTGGGTGAACATCGCCCCCGACCACGAACCGGTGATCAGCAGCAGCACGAGCGCCGCCAGCCCCGCCCACTCGCCGGCCAGCCGACGCGCGAGCAGCCAGGTACCGGCCAGCCCGAGAAGGCCGAAGCCGGCCGAGATCAGGTGGCGCAGGTCCCACAGCGCCGGCCCCTCGGCCGCGCCGGCGCGCTCCAGGGCAGCCGCGACGAGGTCGAAGAAGCCGCCATACAGATAGAGGTTCTTGTATTCGAAGGCCTGGCGGTCGGCAAACCCCGACAGGTAGAAGTCGAGCAGCAGGCGGCCGTAGACATGCTGGACCTCCTCGTCGTTGCTGATGCCGTGCCGGTCGAAGGTGAGCAGCACGAACATCCCGGCCAGCGCCAGCACGGCGAGCGCGATCCGGCGTGCGAGCGCGCCATGCGTTGCGGCCTCAAGGGTCACGGCCGGTGCCTCCCCCGCCGCGGCCGGCGCCCGCGCCGCCGCGCGCGGCGGGATCATCGATCGCGCTCCGGCCTGCGCTCGAAGCCGAGCCGCTCCGAAACCAGAAACAGCGGCCGGCCCTTCACCTCGGTGAAGATCCGCCCCACGTACTCGCCGAGCACGCCGAGGCTGATGAGCTGGATCCCGGACAGGAACAGCCCCGACACCATCAGCGACACGTAGCCCGGCAGGTCGATTCCGAACAGCATCGTGCGCAGCACGAGAAACACGCCGTACAGGCCGGACAGCCCCGCCATCATCAGGCCGATCACCGACCACACCCGCAGCGGCAGGGTGCTGAAGGCGGACAGCCCGTCGATCGCGTAGCGCAGCAGGCGCAGCATCGACCATCCGGACACACCGCCGGCGCGCTGCGCGGGCTCGAACTCGACGACCTCCTGGCGGAAGCCCACCCAGCTCGTGATGCCCTTCATGAAGCGGGTGCGCTCGGGCAGGCTGTTGATCGCATCGACCACCGCACGGTCGAACACACGAAAGTCGCCGCCGCCCTCGGCGAGCTCGACCTCGGAGACCTTGCTGAAGAAGGCGTAGAAACCGCGGGTGAGCTTGCGTCGCAGCCAGGGGTCGGTGACGCGCGAGCGCCGCACCGCGGTCACCATCATCGCGCCGCCGCGCCAGCGCGCGAGCATCTCGGGGATCAGCTCGGGCGGATGCTGCAGGTCGCCGTCCATCAGCACGATCACGTCGCCCGTCGCCGCCTGCAGGCCAGCGGCCATCGCGGCTTCCTTGCCGAAGTTGCGCGCGAAGCGGATCGCCTTGAGGTGGCGGTCACCGGCGCACAACGTGGCGACGCGCGCATACGTGTCGTCGCGGCTACCGTCGTCCACGCAGACAATGTCCCAGTCCGACAGCTCCAGGCCCGCGAGCACCTGCGACAGGCGCCGATGCAGCGCCTCCACCGTTTCGCCCTCGTTGTAGACCGGGACCACGACCGAGAGTCGGGGGTGTGCCGAGGAGGCGGGCGGCACATGGGGGTGGGCGTCGAGCGAGTCGGAGTGCGACACGATGAAACTACCGGCGAGTGGGCTCCGCAGCCGGAGCGAAGGCGTGCACGATAAACCATTCGTGCCCTGCCCGGCGTGCCCCGCGCGGGCCAGGGTGCGCGATACTTCGGACTTTCCGCCCGCAGCCCCGATCGCATGCAAGCCCCTTCCCGCCCTGGCGCGCCGGCCACCCGTCCGGTGGTGGTGTGCGCCGACGACTACGGCCTCGCCCCCGGGGTCAGCGAGGCGATCGCCGCACTCGTCGCGACCGGCCGGCTGTCGGCCACCAGCTGCATGAGCGCGCTGCCCGACTGGCACCGCGCTGCGCCCCCCCTGCGCGCACTGATGGCAAGCGCGCCGGCCGACGTCGACCTGCACCTGACCCTGACCGACCAGCCCCCGCTCAGCGCCGCGGCGCGCCGGGCCTGGGGCGAGCGCCTGCCCCCGCTCGGCCGCCTGCTCGCCGCCGCCCTCGCCCGCCGCCTGCCGGCGCAGGCCGTGGCGGACGAGATCCGCGCCCAGCTCGACGCCTTCGAGGACGCCTGGGGGGACGCGCCCGACCACGTCGACGGCCACCAGCACGTGCATGTGCTGCCCGGCGTGCGCGAGCGCCTCGTCGCCGAGCTGCTGCGCCGCCACCCGCGCGGCCGCGTGTGGGTGCGCGACTGCGTCGAGCCGCCGCTGCGCAGCCTGCAGCGGCGGGAGGCGGCGGGCAAGGCCTGGTTCATCTCCGCCCTCGCGCGCGGACTGCACCGCCAGTTGCGCGAGGCCGGCCTGCCCTGCAACGAGGGCTTCAGCGGCCTGCACGACTTCTCCGTCGAGCGTCCCTTCGCAGCGAAGATGCGCCGCTTCCTCGCCGGCACCGGCCCACGCCCGCTGGTGCATGTGCATCCCGGCCGGGTGGACGCCGCCCTGCGCGCCTGCGATCCGCTGACCACCCCGCGCGAGGCCGAGCTCGCCTACCTCGCCTCCGCCGAATACCTCGCCGATCTCGCCGCTGCCGGCCTGCGCCCTGCTCGCTTCGCAGCGTTCGATGCCCCCGAGGTCGGGACGACCGCTCCGTCCTGCTAGCGCGATGCGGCGCGGCCGGGGCTGCGGCTACGGACGCGCCCGCGCAGCATCCCTTGGCGCAAGATTCGGCCTGACGGGTCGGTAGCCACGCATGTGGCACGCGCGAATTGCACAAGCGTCCGCCCGGTCGATAGGATCCCCGCCATGCAGCCGTCCATCCCTTCCCCCGACCCCGATGCGGGTCTCCTCGCCAGCCCCTGCGCAAACCCCTACGTCGGCCGCTTCGCCCCCTCGCCCAGCGGCGCGCTGCACTTCGGCTCGCTGGTCGCCGCCGTGGGCAGCTTCCTGGATGCGCGCGCGCACGGCGGACGCTGGCTGCTGCGCATCGAGGACGTGGACACCCCGCGCACGGTGCCCGGCGCCGCCGCAGGCATCCTCGCCACGCTGGAACGCTTCGGCTTCGAATGGGACGGCGCGATCGTGCGCCAGAGCGAACGCGGCGAAGCCTATGCGGCCGCGCTCGAGCGCCTGCGCGCGGCCGGCCTCGCCTATCCCTGTGCGTGCACCCGGCGCGAGCTCGCCGGCCAGCCGCTCGCGCGCGACGGCTCGCGCCGCTATCCCGGCACCTGCCGCGACGACCTGCCGCCGGGACGGACCGGCCGCGCCTGGCGGGTGCGCGCCGAGGGCGTGGTGCGCTTTTGCGACGCGGTGCAGGGCGAGCAGGAGATCGACCTCGCCGCCGACGCCGGCGACTACGTGGTCAAGCGCGCCGACGGCCTCTTCGCCTATCAGCTCGCGGTGGTGGTGGACGACGCCGAAGCGGGGGTGACCCACGTCGTGCGCGGCGCCGACCTGCTCGACTCGACCGCGCGCCAGATCCACCTCCTCGGCCTGCTCGGTCATCCGGTGCCCGCCTACGCCCACCTGCCGCTGGCCACCAACCCCGCGGGCGAGAAGCTCTCCAAGCAGACGCTGGCGCGCGCGATCGACGAGCATCCGCCGCAGGCCGCCTTGCTGGCCGCGCTGCGCTTTCTCGGCCACAATCCACCCGACATGCTCACCGCCGCGCCGCTCGTCGAAACGTGGGCGTGGGCGCGCGCCCACTGGTCGCTCGCCGCCGTGCCGCGCCGCCGCCAGGCCGTGGCCGACGGCTTCTTTTGAGGAAACTCCATGCACCCGAACGACATCAGCACCCAGCCCGAAGCCATCCGCAGCCTGCTGCAGCAGGCGCGCACGATCGCCGTGGTCGGCATCTCGGCCAGGCACGACCGCCCCAGCCACGAGGTCGCGCACTACCTGCAGCGTGCCGGCTACACCATCATCCCGGTCAACCCGGCCTACGAGGAGGTGCTGGGGCAGAAGTGCTACCCCAACCTGCACGAGGTGCCGGTAAAGATCGACCTCGTCGACGTGTTCCGCAAGCCGGCGGAAGTGATGGCGGTGGTGGACGAGGCCATCGCCGTGGGCGCCGGCAGTGTGTGGCTGCAGCTCGGGGTGATCGCGCCCGACGCCGCGGACAAGGCCGCCGCCGCCGGGTTGAAGGTGGTGAGCGACCGCTGCACCAAGATCGAGCACCGCCGCCTGATCGGCTGAAACCGTGGATGCGGCGCATGGAATACGCGCCGGCGCCGCTCGAGCGCATTATTCGCACCTTCCGGCGCTCCCGCAGAAACCATCGCAACCGCCTGTAGGAGCGGCGGCAGCCGCGAATCCGGCGCATGGAATACGCGCCGACGCCGCTCCAGCGCACTATTCGCGCCTTCCGGCGCTCCTACAAGAACCCTCGCACCCCCGTAGGAGCGGCGGCAGCCGCGAATTCGGCGCGGCCCAGCCCGACTCGGCCCGCGTTGCCCGCGTCGGCACAGGGCGTCGGCGTCGGCGTGGTGTCAGTGCGCGCCGCCGTAGCCGGCGATGCCGATCGCCAGGCGCACGAGCTGGTAGGCGAGCCAGCTCAGGCCGCGGCGCAGCAAGGGCAGGCGCCGCCAGTCCGAACGCCGGAGTTCGCGCGCGCCGGCGCACAGCGCCGTCTCCAGGCTCGCGCGCAGTTCCGCCGCGAAACCGCGATCGTCCACGAAGACGTTGGCCTCGCGCGCAAGCAGCAGGCTGAAGGCGTCGATGTTGCTCGAACCGACGGTGGCCCATTGGTGGTCGATCACCGCCACCTTGGCGTGCAGGTGGCTGCGGTGGTACTCGAACAGGCGGATGCCGGCGTCGAGGAAGATCGGATACAGCGCGCGCGTCGCATACACCTGCATCGGGTGGTCCGACACGCCCTGCAGCAGCAGGGTCACCCGCACGCCGCGCCGGGCGGCATCGATCAGCGCCTGGCGGAAACGCCGACCCGGGAAGAAGTAGGCGTTGGCGAGCACGATCTCCTCGCGCGCGCCGGCGATCGCCTCGAGGTAGGCCTCCTCGATGGCGTGGCGGTGGCGCAGGTTGTCGCGCACCACGAAGGTGGCGCGGATCGAGCCCGCGGCCTCGGTGCGCGGCGGCGCCAGCAGCGGCTGCGCGGCGCGCCTGCGAAAGCTCGCCCACGCCACCAGCCGCCACAGGCGCTGCGCCGAGGCCACCACCGGCGCGAGCACCGGCCCCTCGACGCGCACCGCGTAGTCGTAGCGCGGGTGCGGCAGCGCGCCCGCATCAAAGTCGTCCACCACGTTGATGCCACCGACGAAGGCCACGCGCCCGTCGATCGCCACCACCTTGCGGTGCAGCCGGCGCAGGCGATGGCGGCGCAGCGACAGGGTACGCAGCTCGCGGCGGTAGATCAGCACCTGCACGCCGGCCTCGCGCAGGCGCGGCATCAGCCGCGAGACGAAGCTGCGCCCGCCGAAGCCGTCCACCATCACCCGCACCGCGACCCCGCGGCCCGCCGCGCGCGCGAGTGCCGCGGCGATGCGCGCGCCGGTGCCGTCGTCCTCGAAGATGTAGCTCTGCAGGAAGATCTCGCGCTCGGCACGGTCGATCTCGGCTTCCAGCGCCGGGAAGTACTGCTCGCCGTTCTCCAGCAACGCGACCGCGTTGCCCGCGAGGAACTGCATCAGCCCACCGGCTCCAGGTCGGCGGTCAGTGCCGCATGGTCGGAGATGCGCGCCCACGGCGCGCCGTAATGCACCTGCGCCTGGCGCACGCGGAAGCCGCGCACGTAGATGCGGTCGAGGCGGAAAAAGGGCAGCGTGCTCGGGTAGCTGCGCGCCGGTCGCCCGCGTCCGCTGCCGAAGGCCTCGGCAAGCCCGAGCCGGCGCCCGAGCAGGTCGTCGGCGCGGTTGCGCCAGTCGTTGAAGTCGCCGGCGATGATCAGCGGCGCGTTGCCCGGGGCGAGCTCCTCCATGCGCTCGGCGAGCGCCTCCATCTGGCGCCGCCGGCTGCCCGCCATCAGTCCCAGATGCACGCACACGCAATGCACCGGCACGTCGAACTCGGGCAGCTGCACCTCACAGTGAAGCAGGCCGCGGCGCTCGAAGCGATGGTCGGAGACGTCCTGGTTGGCGGTGCTGAGGATGAGGTGGCGACTCAGGATCGCGTTGCCGTGGTGGCCATGGTCGTAGATCGCGTTGCCGCCGTAGGCGATCTGCTGCCAGGCGTCCTCGGCGAGAAACTCGTGCTGCGGCAGCGCGGGCCAGTCGGGATGGCGAGCCGGATGACGCAGGTGCAGTCCCTGCACCTCCTGCAGGAAGACGAGGTCGGCATCCAGGCTGCGCAGGCGGTCGCGCAGCTCATGCACCACCATGCGGCGGTTGAACTGCGAGAAGCCCTTGTGGATGTTGTAGCTGCAGATCCTCAGCGCCATGGCCGTCGGACCTCGTGCGCGTCGGTCAGGAGACGGCCAGCATGCGGTCGAGCGCGATGCGGGCGAGCTCGGCCTCGTGCGCGGGGACCTTGATCTGGTTCACCACCTTGCCCTCGGCGAGGTTCTCCAGCGTCCACGCCAGGTGCTGCGGGTCGATGCGCTGCATGGTCGAGCACATGCACACGGTCGGCGCCATGAACTGCACCACCTTGCCCTGCGGCTTCATCTCCTCGGCCAGGCGGCTCACCAGGTTGAGCTCGGTGCCCACCAGCCAGTGGGTGTTGGGCGGCGCCTGGGTGATGGTGTTGAGGATGAATTCGGTGGAGCCGACGTAGTCGGACTTCTGGCACACCTCGAGCATGCTCTCGGGGTGGGAGATCACGAAGCCGTGCGGGTGCTTCTCGCGCCAGCGGTCGATATGCACCGGCTGGAACATCTGGTGCACCGAGCAGTGTCCCTTCCAAAGCAGGATCTTCGCCTTGCGGATCTGCTCGGCGGTGAGGCCGCCGTACTCGAGGTCGGGGTCCCACACCACCATCTCGTCGAGCGGGATGCCCTTCTTGAAGCCGGTCCAGCGCCCGAGGTGCTGGTCGGGGAAGAACAGCACCTTCTCGCGCTTGGCGAACGCCCAGTCGAGGATGGTCGGGGCGTTGGTCGAGGTGCACACGATGCCGCCATGCTCGCCGCAGAAGGCCTTGAGATCGGCCGCCGAGTTGATGTAGGTCACCGGCGTGATGATTTCGTCGGGCTTGTCGAGCACCTCGGCGAGCTCGCGCCAGCAGCGCTCGACCTTGGCCAGGCTCGCCATGTCGGCCATCGAACAGCCGGCGGCGAGGTCGGGGAGGATGGCGATCTGGCTGGGCTTGGACAGGATGTCGGCGACCTCGGCCATGAAGTGCACGCCGCAGAACACGATGAACTCGGCGTCGGTCTGCGAGGCCAGGCGGGCGAGCTTGAGCGAGTCGCCGGTGAGGTCGGCGTGCTGATAGACGTCGGCGCGCTGGTAGTGGTGGCAGAGCAGCACCGCCCGCTCGCCGAGGCGTGCACGGGCGGCGCGGATGCGCTCCTGCGCCTCGTTGTCGGCGAGCACGTTGAAGCGGTCGAAGCTGATGGTGGAGACTTGCATTGTTTCGGTATCCGGATCCGTGGGAGGGGGCAATCCCGGGGTTACGGGCATCGGACCCCGCGTGCGGCCGCAGGTTCGACCGCGGCAGGCGGGGCCGGGTAAGGATTTGTTGCCGCTCAGCCCTGGTACCAGGGCAGGCCGGCGAGGCGCCAGCCGCCGATGCGGTTGCGCTGGTTGTTGGCGTCCTTGTCGCCTTCGAAGCCTTCCAGCACGTTGTAGCAGTTGGCGTAGCCGTTGGCGCTGGCGAGCCGCGCCGCGGAGTCGGAGCGCACGGCGGAACGGCACAGGAACAGCACCAGCGCCTCGGGATCCACCTGATGCTTCAACTGGGCGAGGAAGTTGGGGTTCTCCTGCATCGAGGGATAGCTCTTCCACTCGATCTCGATCGCGCCGGGCACGCGCCCCACCCAGTCGAGCTCGGCGCGCGTGCGCACATCGACCAGCTTGGCACCGGGGGCGAGCTGCATCACCTGCCAGGTTTCGGCGGGGGTGAGCGCGCCCTGGTAGGGCAGCCCGAGGCTTTCGGCGCGCTCGTGGGCGAGCGTCAACAGTTCCGACAGGGTTCCCATGCGAACATCCGTCTAAAATGAGGGCGGTCGAAGTATAGCGCGTCCGCCGCGCCCCCCTCATGCACTCCCGCCAAGCCTCCTCCCCGGTTGCGCGTCCCTCTGCGGGCGCGGACGACCTCGCCCGCAGCCGTGGCATCCAGCGTGCCACCCTGGTGGCCATCGTGACCAACACGGTGCTCACCATCGGCCAGGTCGTCATCGGCCTGTTCGCCGGCGCGTTCAGCCTGGTGGCCGACGCCGCCCACACCCTCTCCGACCTGATCACCGACCTGCTGGTGCTGCTCGCCGGCCGCCACAGCGCCGATCCGGCC
>Ga0209200_1005131_pt1 | contig 10224 bp, 10 predicted proteins | sample AD_UKC033_MetaG_FD_184406 | JGI IMG/M metagenome (GOLD analysis project Ga0209200, IMG submission 184406) | Active sludge microbial communities of municipal wastewater-treating anaerobic digesters from USA - AD_UKC033_MetaG (SPAdes) (version 2) | ecosystem: Engineered > Bioreactor > Anaerobic >...
CCATCCGCGGGAGTTGGCAGGGGGTGGGGGAATCGCCGCGGATGGGAGAGCCAAGGGTCTCTCCAGCGGGGCGGGGCACCGGGGGCGGTGGCCTTTAGGAACGGGCGCAGGACCGGGGCACTCGACTGCCGGCAATCTGTGCTCCGCCCTGAATCGGCGAGGAACATCCCCGCACCGATTCGGGGCGGAACACCGATGGACTGCTGGAGCGACGGTGTTCTGATCGAGAACCGCGGACAACGGATGGAAAGGGGGGACACCGGCAGTGGCGACTCTATTCCGTGTGGTCGGTCGTGGTCCGCGGTTTGTCCTTCCGGACTGATACCGCTTCGATCGACGGGGACAGATCAGCGAGGAGTCCACGTCGAGCCCGAGGGTCCACCTCAGCGTAGATCAGCCAGCACGCCGCAAACGGAATCGACGATGGTCATGGCACCACTCTGGTCCGGATCTAATGGGAATCCACACGTCGCGCTTACCAGTCGTGCATCATACTTTGGTATACGGTCGACCGTTTGCGTCGACCACGCACACGTGGCTCGATCAATATGAAGGGATTGGGTTGCCTTGTGCTTGCTGCGAAGTGCTGCTTGTCAAAACGTATGCGGCCGGTGTCGAATCGACCGCGCTTAGCCATGAGTGAGGAGTCGTCGAACCGGAGTGTGTCGGCAGGGAGCCTGCCGGTGTCGTCGATTCAGGACGTGACGGCGGCGCTGGTGGCGGGGCGGCATCTGATGCCGCCGCACCGGCCGGGGTTGCTGGCGCGCATGGAGCCGTTCGAGATCCTCCGTCTCCTGGGGACGGGGGGAATGGGGGTCGTTTACCTGGCGCGGGATCCCCGCAACGGAACTGAGGTCGCGCTCAAGACCTTGCGGCCGGAGTTTGCCGGAGTCCGCCGGATCGTCGAGCGGTTTCTGCTCGAAGCGGGGCACCTCCAGAAACTGACGCACCCGAACCTGATGCCGGTCCTTGAGCTCGTCGAGCGGGACGGGGGTGCGTGCTTCGTGATGCCGCACTTCGCTGCGGGCAGTCTCGCGCGGACCCTGCGCGAGGGGGCGGTGCTCGCGCCGGAGCGCGCGCTCCACATCGCCACGGACGTTGCCGAGGCGCTGGCCTTCATCCATCGCAAGGGGCTGATCCACCGGGACGTGAAGCCTGGTAACATCCTGTTCGACGCGGAAGGCCGGGCGGTGCTGGCGGACTTTGGACTGGCCCGGACCTTGTTCAATGACGCGACGCTGGATGTCGAGCGTGTGTCGTACGAGGGGACAGCGGCCTACATGTCGCCGGCGGCGGCGGCGGGCGAGGTCGAGGATACCCGGTGTGATATCTACGGTTTGGGGGCGGTGCTGTATGAGATGCTGACGGGGCGTCCGCCGTACGAAGGGACGAGCGCAGCCGAAATCCGGGCCCGAGTGCTTGCGGGACCGCCGCCGCGGATTGCCTTGGTCAATCCAAAGGCGCACAAGGACCTGACCCGCGTGGCGGAATGGGCGATGGCGCGGGAACATCGGGACCGGTACGCCAACGTCGCGGATTTGCTGGCGGACTTGAAGCGGATCGGGGAAGGCCGAGCGCCGTTGGGGCCGCATGGTTTCCGCTTCGAGTCGCGCTCGGGTGTTGAGTGGCTGAAGCGCCAGTCGCGCTGGCGGCTGGCTGCTGCGGGACTGCTCGCTCTTGGTGTGATCGCCTTTCTGCTGTGGCCGGAGCGCGGGCTGGTGACGGTCCGGCAATTCACCTCACGGTTGATTGACTTCTGGGTGACGGCGATGGCCGGCGACTGGAACGGCGACGGCCGGGCCGACCTCATGATCGTCAAGGATGACACGCTGCAAGTGTTCTCCCACGAAGGACAACATCTGTACGCGGGACCGCTCGCCCAGGTCAGGATCCAAGACGCTTACATGGAGCACGTCGAGGACGTGAACGCGGATGGATGTGCGGAGGCATGGCTCTCCTGGGTGACATCGGAGACCAACCTGCATTTCGCCATGGTCAATCAGACCCCGCTTCGGCTGAAGCAGTTTGATGCCACCGGCCATCCGGAACATCCGAAGAACCGCAGCACCGCCTCCATGTTGAGCCCCGGGGTGCTGATTCGCGACGCGAACGGAGTGCCGGGGCGGTTTGTGGCCCGTTTGGTTACGGGCTACGGCGGCGCGCCGCGCGGCCTGGCCTGCTACGACTTCGCCACCACCCAACTCCTCTGGCAGTACCTGACCGGTCCCGCAGTGAAGGATGTCCGGCTCCTGGAACGTGAGAAAGGGGTGGCTCCCGACCTGTTCTTCGGGAGTGCCGCTCCCAGCAACACCAACATTGCTCCCGATGGGTCGGACGACCGCCATTCGTATGTGTTCGCTGTGTCTCACGACGGCCAACTGCTGTGGCGAACGAACATGACCGGCGAGTGCGCGGGCACCAGCCTCGTGGCGGTGGACATCAGTGGCGACCGATCGAGAGATTTGGTGGCATGGACGCATACGACCGATCCGCCGGGAGAAGCAGACCCCTTGGACGTGGGCCGGGTTCACGCCTTTGACCTCTCTGGCCGCGAGCTCTGCCGCTACGCAGCGGGAGGGAACCTCTGGGTCCAGAACGCTGTGGCGGACCTCGACGGGGATGGTCAGGACGAGTTGGTCTTCACTGATCACGAGGGGAATCTGCACGTATTGGGCCGGGACTTGAAGTTGTTGCGAAAGCTGAACATCGTGCCCAAGCGTTTCGACTTGGTGAAGTGGTGGACGGTCTCTTCAGCGAAGATGACCGCCGTGGGCGGCCCGCAGATCGTCTTGTTGTGCAGCCAGTGGAACATGATCCGAAGGGAGAACCTCGCGGGAGACCCCACAAAGCCGAACGACTTGCGGGACGTGTACGACAAACAGGTTCTTGTCTTGAACGCCCAACTCGAGATCATCGGCTCGCGCATGATCTGCCGTTACAACCGGGAAGAGGTGCCTGGCCAAGTGCTCGTCGCCGACGCCGATGGCGACGGGCTCGACGAGGTATTCGTGCTCACTGACCATGTCGAGGTGCTGAAGTTGAAGCAGTGATGGATGACTGGGTCTTTAGCCACCCCTCACCCCGTCCCTCACCCCAACCTCTGAAAGCGAAGCGATGCCGGGGGTTGGGGAGAGGGAGACAGGGGGAGCGGAGCCGGCTCACTTTCGAACCCTGCGATACGGCAAAACTCCGGGCGTGACGTCCTTCTTCTTTTCTGGCACGAGGAGGTTGTACACCGAGGTGGGGCAAGTATGAGCGAGGACGTTGGGGAGGGCGGTCGAGGGTTCCAGACCACGGATTGGACGCAGGTGCGGGCGGCCGGCGGTGCCGAGGGCGAGGCGCGCCAGCGGGCGCTTGCGGCGGTGTTCACGATCTACCGCGGGCCGTTACTGGCGCATTTACGCCGGACGTTTCGAGTTGGGGAGGACCAGGCGATCGATTGGCTTCACGACTTCATCCATCGCAAGGTGCTATTGGCCAACGTGCTGCGCTGTGCGGATCGCAACCGCGGGAAATTCCGTACCTTCTTCATTGCCAGTCTCGACCGGTTTGTCCTCGATCAGCAGCGGCGGGCGCGGGCGCAACGCCGGATGCCGGCGCGCGGCTTCGTGCCGCTGGATCAGGTCAGCGACGAGGACATCGCCCGACAAGCAGAGGCTGGGGCCGCAGCGATGGCCTGGGCCTGGGCCAAGGCGCTGCTCGAAGAGACGCTCCGGCGGATGGAAGGCGAGTGCATCCGGAAGGGATGTCCCCAGCGCTGGGAGGTGTTTAAAGCGCACGTGCTGGATCCGCTGTACCATGGGGCGGAAGCCCTGCCTTACGCGGTTTTGGTCGAGCGGTTTGGCCTGCGGTCCCCGGCCGAGGCGTCAAACACATTCAACACGGCGACGCGCATGTTCGAGCGATTGCTCCGGCAGGTGGTCCGGGAGTACGCATGCCTGGGCCCAGAGGCCGATGTGGAAGAGGAACTGCGCCAATTGCGCCGGGACCTGGGATGGCGGGGGTGAGCGCCCGGGAGAATCGCACGTTACGATGCAGGAAGCACGCGCGCTGTGCGTAAGAGACTGTGGGGCTTCGACATGACCAGTGACACGCCAGACTCGGATGCGGGGCGCCTCTCGGATCTTCTCGGGCTCGAGCCACGGCGGATGCGGTTGTGGCGTCCGGAGGATCTGGGGGCGGTGTTTGCGCATCAGATGGCGGCACCGATCGTGTTCGATCTGGGCGCCGCCGATGCTCCTACCGCCCACGCTCTGAGGCTCTTAGCCGATGCGCAAGGGTTGCTAATCAAGAGCTTCGGCGATCTGTTCCGCCATCCCAGTCCTCCCCTGGAATTGCTCCGGTTGACGAAGGACTTTGCCAAGGCAAACCGCGATCATCCGGAAGCCGTGCTGCCCGTCGAGATCGCCCATGCGCTTTACTACGCCAGCATCGCCGTCGCCCTGGTCCGCTGCGACACGCGGATCAGCCGGCTCACGGATGCGGAGTTGCGCCGGGGATTTGCCTGCGTGGCCGACCAGCCCTGGGTGGACGGTCCGATGAAGGACATGTTCGCCCAGGCGATGGACAAGCTGTCGGGCGGGGCCAGGGGCAAGTGAATCCGATGGGTCATCGGGGTGGTTGGTGTCTGGCGTCGCCGCCCGGACACGCAGGGCTCAGGGGTGGGGCTGCGCCCTTCTGTTCCACCGGGAGCCGTCGATGGGTGACGGTGTCCGGCTGTGACATTGTGACGCCGTAGGCGCCGGTCACGGCCGGACGAATGGGGGGGAGACAGCAAAAAGGTGGCGGAACCCAGTGGATTCGCCACCTTTTTGCTATCGGAGGAGTTGGTTGAGTCGGGGCCAAAGGGAGGGGGTGGGGGTGGTGAAGCCGAGTTCCCAATTCAAGAGGGTGCGGCGGCTGACGCCGAGGCGGCGGGCGAGCTGGTGCTGGGTCAGACCTCGTTGCAGGCGTTGGGTTTGCAGCAGGGTGGGGAGGGGAGCGGCAGCTCGGGTCCAGGGCGGCCGATCGGGTCGGAGGGCGGTCAAGGTCAGGCAGCAAAAAGGTCTCGGAACCCACCCCTTCCGCCACCGCCGAAGAGCGCAGTGGGCGCCTCTCCGAGCGGTGAAGTGCTATGCTTTTCCTCAGATTCAGGCGCGCCGATTGTCAACTGTGTAGACGCGACCCCATCTGGGTGATTCCCTGTCTGGGTGATTGCTGCGAGCGGCGGTTCGATGCGTTCACCTCACTTCCGAGCATCAGATTGTCGACTATTCAAATGCGAACCTACTGACTATCATCTACAGAACAAGTAGGACTTATCTGCCTGGTTGTCCAGGGGGTTATTCATACAACTTATCTATTACATCTAGAAATATGATCCATGAGATGAACTGGCCGTCGCGACGCACCCCCAGAACACGCCAGAAATGGTAAGAGTTGTTTGTGTGGAACAACTCGAATAGAGCGATAAAACCGCATATTTCTGCATTTCCAGCCAATTCGTTTGACTGTTGCCTATGTGTTGACGACATTTGGCATCATGAAGCATCCCAAACGCAGGATCGAAACGGTCCGCGTCGGCAATGCCGCGGTGAAGATTTACCGTCGCACCCGCACGGTGGACGGCAACCGGTACCCGACCTTCGAGGTCTGCGATTACACGGGCGGACGCCGCCGATTGCGCAGTTTCGCCGATCATCAAGCCGCCCAGAGGGAGGCGCGGCGGATTGCCGGGTTGCTGGCCAAGGGCGATGCCGTTGCGGCCGCCCTGTCTGGTCAGGAGGCGGCCGGCTTCGCCCGGTGTCTGGAACTCCTGCGGGCCGTGGGCGACCCCCCGGAACTGGCCTGCGCCAGGTATGCCGAGGCCGTGGGCGTCCTCGGTAACGGCGGCCTGCTGTCTCCCGCTGCGCGGTTTTACGTCGAACGACACCCGAGCACCCTGCCGCAGATCACGATGGCCGAGGCCGCAGCCGAAATGATCGAACTGCGCCGGCAGGCCAAGGCAAGTGGACCCTACCTGATCGACCTGCGGTGCCGCATGGGACCATTCACCAAAACCTTTCCCGTGCATCCGGCGAGTGTCACCACGGCGGACTGCCAACGGTATCTCGATGGCTTGCAGGGAGCCAGCAGCACCAAGAACGCCACCCGCCAGGTGCTGTGGCGCTTGTTTGCCCATTGCGAGAGTCGAGGTTACATCCCCCGTGGGTCGAACCCGATCGCCGAGACTCAGCGATTCAATGGCCCACACGAGAAAGCGATTGAAGTCTGGCCCCCCGCCGAGATGGCTAAACTGCTCGCCAATGCGGTGCCGGACTTTCTACCCTGTCTGGCCATTGGCGGATTTGCGGGGCTTCGAACCAGTGAACTCCTCGCCTTGGACTGGCGCGATGTTCGCCTGGCGGAGCGGACGATCAAAGTCACCCACCGCAAAGCGCGGTGTGCCGGTACCCGTTTGGCACCGATCACCGAGAACCTGGTCAAATGGTTGTCGCCGCTGGCCAAGGAGAGCGGTCCGGTCTGGCCGCACGGGAAGACGTGGCGGGAACGTGCGCGGAGCATATCTGCCGCCCAGAACGCCACCGCCGAGGCTGCCGGCCTGCTCCCGTGGCGGCACAACAGTCTGCGTCACAGCTTTTGCACCTATCGCGTTGCTGCCACCCAGGACGTGCCACGCACGGCATTGGAAGCCGGCAATTCGGCCGCGACGATCTTCTCGCACTACCGGGCCCTCGCCACAGAGGCCGAAGGCAAGGCCTGGTTCGCCATCGAACCGGAGCATGGGCCACGAACGTGATCCTGATAAGAAAGGGGGCCAGCGGTTGGATCCGCCACACCCAAAAGACCAGCCGCAAAGGAGCACGGGCAACTCACGGAGAATCGACATCGCGTGACGGTCAGGTGGGAGTCAGCGGATCTGGGACCGTCGCGGGACCGACGCCGACGCCGACTGCGGACCGCCAGTTAGAGCCACCGGAGCAGGACGACGCCATCCCAAGAAATCCGTTCTGCAACTGTTTCGTGACCAACGACTTGGGATCTGGAATGCGCCCACTGTTCTGAGCCGTGGCAAGGAGCCAGTTTGTGGTCCGAAGAAGCCCCGCCGCGGCGGCAGAGATTGGTGCGCGCCAGGCCCTGATGATTGCCAAGTGCACTGATTCGCCCGTATTGCCCTGGTTTCAAAGCACCGTTCCGACCCCGCTTCCTGTCTCCCTCAGTCTTGCCTTTGGCGCCGCTGCGGTTACGCTGTGGGCGTGAGCACCATGGCTCTGCATATCATCGGTCTGGTCAAGAGTCTGCCTGAGGCCGAACAGCAGGAGATTCGCGCGGCGTTGGCCGCCCAAGTAGCGCGTCGCCCCGCTGGCAAACGGCGTCAACTCCAGCGCCTGCCGGACGGTTCTTTCTTGAATCCGGACGGCATCCCAAACGACGATCCTGTTTTCAGAATCCTGGAGGACATCGAGGCGGAGCGGCACCGGGTGCCCGGCCCGCCGGCGCCCCAGTTCGATTGAGCCATGTATCTGCTCGACACGAACATCCTGAGCGAATTGATGCGCCGGCAGCCCAACCCGCAGGTGGAGGCGCGCTTTGCCTCGGAGCCGGGAGAGCTGTTCGCTTCCGCGATCACCGTCGAGGAAATCCGCCACGGCGCACGGATCGGACCACCGGGCAATCGACTTTGGGAACGGGCCGAAGCAGACCTGTTCCCTCACCTCACGGTCCTGGCGCTGGACCAGCCGGTAGCGGTACTGGCGGGGGACTTGCGGGCCGAATGGAAGCGGAGTGGAACCCCCGTGGGCTATTCGGACGGCTTGATCGCAGCAACGGCGAAGCACTTCGGGCTGACGCTTGTCACCCGCAACGTGCGCCACTTTGACCACGTCCCAGGACTCAGCGTGGAGAACTGGTTCGAGTAGCTGGCCAACCACAACCCCGCTTTCTCCTGCCTGACGGAATCGCGGTTTGCCCGGGGCTGGTGCTTCTCGCTCCCCTGAGGCTGAAGCCTCGCGTTGAGCTCTCGGCGCGCCAGGGATTCCTGTCGGCAGCCAGCTTCTGGTCCGAGACGACTACCTCCACAGGCGCTGGTATTGAAGTATGAACCAACGTGCCCCCGTTGAGAACGGGAGATGTTTGCCTGCGATCAGTTCAGGCAAATTGAGAGGGACGTGGGCTTGCAGAATGGTCCGCGCTGGACCTGCTGTTCGTGTTCGTTGGGGTCCATTTCCACTGTTGCTCGCGTCTATTCCGATGGTCCCCGGCGGCGATTGGTCAACGACATTGATTTTTCCCCACGGCTGCCATGGTAGTCATCGCATCCTTGAAGATCTGGTCCCACCGGGAAAAGACCAGGTTGCTGCTGATCATCACACTACCCCGTTCGTAGCGCTCGGCCAGGAACGTGAAGAGTACCTCCATCTCTTCCCGGCTTTGCTGGACGTATCCCAGGTCGTCGATGGCGATCACCGGATATCGATCGAGTTTCTTGAGCAGCGATTCCAACCTCAACGCCTGCTTGGCCGCCAGCAGCTGTTGCACCAGCTTGAAGGTGGGGGTGAAGTAGACCGCATGTTATGCCGACTGCCGGATTATGCCGCGTGGCGGCCTGGAACCCTGCGTTTTGCGCCTGAACTCAAGGATCGGGTCGTTGTGGACGCGGCATAATTGGGGTGATCTCGAACCCTCGGCGGTGCTCGCCGAGGAAAGAGAGATCACCTGATGAACGACAAGAACGACCGCCCACCTCATTACCACGCCGCCGAAGTCATCCAGGCCCAGGTTGGGCCTTTCATGGCCGAACTGAGCGCGGCAGGTTACGCCGCGAACACGCTCCGCGCCAAACGTGCAGCCCTCGATCAGTTCCTACGGTGGCGACACCGCCGAAAGCGCCTTGGCCTCGACCTGACCGAATCGGAGATCAGCGATTTCTTGGCGAAGTCTCTCCCGGGCGATCGCAGCCAGCGCAGCGTTGCGTCTCGTGCCCTCTACGGCTTTCTGGAGTACCTGCGCGCCGGTCGGGTGGTCAGAACCTCTGCCCCCAAGCCCCTGAAGATCGGCTCCGCCCTCGAAGCGCGGTACGCCGACTTCCTCCGCAACGAGAAAGGGTTGGCCGAGCTTTCGCTGAAGGTCTACCTGCCGGTGGTCAGGGACCTGCTCCACTATTTGGAGCAGGAACATCGCCTCCAGACGGTTCGCCGGCTGGATGCTTCGATCCTCCGAGCCTTTCTGCTCGAGCGCGCGCAGGGTCGCTCCAGCGAGTGCGTCCGGTTGCTGGCCACCAGCCTGCGCTCCTTCTTGCGTTTTCTCCATGTCCAAGGCGAGATCCGGAACGATCTCACCGCGGCCATCCCCACGGTGCGCCGGTGGACTCAGCCCGGCATCCCCAGGACGCTGGCTCCTGGGGAAGTGAAGCGGATCCTCGCGGCGCCGGATCCGGCGTCGGCCACGGGTCGACGGGACCATGCCGTGCTGCTCCTGCTGGCGAGACTGGGGTTGCGGTCAGGCGAGATCCTCTCCCTCGAACTGGGAGACCTGCGCTGGAGGACGGGCGAGGTATTGATCCGTGGAAAAGGAAATCGACAGGACCTGTTGCCGCTGCCCCGCGACGCCGGTGCCGCGGTGGCGCGCTATCTGCGGCGGGATCGCCGCGTCCGGAGGACGCAACGAGTCTTCCTACGCACCATCGCTCCGCGGGTGCCTTTAGCGGGTCCGGCGAGCATCGGCCACATCGTCCGCCGCGCGATGGCGAAGGCCGGGGTCGCGCGGCCCAGGCAAATCGCGGCCCATCTCTTTCTCGCGTCATTCCCGATCGGCACAGTTCGTCCTTCTTCGTTTCCGACGCCGGCACGCCCCTGGATCGTGGCACCGTCCGGAGATTGTTTTGCGAAATCTCCATCGCTTGCGGTTTGAGGAAGGCCTCTGGAGGCAAGCGCCACGGGCGAGGCCCACGACTTCAGGATTTGCGCCACAGCTTTGCCACGAGGCGGCTGGTGGCCTGGTATCGTGCGGGCCTCAATGTGCCGCTTCAAATGCCCAAGTTGGCCACCTACCTGGGCCATTCCTCGGTGGCATGTACGTATTGGTACATCGAAGCCGTCCCCGAACTACTCCAATTGGCGACGGAGTTCGAGCGAACCATCCGGAAAGGTGCGCATTTCGGCGAAATCGGACACGCGTTTCGGAAAATATTCGGACAGCCTTTTCGGGCTCGATTCGGACAGTTTCCGGAGCGGAGCGACGCCTGAG
>Ga0209200_1005144_pt1 | contig 10213 bp, 10 predicted proteins | sample AD_UKC033_MetaG_FD_184406 | JGI IMG/M metagenome (GOLD analysis project Ga0209200, IMG submission 184406) | Active sludge microbial communities of municipal wastewater-treating anaerobic digesters from USA - AD_UKC033_MetaG (SPAdes) (version 2) | ecosystem: Engineered > Bioreactor > Anaerobic >...
CGATACGCCTGCCAAAGGGTCGAAAAGTGAGCGAATGCTTCCTGTGCGCGGCGCGCGCCACTTGGGTGCAGCGGCCAGACTCCTTCGGCCTGCGCGCGTTGTAGGGTAGCATTGGGCAGGGTTTCGTCCCATGCCATGCATGAAGCCGAACGGGCTTGGGCACCTTCGTTGAGGCGTTCGCGCAAACGCCATTCGTCGAGGCCATCCACCACCAATTTGGCGCGCGGCATCGGCGGTTCCACAAGGGGATCGGTCGCGACGCCATGTTGGGCCAAACGCCAGGCAATCGGTGCGGAGAGCGCAGCGGCGAGCGTCTCGAGGGCCAGCGCTTGGGTTGGCCACGGCAACGGCGGCAGTCTGGAATCGCCCACCGCGGGCGCCAACGAGGCATCTGCTGCGTGACGCAGCGCGACGCAGATCGCGTAATGGTCCCTGTCGCGACCGCGCAGCACGTTCGGGGTGTCCGCGGCGAAGTAACGGCTGTGGAACGGAAAGGCACGGTGGCTGATGGTGAGCGTATGCGGAGGTAGCGCGTCGTCGCGCTCAACCGGCAGCCCATACCCGTATTCCAGCACTTCCCGCAATTCGGTCACCACCTGCGCAGGCGGCCGCTTGGCGTTGGTGTCCGGGGTCAGCCCTTGCCACAGAATTTCCAGCCGTTCGCGCACGCACAGCAACAGTTCGAGAAAGGTATAGCGGTCTTCGCTGCGTAGGTCGCGGTCGCCGATACGGAAATGGCGCCGCAGCAGATCGTACGCGGGCGCCCGCTGTTGCCTGGGGTAGGCTTGATCGTCCATGCCGATGAGAAAAAGAACACGGACCGGAATCGAACGCATCGGCAGCAGATCACAAAAGGTAATGCCCCGCTGCAAGAAACCCCGGCTGTTGCGCCGTTCCGCCCCCAAAGATTCCACCCAGGCGGCAATCGTGGCAAACCCGATGAGCGTGCCGGTTTCGGTGAGCGGTGCTGCCTCTTCACCCAATGTTTCGATCGCCTCGTCGAGCGGTAGGCGCTGCGGGTCATCAGGAAAGAAAAATTGCGCCAAGCTCCGCAGCTCCTTTTGCCAGAACGGTAGCGAAAACCCGTCTGGGTGGTGCGCAAGATCGCGCCATTCGCGCATCCGTTCCCACAGCGCGAAAAGCGGAGCAAGGAGCGCCATCCGCTGGCCTTCGCACGCGCCGACTGGAGCGAATGCGTGCCAAACGGTATCGGGTGCATCACAGACGGCGCCCAACAGCAATCGGCGCAGCCCGGAAAGCCAGTCGTTGCGATGGGTCTCGCTCGTGAGGTCACAACGCACCGCGCCGATCTCGACGACCATCTCAGAAAGGAGATCCAGCTCGGCGGCGGTGAGGTCGAACCGAGCCATCACCCACGGTTGGTGGAGGAAATCCCATACCTCGTCCCAGGCAAAATCCCCTTGGATCAGCGCGAACCAATCAAGAAGACATTGCAGCGCGGGCGCGTCATGGACCACCGTCCGGTCGGCGATGGTGTGCGGAATGTCGGCAAAAAGCGGCGTGATGAAGGGGCGGTACTGGTCGATTTGCGGCGACATCACCACGATTTCGTCAAGCACCAGATCGGGCGTCTCCGCCAACAGGGCTCGGATCCGATCCCGCAGGACTTCGACCTCTCTGAGCCGCGTATGGCAACGGTGAAAGAGGATGTTTCGCTCGACATCAGGCGGCAGCGGGGATAACGTGTTGTCGCAGAGGTCGTTTTGCAGATGCTCGAGCAGGGTCACCGGGCGATCGGTGGGTTGGTGCCGTTCGAAATGGGTGAGTTCGGCCATGGCTTGCGCTTCCAGCAACAGGCGCTGAAAGTGCGCGCCATGCCGCCCGTAGGCGATCAGCAACGGGTGGTGCGTACCTTCAGGTAAGCCGTTGGGATCGCTCAGGTAAGCAAACCGCGCTTCCCGTTTGGGAATGTCGCCCCAGTACGTTTCGGACGGCGAAAGGGTGAACAGGTGCACCGGAACATGGGCGCTTAGCGCGAGCAAGACTTCGAGCATGAGCGGAGGAAGATAACTCACTCCGAAGACGAAGATCTGCGGCGGAAGCTGCGCCACCTCCGCTTCCGAAAGCGCTGCGAGCCGTTCGATCAATTGCCGCCACAAGGTCCCGCGGTGGGGTGCAATCGCAAGCTTTTGCCACAGCGCCATCTGCCAAGACGCGTGAGGGTCGTTCGCGAGCGGGTTCTGCCCCTGCGACCAAGCGTCGAGCCAATCGGAGCGCAACAATTGGTACTGGTCGTAGAGGTTGGCGAGCTGCTCGGCCAACTGAAAACGCTGCCGCGCGGCGTCCGGTTCTGCGATCCGGGGGAATGGCAGCGTCGCGGCAAACGCAGGATCGCGCAACGCTGCCTCGATGCGCCAGCGCGTCCGTTCCCGAGCCAACGGCGCGGCATCGAGCGTCACGCCAAACGTTTCGGCCAACCGGTCGAAGAAATGGTGGGGAAAAAGGAATTCACCGTTCCCCCAAATCCCGAAGTGGCGCGCCAGTTGGTGTTCGAGCCACCGCTCCATCCCACGGCCTGCGATCAAGAAGGGCAGGCGTTCGAACGGTTGCGGCGGCGCATGCTCGAGCAGATCGACCAGATGCGCCAGAAGAATTTCGGTGCGGTTGCTGACGTGGAGGATGAAATGCACGGTGGTGACAAACGTGGAGATTTGGATTTCGCGACGAAAAGAAAGTATAACGTAACGGTAAGCGATGCCTTCGAGATTGGCGTGAAGGAAAGTCTCATGATCCAACCAGGGTTGCGCCGAACGAAATCGAAAATCCTCGATTTTTTCCTCCTACTTTTCGTTATCGTGGGCTCGGTATTGATCGCCTATGGTGGGCAGCAACTCTGGATCGCTTACCAAGCGGAGTCATGGCCTCAGACAGTGGGGACCGTCATCGCGTCATCGGTTGACTATCATCGGAGCCGCAATTCGGCCAGCTATTTCCCTCGTGTTCGCTATCGCTACAGAGTGCCGATTCGTGGACGCTCAATCGCGAAGCAACGCGGCGTTTCTTTTTGGTTTTCACCGCGTTGTGGGTTTTGCTGAGTAGCCCTGTCGCGTGGGAGGCTTTGCAAGGGCGCGCGGCTCTAGGACTATTGGGCGTTCCGTTGATCGGACCACTCTTTGCCTGGCTGTTTGCGAAAGCCTTTGCAAAAAGCGCCCAAACACCGTCCGAGCCAGTACCGCGCGTCACCATTTCGCGACCAGAGGAACAAGAACGTCAGCGTGATGCGGTACGCCAGAAGGAGCGCATCATCACGATAGTGATCGTGGCGTGGTTGCTGGTTGCAAGCGGAATCGTTACGTTTTTTGGGCTCGGTTCGCTCATCGGGCAAATCGTCGCGGTGCTGACGCTCATTGATGTGGGATTTTTGTGGTACCTCAAACATAAGATCCGCGCCAGGGCTTCGGCACCAGAATCTGGCGTTGCGCTGCAGAAACGGACGCGCCGGTGAATTATCCGATCGCTCTGAGCGCAGCAAGCAACGCGTCGTTCTGTTCGGGCGCCCCCACAGTGATGCGTACAAACGGCGCGATGCGTTCCGGTTTTGCGAAATGGCGCACCAGAATCGCTCGGGCACGAAGCGATTGCGCCAACGCTGCGCCACCGATCGACGGATGGCGCGCAAAGAGGAAGTTGGCTTTCGAGGGAAGCACCACGAAACCCATCGCAGCGAGCGCGGTAGCAAGGCGCTCACGCTCCGCAATCACAGCCTGCCGGGTCTGTTCGAAATAGGCTTCGTCTTCGAGCGCCGCGATCGCGCCGGCTTGCGCCAACCGGTCGAGCGGGTAGGAGTTGAAACTGTCTTTGATCCGGATGAGCGCTTCGATGAGCGGCGGTTGGCCGATCGCAAAACCGACACGCAACCCCGCCAGCGCACGACTTTTCGAAAAGGTTTGGACCACCAAAAGATTGTCGTAGCGGTGGGTAAGTGGCACGGCGCTCTCCGCACCGAAATCGACGTACGCCTCGTCGACGAGCACGACCGCTTTTCCCTGATGCGCCGCTACGATCCGTTCCACTTCGGCAAGGGGTAGCGCAATGCCCGTTGGCGCGTTGGGGTTGGGAAAAACGACGCCGCCACGCCCAGCCGCCCTCAGCGCGGCGCAATCGAGCGTGAAATCCTCGTCGAGCGGGGTTGTCTCGAACGGCAGCGCGTAGAGCCCGCAATAGACGGGATAGAAACTGTAGGTGATTTCGGGAAAGCGCACGGGGCCGCTGTGGCCCAACAAACCTTGAAAGGCGAACGCAAGCACTTCATCGGAGCCATTACCGACGAACACCCATGACGGTTCGACACGATAGCGTCGGGCCAGTACTTCACGCAGCGCTGTTGCCTCAGGGTCGGGGTAACGACGGAGCGGCTCACCCAGCTCCTGTTGAATCGCAGCGATGACACGGGGCGATGGGGGATAGGGGAGTTCGTTGGTATTGAGCTTGATCAGATTGGCAATGCGCGGCTGCTCACCCGGCGTGTAAGGGGAAAGTGCGGCAATGCGGGGGTTCCAGTAAGGAGAGGAAGCGTTTGGTTGGAGCATGATACTCAGCGCACGGATAGAGACAAACGGGAAAATGGTATCATGGCGACTCGAAGATTTTTTGCCGATACAGGACGTGATGACTGCCCGAACCTCTGAAGTGACGCGCACCACCCTTGAGACGAGCGTCACCGTTCATCTCGATCTCGACGGCTCCGGCAAAGCGCACATCGCCACCGGCGTGCCCTTCTTGGATCACATGATCGACCAGATTGCCCGTCATGGCGCGTTCGATCTCCGCGTCGAAGCGCGTGGAGACACCCACGTCGACGACCACCACACGGTCGAAGATGTCGGCATCACGATGGGGCAAGCGTTTGCCCGCGCGCTGGGCGACAAACGGGGAATCGTCCGCTATGGCCACGCCTACGTCCCGCTCGACGAAGCGCTCTCCCGCGTCGTGGTCGACCTCTCCGGGCGACCGATGCTCACGTTCCATTGCGCGTTCACCGCGGAAAAAATCGGCCGGTTCGACACGCAGCTCGTTCGTGAATTCTTCCAAGGCTTCGTCAACCACGCCGCGATAACGCTCCATGTCGAAAATCTCTACGGCGTCAACGCCCACCACCAGGCAGAGACGCTCTTCAAAGCGTTCGGTCGCGCGCTGCGCGTTGCGGTAGCCATCGACGAGCGGCGCTCCGGGTCGGTTCCTTCGACCAAAGGGTCACTTTCCGGCTGAGGAACCATTGCGATGCGCATCGCCGTGATCGATTATGGGATGGGGAACTTGCGTTCGGTGCAAAAAGCGCTCGAACATGTGGCCCCGCATGCGCAAGTGACGCTCGCCCACACGGCTGACGCGTTCTATGAAAGCGACGCGGTGGTCTTTCCTGGGCAGGGCTCTTTTGCCGACTGCATTGCGGCTCTGACCGCGCAGCAACTTACCGACGCGGTCCGATGGGCCGCCGCAAACCGTCCTTTCTTGGGCATCTGCGTCGGTCTGCAACTCCTCTTTGCCCATTCGGAAGAAGGAGACGTTGCGGGACTTGGTATTTTACCGGGGAAAGTGGTGCGCTTTCCCAAAAACGAGATGTTCGCAACAGGGCATGCGCACCTCAAGGTGCCGCACATGGGCTGGAACACCATCACCGTGACCCGCGACCACCCCGTTTTACCCGCCAGCGAAACCGGGAAACGCTACTATTTCGTCCACAGCTACGTCGTCGTTCCGGAGGACGACGCGGTCACCCTCGCTACCTGTGAATACGGGATTCCCTTTACCTGCGCGGTGGCAACCGGCAATCTGATCGCGACGCAATTTCATCCGGAAAAAAGCGGTGAAACCGGGCTGGCACTCCTTTCTCGATTCGTGACTTGGGCCCAAACCTTTTCCGTTTCATCCACCCAGTAGGACTACACGCCATGTTGTTGATTCCGGCGATCGACCTCAAAAATGGACAATGTGTGCGTCTGAAACAAGGGCGCATGAGTGACGCCACCGTCTATAGCGACGATCCTGCTGCGATGGCACGCCATTGGGTCGACCAAGGCGCGCGGCGCCTTCACTTGGTCGACCTCGACGGCGCGTTTGCAGGGCGCCCGAAAAACCTTGAGGCGATCGAAGCCATTCTCGAAGAGCTCGCCGACGACGAAGTCCCGGTTCAGTTGGGCGGCGGCATTCGCGATCTCGACACCATCGAACGCTATCTCGACATGGGGGTCGACTACGTCATCATTGGCACCGCTGCGGTCAAAAATCCTGGCTTGGTGCAAGACGCTTGCGTCGCGTTTCCCGGACACATCCTGGTTGGATTGGACGCGAAAGCCGGAAAAGTCGCCACCGACGGATGGTCGAAGGTCACAGGGCACGACGTCGTCGATCTGGCGCGCAAATTCGAAGATTATGGCGTCGAGGCGATCGTCTATACCGATATCGGTCGCGACGGGATGCTGACCGGCGTCAATGTGGACGCCACGATTCGACTGGCACAAGCGCTGGAAAAAACGTGGATCATCGCCTCTGGGGGCGTGGCGTCGCTCGCTGACGTCGAAGCCTTGTGCGCGGTTGCCGACGAAGGGATTCTAGGCGCGATCACCGGACGCGCGATCTACGAAGGGACGCTCGATTTCGCCGCCGCGCAAAAACGGGCCGATCTGCTGTGCGAGGCACGCAAGAACGGGAACGCGGAGCAGCCACGGTGACGCTTGCCAAACGCGTGATTCCTTGCCTGGACGTGCATGCTGGGCGTGTCGTCAAAGGGGTCAATTTCGTTGGGCTGCGTGACGCGGGCGACCCGGTTGCGATCGCGCAGCGCTACGACGCGGAAGGCGCCGACGAACTCACTTTCCTCGACATCACCGCATCGAGCGATGAGCGCGCGATCATGCTCGACATCGTCGCCCGGGTTGCCGAACGGGTCTTCATCCCCTTCACCGTAGGCGGCGGCGTGCGCAGCGTCGAAGACGTACGACGGTTGCTCCTTGCTGGCGCCGACAAGGTCAGCATCAATACCGCTGCGGTGCAAGATCCCACGCTCGTTGCCCGCGCTGCCGATCGCGTCGGTTCGCAAGCGATCGTCGTCGCGATCGACGCCAAAGCGGTCGCCCCTGGGCGCTGGAACGTATTTACCCACGGTGGTCGCCGCGACACGGGACTCGACGCGGTCGAATGGGCCGTGCGCGTTTGCGAACTCGGCGCAGGCGAAATTCTGCTGACCAGCATGGATCGTGACGGCACCAAACAGGGCTTCGACCTCGAACTCACGCGAACCGTTTCGGACGCAGTACCGGTTCCGGTGATCGCGTCGGGTGGCGTCGGCACGCTGCACCACCTGGTGGAAGGGGTAACCGAAGGGCACGCCGATGCGGTCCTTGCCGCGTCGATCTTCCATTTCGGCGAATACACGATTCAGCAAGCGAAAGCCGCGATGGCCGAAGCAGGGGTGACCGTACGATGGTAGCGGCAGAAGCAAACGACCGCCAAGGAACCGTTGGCACGAATCCCGCCGCAAAAGCCGACAGTGCGGCAATCGAAGCGGCACTTGCCGCGGTCCGATGGGGCGCAGATGGCCTGATCGCAGCGATCGCCCAGGACGCAGACGACGGCACGGTGCTCATGGTTGCCTGGATGAACCGCGAAGCGCTTGCCGAAACCCTGCATTCGGGGCGCGCGGTCTATTGGTCCCGTTCGCGGCAGCAACTGTGGCGCAAAGGGGAATCGTCGGGCCATGAACAGCAGGTCGTCTCGGTCCACCTCGATTGCGACGGCGACGCCGTGCTTTTGCGCGTGCGCCAACAAGGCGGCATCGCATGCCACACCGGGCGCAAAAGCTGTTTTTACCGCGAATGGTCACCACCACACGGATGGTGTGCGACACTACCGGTTTTGAAAGATCCCAAGGAGATCTACCGATGATCGATCACGAAGTGCTGCTGCGCGTTTCCCAGACCCTTGCGGAACGCAAAGCAGCGCCACCTACTCAATCGTACGTCTCCCAGCTCTACCAAAAGGGCACGGACGCGATTCTCAAAAAAGTCGCCGAAGAGGCTGCCGAAGTCATCATGGCGGCGAAAGATGGCGACCGCCTCCATCTGGTTTGGGAGGTGACCGATCTCTGGTTTCATACGATGGTGCTCCTTGCCCACATGGGGCTTTCGGTCGAGGACATTCTGGCCGAATTCCGCCGCCGGGAAGGGGTTTCCGGCATCGACGAAAAACGGGCACGCCTTGCCCAAGCCCAGGCGGCGGAAAGCGTGGTCCCATCCAAAGAATGAGCGCAACCAAGGAGGACTTCCGTGATGAGCGATACGCAGTTCGACGCCAATTGCATCTTCTGTAAGATCGTCAAAGGGGAAATTCCCGCGAAAAAGGTCTATGAAGACGACTACGCCGTCGTTTTTCACGACATCAACCCGCAAGCCGAAGTGCACCTCTTGGCGATTCCGAAACGCCACATCGTCTCGACCAAAGAACTCACCGACGCCGACACCGAAACGATCGGTCGCGTGATGGTGGCCGCCACCAAAGCGGCGCTCGCGTTGGGACTCGACGACGGTTGGCGTACGATCATCAATACGGGTCGCATCGGGCGGCAAGAGGTGATGCACCTGCACGTCCATATTTTGGGCGGCAGCAAGGTATTGCCAGCGATGGTCAAATGGTAACGCTTGTGGGATAATCCACGGAACACCCTTTTTTGCGGAGACACACAATGGGTTCCTTCAGCATTTGGCACTGGCTGGTCGTTCTGCTCATCGTCATCTTGGTGTTTGGCACCAAGAAGTTGCGCAATATCGGCCACGATTTGGGTAGCGCGATTCGCGGTTTCAAAGAGGGAATGAAGAGCGGCGAAGCCGAAGCCGAAGAAAAAGGTGGCACCGTCGTCGCGAAAACAGAGGCGCAACCCTCTGCAACTGCGTCTTCCGCGCACCCCTCAAGCACCGCGAACGCGGCAGGCAGTTCTGCTGCTGAGAAAGACGCAACGGTCATCGAAGGCCAGATTCGCGAAAAAAGCTCTTCCTGACGGAATGGGCTAACACCCGATGTTCGATATCGGCTTCTCCGAGCTCGTTCTCATTGCGCTGGTCGCGCTGATCGTGCTGGGACCAGAGCGTCTGCCCAAGGTGGCGCGCACCGTCGGCCACCTGTTGGGGCGGATGCAGCGCTATGCATCCAGCGTCAAAGCGGACATCGAACGCGAAATCCAACTCGAAGAACTCAAAAAACTGGAAACGCAAATCCAAGCACAAGCGCGCGCTTTCGAAAGCGAAATGCAACAACAGCTTGCGGAAGTGCAGTCGAGCGTGCAGGACGCCAAAAAAACGCTCGACGAAGCAGAGATGGCAGCGCTTGCCGGGGAACCGGACGTCTCCACTGTGAAGTCGGACGCTACGACCGCAAAAAGCGCACCGGCTTCCGCTCTTGCTGCTACCCAGATCACCGCAACCGGTTCCTTGCCGGAGCCGCCACCCGTAACGGCCGCAACCGAGGTGCCCATCCCCCCGGCAGAAGCCCTCAACCGAAACACAGCAGCACCCACGCCGAAAGCGTCAACATCGCCTCCCAACGACTCGTCTGCCGAAGTCGAGGCTTCGCCCACTTCCCTCGAACCCCCGTCTGTCGAATCCGCGAAGACGTTACTCAATAACGGGTTGCGTCGATGAACGAGCAACAAGAAACTTTCATTTCGCATCTCGTCGAGTTGCGCGACCGGCTGCTGCGCGCTGCGCTCGCTGTGATCCTTACGGCTGTCGTGCTGTTGCCATGGGCGAATTTCTGGTACGACCTGTTGGCATTGCCGATGATCCAAACGCTGCCGCAGGGAACGACGATGATCGCAACCGGTGTTGTCACGCCGTTCTTCGTCCCCGTAAAAGTCACGCTCTTGTTGGCGTTCCTCGTTTCGTTGCCTTATGTGCTCTATCAGATCTGGGCGTTCGTCGCGCCAGGGCTCTACGCGCACGAAAAGCGGTTGATCCTACCGCTTATCGTAACCTCGTCGCTGCTCTTCCTTTTGGGCATGGCGTTTTGTTACTTCTTCGTCTTCAAAACGGTTTTTCGCTTCATCGCCGATTTCGCACCGCAAAGCGTCCAGCTCGCGCCGGACATCGAACAGTACCTGAGCTTTGTGATGACGATGTTCGTCGCGTTCGGCGTCGCGTTCGAAGTGCCGGTTGCCGTCGCACTTCTGGCGCGCATGGGCGTCGTCGAGCATGAGCAACTG
>Ga0209200_1005145_pt1 | contig 10213 bp, 8 predicted proteins | sample AD_UKC033_MetaG_FD_184406 | JGI IMG/M metagenome (GOLD analysis project Ga0209200, IMG submission 184406) | Active sludge microbial communities of municipal wastewater-treating anaerobic digesters from USA - AD_UKC033_MetaG (SPAdes) (version 2) | ecosystem: Engineered > Bioreactor > Anaerobic >...
CGAGGCCATCGGCCAGGTGGAGGGCGCGCTGGCGGACTATGCCGAGGGGGTTTTTGGCGCCCTGACCGTTGACGAGCAACAGGTGATGCGGCGGGTGCTGACCCAGATGGTCCACCTGGGCCAAGACACCGACGACAGCCGCCGTCCCCAGCTCACCTCTGAGTTGGACGCCCAGGAGCTGGCCCTCGTGCAGCGGCTGGCTGACCAGCGCCTGCTGGTCACTGACCGCGACGCCCATGGCCAGCAGATCGCCGAGATCGCCCATGAGGCGCTGATCCACGGTTGGGAACGGCTGCGTGGCTGGATAAACGCCGACCGCGCCTTTCAGCTTTGGCAGCAGCGTCTGCGGGCAACGGCTGATCAATGGCTGGCCAGCGGCCGCGATCCGGGCATCCTGCTGCGCGGCGCACCGCTGGCCGAGGCCGACGGGTGGAGCGCCGCCCGTTCCGCCAGCATCAGCCCGCGTGTCGGGGAATTCGTCGTGGCCAGTCAGCAGCAACGCCAGCGCGAGCAGGCAGAGGCAGCCCTGCGTCAGGAGCAGATGTTGGCCCAGGCCCAGGCGCTGGCCGACGCCGAACGCCGCCGCGCTGAACTTGAGCGTCGCTCCAACCAGAAGCTGCGCTGGTTTGCCGCCGGACTCTCGGTGGTGACGGTGTTGGCGCTGCTGACTGGGCTCTGGGCCGTCACGCAGCGCGACGAGGCCCGGCGCCAATCGCTGCGCGCCCAATCGGCTCAGGCCCTGGCCGACGCCCAGCGGCAGATCGCCGAACGGGAGGCCGCCGTCGCCCTGGCCCGACAGTTGGGCGCCCAGTCCAGCGGCCTGGCCCGATCTGCGCCCGATCTGGCCGTGTTGCTGGCGGCCTATGCCTTGCAGCTCAACGACGACGCCACTGAAGAGTCCGCGCTGCTGCTCAACCTGGATGTCGATACCCTGCTGGATGCCGTCCTCAGCGGCCAGGATTCCGGCGTGTATGGCCTTGCGCTGAGCCCCGACAACCGCATCCTTGCCTCCAGCGGCGAAAACGGCGCCCTTTGGCTATGGAACCTCCCCCAGAGACGCCTGCTGGCGCCCCCGCTGCAAGGTCACGCCGCGGCCGTCCATGGCCTGGCCTTCAGCCCTGACGGCGCTCTCCTCGCCTCCAGCGATGCCGATGGGGTCGTGCGCCTCTGGGACATGGCCACCATGCAGCTCCGCGGCGATGCGATCCAGGCCGATCAGGATATCATCCATGCCGTCGCCTTTGCCCCGGATGGAGCTACCCTGTGGGCCATCGGCGACCGAGGCGTTGCCAAGGCCTGGCAGATCACTGCCAACACGCCGGTTCTCCGGTCTGAGACTACGCTGGCGGGCGCGGATCCCAACGGCATGGCCATCAGCGCTGATGGCCGGCTGCTGGCCGCCAAGGATGGCCTGACTCTCACAGTGCAGAGCACCCTGGATGGCCAAATTCTCGCCACTGGCATGGTGGGCCACAGCGCGAATATCCATGACCTGGAGTTCAGCCGCGATGGCCGGCTGCTGGCCTCGGCCGGTTTCGACGGTCTGGTCAACATCTGGGACGTCGCCACGGGCAAAGCCCTCCACGCGCCGCTGCGGGGGCATGAAGGCCGCGTGCTCACGGTGGCCTGGAGTCCCGATGGCGCCCTCCTGGCGTCCGGTGGAACGGACACGCAGATCGTGCTGTGGAATGTGGCCACCGGCCGGAGCATCGGGCTGCCGCTGCAAGGACATGGCGCCTGGGTGCGTTCCCTGCGCTGGAGCTCCAACGGGCAGACGCTGATCTCCGGCGACACCGCGGGCAAGGTCTTGCTCTGGCGCTTGGGAGATGTGCAATGGCTGCCCGGCCATTCGACCACCGTGCGCGGGCTGGATTTCAGCCCCGACAGCCGGACCTTGGCCTCGGGCAGCTTCGATGCCACCGCGCTGGTGCGCGATGTGGCCAGCGGCCGGCCCCTCTTCCCCGCCCTGCAAGGCCACGACGGCGCGGTGATCGATCTGGCCTTCAGCCCCGATGGCCGCACGCTGGTCACAGCCAGCACCGATGGCAATCTGCTGCGCTGGGATGCCGCCGCTGGTCAGCAGATCGGCGCGCCGCTGGCCGGCCACAGCGGGGTGGTTGCCAGTGTGGCCTTCAGCGCGGATGGGAAGACTCTGGCCTCTGGCTCATTCGACAACACCGCCCGTCTGTGGGATGCCGCCAGCGGCCGGCCGTTGGGCGATCCGCTGGTCGGTCACACCAACTGGGTTCTCAGTCTGGCCTTCAGCCCTGACGGCCGCACCCTGGCCACGGGCAGCGCCGACAACACCATCCGTCTCTGGGACGCGGCCAGCGGCGCAGCTCTCGGCGAGCCGCTGGAAGGACACACGGGCTGGGTTGCGGATCTGGCCTGGAGCGCGGATGGCGCTACGCTGATCTCCGGCAGTCTCGACAAGACGATCCGGTTTTGGGACGTCGCCGCCGGCCAGCAGATGGGCGAGCCGCTGGTGGGACACCAGGCCGGCGTGTGGCGTGTGATGCCCAACCCGGCCGACGGCGGCCGGACCCTGTACACCGGCGACAACAGCGGCGCGGTGATCTGGTGGGACGCTGCCACCCGCCAGGCCCTGGCCCCTCCGCTGCGCACTGGCATCGAGACGGAGAGCATGGCCCTTAGCCCCGACGGGCGCACGCTGGCCGTCGGCTCTTTTGCCGACGACGGCGTGGTGGGTCTGTGGAAGCTGCCCGAACTGCGCTGGTCAGAGCGGGTGTGCGCCATCGCCAACCGCGATCTGTCCGCTGCGGAGTGGGCGCGCTACTTCGATGATCTGCCGTACGCGCCGATCTGCGTCACGCCGGCAGTCAGTCAACAGGAAGAAACACCATGAACAGTTCAGAAGGTAAGTTCAGCCTGGGCGCCATCGACATCATGCCCGCTGCACAGCGGGCGCTGCAAGAGGCTGACCAGCCAGCTGCAGCTTATCTCTATCGCCACCAGTATGAGTCTCCCGATGAGCAAACCGAGACCGACAGCGTGGTGTCGCTCTTTCACTTGCCCACCGGCGCGCTGCTGGTTATCATCACCGACAAAGAGCGGGTGCACACGGTGGTCATGACCGCCGCCGACGCCAAACTGAAGGAGACGCCGGATGACGTCTGATGAAGAGAAGGTCTTGGCCACTTTTGTGCGCGATGGCTGCCTGGTGCAGATTCCCGCACGCCAGAGCAAGAAGCTGGTGATCCTGCGCTGGCTGGTGGAACGCTTCGAGCCAGGCGTTCGCTATCCTGAGCACGAGGTCAACGAGAAGCTGCGGCAGGCCAACCCCGACTACGCCGCGCTGCGGCGCTACCTGGTGGACGCCGGCCTGATGCAGCGCGAGGGGGGCGTCTACTGGCGGCCGGGTGAGGCGCCTGGTGAATAGCAGGCCGGTGAATGGAAATTCACCGGCTGACAGCACGAAGCCGCCTCAGCGGCTGCGGAAGGTATTTCCGGCGGCAGGTTTCCCAGCGGCTGAGGCCGCTTCGTGTTGTTCAGCCGGGGATTTCCAATCCCCGGCTCTGCTGGCGCATCAAACACCGCCCATGTCCCTATCCCCCATCCTCATCGACATCGCCGGCTGGATCGGTGCGATCCTGCTGTTGTTGGCCTATGCCCTGGTCTCCAGCCGCCGGCTGGCCGGCGACAGCGTGCGCTTCCAGTTGCTCAACCTGGGCGGCGGCGTGTTGCTGGCCGCCAACTCAGCCTATCACGGCGCGCTGCCCTCGGTGGCTGTCAACGCGCTGTGGATCGGCATCGGGCTGATTGCCCTGTATCGCGCCCGTGTTTCCTAACGCCGCCCACGGACACCATCCCGCAATGCTCGCCAACACCTTCCCCTCCAAAACCCTGCTCTACACCGGCTGGCGCTATCTGGCGCGGCATCCGTGGCAGAGCATCCTGATGGTGATCGGCATCACCCTGGGCGTGGCGGTGGTGGTGGCCATCGACCTGGCCAACGCCAGCGCCCGGGAGGCCTTCGATCTGAGCACCGCGGCCGTCGCAGGCCGCGCCACCCACCAGGTCGTGGCCGGGCCGTCCGGGCTTGACCAGGCAGCCTACGTCGCGCTGCGCCGCGCCGGGCTGGCCAGGGAGGGCATCGCCAGCGCGCCGGTGCTCAGCGAGATCGTCACATCGCCGCAGTTGGGCAGCCGGCCCTTGCAGCTATTGGGCGTCGATCCTTTCGCCGAGGCCCCCTTTCGCAGCTATCTGGCCAACGATGGCGCCGTGCCCATCGACCAGCTCACCGCCTTTTTGACCCAGCCGGGCGCGCTGCTGATCTCCGCCGACATGGCCCAGCGCTACGGCGTGCAGGTGGGCGACGCCATCGCCCTGGAGGTGGGCGGCTTGCAACGGCCGGCCCTGGTGGCCGGCCTGTTGCAGCCGGCGGACAGCCTCAGCCGCCGCGCCCTGGACGGCGTCCTGCTGGCCGACATCAGCACCGCCCAGGAGCTGAGCGGCCGGCTGGGGCGGCTGGATCGCATCGATCTGATCCTGCCTGAGGGGGATCCGAGCGCGCTGGCGCGGCTGGAGGCGCAGTTGCCGGCCGGGTTGGAGGTCGCCTCTGTGGCCGCGCGCGGCGGCGCCATCCAGCAGATGACGGCCGCCTTTCGCACCAACCTGACCGCGCTCAGCCTGTTGGCGCTGGTGGTGGGGCTGTTCCTGATCTACAACACCATGACCTTTTCGGTGGTGCAGCGCCGGCCGCTCTTCGGCGCTCTGCGCTGTCTGGGCGTCACCCGCCGCGAGCTCTTCCTGCTGGTGCTGGGCGAGGCGCTGGCGGTCGGCGTGTTGGGAGCGACGCTGGGCGTGGCCTTGGGGGTGCTGCTGGGGCAGGGCGCGGTGCAGGCCGTCACCCAAACCATCAACGACCTCTATTTTGTGCTCACGGTGCGCGGGGTGGCCGTCCCCACCAGCAGCCTGCTCAAAGGGCTGGCCTTGGGCATCGCGGCCACGGTGCTGGCGGCCGCGCCCCCCGCCTGGGAAGCCGCCACCGTGCCGCCGCGCGTCGCCCTTTCTCGCTCCGGGCTGGAGAGCAAAGCCGGCCGCGCGGTCAGGGGCGCCGCCCTGGCCAGCCTGGCGTTGATGGCGCTGGGCGGGGCGTTGCTGCTCTTGCCCGCGCCTGGCCTGACGCTGAGCTTTGCCGGCACATTTGCGGTGATCATCGGCATCGGCATGCAGACCCCGCTGGTCACCAAGCTGCTGATGGAGGGGGTGACGCCGCTGAGCGGCCGGCTGGGCGGTGTGTTGGGCCGCATGGCCCCGCGCAGCGTGGTCAGCTCCCTCAGCCGCACCGCCATCGCCATCGCCGCGCTGATGATCGCCGTTTCCGTGACCATCGGCGTCAGCCTGATGGTCAGCAGTTTCCGCTACACCGTGGTGGCCTGGCTGGCGCAGACCGTGCAGGGCGACGTCTACATCTCGCCTCCCAGCGCCACGACGACCGTCGCCACAGCCACCGTCGCCCCGGCCGCGGAGGCGATCGTGCGCGGCTGGTCGGGGGCGGCGCGGGTGGACACGCTGCGCACGACCACGGTGGACTCGCCCGACGGCGCCGTGCAACTGGCCGCGGTGGACAATCCCGACCTGGGCCGTGAGCGCCGCTTTCTGGCGACCAGCGTTCCACCGGAGCAGATGTGGGCGGCCATGCAGGCCGGCGCGGTGATCGTCTCCGAGCCCTTCGCCAACCGGATGGGCCTGCCCCGGCGCGACGGCGAAGTGACGCTGCAAACCGCCCAGGGCCAGCGCACCTTTCCGGTGGCCGGCGTCTATTACGACTACACCACCAGCCAGGGGGTGGTGATGATGGCTTTGCCGCTTTACCGTGAGCTGTGGCAGGACCGGGCCGTCACCGGGCTGGCCCTGCGCCTGGAGCCGGGCGTCGATCCTGATCAGGTGACCCATGGCCTGCAAGATGCGTTGGCGCCGGTGCAGTCGCTGACCGTCCAGCCCAACCAGGCGCTGCGCGCCGAGGCGTTGGTGATCTTCGACCGCACCTTCGCCATCACCGGTGCGCTGCAGCTTCTGGCCACCCTGGTGGCCTTCATCGGTGTGCTCAGCGCGCTGTTGTCGTTGATGCTGGACAAGCAGCGTGAGCTGGGCATTCTGCGGGCCGTGGGACTGACCGGCCGGCAGCTTTGGCAGTTGGTGTCGTTGGAGACCGGGCTGATGGGCGCGGTGGCCGGTTTGTTGGCCATGCCCACCGGCCTGGCGCTGGCGTTGATATTGATCTACATCATCAACCGGCGCAGCTTCGGCTGGACCTTGCAGATGCAGCTCACGCCGGAGCCCTTCGTGCAGGCGTTGGTCGTGGCGGTGGCGGCCGCGTTGCTGGCCGGCATCTACCCGGCCTACCGCATGACGAGGATGGCCGCGGCCGACGCGATGCGGTTTGAGTAATCAGCAACCGGTGTGCTTGGCCCAGCGCAGGATGCGCGCAGAGCAGACGGGCACGGTCGGAGACCGGCCCAAGCAGGATGCGCGCAGGGCAGACGGGCACGGTCGGAGACCGGCCAAAGCAGGATGCGCGCAGGGCAGACGGGCACGGTCAGAGACCGGCCAAAGCAAGATGCGCGCAGGGCAGACAGGCACGGTCGGAGACCGGCCAAAGCAGGATGCGCACAGGGCAGACGGGCACGGTCGGAGACCGGCCAAAGCAGGATGCGCGCAGGGCAGACGGGCACGGTCGGAGACCGGCCAAAGCAGGATGCACGCAGGGCAGACAGGCACGGTCGGAGACCGGCCAAAGCAGGATGCGCGCAGGGCAGACGGGCACGGTCGGAGACCGGCCAAAGCAGGATGCGCGCAGGGCAGACGGGCACGGTCGGAGACCGGCCAAAGCAGGATGCGCACGGGGCAGACGGGCACGGTCGGAGACCGGCCAAAGCAGGATGCGCGCAGGGCAGATGGGCACGGTCGGAGACCGGCCAAAGCAGGATGCGCGCAGGGCAGACGGGCACGGTCGAAGACCGGCCAAAGCAGGATGCGCGCAGGGCAGATTGGCACGGTCGGAGACCGGCCAAAGCGCCGCACACTCCGGGTTACGAGTTACGGGTTACGGGTTACGCATCACACCCTCACAGCCAACCCCCACCCACACACACTCCGGGTTACGCATTACGCATTACGCATTACGCACCCCACCCACACACACTCCGGGTTACGAGTTACGAGTTACGGGTTACGCACCACAATGCTGTTGACAAGCCATCAAATCTATGTATACTGCCCACAACCTTTGTGCCGAATGACACAAGAGCCGCTAACCGCTGCCAGAGATTGAACAACCGAGGATGCCGCCATGACCTGCGCCTTTATCGACAGCTACGGAGTGGACTCCTATCTCAAGCTGCGGGTCTTGCTCCTGTTGCAACAGCAGCCGCACCGCGCCCTGTCACTGGACGAGCTGTGCGAGCAGTTTTTTGTGGCTGACCAGCGCATGCTGGAGCAGATGATGACCGATCTCTGCCGGAGCGGGGCCCTGAGCTGCGACGACGCAGGGTGGCGTCAGGCCGAGCAGCCGGCCATTTGTCAGTGTCTGGCCTGTTTGCAGCGCACCTTCGACGACCCGCTGGCGCGCCAGCAGTTGCTGCGCCAGATCAGCGCCCGTCCATCCCTGGTGAGTTGAACCATGGCGTCGCCGATTATCGAGCAACTGTTAGGGGCTGTGCCCGCGGCCGATCATGCCGTCGTCGACGTGCGCATCGGTTCGTCCTGGACCGCCGTGGTCGTGCAGGTGGATGGCGACCGGCGCTGCGGCCTGGCGGCGACGCTCTCCTCCGCCGGTCGTGACGAGCCGGCTGTGCGCGATGCCGGGCGGCTGGCCACGCTGGGCAGCCGGGCGCTATGTGAGCTGGCCCGTTCTGCCAGCCCGGTCGAGGTGTCGGTGGGGATGGCGGCCATCAACGCGCTGCTGCCCCGCGCCGACCTGCCGTGGACCGAGGTCAACGCGGCTGAGCTGCTCGCCCAGCGCGGCGCCCACGGCAAGGTGGCGCTGGTGGGACATTTTCCCTTCGTAGACTGGCTGCGGGAGCGGGTGCAAATGTTGTGGGTGCTGGAGCTGGCGCCGCGGCCGGGCGACCTGCCGGCCAGCGCCGCGCCTGAGGTCATTCCCCAGGCCGACATGGTGGCGCTGACCAGCATGACCCTGCTCAATCACACCTTCGATGGTCTCCTGGCTCTGTGCCGGCCCGACGCCCAGGTGATGCTGCTGGGCCCCAGCACACCCCTGTCCCCGCTGCTGTTCGAGCGCGGCGTCCACCTGCTGTCGGGCGCTGTGGTGGAGAACATCGATGCCGTGCTGCGCGGTGTGAGCGAGGGCGCCGGCTTTCGTCAGCTACACCGGCTGGGCGTGCGGTTGGTGACAATGACGAGAATCCAACGATCGGAGAACCCGGCATGAAACGAGCACATTTTCTATTCCTGATGCTATGCCTGTTGATGGCAATCGCACCGGTCGCGGCCGCGCAAGAAGCCGATGCGCCGGTGGTGCGAGCGGTGCTGTTCTATTCTCCCACATGCCCCCATTGCCACACGGTCATCAACGAAACCCTGCTGCCGATGATGGAGCAGTACGGCGACAAGCTGGTGGTGATCGGCGTCAACATCACCGAGCCGGGTGGACAGGCGCTCTACACCGCCTCCACCCAACAGTTCCAGGTGCCCGACGAGCTGCAAGGGGTGCCGCGGCTGGTGGTGGGTGATCGCTTCCTGGTGGGCAGCGTGCAGATTCCCCAGGAATTCCCTGGCATCGTCGAACAGGGGCTGGCTGACGGGGGCATCGACTGGCCGGCCATCCCTGGCCTGGCCGAGGCGCTGGCCGCCAACCAGGCCGCGCAGGAGAGCGCGGCCCCGTCAGCTCCGGCCGCGGAAGAGGCAGCCGCGGCCCCTGCGCCGGAGGCCGCGCCGGCCGTCAGCGAGGCGCTGCCCCCCGTCGAACAGATTGCCGCGCCCGCGGGCATGCCTGAGGGGGGATGGCTGGCAGCCGCGCTGCTGGTCGGCATGGCGCTGGCCTTGCTCTATGCGATCCTGCGCATCTGGCCGGCGCGCCATGCGCTGGCCGCCGCGGCCGGCTCCCCCTGGATCCCGCTGCTGGCCGTGCTGGGATTGGCCGTGTCAACCTACCTGGCCTATGTGGAGATCAGCCATGTGGCCGCGGTCTGCGGGCCAGTGGGCGAGTGCAATGTCGTGCAGAGCAGCCAATACGCCCAGATCGCCGGCCTGCCTGTGGCGGTGCTGGGGCAGTTGAACTATGTGGCTGTCCTGGTGCTGTGGATGGTGCAGCGCACGGGCACAGGCCGCTGGGCCCGGCCGGCCGCGCTGGGCCTGTTGGCGCTGGCGCTGTTGGGCGTGCTCTTTTCGATCTACCTGACCCTGCTGGAGATCTTCGTCATCCATGCGGTCTGCATCTGGTGTCTGAGCTCGGCCCTCATCGCCACGCTGATCCTGTTGCTGGCGGCGATTCAGCTCACCCCCCGCCCGGCCGCAGCGTCCGGTCAAAAAACTCACGCACCCGCTGCATGAACAACTGATTCCCCTCGCCCACGAAGGTGTGAGGCTGGCCGGCGTAGGTAAAGCACTCCACCGGCTTCTCCAGCGCCTGCAGGCGCGCGCACAGATCCTCAGACCAGGCCAGCGGCACCTGGTCGTCCAGGTCGCCGTGATGGATGCTGACCGCGGCCGCCGTCCGGGCCAGATAGTTGATGGGCGAGATGCGCTGCAGCGCGTCCTCCGGCGGCGCCTGGTCCCACAGGCCGCGCACGCCGTTGGTGAACCAGAGGATGCGCTCGTGGTTGAGCGCCTCGTCGCCGCTCATGCTGCCGTAGAGCACCGCAGCATCCACGGCATCGCTGACCACCATCGCCCGCTGGGCGATGCCGCCGCCCATGCTGTGCCCCCAGATGCCGATGCGTTCCCGCTCAGCCTGCGCCAGCGGCCCCGGCTGGCCGCCCATCTTCTGCACCAGCGCGAGGAGATTCAGCACATCCACCGCCTGCCCGACGCGGTAATCCTCCGGTCCGCTGTCTGAGGGGGGCCAGTTGCGGAAGTTGGGGTGGATCACCAGATAGCCGGCGCGGGCCAGCGCGTCAGCATAGCCGGTGGTGTAGGTCAGCGTCTGGTAGCGCGCCGGGTCCACATAGCCGTGCAGCAGCAGGATCACCGGGAAAGGCCCCTCTCCCTGGGGGACGTTCATGAAGCC
>Ga0209200_1005158_pt1 | contig 10190 bp, 7 predicted proteins | sample AD_UKC033_MetaG_FD_184406 | JGI IMG/M metagenome (GOLD analysis project Ga0209200, IMG submission 184406) | Active sludge microbial communities of municipal wastewater-treating anaerobic digesters from USA - AD_UKC033_MetaG (SPAdes) (version 2) | ecosystem: Engineered > Bioreactor > Anaerobic >...
AGCACGTCGACGTCCTGTTCTCGAATCTGCTGCGACAACCAGGCGAGAAAGGCCTCATGCTCTTCGTACCGCTTTTTATCGTACAGCATCCTTCCCAGATGCCAGTCGGAGGTATGCAAAACTGTAACGGGTTTTGCTTTTTGGTCACGCATCTCAGTTTTGTTCATGGGATATCCTCCTTAACTATCGGGTGAGTCCCGTTGTCACGAACTGCGGTTAGACGAGGGCTCGTCGCCGAATCCGGTAAAAATCAAGAGAATCAACAAATCTGACTTGATTGAAGCGCTGTGTCCTTGTCTAATACAGAGAAACCAAAAGACATGAAATACCGGTTTTGGAGCGCTACAGCTACGTTTTTCCCGTAGGTGAGCCTTCAGTTCGGTTTATTAGGACTTTATCAGCGTTCTACCCTCGAAACTGGGAACCATTTTTCAGATAAAACATTAGCCTAAGTAAAACCATGCCAACTTAAAAGTTGGCGCTCCGACAAAAAACTTCGTAAGGCCTTAACAGCCGCTGCGACCTCTTTCTTAGGACTTTATCAGCGTTCTACCCTCGAAACTGGGAACCATTTTTCAGATAAAACATTAGCCCAAACAAAACCATGCCAACTTAAAAGTTGGCGCTCCGATAAAAAACTTCGTAAGGCCTTAACAGCCGCTGCGACCTCTTTCTTTCGAAACCGTGTATCCCGCAAAGCACATTCCTTACTTTTAACCGTATTGGCCCGCTGTTTTATCCGCGATATCGGTCTTCGTTTTTTCTTCTATCAACCGATTACAAAGACAGCAATTGCTCTGTCGGCAAAACGATAACGCCCGCATCAGCAAGCTCCGTGTTGACTTTGTCGATCAACGCCTGGCCCTCTCGATTGAAATGGCTGTGCGCGTCTTGGGCCAAGTAGACCGTGTATCCTAGTCTTCTGGCTTCCTGACAGGCCGCTTTCACACACCCGTGCGAAACCATTCCGGTTGCCACGATCGTTTTGATGCCCAACTCACAAACTTTTCCCAGTATCGCTTTTTCTTTCAACGCGCTGCTGACGGTTTTATCCATAAACCAATCTGTGTCTTCGCTTCGAATATCCGGATGGATTTGCCATTGCGGGCTGTTTTTAATCAGAAACCCCTCGTTGGCGTGCCGGATGAAAAAAACCGGCCATTTTTCCGTATGAAAACGATCGATCAGCGCATTGATGTTTTTTAAAAATGTCGTCTCACGGTAAACCTTCGTCGACTTCTGAAACAACCCCACCTGAACGTCGATCACGAACAATGCGGTCTGTGGATCCATTTTTCTCACCTCTGAGAATTCTCTGGAATGCGGCTCCCCTGGCCAGCGAGGTTGGATAAGAAGCGTATATAGCGGAAAACGTTTGATCACTGGTGTTGGAAGTCTTACGGATCGCCGGATTCTTTTTGAATGGTTACTTTAATAGGACGATAAAGGATCTTTAAAGATTATACCAGAAAGGCGAGCGGGAGAGGAACGTCCAAACCTGGTGAGGATTGTACACTGATCGCGGGGTAAGCGTTTTGCGCGACCCCGCGATCTCGCGGCGAAGGCAGGCTTTACGTCAGAGGCGGTTGAGGGTCCTTTCGGCTCGGGTAGAGCGACAGAACGATGGGATGGCGGCGGTATCGCATAAGGAAAATAAAGGAAAACACCGCGTTTAAGGCATAGAAGGCCGTGCTTACCGAGAACAGAAGGTTATAGCCGCTCACACTGGCCCCGACGATCAATCCGAACAGCATCGCGGCGATTCCGCGGACGGAATTATTCAGAAACGCGTTGATTCCCGCAAGCGTCGCAATTTTCTCTTTGGGAATAAACGAATTGATGATGGTCGTAAGGATGGGCGACGCCGAGTTCATTAGGATGAACCGAAGCGTATAGAGCAACACGAACAGCGCCGGTTGCCGTACAACGATCAGAGAAATCATCAGGGGAATGACCAGCATTTCGGACCAGAACCGTAACTGCAAGGGACCCACCCGCCGCGCGAGAACGTGTGAAAAGATGTTTCCCGCCGCAGTCCCCAACTGCGCGATGGACAACGCGACGCCGATCGCGGCGGAAGAGAGGCCGAAGAGGTCTTTGTAGATCAGGTTGCCAAAGTGGATAAACAGCCCGGCGCCGAAGCCGATCGACATTGTCGAAAGATAGTAAAGCGTCAGGATCTTTTTTTGCTCGGGTTTGATCATCGAAAAATCCAGTACTTTTCGGATGGCAATCCGGATATCGGGAACCTTTATACGAAGCAAAGGGATGAAACTTATGCAATAGAGCGCCGTAGAGAGATATAGAGCTTCACGCAATCCGAACCACTCTCCGAAGAAGCCCCCAAGAAGATTACCTAAAACGCCGCTGGCCATCATCAATCCGATGTTAAGTCCAAAGACTTTCGCGCGATTCCGGTTTTCGGTCATATGGACGATAATGGCCGATACTACCGTTTGAGAAAGGATTCCGATGCCCCCTCTAAAGAACGAGATCGCGTTAAGCGCAGCGGGATCGGGTATCACGATCATCCCGATATTGAATAACGGAACCAGTAAGGCCGAAATGAACAACACCTTCTTTCTACCTATCGTTTCGGCCAAAAGGCTCATCACAAATCCGATGATCGCGCTTCCCCAAAGCATGAACGAGGTGATGTTCCCAATCTCCTGGTTGGTTACGAGATTTTCCCGCAGGTAAAGGTTGAAAACGACCCCGAACATATCCCTGGTGATCGTTCCAATACTGGTAAACATAAGTAATTGAGCGATTTGCGCGCGCATCTTCCGATCTCCTCACTTCTTTTAGTACGGTAAGCAAACTATTAGGCGTATTATATGCCATTTTACCAGATAAATCAATGATAAATCGCCAAAGAGCCTCGTTAGTCCCGAGTCATCGGCGAATATGGTAAAATATGGCCGGTAACGACGATCATTCTTTAAGGAGAAGAGGTGAGCTTTTATGGAATCAGCGAGTAATACGGAAATTCCTTTACGACCCCCATAGCACGTCTTATGAAAAAGGAGGTAATACCCGATGGTACGATTTTTTTCGCGTGAAAATGAGAAGGTTGTCGAGAAAAAAGGCTTTTCCCAGGATTGCATTATCCTCGTAGTGAATCCCACCCGAGATGAGACGAATATGATTTCCAGTCTGCTGAATTTTACGCCCGATTTTATCAACGATGTACAGGATTTGGATGAGCGCGCCCGTATCGACTATGACGAAAAGGTGATACAGATCATCTTGAAAGTCCCTTACAAAGATGAATCAGATGAAAAACTGCTCTACAAAACGATTCCGTTGAGCATCTTATTGGGTGAAAACTACATTCTGTTAGGCAGCAAATACCCGGTCGATTTTATCCAGACGATGATCGAAGAGTCGAAGGTGAACCCCAAGAAGCGGAGCCGTATGATCTTTCAAATGATGTACAAGAACGCGATTTTATTCCTCAACCACTTGAAAGAGATCAACAAAGTAACCGATTCGATCGAGGAAAAGCTGCAAGAATCGATGAAGAACAAGGAACTTGAGCAATTGATGTATCTTGAGAAAAGTCTGGTTTACTTCACGACCTCTCTGCGATCCAATGAAATCGTTATGGAAAGAGTGTTGCGCGGCAACGTGTTCGAAATTTTCGATGAAGATCGCGAATTATTGGAAGATACAATCGTCGAAAACAAGCAGGCCTTGGAGATGGCGAATATATACAGCAGCATTTTGTCCGGGATGATGGACGCGTACGCTTCTGTTATTTCGAACAACGTCAACTCGATCATGAAGGTCTTGACGATTGTTACGATCGTTTTGCAGATACCGACCATCCTCTCCAGCTTTTACGGTATGAATATCCCCCTGCCGTTCCAACATGAAGGGGTGGTATTCGTCTTTATTCTCGCATGGTCAGTCGTGGTCGGTATGCTCATCCTGTTGTGGTTTAAAAAGAAAAAATGGATATAGCCTGATCTTTGATTCGCTGAAAGGAGCTGTTATGATGCCCACTTTTCAAACTTTATCCGTCCTGCCTACTTTGCCGGAACGTCTGAAATCGCTGAAAGACCTGGCTTACAGTTTTTGGAGCAGTTGGAATCCCGAGGTGGAGGCCTTGTTCCGGACTTTAAACCCGCGCCTTTGGAGCGCCGTTCAATACAATCCCGCGAAATTTTTACGGTATATCAGTCAGAGAAGGCTGGATGCGGCGGCGAAAAATCCGGAATTTTTAAGCGAATACGATCGCATCGTCTCGCTTTATGAGCACCATCGGGATGTCGCCTCCTTATGGTTCAACCAAACCTATGGCAAATCCGGAAAGGAAAGCTTTCAGATCGGCTATTTTTCTGCGGAATTTGGATTGCACGAGTCTTTTCCGATGTACTCCGGCGGGTTGGGAATCCTGGCCGGCGATTTCATCAAATCCTGCAGCGATATGGGCCTCCCCATCGTCGCCGTTGGATTACTCTATAAAAACGGTTACTTCGAACAGCGGTTGAACCGGGAAGGGTGGCAAGAGGCGCTTTATCACGAGTATTCGTTCATGGATCTGCCCGTTGAAACGATTAAAAACGATTTCGGCGAAGAGATCAAAATCAATGTCGATTTTCCCAACGGAACGGTCTTGGCCAAGGTGTGGAAGGTCTCGGTGATGAACACAGTGTTGCTGCTGCTCGATACGGATTTACCCGAAAACACGCCGGAAAACCGGGAAATCACCTCGAAACTATACGGTGGAGACCACGATATGCGGGTCCGCCAGGAACTGATCCTGGGAATCGGGGGGGTGCGCGCCCTGCGCGCCTGCGGCTATCAACCGTCCGTGTGGCATATGAATGAGGGGCACTCCGTTTTTATGGCCCTTGAACGGATACGTGAACTGGTCGAAAAAGAAGGCATCACCTTTCATCAGGCGCTCGAGATCGTCAGAGCCTCAACGGTCTTCACCACACACACGCCGGTTCCAGCCGGAAATGACGCTTTTCATTACAGTCTGATCGAAAAATACTTTTACGCCTATTGGATTAGGATGAAGATTTCCAAAGAAGCCTTTTTGGACCTTGGAACGGCTCCTTATGAAGAAGGCCAGATGATGTTCAACCTCACGATTTTGGCGCTCAACGTCTGTGCCTGGAAAAATGGCGTTAGCCGCTTGCACGGGCATGTGTCCCGAAATCTGTGGAAGAACAACTGGATCGGAGTGCCGACAAACGAAATTCCGATCTCCTATGTCACGAATGGAATCCACACGGAGACATGGATGAACCGGAATATACGCGGATTGCTGGACAAGTATCTCCCGGAGTGGAAGGACCGACTGCTGGATCCCGGCTATTGGGACGGCATCGACACGATACCGGACCGGGAGTTGTGGGAAGTCACCCGAAAAATGAAGAAGGAAATGATTCGGTTCATCCACGACCGCGTTTCGGAACAGCGATCCCGTTACGGCGAAACCATCGAGCAGCTCCGGGAAGTGGACAGCATCTTCGATGAAAACACCCTGACGATCGGCTTCGCCAGGAGATTCGCCACCTACAAGCGCGCAACTTTGATTCTTCAAAACATCGAACGGTTCAAACGGATCTTGAATGACCCTGAACGGCCGGTACAGATGATCTTCGCCGGTAAGGCGCATCCGGCAGATCGTCCCGGACAAGAGCTGATCAAGCGTGTTTACGAGATCAGCCGTTCTTGGGATTTTAAAAATCGGATCGTTTTTTTGGAAAATTACAACATGGAGGTCGCCCGAAATTTGGTTTCCGGAGTCGATATCTGGTTGAACACGCCTCGGAGGCCCCATGAAGCAAGCGGCACTTCCGGACAAAAGGTGCCCGTGAACGGCGGTATCAACTTTAGCGTTATAGACGGCTGGTGGGAAGAAGGATATGACGGCAAGAACGGCTGGGTTATCGGGGATGGACGCGAATACGCCGATACGAATATCCAGGATACCGTCGACGCGGTTTCTTTTTACGACACGTTGGAGAAGGAGATCGTTCCGAAGTATTACGCGCGGAACGAGGAAGGTATTCCGGTCGAGTTCCTAACCATGATGCGCCATTCGATGAAAACCGTCATTCCGCAGTTTAATACCCACCGGATGGTCAAGGACTATCTCGTCCAGCTCTATCTGCCGGCTTACGCTTACGGGACGGCCATGGAAGAAAAGCGGTTTGAAACCGGCAAAACCGTCGCGGAATGGAAAGCGCATATAGAAAGAGAATGGAGAGCGGTCAAAATACAAGCCAATTCGATCCGGAGGAATGAAGAAGAAATCCCCGCGAATCTGGAACTCGAATTCTCCGCCACGGTCTATCTTGGAGAGATCGAGCCAAAGGATGTAACGATCGAGATCTATTTCGAACGGTACAACGTGATGGGAGAACTGGAAGGCACCGAAATCTTCCCGATGGCAATGGATATGGAAACCCTGCACCATACGTACGTCTTCAAAGGGAAGTTCCGACTGTCCGAGCGCGGGAATTACAAGTACAGCATCCGGGCCCTCCCCTTCCATCCGGGGTTTCCGTTGAAGTTTGACACGGGCTTGATTCGGTGGATGGGAGAATCCTGACTTGAGCGAAGGACGGGCACAGACGATCCCCTCTCTCGGAGGCTCCATAAGGACACCTAAAAACATCACGGGCGCCAGGGAAGAATGGTTTGGGGGTTTCTAAAGACAGAATAGCGGGTTAGAGTCCCTAATTCGCTACATCGGCAAAATAGAAGGGGTGATTGTATGAAAAGAATCAAACGATTCTGGCTTGTGATCATCGTTATCGCCGTCGTCTTCATATCCTCCGCGCTCTCTTGTGGATCGAACCCGGTCCTCTTAACCATTCACGTCTGGAACAACCAAGGCGCCGGCATCGCGATCCGAGTAGAAATCGATACCGTTCATTACGGTCCTTATGCAAACGGAGAGACGTCCACCTTTTATGTCTCTCCCGGCAGTGTCCTGAAAATTTGGGATGTGACGCACGCCACCTACCTGGTGTTCAACGTGGCCGGCGGACCGTATCAGTACACCATCAACGCCGGTAACACCTTCTTGGTCGATCAGGTCGGCCCAGTCATCTTCATTCAAATCGCCTAACGAGAGAGAACGCGTCCGGAACCTGGATCACTTCCGGCATCGCGATCCGTTCGGACCGGTTTGGCGCTGGTTTTTTTATAGAGTGGCGCAAACTTGCTTCTTCGGCCGAATAAAAGGGGTGATCGTATGAAAAGAATCAAACGATTCTGGCTTGTCATCATCGTTATCGCCGTCGTCATCATTTCTTCCGCGCTCTCTTGCGGATCGAACCCTATCCTCTTTACCATTCACGTCCGGAATGATCAAGGCGCCGGTATCGAGATCCGGGTGGAGATCGATACCGTCCATTATGGTCCTTATGCAAACGGAACGACGCCTACTTTTTACGTCTCTCCCGGCAGTATCCTGAAAATCTGGGATGTGACGCACGGCGCTTATCTTCCGTTCAACACGGGAGGCGGCGCGTTGCAGTACGTGATTAACGCCGACAAAACCTTTTTAGTCGATACCTTCGCGGCGGGGTATTTAATACAAATCGTGTAACGAGAGCGCCATCCTACCGTAGCAGTGGATGTACGGGTTTTTGGGGAGCGGCTGTTTCGCAGGAGTGGCCCCGAGTAAAGGAGGAAAAGGCCGCAGCGATGTTTTTCGATAACGAGAACACTCTCATTTCGAGATTTGAACGGACGGTTCAAGCCTTTCCAGATCATATCGCCGTCGACGACGCCAAAAGGGAGATCACTTTCTGTGAATTGCGCGAGGAAGCCCTACGGTTAAAAGCATGTATCCCGAAAGAGCTTGGGGCAAGATCGCCGCAACCAATCGGCATCTTTCTGGAAGAAAGCGTCGAAGCGGTCGCTGCGATCCTGGCGATTCTCTACTCCGGCAACTTTTATGTTCCGTTAAACGTCTTTTTCCCGAAAGGGGTTAGGGAAAAGATCCTCGCTTCCGTCGAACCGCCCCTCATTATCACGAGTGTCGAGAGAGCCGGCGACTTGATCGTGTGCGGCGTACCCGTTTCCCGTATGCTCTTCGCTGAAGACGGAGCGAGACAAACCGTCCCGGACTCCAGAGTGCTCGGGAACCTTCGGCTGATTGACAGCGATCCGATCTACATCATGCATACCACCGGATCGACGGGACAACCGAAAGGCGTGATTATCCAGCATCGCAGCGTTCTGGAGTACCTCCGCTGGATAGGAAAAACCTTCCGAATGGATGAGCGGACCGTCATGGGATGCACGAATAGTTTTTCCTTCGACAACTCTATCGTAGAGCTCTTCAGTATGATGTTTTTCGGCAGCCGCCTCGTTTTATTACGCGGCCGCGGCGCTGAAAAAGATGACTCCCTTTTACTTCACGTGATGAACAAACACCGGGTAAATTTCATATTCTGGGTACCTTCGACGCTCAAACGGATCGCTAACGAAGATCGCTTGGCCGACCAAAAACCCGGTTATATCGACCGTGTTCTCTTCTGCGGAGAAGTGATGTCCAACAAACACCTCAATTACTGGCGGCGTCATTACCCTGCCGCCACATTCGCCAATCTTTATGGCCCTACAGAGATCACGGATGTCTGCACCTGCTATATTGTCGACCGCGCTTTCGCCGATGACGACCCGTTACCTATCGGACATGCGCGTGACAACGTGGATATCTTGCTTATGACCGGAGAAGGGCCAGCAAAACCCGGTGAAAGCGGGGAGATCCTCGTTCGTGGAAGCGGACTGTCCGCAGGCTATTGGAAGGCGCCGGAAGCCACCGCCGAAGCGTTCGTGCAAAATCCTTTGAATGACCGGTATCCTGAAATCGTATACAAAACCGGAGACATTGGGCAGCTCAATGAGCGGGGAGAACTCATGTTTTTGGGAAGAAAGGACACGCAAATCAAGTTTTTCGGAACACGTGTGGAATTGACGGAGATAGAGCGGATGGCGCTTTCGCTCGAAGGGATCAGAAATGTCTGCGCGTTGTATTTCGAAGAACGCAATAAAATCGTGATGGCCTACGAAGCCGATCGAGAATGGAGCGCCGCCGAAATGATCCTGGCCTTGAAACCGCATCTCATCGCCTATCCGACGCAATACATAAGGGTAGACAGTTTTCCGTACAATACGAACGGAAAGATCGATCGGTCGCGTTTGAAAGAAAGAATCGAACCGCAAGTCGGACCTTAAAGCGTTTTTTCACCTGATTCCGTTTTATGTAGAGGAAGGGAGTGGTTTCAATGGAGGGACCGTTCAATAACAAAGCCTTGTTTTTGGGTCCAAAATCCGAAAACTACGATTTTTTCCGAAAGATGTTGCTGTTTTTAATGGACGACCACGCTGAATGGCGGCGATACTTTCATCCGGACGACGCGCCTATTGTGACCGAAGAAGAGAAGGGTCAAAAAGACTTCCTTGATACGCTGCAACAAACCCGAGAAGCCTTGGTGGACCTGGCCGGACAACTTCAGGAAAGCTCCACCCCCTGGTTTTCCCCCCGATATCTGGGCCATATGACCACGGATACCTTGATGGCGGCGAACCTGGGGTATATGCTGACCATCCTGTACAATCCGAATAACTGCGCTTATGAGGGTTCTCCGGCGACAACGGCTTTGGAGATCCAAGTCGGACGGCAACTCGCTTCCTTGATGGGATACGATCCCCAGCGGGCTTGGGGTCATATCACCTCGGGCGGAACGATCGCCAATTACGAAGCAATTTGGTTAGCGCGTAACCTGGCCTCCGTCCCATCAGCCGTTCACGCATGCCGTCCGGAGTTGGTCGCCGGATTGGATGAGTGGCAGTTGATGAATCAGACCACGGCCGAAATCCTGGATCTGATTGACCGCGCGAAAGAAGCCGGCGTTTTTGAAGAGGTCAGGCAACATACCATACGCGGAAAAGGGATGGCTGGAGCCAACCTGGGCGCGGTCATCGTTCCTCAATCCAAACACTATTCCTGGACGAAAGCGGCGGACATCTTCGGCATCGGTCAGGATAACCTCTATTTTGTACCGGTGAAAGACGATTATCGAATGGATGTTCAAGCCCTCAAGACGTTGATCGATTCGCTCATCGCCCAAAGAAAACCGATTATGGCGGTCATTGCGGTCGCCGGAACGACCGAAGAAGGGGCTGTGGACGAGATAGACAAAATCGTT
>Ga0209200_1005169_pt1 | contig 10174 bp, 6 predicted proteins | sample AD_UKC033_MetaG_FD_184406 | JGI IMG/M metagenome (GOLD analysis project Ga0209200, IMG submission 184406) | Active sludge microbial communities of municipal wastewater-treating anaerobic digesters from USA - AD_UKC033_MetaG (SPAdes) (version 2) | ecosystem: Engineered > Bioreactor > Anaerobic >...
GTAAACTCTCCGCCAGTTGCAGGACACTCAATTTCTGATGTGCTACTCTTAGTTCTGCGTCCATCGTGATCTCCTTGTATTATTCTACTGGTTATTCACGATGTTAGGCATGTTTCACTAGGGTACAATTTAGGATTAACAACACACATATAGAACCCATAAGTAAAACAACAATTATTTGTATCTTTTTTAACATACCCCGATATATACGACGAATAAACGTAGCCATTTTCCAAGCTTTACTTTCTTTTATCTCTGCAATCTCTCGATTACACTCTTTCAATTGCCTCTGGTTATCAGCTAAATGTTCCTGTATTTCAACCAAACGATTGTTGAGTGATTGTGCAACTCGCTCCTGCTCCATCATCTGATCAAAAAGAAAATAATTGTAAAAATCGGGTTCCAATCGGAATAATTCCTTAGGCCTTTTTAAAAAACTAGTGCTTTTGAGGTAATCATTGTATTGGGTGTGCCAACCCTTTTCTCTTTCCCCCGTGTTGTACCGAAGGATGCGCTCAGTAATAACTTTTTTCTCACCATGAGATTGAGAACGGATTGGATAATGACGCATAATGAATTTATATGGAAAGACTTTTCTGTTTAAAAATTTTACGGAATGGCCACCTGTTTCCCATAAATTCACTCGTTCTGTGTTTTTTTTCCATGCCTTTATTTGCATTTCATTACCAGGTAAATCGTTGAATTGGAAATATTTTAATCTCTGTGCCAAATTACTCCCAGGCTTGAAGTTGTTATCGATCGGGAAGAAATTCAGCAAGGTAAAATCGATTGCGTTATACCCATGTTGATCTACTAAATAGATCGCGTCTCTTAGTTTGATATCTTTCCAAGGAGACTCTCGTATCTCATCAGCATCATAATGCATAAACCAATCTGCATTCAGTTCTTGGCTCAGTACCTCTTTCCGCTTTAGAATTTCTTCCCAATCAAAAGTTGGGGAAGGTCCATGTTGGGGGAAATGTTCTATTCCGAGGATTTTGGGCTCAAACTGTCTGGCAAACTCAATGGTTCTATCAGTTGACCAATTATCCATAAGATACACATCAATTTCCTGATTGAATAAATGGTTTATAACAGGAACAATTATGTCTTCTTCATTGTAAGTTGAAATGATTGCTATAACTCGAAAAGCCGAAGGAGTCTGTTTCTTATACATGAGATTCATGAGATCAGAATTCCCTTTTTCTATTAAATTCACGGTGATATTTGGCGTCCTTCATCCTTGCCATATTTTATGTAATGCAAAAGTGGATTAATTCCATCCAGTTTTACATCTGAATATTTATTAAGATACCAATTACTAGAAAAAACGGGGCATGGGTCTCGACCCTCAAAACCGCCATATACCAGAAAATGCAATAGTGGATCAACTTTGTTCTGGGCAACATCCGGGTTTTTAGCGAGATACCAGGCATTATCAAAGAGGCCGGATTTAATAATCAACCGCATTTGATATCTCAACTTCAACAAATCCCAGATTTTCTTCGCCCACAAATAGATTGGTTTGGGTAAACAGCGAATCAAACGAGTTCTGACACTAGTTTGTGGGAGAATAGCATAAATTTTTTTTCGACTAAGTATACGGAACCGCCAAAGGAAACTTTCAGTAATTTTCTTTGTATTCACCATTCGTTCATGTTCCTTCAGCTGAGCAGTCAATTTGCTCTGTTCTTTCTTTAATTGAATTATCTCTATAGCAAATTTCTTCAAGTTTTCGTCGTAGAGATCTGGATGGTTGAGAATGATTTGGGCTCTGAGTTCTACATCATGATTTCTTGCTGATGCATCCCTACTTTTATCCTTAACTCGATAAAGAAATAAAGGTTCAGGAATTCTAAGACCTTGGAAACCTTTTTCTGCGCAACTGATCCAAAAATCCCAATCTTCATACCCTAATACGAGATTATTGTTATAACCTCCGCATACTTCCCAGACTTCACGCCGATATAACGCACAATAAGGTAACTGGTTGATTTGAGTGATTTTCTCTGTGAGTAATTCTCCAAATTCATGAGTCCCATCAATCGAGCCAAAGAATCTGAGGTCCGTGTAGACAACATCTACATCAGGATTGGATTCTAAATGCGACACAAGTTTCTCAAGCATTAGCGGATCCATTTTATCGTCTGCGTCGAGAGGCAAGACATACCTGCTAACGGATTCCTTTATGCCAATATTTCTGGCATCTGCAACTCCCCCGTTGTCTTTTTCTATGAGGCGAATGTTTTTTTGAGAGTAGCGAGTGATAAGTTGACGGGCAATCTCTCCGGTATTGTCCGTGCTTCCATCATTGACAATTATGCATTCCCAATTGAGGTATGTTTGTGCGACCAAACTCTCAATTGCGTCTGGTAAAAATGCAACCTGGTTGTAACATGGAACAATCACCGATACTTGAGTATCACTCGATGTGATGTTTTTTGATTTTACATAACGATCAAAAACAGTTTTGCATTCGGGAATAAATTTTTGCCAATCCTCCACTGCACCGCTTTTCGAACCTTGATGGAATAACATGTTGGCCACAGTTAAATCCAGATGATTGAACCAATTCTTCGATGAAAAACGCATCCATAGATCGTAATCCATGGCATAATGAAGGTTGACATCCAGACCACCAAACTCCAATAATAATTCTCTACGAAAGAAAATTCCAGGTTGGGCAGGAATAGAACGTCCCACCCAATATCTACTCATCTCTATAAACCCTCGTTCATAGTTGATTACTTTATCAAAAGTTTTGCCCTCTTCGTTCCACAGTTGACAATCGCCCATTACAACATTACGATCGGGATACTCGTTAAAATACTTGGCTATGAATCTAAAAACCCCAGGCTCATACCAATCATCACTGTTGATCCAAGCAATGATCTCTCCAGAAGCCATATCAAACCCTTTGTTCAATGCATCAGACTGCCCATTATCCTTTTCAGAAATCCACCTAACACCTGGATACTTGCTTAGAATAGTGATTGTTTCGTCATCTGACCCGCCATCAATAACAATATGCTCAATATTCGGATAATTTTGTTGAACTACCGAGAGTATACATTTTTCAATATACTTGCCTTGATTGAAAGAAGGAGTAATAACTGAAAATCTTGGTAATTTTCCTTCCCTGTTATCAATATCGGGAACATTATCGAGTGTTTTGCTCTCGGATTCAAATGTGTACCATTCGTTTCCTGCGGACAGAAATTTCGATGCATTTCTAAGCGAATAATGCCAATTCCATTCATTATCTAGCTCTCTTGTCTCAATATTTGGAATCTTTCCCTCAATTAATTCCCGATCCGATCGCAAGGCTAGGAATGAAGAAGGACAACAATCATCGGTTAAGGCTGAATAATCGATTGGGTATTCTGCCATAACACTCTTTATTCTTCCAATAGATTTGTTTAACTCTAATAGATAAGGAATAAAACAAAGACGGAGCACATCTTCATTTGTTGGATAATACTCAATGTATTGAAATGGCTGAAAGACACCAGGAAGTAGCATTTTTAAACTGTGAAAGTGATAAAACACAAGGGGATTTGAATTTACAGTTATTTGGCCATTTTCTTCAATCTTATAGCTGTATTGCTCATGATTCCAAGGCGCAATCCCTGCCCCAATGTTTTGGATAACGTGAACACAATCAAAGCGTGTGGTCCAATCATCAAGATATTTTTGATCTCCAAATTTACCATCCTCTTCGCGGCGGTAACACCATTCGTTGCATCGTGCCTGCCACCAACTCAGTACCTTTTTCCCACCGAGATCATTACAAAAACTTAACCATCCCACATTGTATTTACCGTAAGGTTCAAGAAAGGCTAATCGATCCGGAAAACGGTGCTCATGAATAAGTACTGAATTAGCTCCTAACTCAGCGAAAACTGGTTCTGGAGTAGAGAAAAAAAACATATCTGCGTCAATATATGAGAGGATATCAATTTCGGGATATCTCTGAAGCAATCGCAACAGAATTGTTGGTGTCAGAGTCCAGTAGTATTCGAGAAGACTCCGGTTATTCTTCGCTTCTAGTAGAGCCTCATCTCCCTGTTCAATTTCGTTAATACTAACAAGGATCACATTCTGTAAATTCAATTTGGATAACACTTTATACGTTAAGTCATCCAGATAAAATACGAAAATTGTAAAACTGTTCAAATATTTTCTTAAGGATTGAATTAATGTAATCCCCCTCACCAAGTACTTGTGATCAAAATAAGTGCAAAAAAAACGATTCATTGCACCTCACTCCTTTTAGAAGACACGAAAACCAGCTCGCCAACTAGTTACTAGCTTTTTAAATTACTAGGTTTCATGATCGATAGTATCTATTTGAACTCAATTTCTAATTATCATGATAATCAATCGTCAAATTGCGTTAAAGCATTTTTCATTTCCTTACTCAAGATAGTCATTATACAACTCAATATGTAAGTAAATTATGGTTTTCGAAAAATGAATCCTTTGTAAACACTATTTTCAATATTCGCTAAATCAAACCCTTGAAATTCTGCCACCATTTTGTACGAGTTATCAGAAAAATGCTTTAGAAACATATTTCTTTCAAAGAACCATGAAGGATAACTTGCAGAATAAATACGTGGAGGTACGGTTTCAATTGTCAGTCGATCGCGTTTAGCATCAGTGATAATTGGAGTTCTATCCACAATAATGTATTTAACACCTAAGGAAGTTATTTTTCGTAAAACTACATGCGGATTCTCTACGCATTGAATTACTCCGGATAAAAGAACAACATTTAACTTTTCATTCTTTACACATTCGTCAATATCATAATAAAAAGCCAAATCAAGATCTTGAAACAACTCTTTTCCCACTTCAACAAAAGAAGGTTGTTCTACAATGCACCATCTGACTTTTTCTAAAATCGACAGGAATTCCTGATTTTGAAAATAGCTGCTTCCTAGCGAACCCCCAAAGTCAAGAACATTTAATTGATTTTCATGCTCACAGGCTACTCTCAGTAAACCCGCTAATAACGGCCAGGAATATTGGATTTCATCAAATACTACTGAGTCTCTCTCATACTTGGCTTCACCTTTTTTTACTTTTAGTAAGGCCGTTTTGACTTTTTCTAAAATCTCTGGGTTATCATACCCGGTGCAATTCTTAAGCGCCTCTTCCCAACTTGTGTAATCCCCAGTGTAAACTATCTCATCTTGAACCCCCATCTTTTCTTGTTCAGCTTCTTGATTGCATGGTTTCCGCCCCTCTCTCCTTCCATATTTCAAGTAGTGCAATAGAGGATTGATCCTGGCTGTTTTTACATCCTTGTAAGTGTTCAAGTACCAGCAACTAGAGAAATGCGGGCTTGGGTCTCTCCCTTTAAAACCACCGTAAACCAAATAATGAAGTACAGGATCCAACTTTGCTTGGCTGACATCAGGATATTGAGCCAAATACCATTTCCGGTCAAATAATCTAGATGTTCGTAATATTGTTAGATCAAGAAATCGAGTCAGATTTTGTTTTACTTTGAACATTTTTTCCCAACCTTCGCTTAAAAATCTTTTATTCTATTGACCAAAGGTAATTAAAATATTACTATGTACAGCACAGTTTGCCAATCCATGGACTTATCTATCTTGTGCAAAGCAACAGCTTCCTGGGTTTGGGGTAAGAATCCAATATCTCTATGTGTGAAAAATACTTGTACAATTCAGTGACGAAACCTTCCAAGGAATACCAGTTGTATTCATCGGAGTACCATTCATAAACATGTCGATCCGTGGGGGGTACAAATTCCACTAATAACCACTTATTAGTAAAGTCAGAAAATAATTCAACAATTTCTTCAAATCCTAAACCTTGTTCAAAAACCAGGATATGTGCGATTGAAAGAGCGAGTGCCATATCACATTTTAATCGATCTACTGCAGGCGTATAAGCTATAACTCCATCGGTTCGTTTGATTGCAGGACTTGGATTTTTTATGTCCATTAAAAGTGGGTATATCGGTAAATTATTACACGAAGAATATAAATACAGATCGCGAATGCATGCTTCATCATTATCAATGGCAATGACTTCACTACCCATACTGGCTGCCAATGTGGAGTACCAACCCATGTTACACCCTAAGTCGATCACAGAAACCGGTCTCAGTCTCGATAATATCTTGTGTACTACATGGTGTTTGGTTGTCCATGATTGTGAAAATTCACGAGAAAGGAAGACCTTATTGAAGTGGCTACTTTTGGTTTTATTTAGTTCAGGAAACCTAATGGTCTCAACCGACTTAAATAATTGATCGAAAAAATCCACATCACTCTTAACAATAAATGGATTGTTAATCAGGTTACCCATACGATGATCAAATTGCCTCGCCGTTTGTAACAACTTGTTAATTTCCTCTTTGGGGATGATTACATCTTTCGCATTATTTATCTCACACATAAGTTGCTGGCGAGCCGATTGATAATAACCATCTGCAAATAACAATAATGGGAAAAGGAAAAAGGTCCGAAATTGCTCAATCCATTTTTTCCGTCTTAACCGCCAATCCACATCTGTTTCTATTGGTATAATCGAAGTAAAGTCAACAAATTTAATTTTTGTTCCATCATACATTAAATTCCAACAATGAGCATCTTGGGTTGTTAGGTTGAAAGTTGCGAGTGATCGATTGAGATTACATGTCAGTAATGCTGCATCTTTGAGCATCTCATCGCACCATTCGTATGGATAATTGCGAAAAGGTATTGTTCTGTGTTTTAAAATAAGGCTGTATCCCTCTATTGACATAGACGAGATTTCAGTTTCAATTACTCCTAGGTTAAATAATTTTTTAGTTATTCCTTGGGTAAAGAGGTCTAGGAAAAATTTCGATGAACTGTAATAAATTCCCCTATATATTTCATTCTCATAAAAGAACAACTTTCCTTGTGGATCACCCATGGATGCAGGATCAAACACCACTTCTTCTAAGTTAATTCTCTCTTGTTTTTGATGATCGGTTAAGTTATTCGGGTGATCTATTTCTTGGTCGTTTTTTTTGGGTCGGCGACCTTCGAATTTTCCGTATTTCAGATAGTGTATTAAAGGATTAATCTTAGAATTTTTAACATCTTCATACATTTCCAGGTACCATGCGCTTGAAAAGCCTGGTCCTGGATCTCGACCTTCAAATCCACCGTAACGTAAATAATGAACTAATGGATCAACATTAGCAAAAAATAGATCGGGGTTGCGTTCATAATACCATTCCCGGTTAAAAAACCCAGAGTCACGAATTAAGAACAATTCCTTATTATGAGTCAAGGACCATTTTAGTCGACTTATCAATGAGATAACAGAAGCGACTAAGCCTCTCGAGTACCTTTTTTTCATCCTTTCTGCAATCATCTCAAGTTCAGTGCATAAACCAAGAGGCCATTTGTATTTATTTTGATATTCGGGTAGAGGTGCATTCAGCCCGGAAACCTTCATCTTAAGTGTATGCCATTTTCCGTTTCTTAACTGGAAAGGAACAAGAAAATCGAATCCATGAAAACCGTTCCCTTTATTGGAATCCAGCAATGAACCCCTATAATGATCTGCATTAATCGTTGTTAAAAGTAGGTCATCACAATAGACGTCAACAAAAATAGGCATGGTAGGTAAATTCTTATTCCATGCCCAACCTCCGATGATTTCAGAATCTATTCTATCTAGCTCTCCTTCAAAATCAGATGGTTGGGTCTCTTTTGGAAAAGTTGTCTGACAATTATGAGTTGACTCATTCTGGCTTAACAAATGCGCGGTGGATTTGTAAAATGGTTGAACAATAAACCTGTAGACAATCGGGTAAACTCGACTCATTAGGGGATTCCGTCGAGGGAAAAGGGTATTTTTTAAAAAATGCATTGTGCGGTCGTCAGAAAATCTCTCTTTTTTTAAATACCTCTCTGCCCAATCCAAAAATAACTTTCTGCCTTCATGCAAACGTCCTTGCCCAATGAGTATATGAGATGTAGAATCGTCGTGTACTCTGTATTTTTCTAGACACTCAGAGGAGACATAGATCCTAGATTTATGAAACAGTTTTGTGTAGAAGGCACCGTCTTCATAAAAAACGCTGATTTCGTTTTCCCAACCACCTAGAAGATCAACCACATTATGACGAACTAGAAGGCTTGATGGAAAAGGCATAATATCATACTCGATTAGGGGATGGAGCAATCTAGGGGGATTAATGATCGAATCTGACTCAATTCCGTAATACTTCCAGGGTTCCAATATACAATCCCGAAGATGGTCTCGAGGATTTCCAGTCCAACTTGCCCAGTATCGAGTTGCCCCAAATATGGCATCCACTTCAGGATGAGATTCTAAGATTGCCGTTTGGCGCTCAAGTTTCTCGGGTAACCAGACATCGTCATGGTCCAAATACGCTATCATCTCACCTTGTGCGTGTTCGCTGCCAAGGTTTCGAGATGCGCTAGTCCCTCTGTTCTGATGTGAGTCATGGTATAAGTAACGAACTTTCTCAGGATATTTATTCTCATACATAATCGCGAGTTTTTCACTTCCATCAGTTGATCCATCATCTACTAGTAGAAGTTCCCAATTCGAATATGTCTGTGTTAACACGCTTTCGATTGTTTCTTTGAAAAACCTTATTGAATTGAGGAAGGGTAAGACAACTGAAACCTGAAGATTAGGCATGAGTTAATCCTTAATAAATAAATTTGTCGAAAATTGAAAAAACAAGTACTCTAAACTCTAATAATCGTTGGTAATCGTGATGAAGGTACATCAACATAGAACACGTATACGAACGATATTGGTCAATCATATTAGCTGTGCATTCAAGAAAGATGAATGCATATTAGAAAAATCTATCTGAAAATCAATCTATGGTTCTAAGAGAACCAAACAAAAGGAAAATCAATCACCGATTCCTGTTCTTTAGTTTTAGTCGTATATTAATAGTAATATCTCTGATTGTTGACCAACCTTGTTGATTCTTCAGAATTATCACCCTTATAAACAAAAACTAAATTATGGTAGAAATGGATAGATGTAATTTTTCGGTCGAAATAGTTTGGTTGATAACCGGGTTGAATAATCTCTTTATGATTCAATGAGTCAGTTAGACTCTTAAGAAAATTCATTGATGTCAATGAATTTACTAGATCTTGGCTTTGACCTCCAAAATCGGGCCAATATGAAGTCTGTGTATCTTCAATGACATAGATGCCACCATCTTTTAAATATTGAAATAGATGGGTAAATGTTCTTATAACGTGATCATTTAAATGACTCCCATCATCAATGATAATGTCGATTTCGCCAATTTCTTTGACTACTTTATCAAGAAATCCTTCATCGGCCTGATTGCCCTTAAAAATTTTTATTCTAGGCTCTTGAATCAACGATTTATCAAAAATATCTATGGAAAAAATGTTAGCAAACGGAAAGTAATTTTTCCACATCCTTAATGAACAACCACCTTCCAACGGGTTTTCTTCCCCTCCAGCTCCGATTTCTAACAGGTTTATCTTCTTGAATCTAAATTTTTGGAAATGCAATTGATAATGTGGAGCATAAAAATGCGATCCTTGCTTATCTGTTCCGTAATACTCTGCTAACTTAACCAGATCACCAGAGCCCAGAATTCTTAGATACTTCATGGTGACTCTAGAAAGATAATTCTTTAGCGAAACCAATAATCGACTCATTTAGACCAATGATCCAATTCTAACCATCTTGAATGCCATATAATTAATCATTATAGTCTTTTGGTTTTTTTCCCTTAACGATATACCAAATCCCAACGATAATGCTCAGAAGACCAAAGATAGCTCCGATTATCTGTTTCCATCCAATTTCGAATGTAACTGGATTATCGCCAATACCAATTACATCTGCAGCAAGTGAAGCAATTGCTACGGCAGCTCCTCCAAGTAATAAGACGATTCCGATAACTCTTTTATTCATCTAAACCTCCTTATTGGAAAAATTATAACAGGAAAACATAACATCCTTATTATAGTCCTATATTGTGTGTAAAGTACATAATCGCTTGTTGGTGTAACATATTTTCTGTAAAATGCTGAACCTTAACAAAAACGGTGAGTCAGAAGTATCCTTAACGTTGGAGACAGAAAGGAGACTAGAAATGACTCACCAAAATGATTATACCTTTGCAGAG
>Ga0209200_1005173_pt1 | contig 10167 bp, 8 predicted proteins | sample AD_UKC033_MetaG_FD_184406 | JGI IMG/M metagenome (GOLD analysis project Ga0209200, IMG submission 184406) | Active sludge microbial communities of municipal wastewater-treating anaerobic digesters from USA - AD_UKC033_MetaG (SPAdes) (version 2) | ecosystem: Engineered > Bioreactor > Anaerobic >...
GCAAGGAGCCGGATTCTGCATCCGGCTTCTGTTGCAGCGCAATCCTGACGACCACAACAGTCAAATACTGCAAGATTTGCTGGCCATGCGGCGGGATGCACAGCTCCATGATTTGGAAAAAAAAATTAAAAAGGAAGAAGAGTTCTGCCACAGCCTGCGGGAGTCGGTGCGCCAAAATCGACAGGTTTTTGCACAATCCTGTCGTCGGCACAGACAGCAAAAGCTGTGGCCGCCGGCCGCTGTGTTGGTCTGGTGGGTAAGTGCAATTGCCGCGATTCGCTTTATGCCGCTGATGCAAAACGGCATTTTTGCTGTCGCCATTGTGGGGATGGTTGGACTCTACCTTTGGCTTTTCAGCTCAAAGCGTGAACAAAGACTCGGCGCCCAACAAGCACAGCGCCAAGCGCTCGAACAAGAACTGCTGTTTTTGCAAAAACAAGTGCAGATCCGGCAAGAGAAAATTCGCAGAGTACGCCACGAGATGCAAATGCTGGCCGCTTCCCTGGTCGTTGCCGGGGAGGTGGTTGCATGATTGCGGCCGTTGTTGGTTTGCTTTTGATACCTGAGAGAGGCTGGCAATGATCAAATCAGCATTCGAGTTTAAGATCAAGTATCTGCTCGAATTTATTTTTGTGGTTTTTGGTTTCATTTTGGCGCTGAGCGTTGCCGACAATTCTTCGCAACCAACGCACAATCGGTCAACTGTGCAACAAATGCAACCGCAATCTCCATCCGCTGCCAGTGCGGTGCAGGCAAAACCTCGACAAAATTTTTCGCTGCAGATTGAAGAAGCTGTGGTTTGTCTGGATATCGATAACCAAGAGCCACTGATGGCCAAATCGCGGTTCAGCCGTTTGGTCGACCGTCTTTATTGTTTTGTGGCACTGAATGCACAGGTGGACCGGGAAGTTGTTGTACACCGCTGGTATTACGGCGAGCAACTCATGCATCACCACGATTTTTCATTGCAGTTCGGCCGGCAAGTGTTGATCAGTTCGCTGGAAATGAAACCCGAGTGGGGCGGCACCTGGCAGGTGGTGATCGTCGATGCTCGAGGCCGCGAATTGGACAGAATCCCCTTTGTCTTGCAGTAAAAACCCATCCATATCTCACAGCAAATCGCAACAAACAGCTTGTCTGCCTTTCATCCGCGTCAAAAAATGAAAAAGGGTTGAAACCTTTTGTTGCTGTGTGAGTCTAATACGAAGACTGACACAGAAACAGACCCACAACGATTGCAGTGCCTGGCGAGAGGTGTGGTTCCTTCACTATGTAAGCACAAGCGAATTCATCCGCATTGTTAGGATTGGTCAGAACGCGAAGGAGGAACTGCAGGGGATGGCAACAGAACAACAGATTCGCCTGCGGAATCCGCGCTTCGGTTGAGTGTGGGGTTTGAACTGCAGAGACAAGAAAGGTAGAAAGACTATGTTTGGATCGATGGATATCGCTTTGTTGTTGCCTGCTTTGATTTTTTCGCTTTATGCGCAACACAAGGTCCGCAGCGCTTTTAAAGAGATGAGTCGGGTTCGTTCCACCTCCGGTATGACCGGCGCGGAGGTCGCAAAACGCATGTTGGAGCGCAACGGTCTGGGGAGTGTGCAGGTGGAACTGATCGCCGGTGACTTGAGCGATCATTATGACCCGATTCAAAAAACACTGCGCTTGTCTTCTCCGGTTTATCAATCGGATTCCTTGGCAGCCCTTGGGGTGGCCGCTCATGAGACAGGCCATGCCCTGCAGCATCGGGATGCCTATCGGCCGTTGCAAGTGCGTCAGGCCATATTCCCGGTGGTCAAATTTGGCTCCAGTTTGTGGATGCCGCTGTTTATCGGCGGTCTGCTCTTTTCCATTCCCAACCTGATCGACCTCGGCATTGTGCTGTTTTCTGCAGCGGTGGCGTTTCATCTTGTCACCTTGCCGGTGGAGTTCAATGCCAGCAAACGCGCACTGGCGCAATTGAGTTCAGGCGGCTATATCAGCGAACGCGAGATAGCTGGTGCCAAAAAGGTGCTCGATGCCGCTGCGATGACCTATGTCGCTGCTGCAGCGATGGCTGCCCTGCAGTTGCTGCGATTGTTGCTGCTGCGCCGCAGCGAGTGAGAATTGCCAAAATGACCGAATGGCTGTCATATTGACGCACTTGAATTGCCGGATGGGGTTGGAAAATTATCTATAAATTTATGATAAACAGATAATAAGATAAAATCGAGTTCCTCTGGCATATTCATTGCATTGGACTATTTTGTGGATAGCCATGACTGTACAGGTTGGCGCAATAAGGGTAACGGCATCGACGCAGCGGTTATGAAGGTCGAGGCGGATTGGTATGAGAGACAATCCGCAATTTGGTCCTGGTTACGGCAGGGTGGTGCCGCTGCTGTTCACGATATAAAAGAGAAGGGATAGTGAAAATGATCTCAAGGCAAAAAGCATTTTGGCTCATGATGGGTGCGTTTATCGGTGTTGCCGCTTGGATGGTGATTTCTGCCAACTGGGACACCCTGTACAAACCGGTATTGGCAGAACCGCAAGCAAAGGCTGCAGCCATCCAGCTGGGATCAACGGAACCGATTGCATCAGAGTTGGCGGGATTGGAGGGTTTGAGCAAGGCGTTCGCGCGGGTTGCCTCGCAGGTGAATCCAGCGGTGGTGCCAATCAACAGCGAGGCGGTGGTTAAGCGTCAGATTCACCCATTTTTCGAGGATGAATTTTTTCGCCGTTTCTTCAACTTTCCCGAGCAGCAACAAGAGGAAATCATGCGCGGTTTGGGCTCGGGCGTGATTGTCACCAGCGACGGGCATATTTTGACCAACAATCATGTGATCGATGAAGCCGATCAGATCTATGTGACCATAGACAAGGAAAAGTACAAAGCCAAGATCATCGGCACCGATCCCTTGACCGACTTGGCAGTGATAAAAATTGACAAGAACGGATTGTCGACGGTGCGTTTGGGTGATTCGGATCAACTGGAGGTCGGCGAATGGGTTTTGGCAATCGGCAATCCATTTTCGAACATCTTGCAGAACACCGTGACTGCCGGGATTGTCAGTGCAAAAGGGAGGTCCGGGTTGGCGATCGGCGGAAGTCAGGGTCGCTCCGGGGTGACCTATCAGGATTTCATTCAGACTGATGCCGCGATCAATCCCGGCAACAGCGGGGGTGCGTTGGTCAATCTGCGCGGCGAGTTGGTCGGCATCAACACTGCCATCGTCGGGCAGGCCAATGTGGGCATCGGCTTTGCCATTCCTATCAACATGGCCAAAAGCGTGATGAAGCAGCTCATGGACGACGGCAAAGTCAGCCGCGGCTACCTGGGCGTGCAGATTCAGGATGTGGATGAAAATTTGGCCAAGATTTATGGTTTGGACAAGCCTCGCGGGGCGTTGGTTGCCAGTGTTCAGCCCGACAGCCCAGCCGATAAAGCTGGAATCAAAGCCGAGGATATCATCGTTGAAATTGCCGGTGAAAAGATCGCCGATGTTGAGCAATTGCGGCGCACGGTTGCTTCCTATTCTCCTGGCACTGAGGTCGATGTGGTTGTTTTGCGCAATGAAAAGAACAAATCCTTAAAGGTAAAACTGGCTGAGCTGGATGGGGAGACGGCGGAAGAGCCGACCGATAAACCAGCAAAAACGACTATCGGCATGCGGCTTGGCCTGCAGGTGCAAAATTTAACTGATCAGCTTACACAACGCTACGGCTATGAAGGGGAGAGTGGAGTTTTTGTGACGGCGGTCGAGCGCAATTCTGTTGCCGATCGCGAGGATATCCGGCAAGGCGATCTGATTCAAGCTGTCAATCGCCAGACGGTCAAAAACGTCGCTGAATTCACCGCTCAGCTCAATAAAGCAGACGAGGATGACATCATCCTTTTGCGCATCAAACGCGGCTCGAGCAACCTCTTTCGAGCCCTGCGAGTGCCCAAAACAGAATAACCGAATTTGTGGCAAATGGAGTGGTGTTGTATGCCGAGTTATGATTACCTGTGTTTGAAGTGCGGGCACCGGTTTGAGGCCTTTCAGCCGATTTCCGCTGAGCCGTTGAAGCGTTGCCCTTTATGTGGCGGCGCAGTCAAGCGGCTTATCGCCGGCGGATCCGGTTTGATCTTTAAAGGCTCCGGATTCTATATCACCGATTATAAAAACAAGAGTACCCCTTCGACCAAAAATAACTGACTAGTTGTCAGAGAATCTGCCAGATTGGCGATACAGTGTCCGGCAGAAAAATAAAACAAGCACATCGAGCAAGAAGCCTATGTGCTTGTTTTATTTTATAATAGAACGTATGATTTTAAGGTATTTTACCTGGCATAGCTTTTGCAAGTCAATAACAAATGCTACAGCGGAGTTTGACTGGCTTTGCGGCACAAGCGACAGCAGTGAGTGCGACAGGGCTCGAAACGGGTTGTAATCGGACAGACACTTACCTGATAGATTAAGGAGAAAAGCAACATGGGTAAAATAATCGGAATAGATCTGGGGACGACGAATTCATGTGTCGCGGTCATGGAAGGCGGCGAGCCGGTCGTCATTCCCAATTCTGAAGGCGGGCGCACGACGCCGTCGATGGTCGCGTTTACCAAAAATGGTGAGAGATTGGTGGGACAGGTGGCGAAGCGTCAGGCGATCACCAATCCGCAAAAGACCATTTTTTCGATCAAGCGGTTTATGGGGCGTCGCTATGATGAAGTGAGCAACGAGATCAGCGAGGTGCCCTATAAGGTCATCAGCGGCAGTGGCGGGGTGGCCAAGGTTGAGATCGATGATAAAGAATACACGCCGCAAGAAATTTCGGCAATGATTCTGCAAAAAATGCGGCAGACAGCAGAGGATTATCTCGGCGAGAAAATCACTGAAGCGGTGATTACGGTGCCGGCCTATTTCAATGACAGTCAGCGGCAGGCGACCAAAGAGGCGGGCGAGATTGCCGGTTTGACGGTGCGGCGGATCATCAACGAGCCGACGGCAGCATCGCTCGCCTATGGTTTGGATAAAAAGAAAAACGAAAAAATAGCGGTCTTTGATCTCGGCGGTGGAACTTTTGATATTTCGGTATTGGAAATCGGCGACGGTGTTTTTGAAGTCAAATCGACCAATGGTGACACCCATTTGGGAGGCGATGATTTTGATCAGCGGGTAATCGATTGGATTGTCGACGGATTTATCAAACAAGAAGGCGTCGATCTTTCCAAGGACCCGATGGCTCTGCAACGCCTGAAAGAGGCGGCAGAAAAGGCCAAGGTTGAGTTGTCGAGCACGAGCCAGACCGAGGTCAACTTGCCCTTTATCACGGCAACCGATACCGGCCCAAAACATTTGAACATGACGCTGACCCGCGCCAAATTCGAGCAGATTTGCGACGATCTATTTCAGCGCACTCTTGGACCGTGCAAGACGGCTCTGAAGGATGCGGGGATGAGCACCAGCGAAATCGACGAAGTGGTTCTGGTCGGTGGTTCGACGCGCATGCCCAAGGTTCAGGAAATGGTGCGTGACTTTTTCGGCAAGGAGCCGCATCGCGGGGTGAATCCGGATGAGGTGGTTGCGGTTGGTGCGGCCATTCAGGGAGGAGTATTGGCTGGTGATGTACAGGACGTGTTGTTGCTGGACGTCACGCCGCTCTCTTTGGGTATCGAAACGCTGGGCAGTGTCAATACGCGGTTGATTGAAAAGAACACCACCATTCCGACCAAGCGTTCGCAAATATTCTCCACAGCCAGCGACAATCAGCCCTCGGTTGAGATTCATGTGTTGCAGGGCGAGCGCGAGATGGCGATGGACAATCGCACCCTGGGTCGTTTCCATCTGGACGGAATTCCGCCGGCTCCGCGGGGAGTGCCGCAAATCGAGGTCACTTTTGATATCGACGCGAATGGCATTCTCAATGTTTCGGCCAAAGACAAGTCGAGCGGCAAGGAGCAGTCGATTCGCATCGAGGCATCGACCGGCCTGTCCAAGGAAGAAATCGATAAAATGGTAAACGATGCCAAAGCCCATGCTGCGGAGGACAAGAAGCGTCGCGAGATTATCGATCTCAAGAATCAGGGCGATCAGCTGGCCTATCAGACCGAAAAGATGATCAAGGAGAGCGGGGACAAGCTCGATTCTGTCACCAAAAACAAGATCGAAGCCGCAGTGGGCCGTCTGAAAGAGGCGCTCAAGGGTGAAAATGCGAATGAAATCCGTTCTTCCATCGATGGCTTGAACAATGTTGTTCAGCCGGCCGCTTCCAAGATGTATAGCGATGCCGGAGCTGGTGCCAGCGGCGCCGGCGCTGAACAGGCTGGATCTTCTTCATCCGGTACGAGTGACGACAGCGCCCAGAACGCGGAAGAGGCGGATTTTGAAGTGGTCGATGATGACAAGAATTGATGCAAGTTGACAATAATCGCGTCTGGTGGGGTGGCTGTGTTTGGGGTCAGCCACCTGCCGACGCAAAATCTCGATGGTGAATGCCCCGACGGCAGGTTTCGGTAAGAGAATAAGAAAATTTGGGGGGCTGTCAGAAAAAGGGAGCTGGATATCCGGCCGCAAGTCACTGGTACGCGATGTCGAGCTTTTTATGATGGCCCCCTTTTTTATAGATTCCGGCCTGGCAGTGGAGGTTGCCGGGCTGGAGGATTGGTTGACAAGGGATTGAGAAAGGCACGGACATGTTATCTTTTGATCGAATGACGATAAAAACGCAGGAAGCTCTTGCCAGGGCACAACAGCTCGCGGGTGAAAACGGGCAGCAGCAGATCGAGCCTGTCCATTTATTGCGGGCGGTGGTGGCGGATAAAGAGAGCACGGCTCATGCGGTATGCAAGAAAATCGGTTTGGATCCCGAACTGTTTGCGGAGCGAATTGACAAGGAGATCAGTCGTTTGCCGCGCGTATCCGGCGGGGTGGGGCAGATCTATTTGTCTTCGCAGACCCAACAGCTTTTCGATCGGGCTTTAAAGGCCTCTTCGCAGTTGCGCGATGAGTATGTGAGCGTCGAGCATTTGTTTTTGGCATTGGCCGATGAGAGCGGTGCGGCCGGGAGTTTGATGCATGAAGCTGGTTTAAGCAGCGATGTGTTGCTCAAGGTACTGAAGGAGATTCGCGGCAATCAGCGGGTCAGCGATCAGAATCCTGAGGAAAAATATCAGGCGTTGAAGCGCTATGCGCGCGATCTCACTGATCTGGCGCGGCGCGGCAAGTTGGATCCGGTCATCGGCCGCGAAGATGAGATTCGCAGGGTGTTGCAGGTGTTGTCTCGCCGGACGAAAAACAATCCGGTTTTAATCGGCGAACCCGGAGTCGGCAAGACCGCGATCGCCGAGGGGTTGGCGAATCGCATCATTGCCGGTGATGTCCCGGAAAACCTCAAGCACAAGCGGATACTTTCTTTGGACATGGGGGCATTGATCGCCGGCGCGAAGTATCGCGGTGAATTTGAGGATCGTCTCAAGGCCGTGCTCAAGGAGGTGCAGGAATCAGACGGCGAGGTGGTTCTGTTCATCGACGAACTGCACACGCTGGTGGGTGCCGGTGCTGCCGAGGGGGCGATGGATGCTTCCAATATGCTCAAACCGGCGCTGGCGCGCGGCGATCTGCGCTGCATCGGCGCAACGACTCTTGATGAATACCGCAAGCATGTTGAAAAAGATGCGGCGTTGGAGAGACGGTTTCAGCCGGTTTTGGTCGAAGAGCCGTCGGTGGAAGAGACGATTTCGATTTTGCGAGGTTTGAAAGAAAAATATGAAGTTCACCATGGAGTGCGCATCACCGACAGCGCTCTGGTGGCGGCGGCGACTTTGTCGCACCGCTATATCGCCGACCGTTTTTTGCCTGACAAGGCGATCGATCTGGTCGACGAAGCGGCTTCGATGTTGCGCATTGAAATCGACAGCATGCCGGTCGAATTGGACGAGGTCGAGAGGCGCTTGAAGCAACTGGAGATCGAGCGGCAAGCGTTGAAAAAGGAAAAAGACGATCAATCGATAGAGCGGCTCCAACAGGTGGAAAAAGAAATCGCCAATCTGGCTGAACAAAGCCAGAGCTTGCGCAGCCATTGGCAGATGGAAAAAGAGATCATCTCCCGTATTCGATCGATCAAAGAAGAGCTTGATCAGGTCCGTACGCAGGCGAGCCAGGCTGAGCGCGACGGCGATCTGGCGCGGGCGGCCGAGCTCAAATACGGGCGATTGCCGGAATTGGAAAAGAATTTGCAGCAAGCCAATGCCAACCTGATTGAATTGCAGCGTGATCTGCAGATGCTCAAGGAAGAGGTGACAGACGAAGATATCGCTCAGGTGGTGGCCAAGTGGACAGGCATACCGGTGAGCCGCATGCTGGAGGGCGAGCGGGAAAAATTGCTGCAGATGGAAGAGCGGCTGCATCGGCGATTGATCGGTCAGGATCAGGCGGTTGTCGCGGTTTCAGACGCTATTCGTCGCGCCCGGGCAGGTTTGCAAGAGCAGCATCGACCCATCGGCTCGTTCATTTTTCTCGGATCGACTGGGGTAGGCAAGACGGAGTTGGCCAGGGCGCTGGCGGAATTTTTGTTCGATGATGAACACGCGATGGTCCGCATCGACATGTCGGAATATATGGAACGCCATGCAGTGTCGAGGCTGATCGGGGCGCCGCCGGGATATGTCGGATATGAAGAGGGTGGGCAGTTGACCGAAGCGATTCGTCGGCGGCCCTATGCGGTTGTGCTGCTGGATGAAATCGAAAAGGCGCACCCGGAAGTCTTTAATATTCTCCTGCAGGTGTTGGATGAAGGGCGATTGACCGACAACAAAGGTCGAACGGTGAATTTCTCCAACACCCTGATCATTCTGACCTCGAACATCGGCAGTCAATTGATCATGGAAAAATCGCAACAGATCACCGAAGCCAACCGCGAACGGATCCATCAAGAGATTGCGCTGCAGGTCGGTGAATTGCTCAAGCACCAGCTGCGCCCGGAATTTTTAAATCGCATCGATGATGTGATCGTGTTTCATGCATTGACGCGCGACAATTTGCGACAGATTGTGCGTTTGCAGTTGGAGCGCACCGAAGAGTTGCTCCGCCCGCATGGCATTCAGTTGGAGATTACGGCCGAGGCTGAAAACTATTTGGTTGAACACGGCTATGATCCGGCATTTGGTGCGCGGCCGTTGAAACGGTTGATTCAGAAAGAGCTGGTCAATAAATTGGCGACGAGCATATTGGAGGGCACGATTCACAGCGGAACGACCGCGGAAGTCGTTGTGCGGGAGAATTCGCTTGATTTTGTGGAAAAAAAGGGATAAAATTTTAAATAATTTGGAACCCGTGTTTTACCTGGGCGTTGAAGGCAATGTTTAAGTGAAGGAGACCTCTTATGCGGACTATCGGTCGAGCGAGCATTGTTTTTTTGATGTTGTCATTGATGGTGGGGTGCGGTGCGAGAATGACGGAAGAACAAATGCGCGCCAAAGCGATCGAAGCTGAGAACAGCGAGCAATGGGATGAGGCGATTTCCGCCTATGAGAGGTTGGTGAACAAGTATAAAGAATCACCGGTTCGCGAAGAAGCTCTCTACAAGTTGGGCATGTTGTACGCCAATCACTCAAAGGATTTTCAAAAATCGATTGATTCTTACGAACGTCTGATCAGCGATTATCCGTCAAGCGATTATACGGTCAAAGCCTCTTTCATGATCGGATACGAATACGCCAACCACGTTCAGGATCTGGAAAAAGCGCGCATTGCCTACAGCGATTTTCTGGCCAAATATCCGGATCACGAATTGGCGGTATCGGTCAAATGGGAACTGGATCACCTTGGCAAGGACATCAGTGAACTCGATCTGATTTTTGAGGGATCTGCGCCGGAAAGCAATTGATGGATGGCCTGCAGCGATTTTTTCAGCCGAATCGGGCTTTTTGCCTCTAAACCGGTTTGCAGCAATTTGCAGGCTTTCTAACCTCGAATGGGGGAACCTGCCGCTTTTGGGGCAGGTTCCCTGCCATGTTTCACATCCGATTCGCCATTACCAGATAAACCGGCTTGACGGACTTGTGGGCAAATGGCCCGACCCTTCGCAAGCGTCGGAAAATCATGCTCACTCCGATGGCTTTGGCTTTCGTGTTGGTTTGGTCAAGGAGACGGTATGAAACGCGTGTTGATCATGCTTTGGGTGTTATGGAAGCTGCTGGCGAAT
>Ga0209200_1005174_pt1 | contig 10164 bp, 5 predicted proteins | sample AD_UKC033_MetaG_FD_184406 | JGI IMG/M metagenome (GOLD analysis project Ga0209200, IMG submission 184406) | Active sludge microbial communities of municipal wastewater-treating anaerobic digesters from USA - AD_UKC033_MetaG (SPAdes) (version 2) | ecosystem: Engineered > Bioreactor > Anaerobic >...
GGCCGATGCCATTATGGACAGATTGTCAGGTTCTGCACACCGATTTGAACTGAAAGGAGAATCGCTAAGAAAGAAAACACTTGAGAAAAAATAGTACTTTTATAACCCCATTTGACCTTTGAAATAGTGGCCTACTTTCCTCCGAAATCACTGGCCTGGTTTACTCCGAAATAAGTGGCCGACTTTGTCCGAAATAATCAATAAGTCAATCTTTGTTTAATTTATTGCGTTATCAAGAGGATTTATTGGATATTTCATTTCCCTGCCACCATTATTTTTTGACTATCCAGAAATTCTCCATTCCCTATCAGTCGAATCAAGTACATTCCCGTTGGGTACTGCTTAACAGGAATAATTACCTGATTTTGCATTCCCTTTAATTTCATTTCTGCAAGTGTTCTCGAAGTACCGTCAAGAATTTCGATATATAGATCTCTATAGTCCTTCTCCAGATGGTACTCTGCGATAAAATATTCACCTGCCGGATTTGGATAAATTTTCAAGTAGGGCTTATGGATTATTCCTTTCGATATTTTCGAATAGTCCGGTTTTATCATGACTGATTTATATGGAGCACGCAGAATTACAGGCTCTTCATAGTCGGATAATCCATTTGCTTTTAAAACCATTGTGGCATAAATCCCAGGTAAGAATGGATTATTCATACTCAAGGTTTGTAAAGAATTGACCTTCAAACTATCAAGCTGTAATATCGACAAATTTCCAGCTTGTAAATCCTGTAATATCTCAATAAATGTTAAATAGGCAGCATGTGTTTCCAACTGTTCGTCTGTCAACTGAAAATCATCAGGAATACTTTCAAGAATAGCATTTGCCATAGCTGCATCGTTTTGTTGCTGGAACAGAAAGGCCTGACCATACTTAGCCTCAGGGGTCCCATCATCTCCAAGCATGGCAATCAAGCTATCCTGTGCCCATTCATTTACTGTGTCACGCTGATAAATCGTAACCAAGGTGTAAAATGCCGCTGATTTCTCTTGTCGGTAATCAGAAAGCCGGGCATTGAGCACTTCTTTAGAGCCGATAGAATCCCGGCCTCCCAAAATTTCAGCCATCATGTAATCCGGCATAGGTTCCGCACGCTCGTTCAGAGCTTCCAACAATTCTTCGGACTTGGCTGACTGTGGATTGGCGACCAAAACATCCCGGATCATAGCATTGGGCAGCACATCTTCCTTATAAATGGCTGATTTCATGACTGTATCCGAGAGATAAGGGGATTCACCCAGCATTTGTTCATGTATCTCAAGGGCCTCATCAGGTAGACTCATCAGCACATCGGTATTCATTTCCTCCGTATCTCCGCCATCCACCAATATCGATAATTCAGAAATTGTATTATTAATGCATGTATCGGCCTGTGCCATTATTGATTTCATACTCTCGGCTCCTCCCTCCCCCAAATTCAGCATTGATGGACAACTTATCTCTTTTGAATAATTTGCACGGCTGTTCTCATGTAGGGTAACGTTCTCAGAGATCATCTCCGAATCCGGTCGGACTTTTTCTTGGGTTGAACTCACTAGATGGTGGATATACTCAATGTTATTCCCTTCGTTATAGATATCCCATCTGTGGGGAATACTGTTTGTAAATGTATTGCCAGCCGGTGCATCAGGGTATGGATCCATTGTACCTTGAAATTCGGCTATTCCATGATTAAGCGTTACATTTGGACCTTCAACAAGTACCAGAATATCATTGGCGTTATCTTCAAAATCATTGCATTTGAGACATAATCCTCCGTTTCCCAAATCATCCCGGTTGATATTCAGGGTGACGATCGCATAATCCAGCTTCTCAAACCGGTTATTGTAAACCATGTTGTCATCTGTTCCGGAATTGTTAATGTACAGCCCCGGTATATCGCTGACCACTGATTCGTTATGGAAAGAATTGTCTTCCACATGATACCCTGAACATATATCCAGGTACATTCCGTAACTGTCAATATTCAATTCAGAGCTGTACAGATTAAAATCATTTGAAGTGACTTCTATGCCGCTTTGAAAACCACTCATATAAAGGCCCTTCACATTTTCGACAAACTCTGTATGCCTTATGCTCACTGTATTATCAAACTCGTAACCAGCTGCATAAATGCCATAGTGCAATCCCTCAAACCGATTGTACTGGTATTCCTCGCAGGGAACCGAATTATCAATACATTCATAATCCATCAAAAATCCGGAATGGGTACTGAAAATACCATTCCCTCTTATCGCTAGTTCGCTTGGTTCAGGATCCGAAGTGTTATTAAAGGTACAACCATAAAAACTGATTCCATTTACATCGGTCAAGACCACAAAATTATCAGGAGGACATTCTTCAAGGCAATCATCATTGGTTTCAAAATCACAAAAGGTGAAAGAACTGAAATTTTCGTATTGGTAAGGTAGGAACTCAACGGCTACATGGTTATTGATAAAGTTAGCTGACTCAGCAACAACAATACCACCATCAATCAAGAGAATTCCGCATTTTGCATTTTCGATAGTGCTTTCATTCACAATGCTGATCATGCCCTGGGTGGACGTGGGTGTTTGCTCCAGGTTGGGATTGCCTTCCACTTCGATTCCTTGCCAGGGTAATTTACATCCATTGGATAATTCGCAGCCGTTAAGAATTAAGTAACCTCCAGGCTTAATGATAATTTTTGTATCATTTCCCAATTTTATTTGAGTATCTACTATCTCCAATGTTGCACCTGGCTCAATATAAACCATCCCCTCTATCCTTCTATATGAATCCCAGGTTTCATTTGAAGTAATTGAAATAACCTGATTACTTCCAATACAAGGAAGGTCGGTTTCCCATATACCTCTACCAAATAGTGCTACAGCAATTCTATTATTTTCATTGTCTATTTGCACATCTTTCATTTGAGCATTAGGCAAATCATCGGGTAAAAATTGCCAATAGCCCAAATTTGCATCATAGTAAAACAAACCATAAGTAGTACTCGCGTATAATACTCCTTCCATTCCTTTTAGTATTTCCAAATGCTCTACCATACAATAATTTGGTATACCGTCAGATATATCTATCCACTGTTTAGTGATTGTATTTACATCATACACATGTTGCTTAGCACTAACCCATATATGATGTGGATTAAAATAATCCACTGCGATTGAGTTTATCCATTCATTAATTAAAGGTGAACCCACATCTTCCCAATCTGTTGGAATTATGCCACCAGTTTCGGTTTTAAATATTTTCTGAAATTCCGATCTATCATTCCCACACCAACTAGTATAAATAATGTTCTCATGAGTTGGGGAATTTATAACTCTCCAACATGTTTCTTTATCGATCCCTTCCAAATCAAAAATATCATACCACGATGTTCCGAAATTATCTGATTTCCTTACACCATCATATGAAACACCATATAATATATCAGGATAGGTATTATTTTGTGTTAAATAGGTCTCAAAAATCAAATTTCCAGATAAATGTGACCATGTCTCACCGCCATTTAAACTTCTTCCTAATTTACCATTTTGCACGCTAACTATCATCCTATAAGGATCGTTCCAATCAATAAAACACTTATATCCATCTCCTACCTTGACATGTCGTTCGGTCCAAGGGTTGTTATTTCCTCTCTGATAAAAATTTGCACCACAATCAAATGCACCACTTAGGGCAACATTGACTCTGCCTTCACTAATTGCAAGATGATAGACTTTTGCTATAGCCAATCCATTACATTTTTCTTCCCAATTGTTTATTAAATCCGGCATGCTTGAATTATAAATACCCCCATCAGATCCAACCCATAAAGTTTCCCCATTAGACTCAAATAGCATATAATGCATATCTACATGAATTTCGCATGACGAATAATGAGATGTAACATTGGTCCAAATACATGGCTCATCGTCAAGAAGGTTGGATGTAAGACGGATTGGTGCAGTATTACCATGAATCATTATTAATTCATTATTTATATCTATTACAGGCGAAATAGTCCACCCCATCGCTCTTTCAGGCCCAACACCGGGTTCACCTACATCAGCTTGAGGGATCATTCCCTTTGGAATTATTTGATAAGTTAATAGGTTATATCTATACAAATATGCTTTATTTAATCCTTGCCAATATGTGGCGACAATAAATAAGTAATCTGGTGCCGCAGGAGATATTTCAATAATAAGTCTTCTTCCTTCTTCATTTGGAATGATAGAAAGATTGGGTAGCTCGGAATAGTCATTATTAATAATGTCGATCTTGTAAATAGAAGTATTGCTAGATGTGCCGGAAGCATAAGCAATGCCATTATATTGTGGGTCGGCTTCTACATCATAGAAATTTCCCTCAATTCGTCTAAGCCATAGAGGTTCAGAATCAAGTGCATCTTCGCATTCATACAATCCATTTGTTGTTGCCGCTAATAAATGAATTTGATTTTGGTATCTAAGTAAAATTACTTTTCTCATTTGAGTAACATTTTCAAGTCCTATCATTTCCCAATCATTCCCTCCATTGATCGTTCGCCAAATACCAATAGCATTCTGCCACAACATTCTTCCAGGCATGGCTTCACCATTTCCTGTTGAAATAAACCAGTGTGTATCACTGTTTTCAGGATCAATGGCAATACTAGAAACTCCACATAAAGGTAATTCATGGTCTGTTCCGGCATTAAACCAAGAATTACCACCATCTAATGATCGCCATAATCCTCCTACCGGTGAACAGGCAAACATTTTTTGGTTAGTATTATCATTCGGATCAAAGGCAATAAAATGAATTTGACCCAAACCTTTGGCCGAAATATTCGAACCCTGAGGCATACTATCAGGACCAATAAAGTCCCAATCAAGTGGGTCAGCCATATTTAAATTACCACTAATAAAATCATTGCAATATTGATCTAATTCCTGTCTATATATTGCAAAATCACCTTGTGGATAAAGTTTCGGTTCCCAATATCCCACCCATCGCTTAAATGGTTTATATCCCGTACCATCCATACTATCAGTACCTCTAATCTGTATTAGACTATCATAATAAGTATCTAATTCAGCCTTAATTGAATAAAAATTTGGAACATCTTGTGCAGCTATTAGGAATGTTATTAGGGTGAAAAGTGTTGAAAATGTTGGTTTAAATGTTTTCATAATTATAATCTTAATCAGTTGATAATGATCTTTTTTATAATATATTTTTTATTTTCAATTAAATAAATTTTTAATATATAAATACCGGGCATATAATACTTCTTTTCAATTAATATTTCTGATGGTAGAATATTCTGTTTTTCGTAAAGTACAATTCCGGACATGTTCATAATCATATAATTACACAATTTATTTATTCTGCTTGGAATTATTAGGCGTGATTTATTAGTTATTGGATTGGGGACAATTTTTATAGAAGAGTTTTCATTTTTTTCATTTGTACTTACAATGTAGTGGCCTTCGCAACTTTCAAAAAAAGGATTCTCTTCCCAATTATAAATTTGCTCCCCCTTATAATAAAAACATGTTAATTCGAAACTATGCTCAAACCCATAGCCCTCTAATGTTGATGGTTCATGAGGAAGTCTCAAACTTCCTATTCCCTTTATCCAAGTCATATAATAGTGCAGTTCAATCTCTTCAATATATATATCTATAAGTAGTTTTTTGTGAGGAATTTCATTAATCAGAACTGTTAAAGTATCAAGACAAATTATCAAATCATCTTGCAATGTTGATATTGTATCGCCAGGTACAAGAGTAAAATCATATAATAACACTTCATAATCTAAATCTGAACGCAGAAAATATACTTTATCATTTTCTATATCTACACGAATTGCTCCATAGTAATTATCCTGCCAGACTGTATCATTACATAATGTCCAATAGTATTTATTATATGTCATATTATTAATTAGTGTATCACCGAGAATAAATTCCAAATAGGTATTATATTCATATAAAGGGGGGGGATCTGGGAATGGCCATATTTTCAATGAATACCAAATAGCACTATCTTGAGGAAAAGGGAAATATTCCTGAGTTGTTGCTACTTTGATGAAAATAATACTTATAAGAGAACAAACACAAAATTGCCTTATTAGATTCTTCATTTAAGTATCGTTTTTATTTATTTAAACCCTGAAATATAAATTACAATATGTTTCAAAATCTTGACAAAATCTGATAATTTGTTATGGAAATGCTCATGTCTACTTTTTAGACATGAGTAAAATCTCATGCATTACCGTGTACAATTCAAATGGGTGAGAACATATTAAACTGGGTAACACAAATATAGCACATATTTCGTTAAGATGCAATAACTTTTATAAATTAATGATGTATGAATGGATAATTTCTTTAAGGGTATATACGTAATCGTTCAACATCAACACTTATAAAAGAATTCTAATTTCTCAATGTTCTCTTTAAATGCATTTATTGTTCATCATTCAAAATTTCTACGCAAAGTTACTTCGCCGTCGAAAAATCGGTAAAGGACGGGGCGAATAGCCATTACCGATCGCTGAAGTAGAAGTCCAGGTGGAAAGCGAAGGAGATTTGCGAAAGGATCTGCGAAATAATTCTGATCTCATATTTCCTTTCGACCCTCGCCTTCAACTTCAAGTTCCACCTCTACTTCGTTAATCGCTAATGGATGTTCCTCTTCTTTCCCGCCCGTTGGGTCTCGTCATTTTCTCACAAGGTTTCGAAAGCTGACCGATCTCCTTGACCTATTGTTCGGCCGGCTCGTGTGTGTTTTACAGCGTAAAATTTTTAATTGTTTCACTTTCAAAAATTTAAAGCCATGACACACATTGCCTTAACATCAGATCGCACGACAGATGCCACCACACTGTACAATCCGTATTATCTGTCATTTCAGCCGTACGAAAAGCTCTGCGAGCTTGCCGACTGCACCCCTTCAGAAGCAATGAGCTACGGTCTCACACGCCAGATGCTCATCGACCTTCTCTCCGAATAACTCCCAGGGGCTGCCGGGAAACCGGCAGCCCCTTTTATTCTGCTCATGCTTCACCCCCCTGTAAAAAAAAGGCTATCCTTTTGGGCAATCCATTCAAAGACAATCCAATTCAAATAAATACAATCAATATAGCTTTTGCCTACGCACGATTTGCTTGTTCACCGCAGGAAGGGCTACTTTTTATTCAAATAAAAACTCCGCGAAGTTACTTCGCAGTCTAAAAATCCGTCAAGGATAACTCATTGGGCAACCCTCCTTCGGGAATACGTTGCCCTGGTTACCCGTTGGGTCTCGTCATTTTCTCTGTAGGTTCGAAAGCTGACCGATCTCCTTGACCTATTGTTATCCTGCTCGTGGAGCTCACTGGCGTAATTTTTTTTTAATAACCAGTAGCCTTCACACGGCTGCACAAAACAAAATGCCATGAATGCAACAGAAAACACTACTGCCATCGCAGCTCAAAGAGCATCATTGAAAGTCTTAACCCAGAGCTTAAGACCGAAAATCACCGCTGGTGAATTCAAAACCATCAATGATGCCCTGCTGGCGAGCTATGCCACAGCAAAGCACGCCACGTTCAACACCTATGAAGGCTGGGCCAAGGCCGGAAAGGTCGTTAAGAAAAACTCCAAACCTTTCCTCATCTGGGGTCGCCCGGTCGAAAGAACGGACGAATACGGAAAGACCTATTCCTACTTTCCGGTACGCTACCTGTACTCCAATGCACAGGTGGTCGATCAGGCCCAGTCCTGACAGATCGCCATTTCGCGGTGCGGCCATAACGGCCGCACCTTTTTTTATGCTCACAGCCGTTGTCCTTTTTTCTTCAAGGGCGGTTGTCTTATTTCGTCCGAGATTTTACACCGGGGGATGATCCACATTTCAAAGCTCCATATACTTCTTTCCCGTAAGGATAACCGTGGCCGTGGGCAGGAGTTCTCCCTGTCATTCATTAAATCCAACGGCCACATCGTGAAGATCGAAAGAGCCATCTGTACCTCCTTTTATTCCAAGGGCCAGCGGTTCAATGTCAGGATCTTATCCTCGGGTGAAATCCGCCAGGTAAAGCTTTACAGCGTCATAGAATTCAACCATACCAAGGTCTATGTTTGAAGACATTGTCATAATGCCCAACTTCACCGGCTACCTTCCCGGAGCCAAGGCCATTGTCACCTTTACCGACCATGTCAGCCTTTACTCCTCGGAAAGCCAGCCGTTGCCTTTCACCAAAAATGGCAGACAATACCGTGGCATCGTTCCCTGGGGCGAAAATAACCTGCTTCCGGATGAAGTGCTGGAGATCGTGTACCGCAATCCGGTGATGACCACCGGTTTGCTGTTCAACATCCAGGTGAGCTACGGCCAGGGCATCCAACCATTCCGGTATGTTGTGGAAAACAACATCCGCAAGGTGCAGCCCATCTATGACTGTAAGGAGATCAACACCTTTTTTGAAGAGAACAACATCAGCGGTTACCTGCTGGAGCAGATGACCGACCTGAATTTCTTCTACAACGTGTTTCCTGAGATCATTCTGAATCGGGATGCCCCTGAGAAACGTAAGGTCATCTGCTTGAACCATAAGGAAGCCTGTTTTTCCCGGTGGGATTCGATGAATCCGGTGACCGGTGATATTGAATATCACTTTTACTCCGCCGAGTGGAGCAAAGGTTACCGTGAAGACACCGTGGCTGTCACCCCGGTGCTTTCGGCATCCAATCCCATCCAGGATCTGAAAAACCGCATTGCCAAAGGGGAAAAACGCTTCCGTTATATCATCCCGGTGAATTTCCCCACCCCGGGTAAAACCTATTACCAGAAACCCTACTGGTACTCGATCATCGAATCCGGATGGGCGGATTTTGCATCCCAGATCTTAACCTTCAAAAAGGCGCTGCTCGCCAACCAGATGTCCATCAAATACCATGTGCAGCTGGCAGACAATTACTTTGAGGAAATCTTTGCCAGGGAAGGCATTACCGACGACAAGAAGCGCAAGGAACGGGTACGCAAGGAGTATAAATCCATCAATGATTTTCTTTCGGGTGAAGCCAAAGCCGGCAAGAGCGTCATTTCGTATGTCAAGCAGACCATGGACGGCAAAGAATTTCCCCGGATGAAGATCACCGCGCTGGAAAATCATTTTAAAGGTGGTGAATACATAGAAGACACCGAAGAGGTGAGCAACATCATGAGCTACGGCCTGGGCGTGCACCCTTCGCTGATCGGTGCCTCACCAGGCAAGAACAAGGGATCCTTCTCGGGTACGGACAAGCGTGAGCTGTTCATCATCAAGCAAGCCCTGTTAAAGCCGGTGCGTGATATGATCCTTCGTCCCTTTTACCTTATCAAGGCAATCAACCGCTGGCCTGAAGACATACAATTTGCTATTCCTGACCTGGTGCTTACCACGTTGGATGAGAACACCGGCAGTATCAAAAAAATAAGCTGAACATGGACGATACGCTGTTTGTTTCGGTGGAAGACATTCAAAAGTATGTTGCTGTGAGCCTGACCTCATCGGAAAATGTCATCACGCCTTACTTGAAACAGGCTACCAGCAAATTCCTGGTGCCTGTTCTGGGATCCGATGCCATATCCTCGTTTATTGAGATCATCCACGGGTCGGTTCCCCAGGTCACGGAAGAACGCCTGAAGGCTATCTCACTGACCAAGCTGGCCGTGGCCAACTTTGCCTACTTTCTAGCTGCTTCCATCCTGAACGTCCATATCGGTGATGCCGGTATCATGGTGGCATCTACCTCGAACCTGGCCCCGGCTTCCAAACATCGTACCGATGAGCTGAAGGCCGATCTGCTGGCAAGCGGCTGGGATGCGGTGAACCTGCTGTTAAAGCACCTGGACCGGTATAAGGATGAACTAGCGGATCTATTCACCGAGGAGCTCACGACGATGTACTCACTGTTTGTCACCAACGCCGATGAGTACAACCGGTTTGTGAACATCGAGCACTCATTTCTGAGGTTCTACAACCTTCGCCAGGGGATCGAAAGGACCGAGTTGCTGCACCTGATGCCGGTGCTTTCACAGGAGCTCTATGGCGAGCTCAAAGCCCAGGTGCGCCAGGGCGAGGTCTCCGGGGTCAACCAGCAGCTGTTGCTTCCCATAAAGGCTTTTGTGTGCTATAAAAGCGCCCAGCAGGAGATCGATCCCCGGTACGGC
>Ga0209200_1005182_pt1 | contig 10155 bp, 8 predicted proteins | sample AD_UKC033_MetaG_FD_184406 | JGI IMG/M metagenome (GOLD analysis project Ga0209200, IMG submission 184406) | Active sludge microbial communities of municipal wastewater-treating anaerobic digesters from USA - AD_UKC033_MetaG (SPAdes) (version 2) | ecosystem: Engineered > Bioreactor > Anaerobic >...
GTGGACCACCCTGGCACCTTTCATGAAAAAGGACTGGCAGCTCAAGTACCAGGCCATGATTAATCCCCTGACCTCGCAATACACGAGCCGGGAATTGACGCAAAAGTCCATCGATTATGCCAAGAGCGGCCGCCTGGCCCCCATCACCCCCGTAGTGGCGGAAATCGTGTCCCCCTGGAAAACCATGCACGATGAAAACTGGATCGATAGGGGAATGTTCACACCCGTTCAGGACCCCCTGTACGGCTCGGTGATCTGCGCCCAGTCCCAGTGGAAAGCCACGGAAACGCCGCCGCGGACCAAGTGGGTCTGCCGGCCGGCGGGCTATGACAATGACTTCATTTACCTGAGATATCTGGGCCTTGGACCTGTCCGGTTAAGCGAGCTGCAGGAAAAAGGGATCCTGTAAAAAAGACAGGGGAAGGGGCGGTTCCGCCCCTTCCCCTGAAAAATTCGTGGCCCCGCAATTTTCGTCTTGCGTAACTGGTCGAAATTTTATAAGATCGCTGGAAAGAGGAGATCAAAACAAGGCAGACCGGGATTTTGGTAAAAAAAGTATCTTCAAAGGCTTGACAAATAAATGAAATTCATATTGTATTAATTTCTGCTTGAAAAATCGCACCGGGAACCGGGGCCTGAGATGAAGACCGGAAAGGAAGGTAAGGCAAGATGACCCTGACAAAAGCGGAGCTCGTGAAAAACGTTCACACCTACACGGGGTTTTCCAAGGAGCGCTGCACCGAGCTTGTAGAAAGCGTCTTCGACCTGGTTAAACAGGAGCTCGAATCGGGAAACGACATCCTGATTTCCGGGTTCGGCAAGTGGTCCGTCAAGAGCAAGAACCCACGGAAGGGGAGAAACCCGCAGACAGGCGAGGAATTGATCCTCTCCTCCCGTAAAGTCGTCACTTTCAAGTGTTCGAGAAAACTTAAAGAAGCCATAAACGCCGAGTCGTAGACCTTTTGCGAAAAAGGCTGCTCTTTATAACTTTGAGTCGAAAAAGGCAAACTATCCGTGAGGGTAGGACGCAAAGCCATGGGTCACCGGAATGGGTGATCGCCAGGTTACCGAAACTCTTCGATACTCAAAAAATCGACATGGGCCGTTGTAGAAAAGCCGACTGTTCTTTTTTGCATTCCTCCGAAGCCCGAAGTTTTTCGGTATCCTTCCCCGTCCTGTAGACAGTGACCACAGGGCTTGCATGGTAAAGCCGGCAGCGCGGGGGTTCTTTTTCTTTCTGTTGGGGGGAAAGAAAGCAAGAATTCACAGGATATTAACTCGATTTTCACCTCTTGGCGTATAAAAGGAGGGAAGACCTTGGAAATCGAAAAATTGAAAAACTTCGTTCCCCTTGGACTGGGCTATGTCAAGGATATCGCAAGGGAATCACCCTCCCTGCCCCCCTGGCTTTTCCAGCACCGGGACCTGATGAACGAAATCGAGCGCGCGGAGGAACTGGGAAGGGAAAAAATCGTCAATGCCCTCAATTACGTTCACTTCATGGAAGGGTTCGTCTATGCCTGCGTCAGCCACCCGACCTTCCAGGAAACCATCCTCCTTCGGGGCCGGCCCGATCCCTGCTCCGGCGACACGATCCATCTTCGCTGGATCGATGACCATGTCAATTCACTGAAAATCGAGTCCTTCGGTTTCGAACAGATCATCCTCCTGGACGGCGAAACGATCACCCTCATCCCCATTTCGTCCCCTCAAGTGAGCACATCAGGGGTCACCGCCGCACTTCCGGAAAAAGGGTACATCTTTCGCCTCAGGGAGATCAAGAGATACAAGTGCGAAAATATCGGGGCGGATCTCATCCAGAATGGCATTATCGCCCGGGGAAGCCTCATCGATTTCAGCCCCCGGGGTCTCAGGATCCGGATCAACCCCGAACTGTCCTCCCCCTTCAACTGGTTCGACTTCGAAGATCCTACGGTGATAAACCTCCGGGAGAAGCATCATGTCCTTTTCTCCGGTCCCTGCAGAACCATTCGCCAAACCAACCATCCCCAGGGCAAGGAAATCGTTGTGGCCCCCATCCTGGACAATATAACGAAATCCTCGAAGGAAAAGATTCGAAGTCCCCGGCGGCAGCTTTCACCGTCTCCTGTCTTCTCTTTCATCCACCCCCTTTTCCACAAAAGGGTGAAGCGGCGGATCAGTGACATTTCCAATACCGGTTTTTCCGTTCAGGAAAAAACCTCCGACTCCGTTCTCATACCGGGACTCATTCTCCCGGAAGTCACCATCAGTTACGCCAACGTCCTTCATCTCAAGTGCGCCGTCCAGGTGATCTACCGGAAGGAAGAGGGCGCCGAGGTTTTGTGCGGAATCGCCATTCTCGATATGGACGTCAAATCCTACGGGAAACTGAATCAGCTTCTCAACCACTATTCGGACAGTCATATTTTCGTATCCAATTCGGTGGATATGGACGCCTTGTGGGAATTTTTCTTTCAGACAGGGTTTCTTTATCCCGACAAATACCGGTCGCTTCACCAATACAAGGACCTCTTCAAGGAAACGTACCGCAAGCTGTACCAGGAAAACCCCGAAATCGCCTGCCATTTCACATACGAACGGGACGGTGAGATTTACGGACACATGTCCATGCTTCGGACCTACGAGCGGACCTGGATGATCCACCATTTCGCCGCGAGACCCTTTGAAAGCCGCCGGACCGGTTTCCTCGTCCTGAAGCAGATCATGGAATACCTGAACGGATTCCACAAGCTCCCCTCGGCCAACATGGATTACGTCATGGCCTATTTCCAGCCGAAAAACAAAATCGCCAACCGGATTTTCGGCGATTTCGCCCGATCCCTGAACAATCCCCAGGGATGCTCCCTGGACCGCTTCTGTTATTTCATGTGGAAAAAAGACGCCTCCCAGGAAGACCTTCCCAGTGAATGGACGCTCCGGGAATCTACCCCCATGGATCTCTGGAAATTGAAGCTCTTTTACAAGCACCGGTCCGACGGGCTTCTTCTGGACGCCCACAACATGGAAGGGGAGCCGAAAAGGAAAGGGAGCCTTTTCACGCTTTATGATCAGCTCGGTTTCCACCGGTCCTGGAACATCCACTCCCTCGTCCACCACGAGGATCCCGTGGCTTTCATCGTCAGGGAACGCTCCGATGTGGGAATCAACATGGCCCAGCTTCTCAACTGCTTCAAAATCATCGTGACGGAACCGGAGATCCTCCCCTGGGACATTCTTATAAAATCCGTCTCCCCCCTGCTTCACGAAGAGACGGCCGCCGAAATTCCCCTCTTAATTTATCCGGAGGACTATGTTAAAAAAGAGGGCGTGTCGGTGACAAAGGTATACGATCACTGGATTCTGAACCTTCCCGAAAAAGGAAATGAATACCTTCAGCACATGGCAAAAAATTTTCGTATCAGGTTCGACTAATTGAAAGGTCCGCCTTTATACAACAGCCGAATCGTCGAGACCTATCTCGAATATCTTCAAGTATATCATCCCCATGTCGACCAAAAGAAAATCCTGGAATCTTCGGGCATCACCAACTTTGAGATCGAGGACGCCGGTCACTGGTTTTCACAGGAAGAGGTAGACCGGTTTTATGAGGCCGTCCTGAGAGAAACCGGCGACCCCTCCGTTGCCCGTGAGGCCGGTCGATACATCGCTTCCAACCAGGCGTCCGGTATCCTCCAGCAGTATGTCATCGGGTTTCTCACCCCCGGCATCGCTTACTGGATGATGGAAAAAGTAGCGGGAACCCTCAGCCGGGCCTATCATGTAAAAAGCCGGATCATCGGACCCAACCGTGTAAAAATAACTTTTCAGCCCAAGGAAGACGTCGAAGAAAAACCATACCAATGTGAAAACCGCACGGGCCTCCTGGAATCTCTGGCCAAGGTTTTCACAAACCGTTTCGCAACCATCGACCATCCTTCATGCATTCACCGCGGCGACAAGCACTGCGAATACGACGTCTCCTGGGAAATCAGCCCCTTCCTGATCTGGAAACGGGTCGGTTACTACACCGCCGCCTTCCTTTTCCTTCTGGCGGTGGGGCTGTTCTTCTGGCTTCCTCTATATCCCTGGTCTCTCCTTTCCCTGACCTTCGGGTTGATCGTCCTTGCCATATTCAACAACGCCAGCCGCCTGGAAAAGGACGATTACGTGAGAAACCTCAAGAGCCAGGGAAACGCGGCGGACGAACTCATCGACCAGATCAACCGTCATTACAACGAGGCCCTTCTGATCCAGGAGATCGGCCAGGCGGCGTCAAGCATCCTGGACTTTGACCAGCTTCTCCGGTTCATGATGGAAACGTTTCAGAAACGACTGGATTACGACCGGGGACTGGTCATGCTGGCCAACGACGACCGGACCCGGCTTCTCTACACCGCGGGTTACGGTTACAAGCCGGACCAGGAGTCGATTCTCAAGGAAACGGCGTTTCATCTCGACCGCAGCGAATCGACGGGCCAGTTCGTCCAGGCTTTCCGGGACCTGAAGCCTTTCCTCATTACGGACGTTTCGGAAGCGCAAAAAGACATGTCTCCCAGAAGCGTCCATTTTGCCAAGGCCCTTAACGTCAATTCCTTTCTCTGTGTCCCCATTCTCTACGAGGGGAAAGCGGAAGGTGTTCTCGCCGTCGACTCCCCCCGATCACAGCGTCCCCTGAACCAGAGCGATCTCAGCCTTCTCATGGGAATCGCCCCTCAAATCGGCATCAGCATCAACAACGCCCGGACCTACCAGAAGATCCGGGAAAGTGAAGGGCGTTTCCGGGCCCTGGGCGAAAATTCACCGGACATTATTTTCACGCTCAACGAGAGGGGCGCCATCACCTATGTGAACCCGGCCTGGGAAAAGATTTTAGGCCATTCCAAGAAAGAGGCTCTCGCCAGAAAATTCACCGATTTCATCGTCCAGGACGACCAGGAAAGGCGGCAGTGGACCCGGGCCTTCACGAGGGTTCAAAACAACCGGGAAACCGTCAAAGGTATCCGAACGATCATGCTCTCCCATGACGGTACCGAAAGAATCGTCAGCCTGAGCGGCTCGCCGAACATAGACGGCACAAACGGCAGAACAGGTCTCATCGGGATCATGAAGGACATCACGGCCCTTGAAAAAAACCTGGACATGCTCCAGTCAGCCCTGCAGAGCACCATTGATGCCATTTCCATCATCATCGAGGTCCGGGACCCCTACACGGCGGGACACCAGAGGCGGGTGGCCGAACTCGCCTGCGCCATCGCCGAGGAAATGAACCTGCCCGACACAACCATCCAGGGCATCCGAATGGGAGCCATGATCCACGATATCGGCAAGATATACATCCCGGCAGAAATACTTTCCAAACCGGGAAAACTGAATCCTCTCGAATTCGACATGATGAAGGCCCACCCTGAAGTGGGCCACAGCATTCTCAGTCGTGTCGAGTTCAACGCCCCCATTGCGGAAATGGTCCATCAGCACCATGAAAAGCTGGACGGGTCGGGGTACCCCCAGGGCCTGAAGGGCGAGGAGATCCTTCTGGAAGCACGGATCCTTTCGGTGGCTGACGTGGTCGAGGCCATGTCTTCCCATCGTCCGTACCGGCCGGCCCTGGGCATCGACAGGGCCCTCGAGGAAATCGTTTCCATGAGGGGCTCCGTTTTCGATGAAGAGGTCGTGGACACGTGCGTTACGTTGCTCAGGGAAAAGAACTTCCAGTTCAGCCAGGATGGAAAGGCCACGTCATCCTGACAGGGGGACTCTCCCCCGGCACAAGATGAGGGGGGTGTAAGTGAACCGCCGGGGATGGTAAAAAAACTTCTTGAAATCAGATAGAAAGACCGCGTAACCACCCTCGTAGTCATCGAAGATGTCCGGCACAAGGACGGAAGCCACTTCTATTTTCTTGAGCCAGTTGTAAGCGTCGCTGTCCCTGATCTCCCCATAGATGAGATGGTGGGCCATGAGGTCCATTTCCACGTTCGCGAAACCTTCATCGTAAAGATAGGCGTAAAGCTTGCGCCCCGCGTGGACATCGAAATCGAAGTCCCGCTCCATGCGGGCCATGATCCTGACAAGACAGTTCTCCAGGTCCGGTGGAATGTCATAATGATTGAGACAATTGGAATCCAGGTCGATAAGGCAGAGCCATCCGCCGGGCTTGATCAGAGCCTTCAGATTCTTCACAATTCGAAAAGCCTCTTTTCGGAAGTACTCGAGAACGAAACGAACCCAGATGAGATCGAAGGTTCCGAGTTCTTCGAGGGGTTCGCGAAAATCTTTGAGTTCGAAGCGGATTCCCGGAAGATTCCCATAGGTTTTTCTCGCGTGTTCAATTCTTGACGGGGAAAAATCGATACCCGTGGCGGATCCCCCGGGCATGACCATTTCCCGGAGGAAGGAGGTTGTCAGGCCGGGACCGCATCCGGCGTCGAGTACGCGCATCCCCGGGCGGACACCGCACCAGGCGGCCTGCCTGTAAAAAGCCCCGGGATCCGTCTTCCCTTCGAGGCGGATGATTTCATCCCGGTTCTCCATCAGATACCCCCCTTTTTCCGTCATCGATCCTCCTTTCATCGATCTCCTCTGAATACGAACTGGATTTCTCACCGTCTCAAAAAAAGCGCCGGAGACAGGACACCTGATCTTCCAAAGACGTTTGCCGCCGCGCGGTTCGTTGCGTCTGAACCGAAAACGGCGGAAAAAGGGCGAGGGGCTCTTGCAAAGCCGTCAGGCATAACTTCGCAGGTACTTTCGTATATAGGTCTCCACTTTCTCACGGCCGTGGAAGATGCCGAAATGCCCTTCGCAGAGGATGTCGGCTTTGAGTTCCAGAAGCTTCTCCATGGATGTCCGCCAGTCCTCGACAACGGAGGCAAAACTCGGGAGAAAGGGGCCATGGATATCCTGACCGAAGAGGATCCGCCGGCCCCCTCGATCCAGGTACAGGGACAGAGAACCGGGGGTGTGTCCCGGCGTGTGAAGAACATGGAGTTCTTCGTCACCAAAGGACAGAACCTCGTGGTCCGACGTGAAACGGCGGTCCACCGGTGTGGGCGGAAATTCCGTTTCATACCAGTTGGCCGCCGTACGGACGGGGTCTCCCGTCTCCACGGCGTCGGCGTCCAGATTGTGCATGGCCGTGGGAATGCCGTGAATCCCCCTGAAGTAAGGCGCCCCCCCGATGTGATCGATGTGACAGTGCGTGAGGACGAGAAGGGAAATATCCTCCGGCCTCAAACCGGCCTTGGCCATGTTTTTTTCCAGGATGCGGGCGCTTCTCCCCGCACCGGCGTCGATCATGACCAGGGTTTCGGGAAACCGGATCACGAAAGCCGTGGCGTCTTCCCCATAGGACACGCTGGGCCCGCCTACGAGATAGACACCTTCCACGATTTCTTCAACAGGGTTCATGACGCCTCCCCACCCGTTCGAAGACTTCCGATGATTTCCCCGATATCGGCGATTCCTTTCCGGTTCATATACTGTCGGATCCCGTCGAGAACGTCGAGGGTCGCCCGGGGATTGATGAAATTGGCCGTGCCGATCTGAACGGCCGAAGCGCCGACGATCAGAAATTCCAGGGCGTCCCGGGCTTCCGCGATCCCCCCGACACCGATGACGGGGATGGAAACGGCCTGCCGGACTTCCCAGACCATCCTCAAGGCCACCGGCCGGACAGCCGGTCCGGAAAGGCCGCCTGTCACCACGGCCAGGTGAGGAATTCGTTTTTCCACATCCACCGACATGCCCCGAAGGGTGTTGATAAGGGACAGGGCATCGGCGCCCGCACCCTCAACCCGGCGGGCGACGGCACCGATGTCCGTCACGTTGGGGGTAAGCTTGACGATCACAGGAAGGCGGGTTGCTTTCTTAACCGACCGGGTTACCCGCGCGGCGGCGGCGGGATCAGCTCCGAAAGTGATGCCGCCGCGCTTGATGTTGGGACAGGAAACGTTTACTTCCAGCCCGTGAACGCCGTCCACACCGTCGAGAATTGACGCCAGCCGGGCATATTCCTCCACCGTCTCGCCGAAGATGTTGACAATGACGGGAACGTTGCAGGAACGAAGAAAAGGGAGCTTTTCCTCCACGAAAGCCTCGACGCCTATGTTCTGAAGACCCACGGCGTTGAGCATCCCCGAGGGCGTTTCCATGATCCGGGGAGGAGGGTTGCCCGCCCGTGGTTTAAGGGACAACCCCTTGACCACAACGGCCCCGAGAAGGCCCGGGTCCACAAAGGGACTGTATGCCTCACCATAACCAAAGGTCCCTGAAGCGGTCATGACGGGATTCTTCAACGTCAGCCCCCCGCCTATGGAAACACTGAGGTTCATCTCTTCATCCGTCACGACTTCAATCCTGACGACTTCGTAAAAAAGTCCATAGGCTGTGTTGCCCTTCGTCCCCGGTCATGGCGACGTACCAATAAGTACGTCTCACTCCTCGGGATTTGGGCGCCTTGCCTCTGGATCTTTTTACAAAGCCTTCGGTAACTTAACATTTTTCGAGTTTTTACGGGTTCGTCAATTCTGGAACTCATCGAAGGAAAACACCGGACCCTCCCGGCAGACCCGGACGTAGTTCCTCTCCCCTCCGGCCGTTTTCAGGGAAACGGCGCAGCCCAGGCAGGCCCCGACACCGCAGGCCATCCGCTCCTCCACCGACACCTGGCCCGTCACGCCATGCCTGATCCCGAAGGCGGTGAGACGGGACAGCATGGGCCGGGGTCCGCAACCGTAGATCACCGTCCCGGCGGGATCATAGCGGTGAAACTCCTTCTCCAGAAGGTCCATGACTGTCCCCTTGAACCCGGCGCTCCCGTCATCGGTGCTGACCCGCAATGCGGAACACAGGGACTTGAAACCCTTGAAAAGTGGGAAAAAACTCGAATTCCCGCAGCCCAGATAGGCGTGGAGGGAGACTTCTCCTCTCCTCAGGTGATCCGTCAAGGCCCTCGCCAGATAGTGAAGCGGAACCACCCCCATTCCCCCGCCCACAAGGAGGAGTGTCGGCTTTTCCGGGACTGCCGAAAACCCCCGGCCCAGGGGACCGATAAGGGAAAGCATCTCCCCCCGTTTCATGCGGCTGAAAATTTCCGTGCCCTTTCCGGCGACACGATACAAAAGGCCCACCCTTTCACGTCCTTTCGTGGCGTCCATGTCATAAACACTGAAGGGCCTCGGCAAAAACGGGGTGTCTTCGGCTCTCCTGCGGACCATGACAAACTGCCCCGGTGAAGGGATCACCTCCATCAATGGCGCGCAGGAGACAGTCATGCGAAAATGCCCCGGGAGAATCTCCTTGTGGGCGAGGATGGTGCCCGTCATGACCTGCCGTGCCGCCGTCATGTCACAACCCTCCCTTTTGCTTCCCCTCTGTCTTCGAGGAAAAGTCCGCCGTCATGATGACCGCATCCTCGCAGGTGTCGGCATAGTAGAGGGGTCGGACCCCTCTTTTTCTGAAGCCGAATTTTTCATAAAGGCGCAACGCGGACCTGTTCGATCGCCTGACTTCGAGAAAACCCAGAAAAGCTCCTTTTTCAATCCCATGCTCGATCATCGTCTTCATCAGGAAGCTGGCGACGCCATCCCGGCGGTACCCCGGTCGAACAGCCACGTTCCGCAGGTGAATCTCATCCACAATAATGGCGAAATGGATGGAGCCTGCGATGACTTCTCCCCTGAGGGCGACTAAACTGTGACAGAAGGGGGCTCGCAGTTCCTCCAGAAAAGACAGCTCCGACCACGGCGTTCTGAAAGAACTTCGCTCGATCTCGAGAACACTCTTCAGATCGGTCTCTTCCATTTGTCGTACCGTCAGGAGGGCCTGGTCCGGCAAATGTTCCTCTGTTCTATCGTGCGTGACGGCGCCCATGGACTTCCCTACGAACACAGCAGGGTGCCGAATAGCACCGCCATGAAAAAGAATCCCGTGAAAAGAGGGGCAACCCCCTTTTGGCGGACCGTGTTCAGGACAGCGGCAATGCCGACGAGTGGCAGGGACCAGAAAATAATGAGAAGGGCTTTCATCGGGATTTTCCCCGAAAGAAGGGGATACGCCTTCAGGAGAACCACGGTGCCCAAGAAAAGAAAAACGAAGATGAACCCGACATAGATGACGAGCGTTCTTACCAGGTCCAGCCGGACACACCGGGCGATATCCTCGGGACGGCCTTCG
>Ga0209200_1005189_pt1 | contig 10143 bp, 7 predicted proteins | sample AD_UKC033_MetaG_FD_184406 | JGI IMG/M metagenome (GOLD analysis project Ga0209200, IMG submission 184406) | Active sludge microbial communities of municipal wastewater-treating anaerobic digesters from USA - AD_UKC033_MetaG (SPAdes) (version 2) | ecosystem: Engineered > Bioreactor > Anaerobic >...
CGAGCGAACGGCAATGACGGATGAATTGCAAGCGCTCAATGTGCGCCTCACCGTACAGCCGGAAGTTGCCACCGCTTCGCGCTGGCTTCGGCAGTAGCCCTTCCTTCTCGTAGTAGCGGATGGTCACAACCTCGCATCCAGAGCGCTTGGCGAGGTCGCCAATTCTGATTTCCATGCATCAATCTCCTTTATTTCACTTGACTCTATAGTAACTATAGGGTTTGTAATGGAAGTTGTATAGATTTGAAGGAGTTATTTATGAGCGAATGCGCTTCCACGGCGTGTGGCTGCTCGGCTGGGCCGATCATCCAACCCACGACACAAGCCCCAGCGACAACCGGATCGGCTCAAGCGGTGTATCGCATCGAGAACATGGACTGCCCCACGGAAGAGGCGCTGATCCGAGGCAAGCTGGTCGGGCTGGCGGGGGTGGTTGGTCTTGAGTTCAACCTGATGCAGCGTACTTTGGCCGTTCGGCACGAACTGCCTTCGTTGTTTCCCGTTGAGCAGGCGCTAACCGCCATCGGCATGCAAGCCGTGCGCATGGATCAGGCATCGACCGGGCAAACGACCAAGCTGTCCATTACCAAAATGGATTGCCCGACCGAAGAGACGTTGATCCGCAACAAGCTCGGTACCATGGCCGGAGTTGCCGATCTCGATTTCAACCTGATGCAGCGCACGCTGTCGGTACGCCATGCGGACCAGGTTCTGCCGGACGTGCTCGCGGCACTGCAAGCGCTTGGATTCGAGGCGCAGGTGTTGGACACCGCAGAGGCCGCATCGCCATCCGCATCCCTTGTGACCACGCCGACCAACTGGTGGCCGCTGGGCATCTCCTTTGTAACTGCATCGGCGGCCGAGGCGGTCTACTGGCTCCACAACGGCAATCATTGGTCGGTCGTCGTTCTGGCGCTCGTCGCGGTCTTCACCGGCGGTCTGTCCACCTACAAGAAAGGTTGGATTGCGCTCAAGAACCGTAATCTCAACATGAACGCCCTGATGTCGATTGCCGTCACGGGTGCCATGTTGATCGGGCACTGGCCCGAGGCGGCAATGGTGATGGTGCTTTTCGCGCTGGCCGAGGTGATCGAAGCCAAGTCGCTGGATCGCGCCCGCAATGCCATCCGTGGCCTGCTCGACCTGACCCCGGAACAGGCCACGGTGCAGCAGGCTGACGGCACATGGCGCGAGGTGGGTGCAAAGCAAATTGCCATCGGTAGCCGCGTCCGGGTCAAGCCAGGTGAGCGCATCGCCCTGGATGGTGAGGTGCTGGAAGGCCGCTCTGCCGTCAACCAAGCCCCGATCACGGGTGAAAGCCTTCCGGTCGAGAAATCCCCCGGTGATCCGGTGTTTGCGGGCACGATCAACGAATCCGGTTCATTCGAGTACCGCGTCACCGCCGTGGCCAGCAACTCCACATTGGCCCGCATCATTCACGCGGTAGAGGCTGCCCAAGGAAGCCGTGCGCCGACTCAGCGCTTTGTCGATCAGTTCGCCCGCTGGTACACGCCCATTGTTTTCGGTGTTGCCATCGCCGTCGCGTTGTTGCCACCGCTGTTCATGGGTGCGGCATGGCTCGACTGGATTTACCGTGCATTGGTTCTGCTGGTGGTCGCCTGCCCGTGCGCACTGGTGATCTCTACGCCGGTCAGCATCGTCAGCGGCCTGGCCGCTGCCGCCCGCCACGGCATTCTCATCAAGGGCGGCGTCTATCTGGAAGAAGGCCGCAAGCTGCGCTGGCTGGCTCTGGACAAGACCGGCACGATCACGCACGGCAAGCCCGCACAGACCGATTTTGTCACTTGGGGCAATGCACTCGCCGCAAACAGCCGCAGCATCGCTGCCAGTCTGGCGGCTCGTTCCGACCACCCTGTATCCAAAGCGGTGGCACAAGCCGCGCAGACGGATGGGGTTGCCTTACTCGACGTAGCCGAGTTCAGCGCGCTGCCCGGTCGGGGCGTGCAAGGCCAAATCAACGGTGAGACCTACCATCTTGGCAACCAGCGGATGCTCGAAGCGCTGGGGCAATGCACACCAGAACTGGAACAGCGCATCGCGGCGCTGGAAACCATGGGTAAAACTGTCGTGATGTTGGTCAGCGCAAAAGGGGTTCATGCCTTATTTGCCGTAGCGGACACCATCAAGGAAAGCAGCAGGAGCGCCATTGCCGAGCTTCATGCACTGGGCATCAACACCATGATGCTGACCGGCGACAACCCCCACACGGCACAGGCCATTGCCGCACAAGCCGGGATCGACAGTGCGCAAGGCAATCTGCTCCCAGACGACAAACTGCGCGAAGTTGAGCTACTGGCCATAAAGGGCAAGGTCGGCATGGTCGGTGATGGCATCAACGATGCCCCGGCCTTGGCGCGTGCGGACATCGGCTTTGCCATGGGAGCGGCTGGCACCGATACCGCCATCGAGACCGCTGACGTGGCCCTGATGGACGACAACCTGGGCAAGATTCCGACCTTCGTGCGCCTGTCGCGTGCGACGGCGCAGGTGCTGATGCAAAACATTGTGCTGGCCCTTGGCATCAAGGCAGTATTTCTGGTGCTGACCTTCACGGGTCAAGCGACCATGTGGATGGCGGTGTTTGCTGATATGGGGGCCAGCTTGCTCGTCGTTGGCAATGGCTTGAGGCTGTTGCGCAAATGAGCTGGAAATTCTTTCTCTACGACTGGGGTGGTCTAAACATCGCGTTGTTCCAAGCCATCAACATGAGCACACCTGCAGCGCTGGAACCGCCGGTATCGTTCTTCAACCTTGTGATAGGCAACTACTGGACTGCACCACTGATGCTCTTGGCGATGTGGGGATGGTCAAAGTCGGCACCTGACCCAACGCGGGCCGATGCCATCCGGTACAGACTCAGAGTCTTTAGCGTGGCCTTTGCGTTGGCATTTCTCGTCGCCACCATCTTGAAGCTATGGATCGACTTTCCACGCCCGCCTGCCGTTTTTGGCGACATGGTGCGCGTTATCGGGGGCATCGAACGACACTACAGCCTGCCCAGCGGGCATGCCACCTATGCCGCGCTGGTGGTCGGCGCGCTCTGGCCTTTGATAGGCCGTCGTGGCCGCATCGGCTTGGTGTTGTACGCCGCATTGGTCGGTTGGTCACGCATCGCAGCCGGAATGCACTTTCCTGCCGATGTGCTGGCGGGGTGGGTACTTGGATTGAGCTGCACGGCGCTCGCCGGGTGGCTGATGCCGCTGGCCGCCCCTGTGTGGCAATCGGCTCGCCGCACATCGACTTGGGTCTGGTTCGCAGTGGCCGCCAGTTCTGTCATGACAGATCAGCTCGCAAAGTTCGCCATCACCCGCACGTTTGCCTACGGTGAACAGGTCGAAGTCAGCACCTTCTTCAACATTGTCCATGTCCTGAATCCCGGCGCGGCATTCAGCTTTCTGGCGAACGCTGGCGGCTGGCAACGTTACTTTCTCATGGCGCTGGGTCTGGTCGTTTCTGCTTGGCTGGGCCGCATGCTGTGCCAGCAGCGGCCACGCCTTGAAGCGGTGGGCTACAGCCTGATCCTTGGTGGTGCGCTCGGCAATGTCGTGGATCGTGTGCTGCGTGGATCGGTTGTCGATTTCCTCGACTTCCATTGGCAGCTTGTGCACTGGCCCGCCTTCAACCTCGCTGATGTGGCGATAACTATCGGAGCGCTCTGCCTGTTCTTGACGGTTGTACCGAAAAGCAGTAGAGGCACAGAGGCCGATGTGTCCGGTTAAGCTATACCCTAACATGGCGTCAGACCATCCGGCGCGAAAGCGTCAGAATAGAGTCGCCTTCAGAATTGATTGACACGCACCGTCAAGAGTCATAGATTTCTTCCTGACACATTCCCCTCAGGAGGACCCTTTGCACGGTCAGCGCATCGGCTACGTCCGCGTCAGCAGCTTCGACCAGAACCCGGAACGCCAGCTTGAGCATGTGCCGGTGGACAGGCTGTTCACCGACAAGGCATCGGGCAAGGACACCCAGCGCCCCGAGCTAGAACGGTTGCTCGCCTTCGTGCGCGAGGGCGACACGGTGGTGGTGCACAGCATGGACCGCCTGGCGCGCAACCTCGACGACCTGCGCCGTCTAGTGCAGAAGCTCACCCAGCGCGGCGTGCGCATCGAATTCGTCAAGGAAAGCCTGACCTTCACCGGCGAGGACTCGCCGATGGCGAACCTGATGCTGTCGGTGATGGGCGCGTTCGCCGAGTTCGAGCGCGCCCTTATCCGCGAGCGGCAGCGCGAAGGCATCGCGCTCGCCAAGCAGCGCGGGGCCTACCGGGGCCGCAAGAAGGCGCTGTCGCCGGAGCGGGTGGCCGAGCTGCGCCGGCGGGCCGCCGCCGGCGAGCAGAAAGCCAAGCTCGCCCGCGAATTCGGCATCAGCCGCGAAACCCTGTACCAATACCTGAGAACGGATGACTGACCATGCCGCGCCGCAGCTTGCTGACGCCCGCCGAGCGCACCGGCCTGCTTGCCTTTCCGACCACTGACGACGACCTCATCCGGCATTACACCTTCTCCGAACCCGACCTGTCAGTGATCCGCCAACGGCGCGGCAACCACAACCGGCTCGGTTTCGCGGTGCAGTTGTGCTACCTGCGCTATCCCGGCTTCGCCCTGCCGACCGACGCGGAACCGCCCGCATCCCTGCTGAATATCGTCGGCCGCCAGTTGCGCATCGCGCCGGACATCTGGCCGCAGTACGCGCAGCGGCCGGAAACCCGGCGCGAGCACCTGCTGGAATTGCAGGCGTGGCTGAAGCTGACGCCGTTCGCGGCCGCCGACTACCGGCGCTTCGTCCACCAGCTCGCCGAGCTGGCCCAGCAGACCGACCGGGGTATCGTGCTGGCCGAGGCGCTGGTCGAGCTGCTGCGGCAGCAACGTATCATCCTGCCGGCCATCGATGTCATCGAGCGTGTATGTAGCGAGGCGCTCACGCGCGGTACGCGCCAGGTGTACGCGGCGCTGACCGCGCCGCTGGCCGATCACCATCGCCGTGCGCTCGACGGTCTGCTGGCGATCCGCGAGGGCACCAAGGGCAGCGGGCTAATCTGGCTGCGCCAGCCGCCCGGCCCGCCCAAGCCCAAGCATGTGCTGGCCCACCTGGAGCGGCTGAAGACCCTCCGTGACCTGGCGTTGCCGGATGGGCTGGAGCACACCGTCCACCAAAACCGCCTGCTGAAGCTCGCCCGCGAAGGAGGACAGATGACGGCCCAGCACCTGCGCGACCTGGAGCCGAGCCGCCGCTATGCGACCCTGTCCGCGGTGATCCTCGATACCCGCGCCACCCTGATCGACGAGATCATCGACCTGCACGACCGTTTCATGGGCGCGCTGTTCAGCAAGGCCAAGCGCAACCACGCCGACCGCTTCCAGCAGTCCGGCAAGGCGATCAACGACAAGGTGCGGCTCTACTCGCGCATCGGCCGCGCCCTGCTGGAAGCCAAGCAGTCGGGCGGCGATCCGTTCGCCGCCATCGAGGCCATCATCCCGTGGGAGGTGTTCACCGAGAGCATCACCGAGGCCGAGCTGCTGGCCCAGCCGGAAGGTTTCGACTTCCTCGCGCTGGTCGGCGACGGCTTCAACCAGCTCCGGCGCTACACGCCGGCCCTGCTGGAAGCGCTGACCATGAAGGCCGCGCCGGCGGCACGCGAGCTGCTCGCCGCCGTCGATGTGCTCAAAGGGATGAACGAGCGCCAGGCGCGCAAAGTGCCGGACGATGCGCCCACGTCGTTCGTGCGCAAGCGCTGGGAAAGCCTGGTGCGCAACGAAGACGGGTTGGATCGGCGCTTCTACGAGCTGTGCGTGCTGTCCGAGCTGAAAAACTCGCTGCGCTCCGGCGACATCTGGGTGCAGGGCTCGCGCCAGTTCAAGGACTTCGAGGACTACCTGTTGCCGCCACCGCGTTTCGCCGCGCAGCGCGATCAGCGGGAATTGGGCCTGGCCGTCGAAACCGACTGCGAGCGCTTCCTGGAGGCGCGCCTCACGGTGCTGCAAGAGCAACTGGCGACGGTGGAGCGGCTGGCCGCCGCCAACGAGCTGCCCGACGCCGCCATCACCAGTACCGGCCGGCTCAGGATTTCGCCGCTGGACAACGGCGTGCCCGACGAGGCCGAGGCGCTGATGCAACAGGCGTACAGCCCGCTGCCGCACCTGAAGATCACCGAGCTGCTGCTGGAAGTCGATGGCTGGACGGGGTTCAGCCGCCACTTCAAGCACCTCAAGAGCGACGCGGCGGCCGAAGATCAACACCTGCTGCTGACGACCATCCTGGCCGACGCCATCAACCTGGGGCTCTCCAAGATGGCCGAATCCTGCCCGGGCGTGACCTATGCCAAGCTGACCTGGTTGCAGGCGTGGCACATCCGCGACGAGACCTATTCGGCCGGGCTGGCCGAGCTGGTCAACGCGCAGTTCCGTCAGCCGTTCGCCGCCTATTGGGGCGATGGCACCACGTCGTCGTCGGACGGCCAGAACTTCAAGGCCGGCGGTCGGGGCCACGCCGCCGGCCAGGTGAACCTGAAGTACGGCCAGGAACCGGGCGTGCAGTTCTACACCCACATTTCGGACCAGTACGCGCCGTTCCACACCAAGGTCATCAACGCCACGGTGCGCGACGCCACCCACGTCCTGGACGGACTGCTGTACCACGAATCCGACCTGCGCATCGAGGAGCATTACACCGACACGGCCGGCTTCACCGATCACCTGTTCGCGCTGATGCACCTGCTGGGCTTCCGCTTTGCGCCGCGCATCCGCGACCTGACCGACAAGCGCCTGTACATCCACGGCGACGCCAAGCAGTACCCGACGCTCGCCGGCCTGATCGGCGGCAGCGTCAACGTGAAGCACATTCGCGCCCATTGGGACGAAATCCTGCGCCTGGCCGCCTCGATCAAGCAGGGCACGGTGACGGCCTCGCTGATGCTCAGGAAGCTCGGCAGCTACCCGCGACAGAACGGCTTGGCCGTGGCCTTGCGCGAGCTTGGGCGAATCGAGCGCACGCTGTTCGCGCTCGACTGGATGCAGAACGTCGAGCTGCGCCGCCGCGTGCAGATCGGTTTGAACAAGGGGGAGGCCAAGAACGCGCTGGCCCGCGCCGTGTTCCTGAACCGGCTCGGCGAAATCCGCGACCGCAGTTTCGAGAACCAGCGCTACCGCGCCAGCGGCCTCAACCTGGTGGTGGCGGCGATCGTCCTGTGGAACACCGTCTACCTGGAGCGGGCCATCCAGGGGCTGCGGGACTCGGGCAAGGACATCGACGAGAGACTGCTGCCACATCTCTCGCCGCTGGGCTGGGAGCACATCAACCTGACCGGCGACTACATCTGGCGGCAGAACAAACACGTCGAGCAGGGCAAGTTCCGGCCGCTGCGATTGATCGAGCAGGCACCGCTAGCAACGTCTTCGTAAGGTCTATCAACTGTGGAGCTACTGATCTTGATTCTGAAAACGACCGGACTGTTCATCGCAACAGCGCTTGCCGAGATCGTCGGCTGCTTTCTGCCTTACCTGTGGCTGCGCAAAGGGGGGCCAATGTGGCTGCTGATTCCGGCAGCGATGAGCTTGGCGCTCTTCGTTTGGCTGCTCACGTTACACCCAGCCGCCAGTGGCCGCGTTTACGCCGCCTATGGCGGCGTTTATGTGGCTACCGCGCTGGTTTGGCTTCGGGTCGTGGATGGCGTGAAGCTGTCCGCGCTGGATTGGACGGGGGCTGGAGTCGCGCTACTGGGCATGTCAATCATTGTGCTGGGCTGGCACGACAAGGCATAGCGTACGATTTTTTCCGTTTCGTGAGCTGACCCCAGGCTGCTCAACTGTTGGCGCACCACGTCGCAGTTACCCCGGTGCTGCAGGAAACGCTCCCGCAGCCATGCTTCATGACCGCCCAGCACGCTATCGCGCTGCGGCTGCCGGTAGGGCACCGGCCCGCCCGCGTTCAGATAGCGCCGCACCGTGTTGCGCGCGATGCCCAACGTCCTCGCGATCCGCTTCGCGCCCCACCCTGACTGCCCCAACCGAACGATCGTCGTGACCGCCTCCGGCTCCAACATCTCCCGCACTCCGCAAACCAGACGGCGTACAGGATTCACCTCGATGTGCTTCGTTTCCAACAGTCGCCTCCTTGCGAACGAGGGGGGCAGTTCCTCGTGTCGCTAGGGGGGCAATTTACGGTGTCGCCTGACAACGCAAGCCGGGCACCGCCCCCCGAGGCTGCGTCATCGCACGTTCGATGCCATGCAGGCTGATCCAAATGAATCAACACCTTAGCCCGCACGACCGGTCTCATCACCGTCGCATCTGTTGCATCCCGCACGCGACAGGTGTCGCCCCCGCTGCGACAGTCGTCCGCCGCACGAAGCGCCCCAGGCGCTCTGCCGGACCGTACCCAGCCCAGACCAAACAGTTGTTTTTATTGCCTTTTCCAGGAGTAACAAAAACCTGCAGCCGCAGTGGCACCGAAGTTGCAATGCAAGCCCCAGACGCAGTGGCAAGGCGGGGCGAGCACGGACAGCACGGCCACCCCCGCTTCCCGACCACGGCGCGACCAGACGACCCAATCGACGAGGAGGCTTTGCAGCGATGGAAGCGACAAGCGAGCAACTGCTGTGGATGTACGAAAAGATGATCGAGATCCGGGAGTACGAGGAGACCATGGCCCGGGTCTATCTCGAGGCCAAGCTCCCGCCGAAGATCCAGAAGGGCCTGGCCTTCGACATCGGCGCCGGCCCGGTGCCCGGCGAGATGCACCTGGCTGCCGGCCAGGAACCGGTGGCGGTCGGCGTGTGCGCCCACCTGCGCCGCGACGACACCGTGGTCGGCGCCCACCGCCCGCACCACTTCGCCATCGCCAAGGATGTCGACCTGAACGCGATGACCGCCGAGATGTACGGCAAGGCCACCGGCCTGGGCCGCGGCAAGGGCGGCCACATGCACCTGTTCGACCCCGCGGTGAAGTTCTCCTGCAGCGGCATCGTCGGTGCCGGCGCGCCGCAGGCCTGCGGTGCCGCGCTGGCGGCGAAGAAGCTCGGCACCGATGCGGTGGCGATCGCCTTCTTCGGCGAGGGCGCCGCCAACCAGGGCGCTTTCCACGAGGCGCTGAACCTCGCCGCGCTGTGGAAGCTGCCGGTGGTGTTCGTGGTCGAGGACAACAAGTACGGCATCTCGGTCGAGAAGTCCGCTTCCACCGCGATCGCCTCCAATGCCGATCGTGCCGTGGCCTATGGCATGCCGGGCGTGCTGGTGGAGAGGAACGACGCGCTGGCGGTGTTCGAAGCCGCCGGCGAGGCGGTGGCGCGTGCCCGCCGCGGCCAGGGCCCGACCCTGATCGAGGTCAAGACCGATCGCTACTTCGGCCACTTCCAGGGCGACCCCGAGACCTACCGCCCCAAGGGCGAAGCCAAGGCGCTGCGCCAGCACGATCCCATCCCGGCGCTCGCCGCCACACTGCGCGCGCGCGGCCTGCTCGACGACATGGCCGACGCCGCGCTGCGCGAACGCGTGTCGGCGCGCGTGCAGGCCGCCTACGACTTCGGCCGCAACAGCCCCTACCCGGAACCGCAGGACGCGCTGCTGCACGTCTTCGCCGAATAAAGACCAGGAGACCGCAATGAGCACGACCACCACCACCCGCCGCCTCACCATGGCCCAGGCGATTTCGGAAGCGACCGCGCAGGAGATGGCGCGCGATCCACGTGTCTTCGTCATGGGCGAGGACGTCGGCAAGTACGGCGGCATCTTCAGCGCCACCACCGGCCTGCTCGAGCAGTTCGGCCCGGAGCGCGTGATGGACACACCGATCTCGGAGACCGGCTTCATGGGCGCCGCGCTCGGCGCCGCAGCCGAAGGACTGCGGCCGATCTCGGAGCTGATGTTCGTCGACTTCTTCGGCGTCTGCTTCGATCAGATCTACAACCACATCGCCAAGAACCACTACATGTCGGGGGGAGCCTGCAAGGTTCCGCTGGTGATCACCACCGGCATCGGCGGCGGCTACAACGACGCCGCCCAGCACTCGCAGTGCCTGTACTCGATCTTCGCCCACGTGCCCGGCCTCAAGGTGGTGGTGCCGTCCAACGCCTACGACGCCAAGGGCCTGATGACGTCCGCGATCCGCGACGACAACCCGGTGGTC
>Ga0209200_1005191_pt1 | contig 10139 bp, 10 predicted proteins | sample AD_UKC033_MetaG_FD_184406 | JGI IMG/M metagenome (GOLD analysis project Ga0209200, IMG submission 184406) | Active sludge microbial communities of municipal wastewater-treating anaerobic digesters from USA - AD_UKC033_MetaG (SPAdes) (version 2) | ecosystem: Engineered > Bioreactor > Anaerobic >...
GGCCCAGCCCCCGGAAAGGCTGATCAAGGTAAGGGTATCCCCGGACCACAAAGACTGGACCTATAAACCGGGTGAAAAGGTTTTTTACACCATCAGTGTCAGCCGCAATGAAGAGCCGGTGGCTGACTGCACCATTCATTATGAAGTCGGGCCCGAAAAAATGACCCCGGTGAAAAAAGATTCCATGAAACTGGTTAATGGGATGGCCCGCATCGACGGGGGCAGTATGACCGGGCCGGGTTTTTCGAGATGTGTCGTCACCACCTGGATCGATGGAAAAATGTACCGGGGACTGGCCACCGCCGGTTTTAATCCCAATGATTTGCAACCCGCAATTACTTATCCCGGTGATTTTATGGATTTCTGGAACCAGGCCAAGTCGGACCTTGCCAAAATCCCCCTGGATGCAAGAATGACCCTTTTGCCTGAACGATGTACGGAAAAAACCAATGTCTATCATGTGAATCTCCAGAATTACCGGGAGGGAGGCACCGTTCGATTGTATGGCATACTCTGTGTACCAAAAAAAGAAGGCAAATATCCTGCTTTGCTGAGGGTGCCCGGGGCAGGGGTTCGGCCCTATAACGGGGATATTAACATGGCGGAAAGAGGGATCATCACTTTTGAGATCGGCATTCACGGCATTCCCGTCAATATGGATCCTTCGGTATACCAGAATTTAGGTGCCGGCCCCCTTTCCGGATACTGGGTGTACAACCTGGATGACCGGGACCGCTATTATTTCAAACGGGTCTACCTGGGCTGCGTTCGCGCCAATGATTTTATTTTCAGCCTTCCCCAGTTTGATGGCCGCAACCTGGCCGTGACCGGGGGAAGTCAGGGTGGGGCTTTGTCGGTGGTGACCGCAGGGCTTGATCCAAGGGTGAAATATCTCGGTGCTTACTATCCGGCCTTGGCGGATCTGACGGGTTATTTGCAAAACCGGGCCGGAGGCTGGCCGCATATGTTTGACAAAAACAATCCGGGTCATCACACGGAAGCGAAAATCCGCACTGCACAATATTACGATGTGGTCAATTTCGCCCGCCAAATCCGCGTCCCCGGGGTTTATACCTGGGGATACAACGATGAAACCTGTCCGCCCACTTCCATGCACCCGGTATACAATGTTATTTCAGGGCCTAAAGAACTGTGGTTATACCAGGAAACCGGCCATTGGACCTACCCGGAACAAACGGAAAAAGTAAATCAATGGTTGTTTACCCAGTTAACGAAATCCAACCAGTGAGCAAACCGGTTTTGTTTTTGTAAAAATTTTTTTTCACTGAACTTCCGACTGGAAACCGAAAGGCTGGTCCTGCGTCTTGTCAACCAGGATGACTCCCCTTTTATTTATAAATTGTACAATACACCCGACTTTATCCGTTTTATCGGGGACAAGGGTTTGTCGGATCTGACCAAAGCCGGCGAATACATCCGGGATTCCATCCGCAGCAGTTATGACCGACATGGTTTTGGTTTATACCTGATGGAATTGAAGGATCGGGCCATCCCCATCGGCCTTTGCGGTATATTGAAAAGGGATGAAAAAAATGCTCCGGACATCGGGTTTGCCCTTTTACCTGAATTTTACAGGCAGGGATATACTTTGGAAGCCGCTGAAAGCGTATTAAGATATGCCCGGGAGCGATTAAACTTGCAGGTCATCCGCGGCCTGGTCCATCCGGAAAATACCGCTTCCAGGGCCTTATTGAAAAAAATAGGAATACCCGAAGAACAAATTGTACTTTCAGTCTGAAACAAAATGGAATTACCGAAAAATTCAGATTATCTTGTAGTTAGTTTTGACTATCTTGAGCCTTTGACCAGATTAACCGATTAAAACCCGAACCATGAAAAACTTTATGAATAAACCTACCGTACTGGTAGAAACCGGGGGAATAAAAACACCGATCCGGAACTATATGGCCACCAATCTCATCACCTTTACCCCGGATTCCAATGTCATGGATGTGGTCAATGCCTTGCTTGAAAAAAGGATTACCGGCGCGCCGGTTCTGAACGACCGGAAAGAAGTCGTCGGAATGATCGATGACAAAACCTGCCTGAAATTGTTGGTCGCGTCGGAATATTACAACTCCCCCCTCTCCGAACAAACGGTAAGCAACTATATGGATGACGTGCTGACTACCGTAAAGGAAGACATCAGCATCTCTGAAGCCGCCAATATATTTCTCGAAACCAAATACAAACGCCTCATCGTCGTGGATGAAAACGGCAAACTGGCCGGGCAAATCAGCAGGCGAGATATCCTGAGAGCAATCCGGGACATCAATACCATTAACTGGAAAAAATAAAACAGATTAAGGTTAAGGTTGAGGTTAAGGTTGAGGTTGAGGTTGAGGTTGAGGTTAAGGTTAAGGTTAAGGTTAAGGTTAAGATTGAGGTTAAGGACTCCGGGAGAAGTTTGGATGGATATACCGGTTTTATTTTAGGATTCCTTAACGGAAGCTTGTTTCGTTATTGAAAGGACATCCTTCCAAATCCCATATATTTGGAATCAAATTTGATGTTGTACACCTGTCTTTTGTTTGCCAGAATGCGTAGGTACTTCCAATTATTCCTAATCCTGCTCCTTGCCGGAACCGGGTTTTCCCAGGATGCCCGCCTGGCAGAACAATATTTCCAGGACGGTGAATACGAAAAAGCCGCAGTTCTTTTCAATAAATTGCTGGATCAGAACAAAAGCAACAATTACTTTTTTAACCGCCTTACGGAAAGCCTGATCTACCAGGATAAAATGTCTGAAGCTGAAGCCATTGCCAAAAAACAATTAAAAAGTTTTCCGGATGATGCCGCCAATTATGTGGTCTACGGCACCCTGCTTGAAAAAAAGGGCGAACCGAAATTGGCGGAAGAACAGTTTCTGAAAGCCATTGAAAAAGTGCCCCACGACCGGGGAAAAATCACTTCCCTGGCCGGCAGTTTTATCAACATGTCAAAATATGACCTGGCCATAGAAGTTTACGAAAAGGGCATGAAAGTGTTCAACGACCAGAACATGTTCCCTTACCTCCTTGCCGATATGTATCGCCGGAAGGGGGATGTCCCAAAAATGATCCAGTACTACCTGATCAGCCTGGATGCCGATCCGCAGCGATCCGTTCCCATTCAGTCTATTTTCCAGCGCAATTTCCAGCCTTCCGACTATACCGAACTGCAAAAACAATTGTATGCAGCCATTCAAAAAAAGCCGGCTGCCGTGCATTACCCTGAATTGCTGCAATGGGCCATGCTGCAGGTGAAAGATTACGCCGGTGCGCTCCGGCAAGCCCGGGCCCTGGACAAGATGCTGGATGAAAACGGGTCGCGGATATTCCAGATAGGCCAGATTGCCAAATCGGCCCAGGAATGGGATCCGGCCATCCGCGCCTTTGAATACATCACCAAAGAAAAAGGCCCCCAGAATTCATTTTATATCGAATCGAAAAAAGAAGGCCTGGCCTGCAAAAGAAATAAAATCAAACTTTCCGCAAGTCCGACCAGCCAGCAGGAGTTGATGGAGGTCGAACAGGATTACGAAACCTTCATCAACGAATTTGGCAAGAACAGGAACAGCGCGGTCCTCATCATCGAATATGCCGAGCTGGAAGCCCTGCACCTCAACAATATCCCCAAGGCCATACGCATCCTGGACGAACTCATCAATATCCCCAACCTCCAAAGGCCGGTCCTGGCCCAGGCCAAGCTCAACCTGGGCGATTATTACCTGATCCAGGGGGAGATCTGGGAATCCACTTTACTGTATTCCCAGGTGGACAAAGCTTTTAAGGAAGACCAGCTGGGTGAAGAGGCCCGCTTCAGGAATGCCCGCCTCTCCTATTTCAACGGGGATTTTACCTGGGCGCAAAAACAATTCGACATCCTTAAGGCGGCCACTTCCAGATACATCAGCAACGACGCCATTGATCTGTCGGTCTTTATTCTGGACAATATGAAAGGCGACAGCGTTGCGGAGGCCCTGCAGTATTTTGCCCAAGCCGAGTTGCTTGCTTTTCAAAACAAATTCGAGGAATCCCTGGATAAGCTCGATTCCATCCTTTATGTCTTTCCGGAACACGATATCCATGACGATGTGCTTTATCAGAAAGCAAAAATCTACCGTCAACTCAAACAATGGGACAAGGCCATTCCCATCTATGAAACCATCATGGAAAAATACCAGGAGGGCATCCGCTGCGATAACGCCATTTTCGAACTGGCGGAGATCTATGATTTCCAGCTAAAAGAAAAAGAAAAGGCCAAAGAACTTTATGAAAAGATCTTTATTGATTTTTCAAACAGCACTTTTGCGGTGGAGGCCCGGAAACGATTCAGGGTATTGCGGGGAGATAAGATTCAGTAGGTTGAAGAGGATTGAGGATTGAGGATTGAGGGTTGAGGGTTGAGGGGGGGCTGCCCATTATTCTTTCTCCAACTCATCAAACTCCCTGTTCAGCGCGTACCGGCCGAAAATAAACAAGCCGATACAAATCGGAATAAATACCAGGAGGATAATGATCCATTGCAGGAGGGTATTGGTGCGCATGATGCCCGCGGTCGCCAGGGAAACCTTCAGATAAGCTTGCCGGAACATAAAAAGTACCAACACGACAGCCAGGATCATCCAAAGAACCCCTAATACCTGTTTTATCTTATTCATCAGGGAATAAAGATATTGCACCGGGTGCAATAAGCAACAGGAACTATTAAGAAATTAAACTGGAAGTATATCCAGGCCTCCCAGGATCCAGGATCCTTTTTTCCAGAAGGGAAGTTCAATCATCCCCGGCAGTGGCAGCTACCTTGCCGATAGCGGCACCGGCGGCCACCTTCTCCCTGATTTTAGCCTCGATCTCATCCGCGACTTCGGGATTGTCGGCCATGAATTGTTTGGCCGCTTCCCTGCCCTGTGCAATTTTGGATCCGCCATAGCTGAACCAGGCGCCGCTTTTCTGTATGATTTCGAGATCAACCCCCAGGTCCACGATTTCTCCGGTCTTGGATATTCCTTCGCCGTACATGATGTCAAAATTTGCAACCCGGAAAGGAGGGGCTACCTTATTCTTGACCACTTTTACCTTGACCGTATTGCCCATCATATTGCCTTCCTTGTCCTTGATCGGAGACCCCTGTCTGCGTATATCCAGGCGGATGGTGGCATAGAATTTCAGCGCGTTCCCCCCGGTGGTCGTTTCAGGATTTCCAAACATGACTCCGATCTTTTCGCGGAGCTGGTTGATGAATATGCAACAGCAACCGGTACGACCTATGGCCCCCGTCAGTTTTCGCATGGCCTGGGACATCAGGCGGGCCTGTAAGCCCATTTTGCTGTCCCCCATTTCTCCCTCAATTTCACTCCGGGGAACCAGGGCGGCCACCGAATCAATCACGATGATATCAATGGCCCCGGAACGGATCAGGTTTTCGGCGATTTCCAGGGCCTGCTCCCCGTTGTCCGGTTGGGAGATAAAGAGGTTTTCCGTGTCCACGCCCAGGGATTCGGCATAATTGCGGTCAAAGGCGTGTTCGGCGTCGATGAAGGCCGCCATACCCCCTTTTTTCTGGGCTTCGGCAATGGCGTGTATGGCCAGGGTCGTTTTACCGGAAGATTCCGGACCGTAGATTTCGATCACCCGTCCTTTGGGGAATCCTCCTACGCCCAGGGCAATGTCGAGTCCGAGAGAGCCGGTAGAAATGACTTCCACGTCCTCTACTTTGCGGTCCCCGAGCTTCATGATGGTACCCTTGCCATAAGTTTTTTCCAATTTATCCACTGTCAGCTGGAGGGCTTTCAGTTTTGCATCGCGTTCGCTACTCATTATCAATTATTTATAAAATGAAAATTTAAATATAAACTGCAAATTTAATGTAATTGTAAAGGATTTCCCGCAGGGAAGTGTCATGGACCTGGTCATTTATTTTAAGAAAATGCCGGCAGCCCGTACGTTTTCCTGCGGGAAAATCTGCATTCATGCCCGTATGGCCTGTGTTTTTTCGAATTGCAGCAACTCAAAATCGTGAAGCACGATCTCGGTGACGTACCGCCTGGTACCGTCCTGGGCTTCGTAATGGCGGTGGCTCAGTTTGCCTTCGGCTTTGATCTTGGTCCCTTTGGTGAGCTGGCGCTCCACCTCCTGGGCCATATCGCCCCAGGCGACCAGCTTATGCCATTGGGTATTTTCGATTCTTTTACCCACGCTGTTCAGATAGGACTCGTTGGTGGCGAGGGTGAAGGTGGCCATCCGGGAGCCGCTTTCAAATTGTTTTACCATTGGCTCTTTTCCCAGGTAGCCGGACAGGATGACTTTGTTTGTGTTTGACATGATTAAATGTTTTAAATATTAAAAAATGAATTTCTTTTTAACCGCAACCGGTTTGCCAAAGATGTACGGGCGAAAGAAGGACAGCCGGTAATTAATCAATTACTTCCGCTTGAAACCGTCTATAAATGTTTGGAAGCGTTTGGAATCGGGTAAAGCATGCGAAACAATGCAATGCGTTTTATTCATTGAAAAGGGAAAGGATGTATAATATGCGGAAAAATATCATTGATTCCTACCTGGTGAATTTCTTACGTTCCCCGGTTAAAAAGGAACAGCCAACCACAATTTAACTAATTGATTTTCTGTCAAATAGGATAAAAGTCCAGTGTAACTTTTGTTACCGGTGGAGTCCTTTTAAACTTTCAATTTTGTATTTTGCTTCTATAATTGAATTCATGAAAGATTTTCTCAATTATAAATTGGTTCTCGGCGTGGTCCTCGGTGCGGTTGCAGGATATTTGTATTACCATTTTATTGGTTGTGCACAGGGCACCTGTATGATCACCTCCAAGCCGCTCAACAGCACCCTGTATGGAGCGTTGATGGGAGGACTGTTGGTAGGTAGTTTTAAAAAGGAAAAACAACAATGATTTGAAGTACTGGATTAATTGTTGGGACCATTACAATATTTAATGGTCTTAACAGTTTATTAAAGTACAAAAATCGTTGGATATGTTTTACCGTTCTTCTTCAAGGAGCCTGCTATGTATTTTATTTATTCTCCTGTTCCAGGCCGCTTCAGGCCAGCATGCCGTTTATAAACAGCTTATGGCCGTGGACCGGGAGCGGGCCACTACCTTGACAAGTTCCACCCTATTCTCCCGGCAGGCCGGCGGGTTCAGGTCTGATCAAGTGGCGAAGGCGGTTAAAAAATCCACTCTGGTAAAATTGAACAGGGATGAACTCCGTCAGCTCTATCATTCGAAACAACAGAGGTTGGAATTGAGCATCCCCTATGAAAGCGGCAATCTTGAACTGGAACTCATTCGCACCGACTTATTTTCTCCGGATTTTACCGTGATCAGCAATGAATCCAATGGCCAGGCCCTTCCCATAGAGACCGGGGCCTTCTACCGGGGTATTGTCCGGAATGACCCTAATAGCCTGGCTACTTTCAGCTTTTTTCCGGATGAAGCAATCGGCATTGTTGCCACGGACCAGGGGAATATCGTGGTCGGCAACTATAATACGAGCCGGAAAGAGGAGTATGTGATCTATAACGACCATGAACTCAGCCAACCTTTTTCATTTGAATGTCAGACCCCTGAAGTCGAACCGGGCAGCGAACTGGCTGAGGAAATCAGGAGATTGTCCTCGCAACTCAAGCTGGAAACCAGGGCCAATCGTTGTGTCCGCTTCTACCTGGAACTGGACAATACCCTGGTTACCGAAAAAGGCGGAGCCCAGGGGGCAGTCAACTGGATCAGCGGGGTATACAATCAAATTCAGGCTTTGTATGCCCTTGATCAGATCAGTTTCACTATTTCTCAGATCTTTACCTGGACTACCAATGATCCGTACAGCGGGTCGTCGACTTCCACGGCCTTAAACAGTTTCAGGTCAAACCGGCCAAGTTATAACGGGGATCTGGCCCATCTGATATCCCGCGGAGCTCCGACCGGCGGGGGGGTAGCTTGGGTAAACGCCTTGTGTTCAACCTATGGTTATGCTTACAGCTGGGTGAATTCTTCTTACAGCAATTTCCCCACTTATTCATGGACGGTGAATGTACTGGCCCACGAGACCGGGCATAACCTGGGTTCCCCTCATACGCATAGTTGCACCTGGTCGGGCGGACCCATCGACGGCTGCGGCCCAACTTATAATTCGGCTTATAAAGAAGGGACTTGTGCCAATGGTCCAATACCCTCTGGTGGAGGAACCATCATGAGTTATTGTCATTTACTGAGTACCGGGATCAACCTCAACAAAGGATTTGGACCCTTACCGGCTACCCTGATCACAAACAGGATCAATGCGGCCACCTGCCTGAGCGCATCCTGCACCATAAATGTTACGGTACCCGCCAATGTTAACGCCTCGGATGGCACCTACAGTGACCGGGTGGCTGTCGGTTGGACCGGCAGTGCCGGCAATTATTTCCGCGTGTACCGGAATACCACCAACAATTCGGGTACTGCCACCGCCCTGGGCTCCTGGCAAACCGCCAACACTTATGATGACGTTTCCGCAGTGGCGAATCAAACCTATTATTACTGGGTGCGGGCCGCGTCCAACAGCAGCGGCGCCAATATCAGCGCTTTCAGCACTTCCAATACGGGTTGGCGGAGTTCCGTATCCGTGACCACACCAACCTCCGTCTCTGCATCGGACGGCATCTATAGTGACCGCGTAGCCGTGACCTGGACCGGAAGCTCGGGCAATTATTTCCGCGTTTACCGCAATACCACCAACAATTCAGGGACCGCTACTGCCCTGGGCTCCTGGCAAACAGCCACCTCTTATAACGATGCCTTGGCCGCCACCAATCAGACTTATTATTACTGGGTACGGGCCGCATCCAACAGCAGCGGCGCCAATATCAGCGCTTTCAGTACTTCGAATTCAGGTTACCGCAGCGGGACAAGCGGGACGAGCTGCAACCCGCCTTCCAGCCTGCAGGCAAGCAGCATTACGACTTCCGCATTTACCATGAGCTGGGTTTCCGTGAGCGGGGCTTCCCAATATACCATCTGGTATGCATCCGGGAGTTCATGGGTTCAATTGGGCACGACCAGCGGAACTTCCGTGCGGATCACGGGCATGTCCGCCAATACCCAGTATTGTTTTGCGCTGAGATCGGTTTGCGGGACGACCAGCAGCGCCCTCTCGGGCAGCCTCTGTATCCGTACCACTTCGTCCAGCGTGGTCTCCAATGAACTGCCTTCCATAGACCAGGAAGGCACCATCAGCTTCCAGATCCAGGCCTTATCGAAAGGAAATATTTCCATTTTACCCAATCCGGTTTCCCTTTCCGGGGATTTCCAGATCAGCTATTATTCCTCTGAGGAAAGCCAGGCCGTCATCCGTGTGGTGGATATCACCGGAAAGACGATTGATGTGGTGGACAGGGATCTGTCAGTGGGTGAAAACCAGATTTCCATGGAAGCTCCCGGGGTCCCTGGAATTTATTCGGTGCAGGTACAAAATAAGACGGGAGAGAGGAGGACATTGAAGTTGGTGGTGCAGTAAGGGGTGGTTGGTGAGTGGTGGGTAGTGGGTAGTGGATGGTGCGCTTTTGCAGGGCAGTTTGCTGAATCCAAGGGAAATAGATTTGGCTTTGGTTTTTTGAAGAGGCTCTGCATGCTTCGCGCGCTCTGCGGTGAAATCATCCGCACAAGGTGATTGCCACCAAGCGACCCGCTGGCTAAGCCAGGTGACAACCACCGCTGCGCTGCCAGACTCGCTGCATTCACTGAATACTGATCACTGACCGCTGACTACTTTATATTTTGTTCCTTCGGGAACCTCCGTATTGCTCTCGAAATCCAATTTATAGCCATCCGGATCGCTTAAGGAAATCACCCACATTTTATTCCCCACGAAAGGTTCTGATGGAGACAATTCCTTTTTTAAAAACTCCTGGTACAGGTCCAGCGCGTCTTCGCAGATAAAACAGATGGTTACGCCCTGACCAGGCTTTTCTTTTGGAAGCCGCACTTCCCGGTACTCCTGAAGCATCAAAGCCACTCCTTCTCTTTCCAGCCAGCACCACTCGACCCGGCCATTTGGCTGCCATTCCAATTTTAATTCAAATCCAAGCCCCTTGACATAGAAATCCAGTGAACGTTCCATATCGGTCACCATAAAAAA
>Ga0209200_1005202_pt1 | contig 10125 bp, 6 predicted proteins | sample AD_UKC033_MetaG_FD_184406 | JGI IMG/M metagenome (GOLD analysis project Ga0209200, IMG submission 184406) | Active sludge microbial communities of municipal wastewater-treating anaerobic digesters from USA - AD_UKC033_MetaG (SPAdes) (version 2) | ecosystem: Engineered > Bioreactor > Anaerobic >...
TAATCCGGAACCAGCGGTTATGCCTTTTCATACAAGGCTGCTTGGGCAGGACAGAATGGCTTTGTTTTCATTTATCCATTCATTAAACACGAATTTTGGGACAAGCATTTTTGAACCAGTTGCAAAAGCATTGGCATTATCAACTTTTGCAAGTGCCGAATCACAACAAACAGCAGGTAATCAAATTTCTTCAGAAGCTCACAGAGTAATTCAAAATATTATGGACGGACTTGCTATTGCAACTTCTTCACCAAATAAGATTGAAGAAATAAATGCTATCAGAGCAGTATGTCAATCCGGTGAAATGAAAACGGTGAAGCCTACAAAAGTTGATGTTAAACTTGTTGGGCATGACGGAACAATTTATTTATTCGATATAAAAACAGCTAAACCAAATGCAGGCGGCTTTAAAGAATTTAAAAGAACACTTTTAGAATGGGTAGCCACAACATTAGCTGCCAATCCGAGAGCAAATGTTCAGACTATCATTGCAATTCCTTACAATCCATACGAACCACAACCATACAATCGTTGGACAATGCGTGGCATGCTCGACTTAGACAATGAATTAAAAGTAGCAGCAGAGTTTTGGGATTTTCTTGGCGGACAAGGTGCATATACAGACCTGCTTGACATCTTTGAAAGAATCGGTTTAGAACTAAGACCAGAAATTGATGCATACTTTGCAAGATATAACAGACAATAATCAACGCTTTTGGTGGCACATTTGCAAAACCGCACAAGCCCAACGCTGAAGCCAAGTTTTGCAAAAGAGCCACCAAGCCAACGCACAAAGACACTGCAAGATGGATAGACAACAACACGACAGAAAAGAAGCACGAACCGGTAACATGGGTTTGGCGTCATGCGGGGTGAAGTGCTTAAATTCAAGTGCAGTTTTTCAAATCAACTTTCGTGCTGGGTTGACAGTTTTGTGCCCTGAAAACCCGCACGAACGCCAAGCCCAAAACCGTTATAGCCAATGGCAGAACAACGACCGTGCTAACAACGAACAGACGAACAAAATTAAAACAGTAAAACATAAGACAAACCATTTTGACAAGTGAACAACATACAGACCATATTACAAATGGACAGCGAGTAAGCAGACACTCATTGCCTACCCAATGTTTTTTATTTTTTCCCCAACGCACATTTTTTAAAAACAATTTTAGCCAACCGCACATTGGCACATTTGGTTTTGCCCCGACACGCAAAGCCAACGCTTCGCAAATCCAAAAGAGCCAATTTTTCCACGCTCAATTTTGTTACATTAGCAACTCTGAATTTTAATTATGGCAGAATTTAATCGCAGACCTGAAACGAATAACATATTTGAAGGAACTTCTGATGAAGTGATTGAAGTCGTTTTAAAAGTGAAAGACGATTTCAATGACCGCTATAATCGTAATCCTGAAAACAAACTTAGAGCTGAACAAGTAAGAGAACTTCTTTTGTCCGAAAATAGAATCTGTTATTTTCAAAAACAAAAAGCAGACGACAAAAACAATCGTTCACGACATAAAATCATCATTCCTATTGGAAATGAAAGAGCTCTTGAATTTGTTGCGAGTTTATGGACAGACAAAATTGATACTTTCACAGAACTGTATTCATATAGAGTTGCAAAATTTAAAGAAGTTGGCTTTTTCAACGAACCAACAAAGAATACAACCATACGAAACTGTAAATTTCGATTTACTGAAATTGAGAAAAAAGACGGCACTAATACCAATAGTTTTAAAGAACTATACTCGGCTGTTGAATCAAGCGAAATCCCATTAGTTGACATCAACAAAGAAAAAGACCGTCAAATCTGGGAAAAGTATGTTGTTGCTTTAAAGAAGTTAGTTAAACAAAAAGAACAAGTTTGGAAAATCCAAAACATTAAAATGCCTTATGCAGAAGCAAGACAAGGCGAAGCCGAAAGAGCAAATTACATTGACATTTACATCAACGAAACTGAACTAAGAGAACAGCTTGAAAAGGACATTTTGGGATTATTCAATGAAAGTGAATTAGAAGATTACGGAGTAAGCGAAAACAAAGCGTTTGTTGAGTTCAAAAATTACAGAGAATTAGGACAAGAAGAATTGAATCAACTCAAAGAGTTGGGAGATGAATTGTTTTACGAAATTTCAAACAATTCGCCATTTCACACTATTTCGGGAAAAATTGATTTCAAGTATGCTGACAATGTTTCAAAAGAGGATATTTATATAGAAATACAAGACAAACTTGAAACTGAATATCAACTTGAATGTTCAATCAGCAATGACGGTTACATAGACCTTAACGAAAATGATATTCCGCATTTGCAAAAAATCGTTGCAGACAATTATTCTCATATTCTGTCGGTTCACAAAGACAATATTGTACAGCTAAGAGTTGATTTCAAAACGGACAATGGATTGCAACAACTTATTCAACCGATTAAGCAGAAACTTGATTCGGAAGGATTAGACAGAGCAAGAATTTCAATAACACAAGACAATAATTTGCTTATCGAAGTTGGAGCATTTATTCCAAATCATAAATTCAATTCAGAGGGATTGAGTTTCGTTGAATCTGTATCAAGATTTCAATCTATGAAACCAATTAAAGTAAAACCAATCAACGGAATTGAGCTTGTAGGAAATGTTTATCAAATCAAGAACGCAAGTAAAGAAGATATTGACAATGCGACTTCTTTACTTCAACAAAATTTTTCGGGTGTTTCTTTTCGCAGGTTGCCAACTCAATACTTTTTCAAAGTAAACGAAAGAGTAAACCCCGAAACGCTTCGCAACTTTAAAACACAAACTGATTTACAGGGAAAAACTGAATTTGTTTTAGCAAGCTCAACGCTTAAAATTTCAGCAGAAAACAATACAGATTACGAAAACCAATTAAAACGTATCAAACAGCAGTTTCCGAGTGCAACTATTGAAGTAAAACCGTTTAATCCAACATTTCAGATTTTATTTGATACAGATGTTGAATCCAAACGACAAAACGTAATCAACAAAATTCAAAACGAAATTAGAAAAGAAATTGGCAAATCAGTTGATTTTGATACTGTAAAAAACCATACAAGAATTTTATTTTCTTATCAATTCAAAACAGATGACGAAAGAGATTTATTTAAACAAGCGGTTAGCACCGCTTGTTCGGAGCTTAGTCATATTTTGAATTACACTTTTGAAAATCCGTTAGGAAGAACAACCTACGAACTTTTTAAAAATGAAACGCTTGAACTTGAAAAGGAAAAAGAAGTAAGACGGAATGTTAGTCAAGCTACTTTCATTTATCTAAATCCAGAACAAAGACAAAATTTGAGCGAAAAAATTGAACAGTTTGGAGAAGAAGCGGTATTTAGAGAAGGCATACAGATAGGCAGATTAGTAAAAAAAGAAAAAGACCGATTAAAATTCAGAATAACGGACGCTTTTGATGAAATCATTAACGGACGAGAGCAAGACCGTATTGAATTAAGTGAAATCCGAAAAGGTTTTATCAAACCTATTTTCCCAGGAGAACTGACAAACATCGGTAGAATGATTCGGGCAATGAAAAAAGTTACCGAACCAAATACAAGAAACGGCTTTCCTATCAATCAAAACTTGCCAAACTTTTTGTTTGACCCAAATGAAGCAAGGCAATCATCAACCGACCTTGACGAAGAAAAACAAAAAGTTGTTCAGAACTTGAATGAACCTTTGCTTAAAGACCAACCAAAACAACTTGAAGCCGTTGCAAAAACGCTTTTGGCAAAAGATTTGGCGCTTATTCAAGGTCCGCCTGGAACCGGAAAAACAACTGTAATTGCTGAAATAATTTGGCAAACACTTTTGCGAGAACCCAAAGCAAAATTGTTGATTACATCGCAAACAAACCTTGCAGTTGATAATGCTTTGGAACGAATTAAAGGCAAAAAATTAGTGCGACCAATTCGTGTTGGAAACATTGACAAGTTTGAAGATGAAGGAAAAGTTTATTCCAATGACCGAATAAAAAATTGGATTCAAGCAAAAACAGGTTCAAAAGAAGAAAAGCAATATTCTGACAATGCCGTTTGCCAATGGATTGAAAACGTAAAAGAAAAATGCAGTAAAGAAGAAAAATACGCAAAAGCAGTTTCCAAATGGAAAAAAGGTTTAGATGAAAAAGATGTACTGATTAAATCAACTTTTTCAAATACCTACTACGAATATGTAAATGTATTTGCGGCAACGTGTAGTGAATGTGGTAGCCGAAATTTTGGCGACACTTACCAAATGACATTCAACCAACATTCAGAAAGAAAAAGCGAACCTGAATTTGATTTGGTAATAATGGACGAGGCAAGTAAAGCAACACCGCCCGAATTGGTTTTGCCATTAACGTTGGGTAAAAAGGTTGTGATAATTGGCGACCATAAACAGTTGCCACCAATGATTGACGAAAAAGAATTTGGCGAAGCGTTAGAAGCTGTTGGAGCAAAAAAACTGATTGAAGATTGGACAAAAGAGGATTACAAAGTTTCGCAATTTGAAAAATTATTCAAAAATGCCCCTAAAAATTTTGTTGCAAGTTTGGACACTCAATTCAGAATGCACGAACAAATTATGAATTGTATTTCCGAGTTCTATTCTGACCAAGAAGAATTGGAAAATGGTTTGATATGCGGAATTAAAGGCGAAATGAACATTGCTGACTTCAATGTAAAAGCAAGTCGTTGGCACGGTCTTTCATCAGTTCCATTCATTGAGCAAAAACATCACGCTATTTGGGTAAACGTTGAAACACCCGAAGATAAAGTTGGAACTTCTTACGAAAATGAAGGCGAAATTCAAGCCATTCAAACCGTTTTGAGAGCATTAACCAAAGCCGAAGGATTTGAACAATATCAAAACCATTTCAAAAAAGACGAGGACAAAGAAATTGGTATCATTACTTACTATATGCCACAAATGCAAAGCATACGGAAAGCAATGTATCCGCAATTTTCAAAAAATGAATGGAGATATTTTGAGCAACATAAATTTGAAAATGAATTTCAACTTCCGCTTAGAATAAATACCGTTGACCGTTTTCAAGGTATGGAACGAAATATTATTATCGTTTCAACAGTAAGAAGCAACAAACAATATAAGGAAGAAAGAGGAAAGAAAATCCCTATTGACAACAACAAATACCCTTTTGCATTAGGTTTCGCAAGAGAATTACAACGTATCAATGTTGGTTTTTCAAGGGCAAAAAGATTGTTGATTGTAGTCGGAAATGAAAAACATTTTTCACACAAACCCGAATACCAACAAGCCATTCAAAAAATGCACAGAATTGACATTGCACAAATTCAAAATCTTATTAAGTAGTGAAGAAACGATTATCAAAAATAGCGAGAGATTTTAAAAGCCATATTTCTGATGTGGTTGAATTTTTGCGTATAAATGGTTACGAATGTGAAGAAGACCCCGAAGTGGAGTTTTCAAACGAAGTCGTTGAATTTATCGAAAATAATTTTCCTGCCTTTCTATCAGAACGCAACAAAGAAAATCAAAAACAGACACCAAAGAAGAAAGAAAAAAGTAATGATTCTATTCCAAGCGAACAAGTTCCTTTGGAATTAAAAATCATTGAATCGGCAAGCAAAGAGAAAAAACTAATCGAAAGAATTATTGGTTTTACAGAGTTTGATTGGCATTACACCATTGCAAAATTCAAAGGCACTTGCTCACAGCCTGTTGATTTCAATTTGTTTGATGAGGTGCTTTGCGATTTGCTTTTGACCGAACAAATGTCGGCTGAACAAATTGGAAACATTCTTGGTTTTGATATTCAAAAAGACCCAGCCGAAAATGACATACTTCTAAAAGCAATTAAAGACTTGAAAGCAGATAAAATGCTTGACGGAGATGAAAGTATTTTGTGGCTTACTGATGTTGGAATTGAATATGCAAAAAATGGCGTAAAATTCTCAACCTTTACAAGAGAATTTGATTTGTATGTTGATAATATTGGCGTTGCAAAAGAGAAAGTAAAAGAAATTTTCAGCAATCTAAAAAGTGAAAAACAAGCGACATTCAACAAAGACTTTCTTCCCAGAAACAATGAGGAAGTAAAACCATTAGCAGAATTGCAAGCACCCGAAATTCATTTCCCAAAAAAGAATTTTTTATTGCAAGAGTGTACACCAATAGGAGCAGAAGGATATAAAGCAAAAGTTTGGGTTGTGTTGTTAGAAAATTTCAGAGATAACACAATGCGTGCAATCGTCTATGACGAAAAGCAAAATAAAGTGATTGATGCTTTATCAGAAGCATTGGACAAGCAAGATGAAATAAAAGCAGAATTACTTGAACGTTTGGTAAAAGTTGATGATGAAATTGAATTTACCAATGAAGAAAAACAAAAAGAACAGGTTGAAATAGAACAGGCGTTAATTCATAAGCAAGAAGAATTTGACGAAGCGATAAACAACCAAGATACGACCAAAATAAAAGAAATAGAAAAAGAAGTTGAATCAATAAAAAGACATTTCAACTCGTTGGAATTTGAGGTTGAATTGAAAAAATTGTTTGATACGACTTCCGACACAATCCTAATTCAAAGTCCTTGGGTTCGTGATTTTGCTTTCAAAAACAGAGTTCCTTTTATCAAAGATTATTTGCGTAAAGGTGGTAGAGTTTATATTGCATTTTCCGAAAATGAAAGTTTTGGAGGCGAAGATATGGTTCAAGAAGAATCAAAGAAATTGCTTACGGAATTGGACAAGAATTTGAATTTCTATTGTTGTGAATTGCCAGCATTTCACTACAAAAACGTTTGGTTGGTAAAGAAAGATAACAAGAATAGTTACTATTCGGGCAGTTACAATATTCTTTCATTCTTTGTTCATCAGAATATGAAAAATGTTCGTCAAGAAAAAATGACGAGAATGGATTGGGACAGCGAATTAGAAGAACAATATTTTGAGGTTTTCAAAAAGTTTGGATTGAAGTACATCAATTCGGCAATAGAAGATTTTAATACACTTTGCAATAATCCACCAACAAAAATTGACAGAGATTATTTGCAAAAACTGCGAACCGTTGATAATAGCAAGTTAAAGCCATTTAAGGGAATTGGAGTAGAAGAATTTGATGGTGCTTTAGCTTCACTTGAAAATACTAAAACTGAAAATCTCGATTATTATCGAAAAATATTTTTTGAAAACGAAATAGAACGATTTGAAAAACAGGCAAATGAACTTTCACAAAAACCAATTTCAATAGATAGAAAGAAAAATCTGCAAAAAGAATTTGAAAAGGTAAGAGATGAATTTGTTGATTTACTTGATTTGCAAATGAATAAAGCAAAAGATGTAACGGATATGATAAACAACTTAAAGGTTTTCATTCCACAGAACCACCAAAAACAGCATAACCATAACCACAATAAAAACAAAAAGAGAAGATAATTATGTCGTGTTTTGAATCATCAACTTTTTTGAAAAATCCTGATGTAATGAATCAGGAAATTCTTATTTCAGCTTGCGACAAGTTAGGTTGGAAATATTCTGCAACTGCAAATGAACTAACAGTTTTTCAATTGAACTCAAATGAAAATTTGAGAGGAGAATATGCAATGAAAATTGTTGGTAACAAAGTTACTTACAACACTTATTATTTGCAAAACGCTAAAAATAAAGTGCAAGAACTGCAAAGTACATTTTACGAGTTGAATATAAAGTATGCAGAAGAATCAATAATTCGTGAGTTTAAAAAGCAAGGTTGGACGTTTAAAAGCAATGATAAATTCAAAGCGAATGAAAACGAAAAAGTGAGTTTTTATATGGTTGGACGGAGCAAACTGAAAGACGAAACCGAGCCTATTTCACAAATAAAGTTTACAATTTTGAAAGACGGTTCAGTTAAAACCGATAGCGATTATATTCCAAAAGACATTCACGAACTTGCAGATAAAGCAATGGAATCTTTGGAAAGTGTTTTTGGTAATAAACGAGAAATAAACGGAAAAGAAATTCCATTGAAGTATAAACACAAAACCTTTTGCGAAAACAAAAAGACAATCTCAATCACTAAAAAATAATGGCACAGATAACAAAAAACAATACCGACACATTCGGACAAATTCAAGATATGCTGAAAGCATATTACCCGATTTTGTACTTGACAACTTTTGAGTATGACCGAACGAAACAAAAATTAAGAGGTGTCGCCAAGAATCTCAATAAAAATTTTCAATTCTATGAGTGGAATTGCGTTGATGGTTTGGGAAAAAGAGATTTGAACGAGGGTGGACTTACGCCATTTGAAAACGTTGAAGAACCCGAACAACTTTTAAAACACATTTCTAATCAAACAGAAAAAGACGATAACGAAATTTATGTTCTTGAAGATTTTCACGATTTTATTTCTGAAAGAAATATCAAAATTCAATTACGCCAATTAGCAGAGAAATTAAGGTTTTACAGAAAACACATTATCATTGTTTCTTCTGTTTTAAACTTGCCTGTTGAATTAGAAAAATACATTACCGTTCTTGAAATGCCGTTGCCGGGCAGAGTTGATTTGGAAATTGTTTTGAATACGGTTTCCAAAAATGCCAAAAAAGAAATTGACAACGACCTTAAAAAGAAACTTATTGATTCTGCATTAGGAATGACGGTTATGGAAGCGGATTTGGCTTATTGCCTTGCCGCAGTAAAAGATGAATTTGGAATCAATTCGCCAAGAACCGTTGCTTTTGAAAAAGAGCAAATCATCAAGAAAAGCGGATTGCTCGATTATTTTCAAGTTAACGAAAGTTTGAAAAGTGTTGGAGGAATGAATAATCTGAAAGATTGGTTAGAAAAACGTAAACAAGCATTTGATTTCAAAGCACAAACTTGGGGACTTGCAGAACCAAAAGGGCTTTTGCTTTTAGGTGTTCCAGGTTGCGGAAAGAGTTTGACAGCAAAATGTATTGCTTCACTTTGGAATATGCCTTTGTTACGACTTGATATTGGAAAAGTTTTCCAAGGAGAAGTTGGAAGTAGTGAAAGTAATATTCGCAGAGCTATTGCAACAGCCGAAGCAGTTGCACCTTGCGTTTTGTGGATTGACGAAATTGAAAAAGGACTTTCAGGAGTTCAAAGTAGCGGAGCGACAGACGGAGGAACAACCTCACGAATTTTCTCAACTATTTTGACTTGGATGCAAGAAAAGACACAACCTGTTTTTGTTGTGGCAACAGCAAACGACATTTCTCAATTACCACCCGAACTTTTACGCAAAGGACGATTTGACGAAATATTTTTTGTTGATCTTCCTTCAGAAGAAGACAGAAAAAGTATTTTCTCTATTCACTTGACAAAAAACAATCAAAAACCCGAAAATTTTGGACTTGACAAATTAGCCAAAGAATCAAAAGGTTTTAATGGTGCTGAAATTGAAGAATGTGTCAAAGAAGCAATGTTTTCTGCCTATACAGAAAATCCAAACGAACCGAAATTGCAAATACTTCATTTACTAAATTCAATCAAAGACACAGTTCCGCTTTCTAAGACAATGAAAGACCAAATTGAATTTTTAAGAAAATGGGCTAACAGCAGAGCGAAACAAGCAGGACAATTAAACAACGAAGACTTAAAAAGCGAAGAAGAAGTTCCATTGACAAAAGTAGAAAAAGAATTAAACAGAAGTTTTGACTAATGAAAAGCCAACACACAAAAGCAAGCACATTTGCAAACCACACAAGCCGACACATAAACCAAAGTTTACAAAAGAGCTTGCTTTTCGCCATCGCTGACAAAATTGTTTTTAAAAAATTTCCAACGCTTCAAAAAAATAAAAAACGTAACCCACAACCGACACTCAAAAACACACAAACTCAACATTGACAATGATTTGCAAGAATAATCGACAAGAGCCACTGGCTATAACAAGGGTTTTGCAAGAGAGCGGGCGAAGTGCTTCGTATCAAACTTTTTCGTAAATTTGAACATTCGGCTTCGTATCAAAGGTAGTGCATAAAATCCGCTCCCTCGCAAAGCCCCGAACCGTTGTGTGTAACCTTAAACAAACAGCGGTACAATGAAAGACTATTACAAAACATTAGAAATAGACTTCGGGGCGGACATCTTGACTGTAAAAAAAGCATACAGAAAACTTGCCTTAAAAT
>Ga0209200_1005203_pt1 | contig 10125 bp, 8 predicted proteins | sample AD_UKC033_MetaG_FD_184406 | JGI IMG/M metagenome (GOLD analysis project Ga0209200, IMG submission 184406) | Active sludge microbial communities of municipal wastewater-treating anaerobic digesters from USA - AD_UKC033_MetaG (SPAdes) (version 2) | ecosystem: Engineered > Bioreactor > Anaerobic >...
ATCCCCCACCTCGCCGGTGGTGAGGTTTTTGGTGGCGTAAAAACTGAAGGAGGCGGGGTTGTCACCGGAGCCCACGACGCGGCCCCGGTATCTGGCCGGCAGGGCGTGGGCGGCATCCTCGACAACGAGAAGGCCGCGGGCCCCTGCCAGATCGAGAATGGCGTCCATGTCCACGGGGTGGCCGGCGAAATGAACGGGCATGACGGCTTTCGTCTTTTCCGAAAGGGCCGCCTCCACACGGGCCGGATCGATGTTCAGCGTGTCGGGCTCCACGTCGACGAGAACGGGCCGCGCCCCGGTCTGCTCGATGACGTTCGCCGTAGCGGCGAAGGTCAGTGTGGTGGTGATCACCTCGTCCCCCGGCCCGACGCCCGCCGTGACGAGGGCCGTGTGGAGCCCGGCGGTGCACGAGTTCAGGGCCAGGGCCCCGGGAGCGTGGACGAACCGGGCGAAATCCTCTTCGAACTTCCTCGTCTTGGGTCCCGTGGTGATCCAGTCCGACCGCAGGGTGTCGACGACTTCCCGGATCTCATCTTCCCCGATCAGGGGGGGCGAGAAGGGGAGGAACTCTTTCCGCATTTCCATACTCCCTCAAGAATCGCTACATGATACAGAAAAAAACCGTTCAGGGAAACAAAATCTCTGAACGCGCCCACTCATCGAAAATGCCGGCCGCCCCAAGGCCTCAGAGCGGCCTCGACAGGCCGGCCGACTCGGCGCGCTTTCCGGGACCGGCCTGTCCGGCGTCCGCCGTTTCGGGGGAATCCCCCGCTTTGTCCTGAAGGACCCGAAGAAACCTTTCCGCCAAGACCCCGTAATCGTGACGGGCCGTCACGTATCGCCGGCCTTTTCCCCCCATCTTTTCCCGGGCCCCCGGAGACATTGCGCCAAGGGCCTTCAGGGCACCGGCAAGGGCAGGGGCGTCGCCCGGCGGGACCGTCAGTCCGCAGCCGCTCTCCCCGACCGGGTCATTGCCCGCCTCGATGGCCGAAAGGACTGGCTTACCGGCCATCATGTAGTCCATGAGCTTGTTCGGGCTGATCCCGAACCGGAAAAGGGGCTCCGGCCGCAGGCCGATGTACAGGAGATCCATTCGGGACAAGAGGTCGGGGACGGCCTTCCGGGGCACCGGCGGAAGGAAAACGACGCGGTCAAGCCCGGCTGAGCGGGCCCTTTCGCGAAGAGCCTCCTTTTCCGGTCCCTGTCCGGCCAGAACGAACCGGAAGGGCTCCTTCCTCAGAATCTCCGCCGCCTGGAGCAGCGTGTTCAGATTGTTGGCCAGCCCATGGGCCCCGGCGTAGCCGACGATGAGCCCCTTTTGCCGCCGCAATTCCGAGAAAACCGTTTCGTGCGTCTCCGGTATCTTCACGGAATGGTTCCGCCACTCCTCGAGATCGACCCCATTGGGAATGTAAACGAACTTATCCCGGGCCATGCCGTGGCTCTCCATGTGGACCCGGGCTTCGGGGAGCATGGACACGACCCGGTCCGCCGCCCGGTAGGCGAAATCCTCCGCCCCCTGCATGACCAGGATAAAGGGGTGCCGGGGAGACATGCCCCCCAGTTCCACGGGAGAGAGGGGCCACAGGTCGTGAACCTCGAAAACGAGCCTGGCCCCCGCCCTGCGGGCCATGAGCCGGGCCGGGAAGATGTCCAGGGGATAGGTGGAAGAGGCGATGACCGCGTCGGGACGGACCAGCGTCAAAATTTTCCCGTGATGGAAAAAAAGACGGGAAACGAAGGTCGCCATGTTCCGGACCCGGCGGATGTCGTTTCCCCCGTAACGGGGCGTGGAAAGCCACAGGTAACGGATCCCGTCCACCCACGTTTCCTTCCAGGCGGAGGGGACCTCGGGGTTTCTCGTCCTCACGTGGGAAAAGGAGGCGGCCGCTATGGTCACCTCATGGCCCCGGAGGACCCACTCCCGGGCCAGGTAATAGGGCCGGAACTCCATTCCGAGATCGGGGGACCCCGCGTAGTGATTGATGAGCAGGACGTTCATGCCTCACCCTCCCGGGAAAGACCGGCAAGATCGAAGAGCCGGGGGATGAACATGGACCGCATCCGCTCGGGAAAGAGGGCCCTTTCGGCTATGATCCGCCGGTTCCTCTCCGCCACGGCCGCCCAGTTCCTTTCCATGGCCCCGATGTCGGAGAGGCAAAGGCCGTCATGGTAGATCAAGCCGTTTTCGCCGTGTTTCACCCACTCCCGATTGGCGGGTAGGTCGGAGACGATGGGGATGCAGCCGTGGGCCATGGCCTCGAGAAGGGACACGGACGTGGCGTCCGAGTCAGGCAGCGAGACGTAAAACCGGGCCTTTTCGTAAAAGCCTTCCTGCTCTTCCCGGGACAGGTAACCGACGAAACGGACCCGGTCGTCCAGGCCGGCATGGCGAACCGATGTTTCCAGGGCGGGGCGCTCTTTGCCCTCGTTGGCGACGACGAGGGCGGCATCTTCCCTGTCCCTTGAAATCCGCCCCACAAGGGAAATGATACGGTCGACATGGGAATTGGCGGTGAGGCTCCGGTTGGAAAAGAAGAGGCCCGGTATCTTCTTTTCCGGATCAAGGCCGGGCATCTTTTCGAGGCCGAAAGGAAAGGTGAGGACGGACCGGCCGCCGAGCCTTTCGATGACCCCGGTCATGTGCTCGGAATCGGACGTCACGAGATCGGCCTCGCCGAGGGCGAACCGGGTCGCAAGCCGGTAAAGCCCGCCGCGGAAAGGGGTCACCAGGATGTCGGTGCCCCACGCCGACTGGATGAGGATGAAAGGCGGTTCGGAAAAGGTCTTTTTCAAGAGGGCCATGAGAAAACCGTGGCTCGTGACATAGTGGGCATTGACAAAGCGGGGCTTCACCTTTTTCAGTATTTTCCGAAGCCGGGGAAGGCTTCCAAGGAGGGCGAGATTCCCCCCTTCCTCGCGGACCGCCTGCCGAAGCCTGTCGATCCGCTCCCGGGGAAGGAACCGGGCCAGCTCCGGTCCCACATCCCGGGACGAGACGAGATGGACGTCGAACGAGCGGGTGAGTTCCCGGACCCACTTGAGGACGTGGGGGCTTTCGCCGTCACCGAAAAGAAGGTATTTACTTTTCGCCATCGTCACCGCTCTGCCAGGCCCTGTAATACGCCGCCAGGTCCGGGCGCCCGGCGAGAACGGCCCGGTCCCCGTCTCTCGTGTCCCCTACGACCGCCGCCGGGGCCCCCCGAACCACGGCGAAATCGGGAACATCCCCACGGACGTAGCTGTGAGCCGAAACCACGCACCCTTTCCCGATCCGGGTTCCCGGCATGATCACCGAAAAGGGCCCGACGAAGGTGTAGGGGCCGATGGTAACCTCCCCGTCCCCGTATTCCCCGAGATCCTTCTCCTCGACGTAGGCCCGCCCGTAGAGCCGGATCGCCCGGTGGCTCGAATGGGTCAGGATGCTCACGAAACCCGTGACCTGGCAGCCTTCCCCGATGGTCACTTTCCGGAACGTGTCGATGAAATTGAAGGGGCCGATGTAAACGTGGTCCCCCACCATGAAGTTTTTTCCGTCCCCGATGTGGGCGGCGCTGCTCACGCGGGTGTGATGAAGAAAGGTCCCGTCGAAACGGCGGTACCCGTAGAGCATGACCGGTTTCAGGGAAAGCCTTTTCAGCCCGTTTTTCAGCTGCCGGACCCAGATCCGGGACCTCTCGCTCATGGTCATGTGGATCTCCTGCCTGATTTGCCGAACCCCATCCCGGCCTCCTTTTTCAGGTCCAGAACCGGTCTTTCTCTCTCCCTCACGACGGCCCGATCCCGACACCCCGTTCGGGCGGAAGAATCCTCACGGCCCACAGGATCATCCCGACGAGGAAGACGGCCTGGGTTGCGGACAGAAGGAAAAGACTCCATGTCACGTCTCCCGTCCAGATCCCTCCGGCGGCGACGGCCCCGAGGACGAGCGCTATCCCCGTCACGTTCAGGCCAAGCAGTTCCTTCTGCCGGTTGACGAGAAGGGGCACCTGGGACAGGGGGGCGAAGGCGAACCGGAGCATCATCCAGGGGGCGAGGATCCGGGCGTACTCCCCGGCCTCCCGCCAGGGGCTTCCGAGAACGAAGGCGAAAAGGTCCGGGCCCCAAAGGAGAATGACGAGAAAAACAGGGGACGCCACGGCGAGCGCCCCCAGAAGGACCCGGACGGTGAACCCCTTCAGGTTTCCCCCCGTTGCCATGATTTCCGCCGCTTTCTGGTAGAAGACATGGGACAGGGCGCTTCCGATGAACGACAAGGGGACCGCGAGAATCCGGAACGTCCGGGAGTAAAACCCCAGGGACGCCTCGTCGAAATAATAGGCGATGAGGAAGCTGATCCCGCTGTACTGGGCCGTGTCGGTAAGGATGAACCACGTGTTCAGCTGGGGAAATTCGCGGTAGGACCGGGCGGCGGCCGTGATGTCCCGCCAGCGGGCTGGGAAAGCGGGTCCTTTCCCCCGGAAAAGGCCGAAAAAGGCCAGGTGGACCGCCGAAAGGGCCTGCCCCGCCACCTGGGCCAGGACGAGCCCCGACGCCCCCAGGCCCCCGTATCCGGCGGCCACGCCGAGGCCGGCGCTGGACAGGCTCTGGGTCACCCGGGAACCGGAAATCTGCCAGAAATCCTTTCTCCGGGCCATCCAGTAGTGCAGGCTCTGATAAATGCCGTAGAAAAAAACCACGACAGGGACGAGATACAGATAGGGTGACAGCCCGGGGCTTCCCAGAAGGCGGCAGATGGGCCCGTTGAATCCCGCCATGAGAAAGAGCGAGACGACGGAAACGAAGAGCGTGACCGCGACGGCCGCCCAGAAGACCGGGGCGGCTTCCCTGTCCGCGGCGGGGAGCATGACCGCCATCTCGTAGCGCCCCGTCGCGACAACGGCGAAAAGGGTGCTGATGGAGATGAAGAGAGCCAGGATCCCGAACTCCTCCGGCCGGTACAGGCGGGTCAGGAAGGGTTCCGCCGCCAGGGGAATGACCTGGGCGACGGCATTCCCCGTGACCAGGGCCATGACGTTCCGGACAAAATCGGAGGAAAGAAGCTTTATCACGCAAACCGTCTCGACGATCGGCCGGGGCGCGGGCCCCGTCTCTGTGAAATTTCCACCTGGCAGTGCCCGCCCGGGTCCCTTTTTCGACCGGGGAAGGCAGGCCTTCATCGCATCGTTTCATCGTGACCGGGCAAAAGCGAGGGTCCGTCACGAAACGGCTTTCTCCAGGCCCCCGGATGTCTTCCCGTAAGCGAGACCGCAACCGGGGCAGCAAAGCCGGTCGTCCAGGGTCGTCCCGCACTCACAGACCCACCCCTTCACCCTCGCCGGGTTTCCCGTGACGAGGCCATGGTCGGGAACGTTCCCGGTAACCACTGCCCCGGCGCCGACCAGGGCATACCGCCCGATGGTCACCCCGCAGACAATGGTCGCGTTCGCCCCGAGGGTTGCCCCCTTTTTCACCACCGTCGGTCTCAGTTCATCCATTTTCCGGATCTCCGCCCGGGGGTTGAAGACGTTCGTGAAAACCATGGACGGGCCGCAGAAAACCCCGTCCTCCAGGGTCACCCCCTTGTAGACGCTCACGTTGTTCTGGATCCGGCACCGCGACCCGATGGTCACATCCGGGCCGATGACCACGTTCTGACCGATATTGCAGCCCTCCCCGACGCGGGACCCGGGAAGAACATGGGAAAAATGCCACACCCGGGTCCCCTCCCCGATGAAGGCCCCTTGCTCGACGATCGCCGTGGGGTGGACGAAAGCCTCCCCGGGCCGCCCTTCTTTTTCCCGTGGAGCGGCCGCCGCCCCTTCCCCGGAAAAGGAAACCATCCGACCGCCCCCGTCGAGGGACTGCTGGGAGGCGTTCAGGATCCGCAGGACCCGAAGACCTTCCTTCCCATCCGTTGCCGGGGGTTCGCCGGTCTCGATGCTCCTCAAAAACTGACGGCATTCCAGTTTCAGGGGCTCCGCCTCGTCGAGGGGCACCCGTTCCGCCTCCGCTTTCGAGGCCACGGGGACCTGGTTCCGCCACCGGATCTCGTGAGGATAGAGCACCAGCTTGTCCGTCCAGGGCTGCGTGTCGTCGAAGACGGCCATCTTCCGGTCCCCCACGACGACGAGCTTCTGCTCCTTGAAGGGATGGAGCCATGAAACGAAGATGTGGGCCCGCAGTCCCGAGGGGAAATGAAGGTGGGTCATGGTCACGTCGGCGATCTTCTGGTGGAGGTAATTCCCCCCCGTGGCGGAAACGCTTTCCGCCTCCTCTCCGGCCAGTCCGAGAATCATGGAGATGTCATGGGGGGCGAAAGACCACAGGGCGTTCTCCTCCCGCCGTATCTTGCCCAGGTTGAGCCGGTTCGAATAGATGTAGTTCACCCGCCCCAGGTCGCCCGATTTCACGAGAGCCTTCAGGCGGACGAAGGCCGGGTGGTACTGGAGAAGGTGGCCGACCATGAGGATCAGGCGGTTCGACGCGGCGAGGTCGATGAGTTCCAGGGCCTCCTCTTCACGAAGAACCAGGGGTTTCTCCACGAAGGCGTGTTTCCCCGCCATGAGGACCTCGCGGACCACCGTGTAATGGGTTTCCGCCGGCGTCGCCACGACGGCGGCCAAAACGTCTTCCCTGGAGAGGACGTCGCTCACCGCCAGGGCCCCCCTGACGCCGGGAAAGGCCGCTTCCATATCCGCCAGGACGGCCTCGTTCTTGTCGCAGACAAGCCTCAAGGCCCCCAGTTCATGAAAATTCCGGACGAGGTTTTTCCCCCAGTATCCGGCCCCGATGACGGCGACACCCGGTTTGGTCATGGCACGATCCTTTTCTCTTTCAACGCGGTTTCACCCTGTTCCGTGGCGGCCTGTCTCCTCACCCGGGCACCGTAGAAAACGAACGCCGCGAAAAAAGCGGCAAGAAGCAGAAAGACCGGCCAGAAACCGAGGGGCTTCAGGATAAAGAGACCCCCCCCAAGCACCGCCTGGACCGTTCCGTAGATGAGAGAAAGCGTCCAGTGGGTCATCCCTTTTTCGTTCACCAGGACCTGGTACAAGTGCCGGCGGTGGGCGAGGAAGAGATTTTCTCCCCGTCTCCACCGGATGAAGAGGGTCGTCAGCACGTCGGCGTAAATGAGGCCGGCGCACCCGGACAGGACGGCGAAATCGAGAGGGCTCCCGGACAGAATGATGACGAGCCCCCCGTAGAGGAAGCCGAGAAGAATGCTGCCCACGTCTCCCATGAAGACCTTGGCCCGGGGAAAATTGAGGGGCAGGAATCCCAGGCACGCCGCCGCCAGGCAGAGGGCGAACCGGAAATACAGGGGGTCGCCCCCCTCCGTGTACACGAAAAGGGCCGCGAATCCGAAGGACACGGTGCTGGATATGGCGAGCATCCCGTCGATGCCGTCCATGAAATTGAAAAAATTGGCCGTGCCGACGATGTAAACGGAGGCGAAAAGAAAGAAAAAAACGATAAAAGGGGCCCCGTTCGCCGATCCCGCCGAAGGAACGAAGGAAAAAACGAAAACGGCCACGGCGAGGAACTGGACGGACAGGCGGAAGTGCGGCGAAAGCTTGAACCAGTCCCCGTAAAGGCTGACGAGGGCGAGGATTGCCGAGGGAAACCAGACCCCCGGGGGAACCCGGAGATACAGGGCGGAAAACAGGAAGGCCGACAGGATGCCGACCCCGCCGCCCGTGGGCATGGGATCCCGGTGCGAGCTTCTCTCCCCGGGAACGTCTATCATGCGGCCGTTCCGGGCGAACCGGAGAATCATGAGACCCCCGAGGGCGCTCAGGGTGATGCACAGAAGGTAAAGGGCGATATCCGTCATGGGTCAGAGAAGGACGCTTTCCAGGTCGTGGCGGGGCCTGAAGCCCGTTGCGAGCATTCTGCCGTTGTCGTAAATCCTGTCATCACAGATCTTCCCGGCATGGGACCGGAGGAGCTCGCCTTTGCCAGCCGTCGGCCCGTCGAGCATGGTCCGAAACCGGGAGAGCCACTTCCGGGGCACACGCAGGTCGGGAAAGGGCGGCCTTCTGCCGGACGCCTTGAAAGCCCCGATGATCTCGTTGAACGAATAGGGCCTTTCATCGCAGAGGTTGTACACCCCGAATCCCCCGAACCGCTCCCGGTTCGAGAGGACAAAACCCACCCAGTCCGCCACGTTGCCCCGGGCCAGGGCGGACATCCGCTGGTTCCCCGAACCCCATCGGACATAGGAAAGGCCGCCGGGCATCATGGCCCGCCGCTCCAGGTTGCGGGTCCACTGCCTGTCATAGCACGGGGCAAGCCTGAGAATCATGACATGCCGAAGGTGTCCTCCCTCGACAAGAGACCGCAGCTTTTCTTCCCCGTGAAGTTTGCTTATCCCGTTAACCCCGCAGGGTTGGCAGGGGGCATCCTCGCCGGGGGGTTCCGACCGCTTCCCCGCCCCGTAGACGGACACGGAGGACAGATAAATGAAAAACACCCCGGGATTGGCGCGCCCCGCGAAAGCCCCCAGGGATTCCGTCGCCGTGCCGTTGACCCGCGTGCAAAGATCCCCGCCGCCGCCGAGAAGGGCTCCTTTTTTCATGCCCGCGCAGTGGATGACCACGTCGGGCGTGACACGGTCCACCAGCCTCTCCAGGCAAGCCGTATCGAGAAGGTCCGCTTTTTCCCATCGAACGGCCCCTTCCCCGGGCAGATGGCGGTGATACGTCCCCGTCACTTCGAAATCGGAGGAGAAGGTTTCGCAAAGGAGGCTTCCGATAAATCCGCTTCCGCCGGTGACGAGGATCCGCATGGGGGTTCGCCCGCCTTTACCTGCCGCGCCGGAGGGCGTGGTAAAGAAGGACCGCCCCGAACCGAAGGGCAAGGGCGGGAAGGAGGACAGGCGCCAGGAGTCCCGGCGGAATCTTCGAATTCTTGACCACGAGGCGGTAACAGCTCTTGTGAAATTCGTAGACTGAAGGGTAAAGACGCTTTTCGCTGCTCCCGCCGACCCGGTGCACGACGGCGGCCTCCGGGTAATACACCACCTTCCAGTCGGCCCGCCACATCCGGCGGCAGAGGTCCACGTCCTCCCAGTACATGAAAAAGCGCTCGTCGAGAGGGCCCACCGCGTCAAGGGCCTCCTTCCGGATGACCATGCAGGCCCCGGACACCCAGTCGACGACCATGGGGTTTTTCCCGTCCGAGCGCTTGTGGAGCATATTTTTCCGGGACACGGGATTGTCGGGAAACCATCGGGTCAGAAGGGAATTCCTTCCGAAAAGGGCCGTCAGGGGTGTCGGAAAGGTCCTGGCGGAGCCCTGGACGGTTCCGTCGGAATTGAGGATCCGGGGTCCGAGGACCCCGATGCGCCGGTCTTTTTCCAGGCACCGGATCACCTTTCCAAAAAAACCGGGCTGGACGACCGTGTCGGGATTCAGGAGGATGACGAAGGGGGACCCGCTTTTCTTCAGGGCGTCGTTGACGGATCGTGTGTATCCCCGATTGATCCCTTTCATGGAAAGGAAAACATCCGGATATTCCCGGGTCACCCGGTGCACGCCGTCGGTGGACCCGTTGTCCTCCACGAAAATGTTGAGAGCATTCCCGTTGTTGACCCGGTGGATGGACCGCAGGCAGGGGATGAGATAGTCGGTGCTGTTGTAATTGACGATGATGATGTCGATGGGCGAAGGGATTCCCCCCTTATCGGCCGACGGTTCTTTCATGGCTTTCATGCACCGATGCCCTCGACGACGGCGGGCCCTCCTCTTTTTCTCCTGGCGGCCAGCCTCTTCCAGGAGATTTCCCGGTCCAGCAATCTCCGGAGATCGCTGTCGGAAACCGATTTCATCCCCTGGACCTTCCGCCTTTTCTCCCGTGTTTTCCGCCACCCTTTGAGGGCCTCAAGCTTGGCCCTGGCGAAAACCTTCCCGCGCCCCCGGGGAATGAAGTATAAAAAAGATAATATATCATAGATGGCGTGCTGAAAGAAAGTCTCAAACAGCAGACCCCTGGGCATGTTCTTCCCGTAAACCCATTCCAGGTTCCGGTGGCCGTAAAAAACCGACAGAGGCGAGTCGCGACCAATGGTGGACGCCCCGCCGTGATACACCACGGCGCCGGGAACGAAGAGGCACCGGTATCCCCGAAGCTGCGCCCGGAAGC
>Ga0209200_1005205_pt1 | contig 10122 bp, 4 predicted proteins | sample AD_UKC033_MetaG_FD_184406 | JGI IMG/M metagenome (GOLD analysis project Ga0209200, IMG submission 184406) | Active sludge microbial communities of municipal wastewater-treating anaerobic digesters from USA - AD_UKC033_MetaG (SPAdes) (version 2) | ecosystem: Engineered > Bioreactor > Anaerobic >...
TTTAATATATGACATTAGTTTTTATGTTAACCCGAAATGGTTTTCATGGTGGTACTCAGCGTATTACAGATCAATTACATCTATATTTTCTAAACGGTCAAAAAAAATAATCACAGTGAGTGAGTTTTCAAAAAGTGAAATCATAAAAAAACTAAAAACAGACAGTAGTAAAATTATTGTAATACATAATGCTGTATCTCAAACAATGATAAACACGAAACAAAATATCGTATTTAAAAAAGATAAATATATTTTAACTGTTGGTTCACTTGATCCACGAAAGAATTTAAACAAGTTGGTAGAAGCGTATAATTCTTCTGATATTAGAAATTATGTTAAGCTTTATATTGTAGGGAAAAGTTCTCCAATGTTCAATATGAAATCTTCACATAGTATTGAGGATAATGCATTAGGATATGTATCGGATGAAGAATTAGTTTCTCTATACAAAAATGCTTCAGCATTTATTTATTTATCCTATTATGAGGGTTTTGGCATACCACCTTTAGAGGCAATGTCATTTGGCTGTCCGGTGATTTTGTCAGACATACCGGTTTTTCGCGAAATATATGGAGAATCAGCTTTGTTCGTTGATCCCGATAACATAATGGAAATCAACAAAACTATAGATTTAATATTGTCAAACAATGAGTTGAGAGAAAAAATAATCCTAAGGGGTTACGAAAAAGTAAAAGAATATAGTTGGGATTTAAGTGCATATAAACTTGTTAAACTCATTGACTCAATTAAATAATATCTTTCACCGTATTAAAAACATCATCTACTTCAATAGGACCCATGTATCCCATTCTGTTTTTATTCTTAAAAACTCCTTTATCATTCTGAATACAGGGTTCTAATTTTGTTTTGTATATAGCAATATTACCATCTCCATAAGGAGCCCAAAGCACAGGCGTATTCGGTCCGAAAAGTCCTATAGTTTTACAACCCTGTGCGGCTGCAATATGCATTGGGCCCGTATCATTACTAATAAAAATCCGGCACTTTGAAATCAATGAAAATGTTTCTTTTAAATTAAATTCCCCTATTGTATTTATAGCCTCACATTTCATGAGTGACATTATTTTTTCTGTCACCTTTCTATTCTTATCACTGTCAATAAATAAAACTCTGCAATCAAGTTCAGTAATTATAAGGTCTGCAAGTTCTGCAAATCTGTCTTCGAACCACATCCTGTTTTTTGAAGATTCAGAAATTCCAGGACAGATACCAATAATATTCTCATTCGAAAAATTATCTTCTATATATTTTTTCATTTTTTGTAATTCAGCTTCAGGCACCAATAATTCTTCTAATTTGTTTGTGTCATAATCCTTATCCAGACTTCTTAACATATCCAAATAATTTTGAACCATGTGCTGATCCTTACGAAACTCAATTGTGTGATTATATAGTTTTGACCTGTATTGATTTCCAAATCCTATTTTGTGTTTTCCGATAAGAAAAGACATTATTGCACTAATATTAAGGTAAGGTTCACAATCAAATACAATATCATACTTTTCTGATTTCTTTAAAATTTTTTGTAAATCCTTTAATGAGTTGAGATATAGTATGTTATCAATATCGTATGATTCGAAAATATCCTTTACTCTCGGTAAAATCAGAACATCAACCGAACAGTTTTTATACGACTCTTTTATCCCTCTTATTAATGTCAGACTCAGAACGGAATCCCCGAGAGCCCATAGTTTAATTACCAAAATTCTCTTATGATTGTCATTAACAGACTTGTCTTTTTTAAATAGCAATAAAATAAAAACAATGATAGACCCTGCAGTTTTATCAATATATCGTAATAATGAAAGCATCTGATAATCTATTTTCTGCTATTTCTTCTAATCCATGATAACTGTTCGGCAATGAGTCCCAGAAGAAAAAATAGAATTCCTGAAAATATTCCAAGTAAACTGCCTACAGATACACCTTTTCCCATTGCAAGAATTGGAATACCAATACTTAAACCAACAACAATACAAAGTAATGAAATTGGAAAAAATATCTTTGCAGGATTGAACATAATAACGATGTTAATTATTTCCATTACAGTCTGAAATGCCGTTTCTAATCTTATTGTACTCTTTCCTTTTAATCTGTCATTAATTGTTATAGGTTCTTCTATGACTAAATGCCTGTTATTAATAAAGATTAATGTAATAATATCACTATATGACATTGTATCAGGCGTAAGAATCAGATACTTTTTCGCTAATTCCGTTCTGCAAATTTTCATTCCTGAATTAATATCATGAATAGGTACACTCATTAGTATTTTTGCAATAATTCTTATAAGGCCTTTTCCCACTTTCCGCATAAAACTTGCAGAACGCAATCCTTTTCTAGAACCAACAACCATATCAGCATCTTTTTCAAGAATTTTGCAATATAATTTCTCCACATCGCTAATACTATGCTGACCATCGGCGTCTATCGTAATAACATATTCAGTATCACATTCAAGAATTCCGGTTTTTATTGCGGCACCATATCCTTTATTAAGTTTATGATGTATAACTTTAAATATCTCATTTTTTTTATTTTTCTCAAGCAAATTTCTTGTCTCATCAAAAGAGCCGTCATTTACAACAATAAGTTTATAATTATTTTTATTGCAAAAACCAATAATCTCGGGTAATACTATTTCCAAATTTTCAGCCTCATTAAAAGCGGGAATCACTATTGTCAATCTGGATTTATCAATCATTTATTTTTTCTCTTTATTACAAAATTAACTTATTTAGTTTATCTGACAAAAACTTAATTATTTTGATCCTGTAACATTTTCATAGCATATTCTCTGTTTAAATAAGCCTCTACGTGATCAGGTTTCTTATTAAGTACCGTCGTGTAGTCTGCAATGGCTTTATCCCATAAATACAAGTAAGTATAAATATTTGCCCTGTCAAAATAAGCTATTAAATAATCAGGATTTATTTCAATAGCTTTTGATAAGTTAAATACAGCTTCATCGTATTGTTTTAAATTATAATAACATAAGCCTCTATTATAGTATGATATATCAGACTTTGAATCAATTTTGATTGCATTAGTAAAATCAGTTATGGCCGTACTATAATCCTTGTTGCTAAAATATGCAACTCCTCTGTTCGCATAAGCTATTGCACATAAGGAATCTGTTTCTATAGCCTTTGAATAATCCTCGATTGCTTCTTTAGTTTTCGTTAAATTAAAATATGCAAAACCCCGGTTAAAATAAGCAAGGGTGAAAGATGGGTCTAACTCGATGGCTTTGGAAAAATCATTAATTGCTATTTCCAAATTTCCTAAATTACTATTTGCAATACCCCTGTTAAAATGTGCAACTGCATAGTCAGGACTAATCTCTATAGCTTTATTATAATCGGCAATTGCAAACTCCCAATTTTGCTGATTTGCATAAGCAACTCCCCGATTATAATAAATCATTGAATATATTGGAGAAATTTCAATGGATTTAGTATAGTATTCAATAGCTTTGTCCCATTGTCCTGTCTGTCCATATGCAACACCGAGATTTCCGTATGGTCTTGCCTTATTCGGCGATTTTATCATAGCATCGGTCCACAAACTAATATCATCTTTCCAAACCTTGTTTCTATTAAATGCCAAAACAGAATTGATACTGACTATAATTAGGACTATTGCAATAGGCATGGTTCGAGATTTTTTTCTTAATAAAATAAATATTAACGATACAAAAATTATAAAAAATCCGAACGAAGGTAAATATGTTCTATGTTCAAAGAAGACGTCTGTAATCGGAATAAAACTAGATTCGATTGAAATTGTTATTAAGAACCAAAAAATTCCAAACGAAATAATCCTATTCTTTTTAAATAGCCAGACAGCTAACGCTACAATACCGCAAAGAACTACTAAACTCATTATCGTCCTTAATTCCAATATACTCATTGATACTGGAAAATCGTGATCAACATTTTGACCAATTGGTAAAACAAGTAGCTGTATATATTTAAGTATCGCACTAAATTGAGTTAAAAGATAATTTGCAGGTGTAATTGTAATAATATTACCCATGGACTGAGCCGGTGGTATAGGATCGAGAACACTCCATGAAAATTTGGTCAAAGCAATTATAAATACACTTACAAAAACAACAAAAATAGCATATATCCTATAGTCTTTAAAATTGATTCTAAATTTCTCCGTCTGTAAAAAGAAAATCTCACAGAGAACAATTACGAAAGGCAATGTATATGCATTTTCTTTTGAAAAAATTGCCACAAAAGCTGATAATAAAACTCCGAGAAACAGAAAATACTTTTTAATACGTTTTTCTTTATCAATCAGACGAGCTTTAAAATACAAAATAATTGACAACAAATAAAACAATGCCGCCATAGCTGCTTGTCTCTGAATAATATAGGTCACAGATTGTGTAGCCAATGGGTGTGAAACGAACAATAATGCCACCAATAATGCAAAAACATCCTTGTGTTGAACCAAAGAGTGATTTCGTAAAGTCGGAGAAGATAATAATAAAAGAGAAAGCCAATATACAAGCATGGCATTAATTATATGAATCAGTATATTTACAACGTGATAATAATATACATCAAGTTCACTAAAATGATAATTTAAAACAAAAGTAAACATACTGAGTGGCCTATTTGCACTATAATTCCACCACGATTCGAAATCATTTATATCATGTATTTTTGTATTATTTACAATATTATCAAAATCATCAAAATGAAAAGAACATTCAAATGAATTTGAATAAACAATTACACCTAAAACAATGATTATTAATAAACTTATAAGTTTCTTATATCTCATTCCAACAATCTGAATGTTCGTCGTTTTTTTACTATTTTCTATTGACTTTTTTTTTGTTCTCTTCATTTTTACTATTTTAATTTCCTTAAAACATTCTCTCTATTAAGATATGCTTCCGATAAATTAGGATTTAATTCAATAGCTTTTGAATAGTCTGAGATAGACTGTTCATATTGCTTTAAAGAATCATAAACAACTGCCCTATAAAAATATACCACCGCGTTATTTGGATCTTTTTGGATTGCAATAGAATAATCTGATAACGCCTTTTCAAGAACACCTAGATTATCAAATGATACTCCCCGATTTAAAAAAGCATTAGGATATTCAGGATTTAATTGAATTGTGCTATTAAAATTATTCAATGCCATTTCCCACTCACCTAGATTCGAATAAGCCACTCCCATATTATAATATGCATCAACAAAACTTGTGTCTATTTCTATTACAACATTATAATCTTCTATTGCCTCTTCCCATTTTTGCAAAATACTGTAAGTTACACCCCTATTCCATCTTGCTAATACATAATTAGGATTTACTCTCAAGGCTTCTGAAAAATCACTTATAGCATTGTCATAATCACCAAGTTTACCAAAAATTAAACCTCTGTTTGAATATGCTATTGCATAGTCAGGATTTATTTCAATCGCTTTATTGTAATCCTGTAAAGCCAATTCCCAGTTTCCAAGATTATCGTATGCAATTCCACGATTTCCATAAGGTCTTGCTTTGTTTGGTGATTTATTAATTACATCCGTCCAAAGCGTAATGTCATCTAACCAAACTTTATTCCTTTGATAAGTTAAAATCGAATTTATTAATACAATTATCACAAAAATTGATATTGCAATATTTTTATTTTTCAATTTAAGTATTGAGAAAACAGAAATTACAAAAACAAGAAAAAACCCATAGGACGGTAAATAAGTTCTGTGTTCGAAAATAACATCATCAATAGGAATAAAACTCGATTCTATCGAAAGACAAAGAAAAAACCAAAATATTCCAAAAGAAATAATGCGGTTCTTTTTGTAATAATATATCGCCAAAACAAATATAGATGTCAAAATAAGGAAACTAAAAATAGTACTCAGTGAAAAGAAATTTTGTGTAATTGGAAAATCGTAATCAAGATTCTGACCTACAGGGAAAAATAATAATTGAATGTATTTAAGAATAACACTGAATTGAGTCATTAAATAGTTCAGTGGAGTTATAATAATTGTAGTACCAACCGACCTTGATGGATCTATCGGGTTGAATATATCAAAAGAAAACTTAAATAATATTATTCCAACTATTGAAATAAACGCAACAACAAAAACAATTAAACGATAATTCTTAAAGTTGAAAGATATGCTTTTAGTATTTAGACAGAATAACTCCAACAGAATAATTGTAAAAGGCAGGGTATATGCATTTTGAGTAAAATGCCAACACAGCAGAAAAAAACGCTCCTAAAAATAAAACAACTTTAAATTTTACTGACTTATCAGAAATTCTAGCCTGTAAATATAAGGCTAATGATAAAAAGTAAAATAGTGCCGCTAATGAAGACTGCCTTTGAATTATATATGTTACCGATTGCGTAGCCAAAGGGTGAGAGACAAAAAGCAAAGAAACTATCAGAGCAATTAAGCGCTTATGTTCATACAATAGGTTCTTTTTAATTATAGGCGTTGAGAAAAGCAAAAGAGTAAACCACCAAACGAGTATAGCATTTATCAGATGTATTAGCAAGTTTACTAAATGATAATAAAAGACATTTAGTTCATGATAATGGTAATTTACAACAAAAGTAAAAATACTAACCGGGCGATTTGTACTGTAATTCCACCATGATTCAAAATCATTCAAATCATGTATTTTCGGATTATTGACTATATGATCATAATCATCAAAATGAAACGAGCATTTAAATGAATTGGAATATATTATAAGACCTATTATAATAACAATCCCTATACTAAAAAGTCTGATATTCCTTATTTTCGTACTTCTTTTTTTCGAATTATTATTCATTAAAAATCAATCTTATTCAAATCAAAAATACAATTTAAAAAAATAACTCATAACATTGATCTGAATAATTATTTAATAAATTATAAAAATGAAAGTAGAAATTAAAAAAGTGCTTCAATATTTCTTAACCAATTTCAAATAAATGACATGATCATTTGATCGGCAACGTAAATTATAAACTGCGGGAACGACATACGTTAAATCTATTGTGATGTAGAAAGTGTTTTCAGATGAATAATACTCTTCAACAAAAACGATATTTCCAAGTTGGTCGAATAATTCAATTACAAAATCTTTATCCTTAACTTCATCTACCACAATGTTTAATTCATTGTTAAACGGATTTGGGTATGCTAACATTGACAGCATTCCTGTATGTGCTTTCTCACAATTAACCGATATAGATTCATAAATAGTTAGTTTTCCGTCATAATCTATCTGTTTCAAGCGATAATAGTTATTACCTGAAAACAAATTATTATCTGTAAATGAGTAGTTTAATAACTGATTTGAATTACCAGACCCCGGTATTATTCCAATCTCAAAGAAATCCTGCATATCGTTTGATTTCTCCACAACAAAATAATCATTATTAATTTCCGTAGCAGTTTGCCAATATATAATTGCGTCTGCATTATCGCATTCTGCTTTAAAATAAACAAGTTCAACCGGCAATGGATTGGATGCCTTTTTCTTAGAACCGAAAGTAAACGGACTAAACGAAGTATATGATTCAGATGAAACTATATTTAAGGGCTGTCCTGTTGGTGTATTACAACCAGCAGATGTTACAACATAAGACGAAAAATTATTTTCCCATGAGGAACCGTTCCAGTGTGCAAGTACTAATTCATTACAATCATTTATTGCGCTTTCTTCAGTATTTTCAGTATATAATCTTACTGTAGCTGTTTTATTACCAGCTCTATTCAATGTCCAATATTCTCCTTCGCTCACATGGTCCAGCACATATGGTGATGATTGAGATATATTATAATTACCATAACCAGTATTAAAATACTGAGCTGTAAATTCTTCAACACCTGATAGTGAAGCGATGCCAATACGTGCCCATGTAGTTTCATTTCCTATTGGGAATACAAAAGCTGTAGAACCAATTTTCTTGATAGGTCCGTCAACAAAACTGTTTATAGATCCTGCACTTGATTCCGAACCGGCATTTAAAACTAATAAGTTTGTTTGTGAACTTGTCAATTTCCCATTCGTTAATGTTAATGTCCCTGTTACTATTGTTGGAGATGCCGGAGAAACATTAAGTTTAACTCCATTTGATAAACCTGATGAATTATTTATAGTTAAATTTTTAAAACTGGTACTTACGGTACCACCAATGGTTTGACTAGCACTTCCTCTAAATGCAACAGTATTATTATTTGCAGTAAATGTTCCTTGGTTATCCCAATTGCCATATACATTTAACACAGATGTATTATCCATTATTAAACTCGTCTTAATAATAATATCTTTACAATTACCAGTTGCTCCGCTAGCTATATGAGCTACATTTGTAGCACACCCTGAGTAAGGCAAAAAGTAAACATTGTTTGCTGTCGTCGGCACTACACTAGCAGTTCCATAAGCAGTTCCATTGTAACTAAGCCAATTCGAAGCCGTTCCCCAATATTGGCTTGTGTTTCCTGACCACACATAATCACCAGAAGTCAAACCGGTTGTTGCCGGTTGGCTGACACTTAATTCAAATGAATTACTCAAAACAACAACCATTGCAGGAGCAGAAGTGTTATTACATCCATAAGAAGTAATCTTAACAGTATAACTTCCTGGCAATGTTGCAGAATATGTTGAAGTACTAATACCTGTAGAAACAGAATTGCGAAACCACTCATAAGAAGGTGATGTACAACTCGTATTCGCTGTTAAAACCTGACTACTGCCATAGCAGAATTCGGGTACCGGATTTGGGGTAATATATGCATTAGGTATAGGATTAACAGTAACAGTGACAGTAAATGTTGAACCAACACAAGCTCCTGAATTGGGTGTAACAGTATATACAACATTAATTGGAGAATATGTACTATTTGTAAGTGTCCCACTAATATTTGATGCATAACTACCGGATGTTGTGCCGGTTATCCCTACAACACTTGGTGCAGACCAAGAATAAGTTGTCCCTGTTGGTACAGTACCATAGGCTCCATTAACCGGAGTTATCGTAAATGTTGAACCACTGCAAATATATGTTGATATATTAATAATTGCTGGAGTAGTACAACAATATACACCTGTAGAAACGGCACCCGGTGTAACCCAATTGGAGGACGCACTGGCAAGTGCAAAATTATTCAATGTTCCGGTATGACTATTTCCACTTACATCAGTCAAATAATTTATTGATGAATTATCTCCAAATGCATTTCCTTGATTAAAATGATAATTCATTATCAAACCACTAGAATTTGTAGGAATCTCACAGTTCATATTTGCTTGAATTTCAGATTGTGTTAACTCTCTGTTCCAAACTCTGACCTCATCTAAATTACCATTAAAATACTCACCTCCTGTTGAACTTAATGCCCCAATTCCAAGTTTATTCGAAGAATTACACAGTAAAGGTGCTCCACTAAATGAACCCGACCCTACCTGATTACCATTTGCATATATTTTATACCCTGAATTTGTAACCACATAAGCTATATGATACCAAGTACCGGTTGAATAGTTAAAATTAGCATCTGCACCGGTTGTTATCCAATTAGTACCATCGCCAATATCACCATGAATTTGATTACCATTCTGGAACTTAAAATCAAAAGTAGCATTACCTGTGCCCCCACTCCTACTGCCCATCATTGTCAACACTCCTGTTGTAGAAGGTTTTGCCCAACATTCAACTGTATAAGGAGCATTAATTATAGGAGATGATGCTACACTAATATAATCATTTACTCCGTCAAAATTTAAGGCTGAAGCTGCCACACAAGCACTAGTATTAAAAGAAGCTGATGTTTTATATCCTGAACTGGTAGAATTACAAGTAGTGTGAGCATAAACTCTTAAATAATAGGTTGTACCACAATTTAATCCATTAGTGGATGCAGACAATGAAGAAGTTGTTCCTCTAGTTGTGTATCCACTTTCATAAGTATGAGAAGCACTCGTCCCAACAGACCAAAAGTAATTTAAAGTTGCACTACCAACAGGACTACCCTGAGTCCATGACAAATCTGCACCCGTTGATGTTATATTGGAAACAGTAGCTGTAGCAGGAGTTCCTGGAGTGATGCAGGGGGG
>Ga0209200_1005209_pt1 | contig 10110 bp, 10 predicted proteins | sample AD_UKC033_MetaG_FD_184406 | JGI IMG/M metagenome (GOLD analysis project Ga0209200, IMG submission 184406) | Active sludge microbial communities of municipal wastewater-treating anaerobic digesters from USA - AD_UKC033_MetaG (SPAdes) (version 2) | ecosystem: Engineered > Bioreactor > Anaerobic >...
CGCCCTGGCCTTGGCCGGGGAAGGCGTCGAAATTGAGACCGTCCTTTCCGGAGAGGACGCGCTCATCCGGACGGCCGCCGTCCGCTACGATCTTATTATCTGCGATTTGATGATGCCCGGTCTGAGCGGCCTCGACTTGTTGAAGTCCCTCCGGACATACCGGCCCACCACTCCTGTTCTGATGATCACCGGCTATCCGACGATCAAAACGGCCCAGGAATCCTTGAAAATGGGCGCCTTCGCCTTCATCACCAAGCCGTTCACGCCGGCGGAAATCCGGAGCGCCGCGGCCCGGGCCCTCGCCCAAGCGGATTCGAAGGAATGACCGGCCGTTTCCTTCGCGCCGGGGCTTGCCCCGTTTGCCGCGGCCTCGACATTCGTCCATGGAAAAAAGGGACGTTCGATTTCTCCGGCCTCCGATCCGACCAGATTAAAATCACGGACAGCGAATACGGGAAAACGTGGGACCTTCAAGCCTGCGGCGCCTGCGGCCACATCTTCGCCGATCCGTACCCGGCGCCGGATTTCCTTGCCTCCCTTTACGGGGAAGTGGAAGATCCGCTTTATGACCAGGAGGCCGAAGGACGGACGCGGAATTTCCTGCCCATCCTGAACCGGCTGGATCTCTTCCGTCCCGGCCGCGGAGCCCTGTTCGACGTCGGCGCGGCCACGGGCATCCTGGGCGACGCCGCCCGCCGGCGCGGCTGGCGGGTCGACGGCGTGGAGCCGAGCGCCTGGGCCGTCCGGAAGGCCGCGGAAAAGTATGGCTTGACCCTCCGCCGGGGAGGATTCGAGGACATCGCCGCCGCCGGCGATTCCTTCCAGGCCGTGACCATGGTCGATTTCATCGAGCACACGCCCCGCCCGTCCGAGGCGGCCGCCATGGCCTTCTCCCTTCTGGCCCCGGGCGGCGTCCTGTGCCTCGTCACCCCTGACATTCACAGCCCGGCGGCCCGCCTGGCCGGCCGGCGCTGGTGGCACCTGCGGCCGGGCCACCTGGCTTATTTTTCCAAGAGAAGCCTCCGGGTTCTTCTTGAGGGAGCGGGATTCCGGATCGTCGAAATCCGCCGCTATGCCTGGACATTCAGCCTTCATTATCTCGTCTCCCGCTTCCGCTGGATGGATTCCTTCGCCCGAAGCCGGGCCTCTTCATTTCTCCGCAAGATCCCGATAAAATTGGCCCTCGGCGATTCGTTCGAGATATACGCCGTCAAGGATCCATTTTCGTGAACGCCTATCTGCGGGCCCTGCGCCTGGAGCGGTGGCCGAGAAGCTCGGCCATTTTCCTGGGCAGCGCCGTCTTCGTTTTCCTTCACCGGGAGGATGTCGCCGCGCTCTCTCCGGCGGAAACCATCTGGAGGCTGGCCGCGGCGTTCCTTCTGACTTGGGGCATCTCGACGGCCAATTACGTCCTCAACGAAATCGTCGACCGCCCCTTCGACGTCCACCATCCGACCAAGCGTCTCCGGCCTCTTGTCAGCGGTGAAATTAAAGCCTTTCCCTTCGCTCTCATCGGCCTTCTTCTCGTCGCCGCCTGCGGCGGGGCGGCCGTCCTCTTGTTCGACCGGACATTCACCCTCGCCCTGCTGTCCCTGCTCGCCGCCGGGATTGTTTACAACGTCCCCCCCATCCGGACCAAGGACATCCCTTTCCTCGACTCCGTCTCCGAATCGGTCAATAATCCGATTCGTTTTCTCATCGGCTGGTCGGCCCTGGCTGTTTCCGGAAAGCTTCCTCCCCTCTCCGTCCTCGTCTGCTGGTGGGCGTTCGGCAATTTTCTCATGGTCGCCAAGCGGCTGTCCGAGTTCCGTTTCCTCAAGGAGAAAGCCGGAGAATACCGGATATCCCACCGGAAATACTCGCGGACGTCGCTGGTGATCGGCATGTCCGTCAGCGCCCTGATCTGTCTTCTGGCCTTTCTTTACTTCGGCTGGATCTTCAAGCTTCAATCCTTTTATGCCATCGCTCCGTTCCTCCTCGTCTTCTTCGGCTTGATTTTCCGGAAAACGCTCCGGGAGGCGGAGATGATGGAGGAGCCGGAAAAGCTTTTCATCCATCCGAAATACGCGCTCTATGCGCTCTTTCTTGTTCTTCTGTTCGTCCTCGCGTTCTTAAAGGACGCCATCGGACAATGACATCCGCGGCCGGCCCGGGAGAGCCCCTCCTGATCGCGACGACCAACCGCGGGAAAGCCCGGGAGATCGCCGCTGCCCTGGCGATGCAAGCCGTCCGCTTCGTCGCCCTGGACGACGCGGGCATCGAAGCCGTCTGCCCCGAAACAGAGAAAACGCTCGCGGCCAACGCTCGGGCCAAAGCCGAATTCTACAGCCGCCGAAGCGGCCTCCTGACCCTGGCCGAGGATTCCGGCCTGGAAATCAAGGTCCTCGGAGGAGAACCGGGCGTCCGCTCCGCCCGGTTCTCCGGGCCGAAGGCGACGGACGCAAAGAACGTCTCCAAGGTTCTCCGCCTCCTTGCCTCCGTTCCCCGGTCCGGCCGGCGGGCCCGCTTCGTCTGCGCCATGGCTCTGGCCCGAAACGGCCGGATCGTCGCCGCGGCCCGCGGCGTCGTCCGCGGAACAATCGCCGTCGGACCCAAGGGAACCGCCGGCTTTGGATACGATCCTATTTTCTACTACCATCCCCGGGGCAAGACATTCGCAGAGCTCTCTCCCGAAGAGAAAAACGCGGTCAGCCATCGCGGCCGGGCCCTGGCCGCCATGAAGATCCGTCTCCGTCGCTTTCTCTCGAAATAAAAAAGGCGGCCCTCCCCTTCCGGGAAGGGCCGCCGGCGGGATATTCCCGCACGCGTGGAGGGAGCGCCGGATCTTAAACGCTCAACTGGTCCTTGAATCGGAGAAAAATCTTCTCGCCGATTCCTCGGACTTTCATCAAGTCTTCGATCTTCTTGAACGGACCGTTCATCTTGCGGAAATCGATGATCCGCTGAGCGATCGCGGCGCCGACGCCGGGGAGCTTTTGCAGCTCGTCCAGCGGCGCCGTGTTCAAATTGATCTTTCCGCCCGCGGCCTTTTCGCCGCCGGCGGCGGCCGCCTGTTGGGCCAAGGCCGGAACGACCAAGAGAGCGGCGATGATTCCCAAAACCGCCCCTTTCATCCACAAGCTCTTCATGTTGAGCCTCCTTTCGCCCTTTCTTTAGCGAGCGGCATGCCAAAACCGAAATTTTATTATCTTCATTTATTTCAACGACTTGAATCGAACCGCGGCTCCGCCCCCGGCAATTTTTGGAGACGGATGGCGATTCGGGCGTCAACGGCGGGAGACGGGACGTCAAGCCCGCGGATGGCTCTTGCGGTAGACGGCGAGCAACTGGGGCAGGTCCAGATGGGTGTATTTCTGGGTCGTCCCCAGGCTTTCGTGGCCGAGCAGCTCCTGGATGACCCGAAGATCGGCCCCCCGGCCGAGGAGATGGGAAGCGAACGAATGCCGAAGGGAATGGGGGCTGATTTTTCTCCGGATGGCCGTTTTTCTGATATATTTGGCGACCAGCCGCTCCACCGAACGGGACGTGATCCGTCCCCCCCGGTAATTCAGGAACAAGGCCGCTTGGTCGAGAGGTCCCTTCAAAAAGCCGGGCCTTGTTTCAAAATAAGCCGCCAGGCTGGAGGCCGCCGTCCGCCCGAACGGAACGATGCGCTCCTTTTTCCCCTTGCCCCGGACGCGGAGGAGGCGCTCCTCCAAGCCGACGTCGGAGACGTCCAAGCCGGCCAGCTCGCCGACCCGGATGCCGGTGGCGTAAAACAACTCGAAAATGGCCCGGTCCCGCGGCCCCAGACGGTCGTTTCTATCCGGAAGATCCAGAAACCGCTCGATCTCCCCCTCCGAAAGAAAACCGGGGACGGGACTGTCGAGTTTCGGCCGGGTCACGACCACGGCCGGATTATCATCGCAAATCCGTCGCTTGAGGCAATACTGGAAAAACGACCGGACGGCGGCCAGCTTGCGGGCGACGGACGTCTTGGAAAGGCGCCGGTCGTGAAGATCCGCCATCCAGCCGCGCAAAATGATGTTATCGACCCGGGCCAGGCGGACTTTTCGGCGGTCAAGATAAGCGGCCATCTGGAGAAGATCGCGCCGGTAGGCGGCCACGGTATGGGCCGAGGCGTTTCTTTCATACCGGAGGTACTCGAGGAACTCATCGATGTTTTTGCGCATGCGTCCGGATCCGGCGCCGCCGGCCCTGTTTCATTTTAACGAAATCCGTCCGCATATCCAAAAAAAGGGCGGATCGATATTTCCGGTTTATTCTTCCCAGACTCCTCGGGCGTTCTCCCTCAAGGCGGAGAAGCTGCGCCACGGCCGCGATTTTGGGAATTGATCTTAGACCCCGCCGGCTTCCGGCCCCGGTTTGTCCGGAGCACCCCCCCCGTCTTCCCTCGAGTCGCCGTCTTTCCCGGCCGGCTCGGGTTCTTCCCCCGCCGGACGAGGCGGGACGGCCGGAGGAGACGCCGGCTCGCGCCAGCCGCAGTTCTCGTCGACACAGTGCTTGTACGTCCCGTCCTTCTTGGTCGTTTTCCGGAGGACGAACGGCCGGCCGCATTTCGGACAGGATTCCGGAAGCGGCTCGTCCCAGGTGGCGAACCGGCACTTCGGGAAGGAGCTGCAGCCGTAAAAGAATTTCTCCCGTTTCGTCTTTCTTTTCAAAAGCGTCCCGCCGCACCCTTGGGGACAGGCGATCCCCGTATCGACCTTTTCCTTCCCCTTGATGAACCGGCATTTCGGATAGTTCGAGCAGGCCACGAACATCCCGTAGCGGCCGACCCGCTGGACCAGGTTCGCCCCGCACGTCGGGCATTTTTCCTCGAGGGGAACGGGCTCGCTTTTTTTATAAAGATCATCCGAGTAATCGCATTCGGGATATCCCGAGCAGGACTTGAACCGTCCGAACTTGCCGCCCTTGTTGACCAGCGGCTTCCCGCATTTCGGGCACTTTTCGTCCAGGGGGATTCCTGTCCCGGCGACGCTTTCGACTTTGCCCGCGGCCGCGAGATCATTTTGGAGCCGGCCGTAGAAATCCCGCATCGCCCCGACCCAGTCCAGCGTCCCCTCGCTCACTTCATCCAGCTCCCCTTCCATCCGGGCCGTGAATTTGTACTCCATCAGGTCGGGGAAATGCTTGACCAGGAAATCGGTGACGAACATGCCGAGATCGGTCGGAACGAACTTGTTCTCCTCCTTGACGACATACACGCGGTTCTGCAGGGTGGCGATGATCGGGGCGTACGTCGAGGGCCGGCCGATTCCCTTGGCTTCAAGTTCCTTGACGAGCGTTCCCTCGGTATAACGGGCCGGAGGCTGGGTGAAGCTCTGTTTCGGCTCAAGCTCGGCCAGGGTCAGCGTTTCGTCTTTCTTGACCGGCGGGAGGGCATCTTCCTCGTCCTCCTCTTTTTTGGGATAAAGCTCCCACCAGCCCTTAAACTTGATCACGCCGCCCTTAACCGTAAACAGGAACCGCTCGCCGGCGGCGATGGTCAGGGCCGTCTCTTCGAGAACCGCCGCGCTCATCTGGGAGGCGAAGAACCGGTTCCAAATCAGCTGGTAGAGGCTGAATTCCTCTTTTTTCAAATAGGGCCGGACCGCCTCCGGCGTCAGTTCGGGCGAAGTCGGCCGGATGGCCTCGTGAGCGTCCTGGGCCTTGCCTTTGTTGGCGTGAACCCGCGGATGAGAGGGAACGTGAGCCGCCGAAAAGGACTGGACGATGGCCGCCCGGGCCCACGCCTGGGCCTCGGCCGAAATCCGGACTGAATCAGTGCGCATGTAGGTGATGAGGCCCATCGGCCCCCGTTCACCCAGCGGAAGCCCCTCGTAGAGCTTCTGGGCGACGGACATCGTCTTCTTGACGGGGAAGCGGAGAAGCCGGAAAGCTTCCTGCTGAAGAGTGCTGGTGATATAGGGCGGCGGCGGATTCCTCTTCTTTTCGGTGACGGCGACGTCTCGGACGACATAGCGGGCGCCTTTCAGCGCATCGACGATCGCCTGAGCCGAGGCGCCGTCGGGGATTTTGGCTTTCTTTCCGTCGATTTTGGACAACGCCGCCTTGAACCGGGGGGGGAGCGAGGCCTCCAGGTAGGCGAAGATCGTCCAGAATTCCTCTTTTCGGAAAGCCCGGATCTCGCGCTCCCTCTCGACGACGAGGCGAAGGGCGATGCTCTGGACGCGCCCGGCGCTTAAGCCCCGGCCGATCTTTTTCCAAAGCAGCGGGCTGATCTTGTAGCCGACAAGCCGGTCGAGAACGCGGCGGGCCTGCTGGGCTTCGAACATATGAACATTTAATTCGCCCATGTGCCGGACGGCGTCCTCCACCGCCTGCTTCGTGATTTCCTGGAGCCGGACGCGGAACACCGGCTTCTTCCCGTCATCGAAAATCGCTTTTAGATGCCAGCAGATCGCTTCTCCCTCGCGATCCGGATCGGCCGCCAGGATGATCGATGAGGCCGTCCGGGCCGCCGCCCGAAGCTCGCCGACGACCTTCTCGCGCTCGGGAATGATGATGTATTGGGGTTCGAAATCCTTGTCGACGTCCACGCCGAGCTTGCTTTTCGGAAGATCCCGGACGTGCCCCATCGAGGCCATCACCCGATAGCCCGAACCCAGGTATTTATTGATCGTCTTGGCCTTGGCCGGCGACTCGACGATCAAGAGGGCCTTGTCCATCACAGTCTCCTTAAATAGCGCTTCCCGGGGAGCTGGGCGGCGACGCCCTTGATCTCCAAGGAAAGCAATATGGTCAGGAGCTCCGAAATCGAGAGCTCCGTCCGTTCCAGCAATTCATCCACGTGAACCGGGGACTCGGGCGAAAGAAGCCTCCGGACGGCCGCTTCCCCGCTGGAAAGCAGCGGCAGAGGCTCCCGTGGTTCGTCCTCTTCCCGGCTCAGCAACGCCTCCCGGACCGGGGCCGGCAGCTCTTCGGCCACATCCTTCCAGGTCTCGACTAGCTTCGCCCCGGCCTTGATCAGGCCGTTCGTTCCGCGGCTGACCTCGGAAGTGATGTTGCCCGGCACGGCCATAACCTCCCGGCCCTGCTCGAGGGCGAAACCGGCCGAAATCAACGAACCGCTCTTTTCCGCCGCCTCGACCACGATCAGGGCCCTGGAAAGCCCGCTGATGATCCGGTTGCGCCGGGGGAAATTCGCCGCCAGCGGGTCCGTTCCCAGAGGAAACTCGGATATCACAGCCCCCTCCTCGGTGATCCGCTCGAACAACCGGCGGTTGGCCCGCGGATAAGGCACGTCGAGACCGGATCCCAGAACGGCCACGGTTTGTCCTCCGTCCAGGGCGCCCTGGTGTCCGGCGGCGTCGATGCCGACCGCCAAGCCGCTGACCACCACGATCCCCCGTCCGGACAGGTCGCGGGCCAAACGTTCGGCCACGTTCCGTCCGTACGGCGTCGGCCGCCGCGAACCGACCAGGGCGACCGCCGGCCTCTCGAGGATGTCGGTCCGTCCCGCGCAATACAGGACGGCCGGCGGATCGAATATCTCTCTAAGAAAGGAGGGATATTCGGCGTCCCCGAGAGTCAGGAGAGAATATCCTTTCTCCTTGGACCTGTCAAATTCCTTTTCGGCCCGGTCCAGGAGCCCGGGCGCGCCGAGCCGGGCCGCGATCTGCGGCCTGAAACCGATGGTCGACCACTCCTCCGAGGAGAGAGCGAACGCTCCGGCCGGGTCGGGAAACAGGGTCAGGATTTTTTTCACGGCCGCCAACCGGTCCCAAAGAGCCAGGTTGAGGGCCAAGAAAGCGATTTTCTCCGGAGAACGGCGTCCTTTGAAGAGCGGCATCACCATCAAAGGACGGCCCGGAACCGGATTTTTCTCAGGGCCCGGGAACCGCCTCGGAGTCCGACGCGGGCTACTTAATGATGGTTTTGTATTTTTCGAAAATCTGCTTCAGCTGAAGCTTGGTCACGACGTATCCGCTGAGAGTCATCGAAATCGTCGACCGGAGGGGGTCGTTGGTCTTAAAAAGAATGAATTCACGGACGAATCCCGCCCGGCCCGCCAGCGGGAAACGGACGGTGATCTCCGCTTCTTTTCCAGCCGCGACCTTGATGGGAAAGGCGGCCGGCTTTCCCTTGGCGAAAAAGGCGGCTCCCGGCAGGGCGCATTCAAACGAGAGCTCCAGCTCGCCGCGGTTCTTGACGACGACGGGAGTCTCCAGGGATTCCCCTTCAACGATCAGCCCGGCGTCATAAGTATACTGGCTCAAGTCGATCTTCGGCTGAGGGGGGACATCCACGGCCGCTTGGACTTTAAGCTGGATCCGGCGGGCGTTCGGGTCGTTGGACTCCACATAGATATATTTGACGACTTCGCCGCTGTAGCCGGCGGATTTGAACGTGACCTGAAGCTTCCCCGCTTTGCCGGGATTTACTTTTTTGTCCGAGACCAAGACCGCGGTGCAGCCGCAGGAGGACTCGACGTTGCCGATCTGGAGCACGTCGTCGCCCTCGTTCGTGAAAACGAAATCAACCGAGACGTCCTGACCTTGCTTGATCTTGCCGAAATCCCACGATTCCGTCTTGAACACGATTTTCGGCTTCACGGCCGCGGCCGCTCCGGCGGCCAGAACGGCCGCGAGGCAAAGGGCGACGGCCGTTTTAAGCGAACGGTTTCTGCTCATGGGAACCTCCCTGACGACCAAAATGTACATCATTTCAACCCCCCTCTTCAAGGAGGCAAGCGAACGCCTCACGAAGTCCCTCCAGGGAAGGGAGGGGATGAATGAGGCGTCCCTTCATCGGGAGGTTGCCGCGGAACGCCGCGGCAAGTAAGATAGGCGTCCTCATGGCTGCCGCCAACCCTTTGAGGTTCGAACGGATGACAAAATGAAACGGTTTCTCTTTCCAGGCGTTGTTCTGGCCCTGGCGGTCCTGGCCGCCGGCCCGGCGGCCTCCTTCGGCCGGGAATCCGCCCCGTCCACGGCCGGCGATGCTCCCCCCCGTCTCTGGGAACGGGTGGAAATCGTTGTTTTCGGCGGACTCGGCCTCCCGGCGGCGGAGGGAATGTCGCTCCATCGGGCCGAGACCGCCTCTCCGGCGGCTTCCCCGACGGTTGAGAACCGAATCCGGACATCCTCCGCCCCGGCCGTGTTCACCGGCGCGGCCGCGACCTTTTTCTTGAAAAACGGATTCGGGATCCAAGCGGGCTTCGGCTACCTCAAAGCCGGATTGGAAAGCGTCGGCCGGTTCTCCTGGAATCCGCCCGGATCGACGCCGGCCTCGACCGCCGTCGACGGAGGGGGCGAAGGCGAGATCACGTCCGTCCCCTTTTTCATCGGGGTTTTCAAGAGCTTCGAATTCCGCTTCGCCGGAAAAGCTCTTCGGGCGCACGTCGCCGCCGGTCCGGCTCTTTTTTTCCATTCGATCCTGACCTCGAGCCAGGCGGGCGCGGCGGCGATCCGGGACGGCCTGACGGACGCGATCCTCGTCCCCGTCCGCGTGGAGGACACCACCTGGATCTCCCCCGGCGCGACGGCCGGGGCCGGACTCGATCTTCCGCTCTCTCCGGCCCTTTCCCTCGCCGTCGAGGGACGTTACGGCTTCGCTCCGCGGAAAGAATTTTCCTGGATTTGGACGCCGGGCGTCTATGACGGGATTTTTCACCGGGTGGCCGCTTTCAACTTCGACGAGGCGGCCGCGGCCCGGGAAGCCGGGCGGACGACACCCTTGTCCGTCGACCCGTCGTTTTTTCAGATCGCCATCGGATTGAAGCTGATTTTTTAAGCCGCCGCCCGGCCGCAAACGTGCTATACTGAAGGCGAATCCGGATCGGAGGTTGGAAATGGAATATCGCGCGACCCGCATCCTCCCGATCGCTTTCCTGGGATTCATCCTCGCCGCGGCAGCCGCCTTCGGCTCGCCTGTCATCAAGCTCAAAGTCACGGCCGAAATCGCCAACGTCCGGGTCAAGCCGTTTATCGGCAGCAACATCGTCCGCCAGTTCCCCGAAGGCACGGTTCTCGAGGCCGAGCGCAAGGAAGGGGAATGGTTCCTGGTCAAGATGGAGCCCGACGAGACCGGCACGATCTCCGGTTATGTTCACGAAAGCCTGGTTTTGGCTCTCGAGGACATTCCCATCACCGAGCCCGTTCCCGC
>Ga0209200_1005228_pt1 | contig 10076 bp, 18 predicted proteins | sample AD_UKC033_MetaG_FD_184406 | JGI IMG/M metagenome (GOLD analysis project Ga0209200, IMG submission 184406) | Active sludge microbial communities of municipal wastewater-treating anaerobic digesters from USA - AD_UKC033_MetaG (SPAdes) (version 2) | ecosystem: Engineered > Bioreactor > Anaerobic >...
AACACAAAAAGATGTCTTGAAAACAGAAAAAAATAAAAAAAATCAATAGAGGTGTTGTTAATAAAAAAAAATAATCTACCTTTGCAGTCCAAAATTTTATAAAGTAGTAGAAAATTAAATTTATTAGGTTTTATGCCAACAATACAACAATTAGTAAGGAAAGGCAGACAGGTAACGATTGATAAAAGCAAATCGCCATCACTTGATTCTTGTCCGCAACGCAGAGGTGTTTGTACCAGAGTATATACTACAACACCTAAAAAGCCGAATTCAGCAATGAGAAAAGTGGCCAGAGTAAGGCTTACAAATCAGAAAGAAGTAAATGCTTACATTCCGGGCGAAGGTCATAATCTGCAGGAACACTCTATCGTTCTAGTACGTGGTGGCAGGGTAAAAGATTTACCGGGTGTAAGATATCACGTTGTTCGTGGTGCTCTCGACACAGCAGGTGTTGATGGTCGTAATCAAAGACGCTCAAAGTACGGAACAAAGAGACCTAAGAAAAGTGCTGCAGCAAAAACAAAGTAATACAAAAATTTGAAATAAAATGAGGAAATCAAAACCAAAGAAAAGAACTATATTACCAGATCCGAAATTTAATGATTCGAGAGTAACTCGTTTTGTTAATGATATGATGTGGGACGGTAAAAAATCAACTTCATTCAAGATTTTTTACGACTGTTTAGATATCGTGGGTAAAAAAATGAAAGATTCTGAAGATGCTCCTTTAGAAATTTGGAGAAAAGCCCTTGATAATATTACTCCATCAGTTGAGGTAAAAAGTCGTAGAATCGGTGGTGCAACTTTTCAGGTTCCAACCGAAATTCGTACTGACAGAAAAATTTCAATAAGTCACAAATGGATGATCTCATTTGCTCGTAAGCGTAGTGGACACTCAATGGCTGAAAAGCTTGCCGCAGAAATTCAAGCTGCTTATAATTCTGAAGGTGCTGCTTTCAAAAAGAAAGAAGATACACATAGAATGGCTGAAGCTAATAAAGCTTTCTCACACTTTAAGTTTTAGTTCTTAAAATGAGTGTTAATCTTGTAAATACTAGAAATATAGGCATAATGGCTCATATAGATGCAGGTAAAACTACAACTACTGAGCGTATTTTGTGTTATGCCGGGGTAAATTATAAGATTGGCGAAGTACACGAAGGAACCGCTACTATGGACTGGATGATCCAGGAGCAGGAAAGAGGTATAACAATAACATCTGCTGCAACAACTGCGTACTGGAATGTTGATGACGAAAAGTTTAAAATTAATATTATTGATACTCCCGGACACGTAGATTTTACTGTTGAAGTAGAACGTTCATTAAGAATTCTTGATGGTGCTGTGGCTGTCTTCTGTGCAGTTGGTGGTGTAGAACCTCAAAGCGAAACAGTATGGCATCAAGCCGATCGTTATAATGTTCCAAGATTGGCATTTGTAAACAAAATGGATCGTACAGGTGCTGACTTTATAGGAGTAGTTGAACAGATAAAAGAAAAACTAGGAGCAAAACCATTAGTAATACAATTACCTATTGGTGAAGAAGAAAATTTCTCCGGAGTTATTGATTTGATAGAAGAAAAAGCATATCTATGGGACAAAGACGACCAGACTTTAGGCGTGGAGTATAATATAACAGACGTGCCTGAGTATTTGAAAAACGAAGTATTTGAATATCGTGAGAAATTAATTGAAACAGTTATTGAAGGTGATGATCAATTACTTGAAAGATTTTTCGAGGATAGATCAAAAATTACTATAAAGGAGTTTAAGTCACTATTGAGGAAATTAGTGATAGATGGTAAATATGTGCCGGTATTATGCGGATCAGCATTTAAGAATAAAGGAGTACAGCTTTTATTAAATGCTGTCTGTGATTATTTGCCATCGCCTGTTGATGTTGAAGCAATCGAAGGACATAATCCCAAAACGGAGGAAATCATTTATCGAAATCCTGATCCTAATGGACCGCTTGCCGCAATGTGTTTCAAGATAGCATCAAGCTCTTTCGTAGGTAAATTATCTTATGTAAGAGTTTACAGTGGGCAGATGAAAACCGGACAGATGATATATAATATGCGTAGCGGGAAAAAGGAAAGATTGACTAGAATTTTCCAAATGCATTCAAATAAACAAACACAAATCGAAACTGTTGAGGCGGGAGACATTTGTGCAATTGTTGGGTTTAAAGATATAATAACAGGCGACACATTATGTGACGAACACAAACCTGTTGTTCTTGATAAAATGCAGTTCCCCGAGCCTGTGATTTCAATTGCTGTTGAAGTTTATTGTCAGGCGGATGTTGAAAAGCTAAATAGTTCCCTTGATAAGATGGCAGAGGAAGATCCAACATTCACAATAAGATATGATGAAGTTTCGGGACAAACATTAATTAATGGTATGGGGGAATTACATCTTGAGATAATTGTTGACAGATTAGTTAGAGAATGTGGATTGAAATTAAATCAGGGTAAACCGCAGGTAAATTATAAAGAAGAATTCCTTGATACCATTAATAATTATAATTACATTTTCAAGAAACAAACCGGTGGTAAGGGCAGATTTGCTGATATTACTGTTAATATTGGAACTGTTAATAATAAGGATGTTTCCGGTTTAGTTTTTATTAATAAAATTACTGCAGGAAAATTGCCTAAGGAATATATTCAAGCAGTAGAAAAAGGTTTTCGGGACGCGATGATGAATGGCCCGATTGGAGGCTATCCGGTTTATAGTCTAAAAGTGGAATTAGTGGACGGGTCTTTTCATACCGTAGATAGTGATCCTTTGGCTTTCCAGATAGCTGCAAGTCTTTGCTTTAAAGAGGTATCCAGAAAACTCAAGAGTACAATTCTTGAACCTGTTATGAAATTAGAGATTTTAACACCTGATGAATATCTTGGAGATATAAATGCAGATTTGAATCGTCGTCGCGCTTCTATTGAAGGAATGACACATAAGGGTATTCACAGAGTTGTTAAAGCAAAGGTGCCAATGTCCGAGCAATTCGGTTATGTTACAGCGTTGCGTACTTTAAGTAGTGGAAGGGCTCTATTTAGTATGGAATTTTCACATTACGAAAGAGTTACCGCTGAGATATTACAAGAATTGATAAATAGTAGAAAGTTTATTTTTTAATAATAATAAAACAAGTATGAATCAAAAAATTAGAATTAAGCTGAAATCTTACGACTACAATCTGATTGACAAATCAGCAGAGAAGATTCTTAAAACAGTAAAAACAACCGGTGCTGTTGTTAGAGGTCCTATTCCACTTCCAACACACAAACGTATTTTTACTGTGAATCGTTCAACATTCGTAAATAAAAAATCCAGAGAACAGTTTGAATTAAGTTCATATAAACGTTTACTGGACATTTACAGCACAACATCAAAGACAATAGATGCCTTGATGAAATTAGAACTTCCAAGTGGAGTAGATGTGGAAATTAAAGCAAGTTAAATTTTAAAACAAATTGAAATGCAAGGAATTATTGGTAAAAAATTAGGTATGACTTCCATTTACAGTGTTGAGGGAAAGAACATTCCATGCACTGTTGTCGAAGCAGGGCCTTGTGTAGTAACACAGATCCGTAATAAGGAAACTGACGGTTATGAAGCAGTGCAGCTGGCTTTCGATGATATTAAGGAAAAGCATACGACCAAAGCAATGAAAGGTCATTTTGCGAAAGCAGGGACAGGCCCGAAAAGGAAAGTTGTTGAATTTAAAGATTTCGGAAAGATTAAAAAAGGTGAAAATTTTGAAGAAGTAGTTGTAGGAGACAATATCACAGTTGGGATTTTTGTCGAAGGTGAATGGTGTGATGTAATCGGAACATCTAAAGGAAAAGGTTTTCAGGGCGTTGTTAAAAGACACGGATTTTCGGGGGTTAATGATGCCACTCATGGTCAGCACAACAGACTTAGAAAACCGGGATCATTAGGAGCATCTTCATGGCCATCAAGAGTATTCAAAGGAATGCGAATGGGTGGACGCACCGGTGGAGATACCGTTAAAATGATAAGCTTGAGAGTGTTAAAAGTAATTCCGGAAAATAACCTTATTCTTATAAAAGGTTCAATACCGGGATCAAAAGGTTCATATATAATTATAGAAAGATAATGAAAGTATCAGTATATAATAAAACGGGCGAGGAAACCGGAAAGAAGATAGAACTAAATGATTCAATCTTTGCAATTCAACCAAATGATCATGCAATATATCTTGATTGTAAACAGTATATGGCTAATAAACGCCAAGGTACACACTCTTCATTGCATCGTGGTATAGTTTCCGGAAGTACTAAAAAATTGAAACGTCAGAAAGGTACAGGAACGGCTAGAGCTGGAAGTATTAAGAATCCATTATTTAGAGGTGGAGGTAGAGTATTTGGACCTGAACCAAGGGTTTATAACTTTAAGTTAAATAAAAAACTTAAAAGACTAGCTCGTAAATCTGCTTTAACTTATCGTGCTCAGGCAAATAATATTTTTGTTGTTGATAACCTCATGTTTAATGACATTAAAACCAAGAATATTGTTGGGCTTAAAAATAATTTTAAAATTATTGATAAAAAAATTCTTTTAGTTGTTGCGGAATCAAATAAAAATGTATATTTGTCTTCTCGAAATTTAAGAGACGTAAACGTTGTAACCGCCTCAGAATTAAGCACTTACGACATTATGTGGGCTTCGATTTTGATGATTGAAGAAAGGTCTATTGACGTTTTTGAAAATTATTTAGATTAAAAGAAAGAAAAAATGGATATTTTAGTTAAACCGATAGTAACCGAAAAAATGACGAAACAAAGTGAAACTTTGAATCGTTATGGTTTTATTGTGGATAAACGTGCTGATAAATTGCAGATTAAAAATGCGGTAGAAAAAATGTATGGTGTTAACGTTAAATCCGTTAATACTATTAGATATAGTGGAAAGAATAAAAGTCGCTATACAAAAGCCGGATTGCAGAGAGGTAAGACCAACTCTTTTAAAAAGGCAATTATCACATTGGCACAAGGAGAGGTAATAGATTTTTATAGCAACATTTAAAGAATAGAAATGGCTTTAAGAAAATTAAATCCGACAACACCGGGTCAAAGATTCAAACTGATCAGCGCATTTGATGATATTACATGCACTGTTCCGGAGAAATCTTTGTTGGTACCAGTTAGAAAATCCGGGGGAAGAAACAATCAGGGTAAAATGACCATGCGTTATATTGGTGGTGGTCATAAAAGAAGTTACCGTATAATTGACTTCAAAAGAGAACGTGATGGAATGAAAGCAACAGTAAAAACTATTGAGTATGATCCAAATCGTTCTGCTCGAATAGCTTTAGTTGTTTACGAAGATGGACAGAAAAGATATATTATTTCACCCAATGGTTTACAAGTAGGGCAAATACTTGAATCAGGTAAGGGCGTTGCTCCAGAGCTAGGCAATACATTGTTCCTAAGCGAAATTCCGTTAGGTACAGTAGTGCATAACATTGAGTTAAGACCGGGTCAAGGAGCCGTAATAGCACGTAGTGCCGGTTCTTATGCCCAATTGGTTTCAAGAGAAGATAAATATGCAATTATGAAAATGCCTTCTGGTGAAACACGTAAGATATTAGTTACTTGCAAAGCAACAATAGGAAGTGTATCAAACTCAGACCATGCTCTTGAAAGTTATGGTAAAGCCGGACGTACAAGATGGATGGGCAGAAGACCAAGAGTAAGGGGTGTTGTTATGAATCCTGTTGATCATCCTATGGGTGGTGGAGAAGGAAGAGCATCTGGCGGACATCCTCGTTCCAGAAAAGGCTTACTTGCTAAAGGTTATAAAACTCGTGGCAAGAAAAAAGAATCCAATAAGTATATTATAGAAAATAGGAAAAAGTAAATAGTGAATTATGAGCAGATCACTTAAAAAAGGACCATTTATAGACTTCAAATTAGAAAAGAAGGTAGTTGCGATGAACGAAAGCGGCAAAAAGACCGCTATTAAAACTTGGGCAAGAGCTTCGGTTATTCCGCCTGATTTTGTTGGACATACGTTTGCTGTGCATAACGGCAATAAATTTATTCCGGTTTATATAACCGAAAATATGGTTGGACACAAATTGGGAGAATTTGCTGTTACTAGAACTTTTAGAGGTCACGGTGGTAAAAAGAATAAATAATAATTAGATACTATGGGTGCAAGAAAAAGAATAAAGGCAGACAAGGTAAAAGAAGAAAAAAGCTTAAACAGCTTTGCTATTCTTCGTAATTGTCCCAGTTCTCCGCGTAAAATGAGACTCGTGGCAGATCTTATCAGAGGTATTGATGTTGACAGGGCTTTAGATATACTGAAATACTCATCTAAAGTTGCTTCTCGTGATATAGAAAAATTGTTGTTATCAGCAGTTTCAAATTGGCAGGCTAAAAATGAAGGTAAAAGAATGGAAGATGCCGGACTGTTTGTTAAAGAGATTTTTGTAAATGAAGGGCGAGCACTAAAGAGAGTAAGACCTGCACCTCAGGGAAGAGCTAATAGAATCAAAAAAAGATCTAACCATATAACTTTAGTGGTAGATAGTAAAATGGAAAAAGAAGTTGTTAACGAAAACGAATAATATTCATGGGACAAAAATGTAATCCGATAAGTAATAGATTAGGTATAATCAAAGGATGGGATTCCAATTGGTTTGGAGGTAAAAAATATGCCGATAAACTGTCAGAGGACGCCAGTATCAGACGTTATTTAAATGCTCGTTTGGATAAAGCAAGTGTTTCTAAGATCATTATAGAAAGATCTTTAAAGATGATAACAATTACAATTAATACGGCTCGTCCTGGATTTGTAATTGGTAAAGGTGGCGACGAAGTTGACAAATTACGTGAAGAATTGAAAAAAATCACAAATAAGGATGTTCAGATAAATATATATGAAATTAAGCGTCCTGAACTTGAAGCTGAATTAGTGGCTAATAATGTTGCCCGTCAGATTGAAGGTAAGATCGCTTATCGTCGCGCAGTTAAAATGGCTATAGCTTCAACTATGAGGATGGGTGCTGAAGGAATAAAAATTCAGTGCTCAGGTCGTCTGAACGGTGCAGAAATGGCTAGAAGTGAAATGTACAAAGAGGGCAGAACTCCGCTACATACCTTAAGAGCTGATATAGATTATGCATTAGCTGAAGCATCAACAAAAACCGGTTTGCTTGGCGTTAAGGTTTGGATTTGCAGGGGTGAGATATATGGTAAAAGAGATTTATCTCCAAATCTTGGAAAATCAGTGCAAGGTAAAAAAACTCAAAACACTGAACAGAGAAATAATAGGAAAAGAAAAAAATAATTTTGAAAAGATAGAGCTATGTTACAGCCAAAGAAGTCAAAATACAGAAGACAACAAAAAGGTAAAATGAAAGGTAATGCCAAACGTGGTAGCGATATCGCTTTTGGTTCATTTGGGATTAAAGCTTTAGAAGAATCGTGGATTACAAGTCGTCAGATCGAAGCTGCCCGTATTGCTGTTACAAGATATATGCAACGACAAGGTCAAATCTGGATACGAATTTTTCCAGACAAACCGATTACTAAAAAGCCTGCCGAAGTGCGTATGGGTAAAGGTAAGGGTGCTCCCGAAGGATTTGTTGCCAGAGTTACGCCGGGTAGAATACTTTTTGAAGCAGACGGAGTAACATTCGAAACTGCTAAAGAAGCCTTAAGATTAGCTTCTCAAAAGCTTCCTATAAAGACAAAATTTGTTGTCAGACATGATTATGATTATAACGAATAAATCGGTAAGTGATGAAAAATAAAGAAATTACAGGGTTAACTACCAAGGAAATTGTTGAGAAAATTGATACTGAACAGCTTAATCTGACAAAACTTAGAATGGGACACGCTGTTTCTCCTTTGGAAAATCCTCAAAGATTGAAAGAGGTAAGAAGACTTATTGCTCGTCTGAAAACTGAGCTTCGTAAAAGAGAATTAACCGGTATTAAATAAAGGTTGTTATGGAAAACAGAAATTTAAGAAAAGAACGTATAGGAATTGTTGTTAGCAATAAAATGGATAAATCTATCGTAGTGGCTGTTAAAAGAAAGGAAAAACACCCCAAATACGGTAAATTTGTTAATAAAACAAAAAAGTTTGTTGCTCACGATGAAACAAATATGTGCGATATAGGTGATGTAGTTCAAATTATGGAAACACGTCCCTTGAGTAAAAATAAAAGCTGGAGATTAGTTAATATTATTGAAAAAGTTAAATAGTCATGATACAACAGGAAAGTAGATTGAATGTTGCTGATAACAGCGGAGCAAAAGAAGTTCTTTGTATCCGTGTTTTGGGTGGTACTGCAAGAAAGTATGCCTCAGTTGGAGATAAAATTGTTGTCAGTGTCAAAAACGCCTTACCAGGAGGTGATATTAAAAAAGGAACTGTAAGTAAAGCAGTTATTGTTAGAGTTAAAAAGGAAGTAAGGCGTCAGGATGGGTCTTATATAAGGTTTGATGATAATGCTTGTGTGTTATTGACAGCAGCGGGCGAATTAAGAGGAACTCGTATATTTGGTCCGGTAGCAAGAGAATTGCGTGAGAAACAGTATATGAAGATTGTATCATTGGCACCAGAAGTATTATAAAATTTATAGTGATGGCTAATAAAAAATTACATATTAAAAAAGGCGACACCGTTTATGTTATTTCGGGTGAGTCGAAAGGTCAGCAAGGCAGAGTTCTTCAAGTTATAAGAAGCAAAGAACAAGCTATTGTTGAAGGAGTAAATCTTATTTCAAAACATCAAAAACCAAGCTCAAAGCATCCTCAAGGAGGGATCATTAAAAAAGAGGCTGGTATTCATATCTCTAATCTGATGTTAGTAGAACCTAAAACAGGTAAACCTACACGTATCGGACGTAAAAGAAATGAAGATGGTAAATTGGTTCGTATTTCTAAAAAATCTGGAGAGGAGATTAAATAATGGAGAAGAAATTTATCCCGACGTTGAAAAAACAATATAAGGAAGAAATTATCCCGACACTAATGAAGGAATTCGGGTACAAAAGTGTTATGCAAGTCCCAAAACTTGAAAAAATTGTTATTAATCAGGGCCTTGGACAGGCAATAGCTGATAAAAAACTTATCGATATCGCAATTGAGGAATTAACTACAATTACCGGACAAAAAGCAGTTTCGACAGTATCTAAAAAAGATATTTCGAATTTTAAATTGCGTAAAAAAATGCCTATTGGCGTTAGAGTAACTTTGCGTAGAGACAGAATGTATGAATTCCTTGAAAGACTTGTTGCTGTCGCATTGCCTCGTATCAGAGACTTCCGTGGTGTTAATTACAAATTTGACGGTAAAGGAAACTATACTTTAGGAATAAGTGAACAAATTATTTTCCCCGAAATTGATATTGATAAAATTAACAGACTTTTGGGGATGGATATTACATTTGTCACATCCGCAAAAACTGATGAAGAAGGGTATGCATTATTAAAACATTTTGGTTTTCCGTTTAAAAACTTAAAAAAGAGTTAGTATGGCAAAAGAATCAATGAAAGCACGCGAAGTTAAAAGACTTAAATTGGTAGAAAAGTACGCTGCTAAACGAGAAAAATATAAAGCTGAAGAGAATTTTGAAGCTCTTCACAGTTTACCTAAGAATTCTTCCAGAATAAGACTTCACAATCGTTGTAGTCAAACAGGAAGACCAAAAGGTTATATAAGACAATTCGGTGTTAGTCGTATCGTTTTTCGCGAAATGGCATCTGCCGGATTGATCCCAGGTGTTAAAAAAGCTAGTTGGTAATAATTAAAAATTTGAATAATGACTGATCCAATTGCAGATTATTTGACCAGAATCAGAAACGCCGTTATGGCAGGACACAAAATTGTGGAGATTCCAGGTTCTAACCTTAAGAAAGAAATTACGAAAGTACTTTTCGAAAAAGGTTATATATTGAATTATAAGTTTGAGGATATCGGTTATCAGGGTAATATTAAAATTGCATTGAAATATCATCCGGTAACCAAAGCTTCTGCTATTAAGAAAATAGAGAGAATTAGTAAGCCCGGTTTAAGAAAATATGTTAAT
>Ga0209200_1005236_pt1 | contig 10057 bp, 10 predicted proteins | sample AD_UKC033_MetaG_FD_184406 | JGI IMG/M metagenome (GOLD analysis project Ga0209200, IMG submission 184406) | Active sludge microbial communities of municipal wastewater-treating anaerobic digesters from USA - AD_UKC033_MetaG (SPAdes) (version 2) | ecosystem: Engineered > Bioreactor > Anaerobic >...
AGATAGATATTCGTCAATAGTCGGTGATGTCTTTCCAGTTTCTCGAGCCTGGAAAAAATAAGAAACTCACCGTAGTTCCCTTTATCGAAGAGAATCTGCAGAAAGGAGTTCCCGCTCGCATCCTTATACGAAGATTTCCTGTACTTAAGATAGATGCTCAAAACATAAAGAACTACGAAGCCAATTGCCAGAAGAACGATTACAGAAAGAAACGCACTTAGCGTCATACCTTACCTCCCCTGGGACACCCACAAAGATAACCGATACTTTATTCATACGAAAACAATCGACTCGCCTAGTTGAGCAGATTCCCCAGAAGAAAAAAGAAAGAAAACATCAACAGAATTCTACCACCTGAACTCTTACAAACAACAATCGTCGCGGAAATTACTGTGATGTGACAAATGGAGGAAATCTTAAAGGTCCATACGGGATTATTCTCTTCACAGAGAACCGCTGACGGCAAACCTGTTCTAATTGAACGAAGAATTATATTACACAAATGTAAATAAGAGAGGCCCTAAAAGTACTTTCTCTATAAAGTACGAATCACTATTTGTTTTGCCTTACTATATAGTCGCCACGTACCCAAGATTGCAGTAGAAAGCATACGATTTTTGCTTGCAAGATAATTGAGATAATCTTTAGGTGTCTCTTCATGGAGAGACTTCAGTTCACTGAAGGACTTTCTTCCCAATTCAGAATCTACGTACTTCGCTGCCAGTCGGAGTTTTTTATGCAAGTACTTTGCATCGATCAGTCCGTAGTAGTGTTGCTTATCCAAACAGAGAGTTGAAATGACATTCTTTAGGATCTCTGAGTGCGCATTGAGTTTTGTAAGTTCAGACGCCTTTCCATCGCCCCTGCGAGAATGACTTTGGGCTCTTATCACATAGTTATAGAGAGGCTCGTCAATGTAACCACACCTAAAATAGTATGCAATCGGAAGTAACATTTGCCAATTTTGCCCAGCTCTTGATGGAAGAATATATTTGCCTGGATTCGCTCTAACAAATGACTCGGTTCTCGCCATATAACATCCCGGTGCAAAATAAACGTCTCTTTCAAGTATTAGATCGTCGAAAAGGTCCTCCCTAAAACGGTTTGGTTTCTTTCCTGATATAAAGCCAATAGGCTTATTAATATTAGACTCGTTGAATAGGTACGCATCGCTCCTTACCATACCGTGCTCCATGTACGTTTCTAGGAATTTGACTTTCTTCTCTATCGATTCTGCACTCAAGAAATCATCACTGTCGGGCCACGTCAAATAGTCGCCTTTGAAGATCTTCAGCCCTGCGTTTAGCGCAGCGGCTTGACCTAAATTCTCCTGAAATATGTAAGTGAATTCATATCCCTTGTTCTTCAGTCTATCGCCGTACATTAACGCTATTTCTTCTGTCCTATCCGTCGAGCCATCATTGATGAATATTACTTCAAGACAGTCATAGGTTTGAGCTAGTATAGATTCGAAATATCTTGCAACATATTCCTCTCCATTCCAACAAGGAGTGATGATGCTCACCAAAGGCTTCTTCAAGACTTTCTCCCCTTTCTGATCTTTGCAAGAACGATATTCTTAAGATAATTGAATTCATGCGACCTTCCAAAACTTAATAAGAATAATGCATTAGGTATTATCATAACCAATATAAATAGAACGATGAACTCCAAAATTGAGTTTTGCACCCAGATAATGTTCTTCAAGAAAGTCAACAAAACAGTTGCAATGACTATTGGGAATAAGAACTTCAAAGAGTCAATATAGTATTCAATTCCATTCCTACTAAAGGCTTGTTTAAAGACAATGAATGGCCTAGTGAACGTTGATATTAGGCCCTGAAGTACTGTACCGATAAAAATACCCGGAAGTCCTATCTTCTGGACAAGAAGAATGGAAACTACCAGATTAACTGCGGCTTGAACAAGTGATATATATTTATCGGAATCAAAAATTCCTGCAGCAGTCTTGAAATTGTTGATTACAATTCTATGGCCCATGAAATAGTAGTTTGCTATGATCAAATAGATCACAATACTAGGGAGAATCATTTCTTTCCCAATCCATAATTGTATGAATGGCGTTATTAGAATTAGAAAAGCGATTGAAGTGAATCCATATAACCAAAAACCCAAAAATCTATATACTTTGAAAAGATAATATTGTCTTTCTTTGCTTTCAGTAGCAACTAGATTTCCGAACCCAGAAATTACTGAGTTAAATATTATGTTTATGAATCCAGTTATCCCCGTAATGATCAAATTGTAGTTTGAGAGCAGCCCAACGGTCGCTACATTTATGAAGGAAGAGATTATTATGTTGTCTGTCTGGTGAACGCTAATGGAGCCTATCTTGTGAATCATAAGCGCCTTGATATTTGTTATGATGGGCTTCTTTTGGTCCTTAGTTAATTCTTTTACGTTGTTATCAAGCAAGTAAGGATACATTCTATTGAAAAAGAGACTAACATAGATTTTTTGCAGCAATTCAATGGATGCACCAGTAAGCAAATAGACTAGAAAACTCTTAAACATCAGAAGAACAACGATTTGAACTCCAAGTGAGACTATTCGGGTTACAGCATGAATATTTGTCTGTATATAGTTTTTTTGTTCGGCATTTGACAAACTGTATTTGTACGCAACAAAATAAGTGCTTACAGTGTTGAATAAGAACACAAGGTAGTATATTGTGAGTTCATTCATGGTAATAGAACCCGGTTCCTTAATTATGAATTTCAGAAAAGGAGTAGCACTTAGTCCCAAGACGGCAACTATCAGAGCGATTACTTTGTAAGCTCTTCTGTAGAGTTTCATGAGAGCCTTTACTGTCTCAATATCCCCTTTGGCGACCGGTTTATATAAACTGAAATTCATAGCTGTTCCCACGCCTAACTCTGCAAGGGAAAGAACGGAAAGAACGCTTGTGAAAAGCCCATTAACCCCCAGATAAGTGACTCCCAGTGTATATATGAAGACAGATCTCGAGATAAAGCTGGCGGTGAGTGTAACTATGCTTCCTAAATATCCAAACATTATGTTTCTCGATGCATTTGCAACCCTACTCATCAAATCCATCTCTTTCAAATGAAGTCATGTTCTCTCCTCGAAATGTGGCCATCGGATAATTGGAATCATCAGAAGCATGCTCTCTGCAGTCTCTATATTTGCTCATACAACTTGAACCCAAAAAACGATTCTCTGATTTCTTGAAAACTGATTTTGCTCGTAGCTTCGTAAGAATCGACTCACATGTTCTTCGAAAGAGCAAACATCTAATTCCAAAAATCGAGTTACTACACTTAAAACTCATTTGCGACTGCTCACCGTGAAAATGGTATAACAGATTACGAGAGTCTTTGTTAATTTGAACTGACAGACAATCCGAGAGGCTGAAAAAGATGCTTGAATTCATGAATTACCAAATGTCCTGAAGATTGAGATCTGTTCTTGTGAGCTGTTAACTCGCCACAGATGATCTTACGCTTCTGATTCAGCCGTTTCAGTACTTACAAGAAGATTGACAAATGAGACAGAAAGCCGTATTACACTGGGAATGCTTCTCCCACATGACGAACCATTACATGAATTATTTCTTAAGCTTCATCTTTCTCAATAGGCCATAAACACACCCTTTCACAAATGATTCGAATTCACCAGGATGCTTAAGATATTTGCCTGCAATATATGCAAAATCCTTCTCTGACAACTCCTCAAGCAACTTCTCTCTCGATTGAGGGCACCTCTGTTCGCCGCTAATTAGCCTTGGATTACCCTTAGCAACCATGTCAAGATTCACTGGAACTGTTTCTATTCCAGAAACCCTGCTAAAGAGCTCTTCGCCCTTAGCACTGTTTATGATAACGGCTGAGATTCCTCTCTCATCTGTGAGTTCTCTTGGTACTCCCCAGAAATCACCAAGCGTAATGTCGCTCTGCCTTGGCAATCTCGAGAATGGACATTCATAACATATGTTGTTCAGATAAAAGTTATTGTTGAAACCCCAGCAAAAGTCATCAAATGTGAATCTTCTTGTATAGATGCTACCGTCATCATACTCAATTAAAATACTGAATCTAGACCAGCCTGTTCTTTTGTCCCTAAAGCTAACCCTTTCAACTTTCTTCTCACCTCTTTTTTCCTCAAGGTATTTTTGAAATGCAACAATTGACGGAACCCCGTGACAGATGACGTCAACTGTTATCAGCAAATCACTTTTTACAAACGTGTTCAATGCTGCAATCTGGCAGGGCGTTCCCGAAAACAAAACTGGCTTACGTGACTCTATAAAACTAGCAACTTTTGCGAATGATTTTCCAACATTACTCTGCATGTATTTCGACCCTCTCAAAGACTCAAGCGAATTAGACGAGCAAACTTCCACATGTTCAACTAACATTGATGAATTCCAGACGGCACCAAACACTGTTCCTCCAGAAGTCATCACAGTTGTTGCCAAGCTACTGAATACGCCGCCGGAAGAACTCGCCATTCTTGCTTGTTCATCAGTAGACCATGCAGCAAAACTGGCAGGTGAGTAATCCTTCATTTGAGGTTTGTCCGTAACAAGAACAGGACAGTGGTTCTGACACAGTCCGCATTCTGTGCATTTGTCCCGATCTATTACAGGAATATAGAACCCGTTCTTGCTGATTTCCATGGTGATGGCATCGAACGGACAAGAATTGTAACATCCAAAGCAACCGGCACATGCATCTTCCCCAATTACGTCTATTGCAGGCTTCATACAACTTTCTCCTTTATTCTTGCGGCAATATCTTCAATCTGACCCATTGCGAGCTTCTTGTTCTCTTCAACTGCTGGTTTTATCCTCGAAACGAGAGAATCGTAGTTGCTAAAAACATACTCGACCTTTTCCCTTACTAGATTTAAAATCTTTCCTGACTCCCAAAGATCGTCTCCTCTAGCTTCAATGATGAGATCCTTCATTCCGAGACCTTCGCCAATTACTCCCTTGTATTTAACACTGTAAGAAAGTGAAATTGCAGGCTTCCCCATCTGAAAAGTTGAAACTGCAGCGTGCATTCTACCGGTAATAGTAAAGTATCCATTTCCAAGAATCATTCTTGCCTCTACAGGTAGCATAATATCATATATTGGCAGCAATCTTGATGAAAGCTCTCTAGGAATACTACTGGCGATTTCATTAATTACATTGCGATCGTCTCCTCTGCCTTCTTTTACTACATGGCCAAGGAGCACTATCTTCTTGTCGAACATTGAACGGTCTTTCGCTAGCTTCTCAATCAACTCTTTCCAGGCGCGAACATAGCTACTCAAATTCGAGGCATACTGAGAAGACAATCCCGATGGGACTACTGTAATGTATTGATTAGGCTCTAGCTTGTATTTAGACATAACCGTGCCCACGAGTCCGGATTCATGTTGTCTTGGAAGGTCCAACCAAGCAAGGTCTCTTGATTCCTTCACGTTACTCAATTTTAGATTCCTCTTTAGATAACCAACAGTAAGCGGATCACGCGAATATATATGGCAGTTCCGCAAATATCGCTTTGCTAGAGGAACTCTCCATGACCGGAAGGGACCTATTGTTTGTCCAAGTAGGAATGTGTTAATTGATTTTGAAAGACTCATAAGTCGATAGAGTTCGATTGCTATCCTGTTGCCCGCATAGTATTCTGAGAGGTCGTCTCCTCCCAGTATTAAGATGCAATCAATTTGCTCTTCTCCATACTTCACCGTCTCACTCTTAATTTTCTTATACAAATTCACCGCTTTAAGGACCTTGTTTGCTTTAGTGGGCTTCCTCTTCGAAATATCATCGATTCTCAGTGGAGAGATTGCAGTAGCCAACTCCATTCTCTTTAGGTCATTCTCTGTTGAAAAATCACAATAGAACTCACAACTCGAATTCATCAAAGATCTAAAATAGAAAATGAGGTTCTCAGCCATCATTGCAGATCCATAATTCAGAGTATTAGGAATGTGTTGAATTACAATCTTCAAGAGCTCATCTCCTCCAATCACATTGTATGCGCTTTCCGTGTGCCCTAATATGCCATCCTTGAACGCTGCGGAAAGTAAATAATCAGATTTCCAATACAAGAATGGTTAGCTTATGCTCGAACAATGACCATACTTACTGTCTTTTCTTCAGAAAAACTAGCATTGCTTTCAAATCAAAGAAAAAGCTACAAAGGCAGACAGCACGAGACACTCTGCAAAGCACTTATTGTAACAATATTAAGTGTTTGCACACAATTGCTCTCTGTCACAGAAGCGAAGCTTATCCTTAAAATTATACACTACAACGCTATCTTGTTTAAGTCTCCCGTTGGCAAGTAAATAATCGCATTGTTCAGAGAAAATGTAGAACAATTGGCAGGAAGGATCTCTCTTCCTTCCTGCCGTTAGGGTGTGTGGGTGGAACAGTTGCATGTTCTGAGTTGCAAGAAATAAATGTTGCCCGTCAAAGGTCCGCCGTCCGCCGAAAAGAGAGAGAAAAGGGCTTATCAATGATTCACTTTGGAAGAAGATATTATGATGCAATTGATCACCGTTTTCCCGAAAAGACCGGCGGTCGCTGAAGAGGCCGTTACCTAGGTACTTATTCTTGCTCTTCTTCTTCCGTCAGCATCGCCTTTTCCCAGTCGAAGTGAAGGACTGTTTGTCGGTTCACGGGCTTTCCTCTGTCTCTAGAGACTATGACCCTCAGCTCTTCTTTCGGAGCATTGTCGTCATAGGAACGCTCGTGATGAAGCATGATTATCGTGTCCGCGCGGGCGTTTATCTCTTCAAAGTCATGAAAGTCCTTTTCTTGAGGAAGATTTCCTGGATTGTACATTACCGTTCTCTTTAGCTGGCTTGCAATAACGATCAGCATTTGGAGAAACGTTGCCAACTCCTTGAACCACTTGAGTTCGCCTTCTCTCTCACGAATGAGCTGAAGGTAGTCGACAAAGCAGATATCGTATCCGAAAAAGCATTTCAGATCGTCGATCGCATATGCGACCTTGTCAATAGTCTCGCCCCACTCTCTAAGGTCTAAGAAGAAGAGGGGTATGCTTCTTAACTTCTCTCTGTATCGGGAGCGCATTGCAAAATATTCGTCTTCTCCGTCCTTCAGTAAATCCTCTGAATAACGATGCCTTTGGAGAAGCCTTTCTTCTAGGTTGTCCCTGCTTCTGTCTACGTTTGCATAGGCAGTCCTCATTCCTTTTCTCGTGAATTCATATGCCATGTTCAGCATTAGCGTAGTCTTTCCTTGAGAGGGCCTCTAACCTATTACGATAAGGTCCGTTTCTCTCATAGGTTGAAGAATATCGTTCAGTTTGTCTATCGGCCACCTGTATTCTGACATTTCATTCACCTCCATTAGAAATAGTTGTCCGTCAACGGTTCGCCGTTCTCCGAAAGAGCGATCAATGGCCCGACCGCTCTTATCCCCTCTCGGTGAACCGTTAACTCTCTTTTTGGGTAGGTCAAGATCATACGAACCTGCAGCCTCGCACCCCCAGCGATAAACGGATCTTTGCTCTATCCAGCTTTTCTTAGAAAAGCGTGTTTTCTTTCCCTAAAGCCCTTAATCATTCACCCGATCTCCAGGCATTTTGCTGTTCCTTAGCTCCTTTCCTGCTGTGGAAATACTTCATCGATTTCTTCGTCCATTCCATGATTTCTTCATTCACTTCGTAGATATCGTTCAGCTCCTCAGCATCTCCGATCTCTTCAGCGTAAGCCTCTGTTATCTTTCCTCTCAGGGTCGCTTCATAGCGCCGGACATCCAGAATGGCCGCAGCGCGAAACATCTTAATGCTCTCTTCGACCTTGTCTATCTTCTTCAGCGCTTTGGCGACGAGAAGGTAATTCTCCGCCTCGAAAGGATCGAGAAGCAGCGCTCTCTGAAGCCATGCAAGGGCGTCAAGCGGTCTGTTCAGTTCGAGGTAAAGCTCGCTCATTTCCCTCAAAGTGTTGCGGTCGTCGCTATCATATGAGAGAGCGAGCCTGTACATCATCTCGCTCTTGTTCGGAAGGTTCAGCTTCCTGTACACTCTTGCGAGATCCTTCACGCTTCTCATATCGTCTGGCCATCTCCTGTAGCACTCCTCGAAGAGCCTTTTCGCTATATGGAGATCACCGAAATCTTCAGCGATCCTGCCGAGCACCAGGTATTCGCTTTCATACTTGAACTCGTCCAGCGGCTCTTCTTCGAGTTCCCAGTTTGGATCTTCTTTCAATCCTATTTCCGTAATCGTCTTGAGATAAAGCTCCTTCGCCTTTTCCGTTTCTTCTAGAAACTGGTGCCTTCTTATTTCATTCAGTCTCATAATCATCATCATGTTTTTCACCTCTCTTATTCTTTCTAGTCTTGAATATCACTTAGATCAGATCCGAGCCTCGGTGCTCTCTTCTTCGAATTCATCATTTAATGAGTCTTCATCCGTCAGATTATTTGAAGACGAGAGAGATTCTCTATGCCTATGGAGAATCTCTCCAAATGAGATTCCTTCGTGGTGTCCATTCTTCCTTTCGGCTTCGAGTCTGTCGGCGTTCTTTCGTATTAACTCGACGGCTTCGATCAGATCCTCTGTCTTAGAGGAATCTCCAAGGTTGTCATATATCACCTTCGCCGTTACGTCGGCTACTTTAGGGATCTCCATGGAGAAGTTCAGCATAACTCCCGCGAGGAAGTTCTGCCTGCTTATCGAAGGCCTCTCCATTTTTGAGAGGACCTTGCTCAACTGGAAGTATCCAGTCGGGTCTAGAGGATGGTCTCTAGTGAGTTTGTCGTACCAGAAGTAGGCCTCGGTGAGCTTCTCTTCGTTGAAGGCCATCTCTCCCAACCAGAGAGTGGCCCAGAAATGCTTCGGGTCAATTTTCAGAACCCATTTGTAATTTCCCGAGGCTTCTTGGAGCCTTCCCATAGATCTCTCTATGTCGGCCATGGAGCAAAAGCCGCAGGTTTCATCCGGGTTTTTCTCGCAGAATTTTTTCAGCATCTCCAATGCCTTTTCCCTTTCTCCGAAAAAGGCCGTCAGTCTTGCCGAGTCATACAAGGCATATCCCGAGAGCTTGTTTTCGCCTTTCATGAGTTCCAAATAGAAGGCTCTAGCCTCTTTGAATTTCATATTTCCTATGTACTTGTTTGTGATCCTTATGAGATCTTCTTCTCTTGACTTCTTTTTTGCGGAAGAGCCTTTATCGACAACGGGATGGAGCTCGGGGTCGTCCCTCAAACCGAGAAGAAAATCGATAGAGACGTCCAGCGCCTCCGCTATCCTTAGCAGGGTGTAGTACCCCGGGAACCTTTCTCCCCTCAGGTACGAAGTGAGTATCGAAGACCAGAGCTCAACCTTCTGAGCCAGCTCGGCTTCAGTCATATTCTTGTCTATCATTCTTTCCTTCAATCTTCTTCCGAATTCTTCCATGTTTTCCTCCTTCAAGATCAGTTCCAAGTTCCAAGTTGTGCGATGCAAGATAACAATCAGTTGCAAGCATAAGATCCGCTGTACGCTGGAATAGCGGTCCTCCGTCAGCCGTCATCGGTCCTCCGTTTTTTCAAGAGACTTGGAGAGTTTCCAAAGCATTCTATTAATGCTTTCAGCCTTCCTCTCGATTAGATCAAGCTGATCTCGATTCACATAGCCAAACTCAAAAGAAATCTCCATCTGAGCCACTGTCTCGTTCAACGAACCGCGCGCAAGATAGAGAAAATGATCAAACTCCTTCTTGTGTTTCCTCCCTGCTCCTTCAGCGATGTTCGACATAACTGAAATCGCAGCCCGCCTTAACTGAGCGACAAGACCAAACTTCTCATCTGAAGGAAAGGATGAAGTCAATTCATATACATCCTTTGCGAATGACTTGCTCACTTTCCAAACTTCCAGATTCTTGAAACCAAACGACATTTCATACCTCCATAAATCTCAGTATTTTTGAAATTTGTTTTCGGTCTGACCCTTGATTATTGGAGAATAATATAAGGACACTAGGGTTTAACTAACACTTCCTCGAAATTGCTTTGAATTTGAGAGAAATCAATCGGTGAATTGTAATTCAGAGATCCATGAGGCCT
>Ga0209200_1005241_pt1 | contig 10047 bp, 7 predicted proteins | sample AD_UKC033_MetaG_FD_184406 | JGI IMG/M metagenome (GOLD analysis project Ga0209200, IMG submission 184406) | Active sludge microbial communities of municipal wastewater-treating anaerobic digesters from USA - AD_UKC033_MetaG (SPAdes) (version 2) | ecosystem: Engineered > Bioreactor > Anaerobic >...
AACGACCTTTCGCCACGATTTGTTTATCGGTTATCAATCGCAAAGGCCGGAAACAGACCAAGAGCTTTTCTCCCAAGTGGAAAAAGTTCATTTTTTGGTAAAAGCTTTGGGAATTCCTTCTTACGAGGCTCCTGGTTTTGAAGCAGATGACATTATCGGAACCTTGGTCAAGCAAGCCCTCCGACAAGGTAACGAGGGTAAATCCGATCGGGAAACAAAAAATCAAAACTTAAATTTGGAGGTTGTTATCGTTACCGGGGACAAAGATCTTTTCCAACTGGTGAACGAGAAGGTCAAACTTTTTATGCCGGTTAAGGGCTTATCCGAAGCCCAGATTTTTGGCGAAAAAGAAGTGTTTGAAAAAATGGGCATTAAACCGGAGCAAATTGTTGATTATAAGGCTTTAGTCGGCGATCCTTCCGACAATTATCCCGGAGTTCCGGGCATCGGTCCCAAGGGAGCAATTGATCTTTTGCAAAAATTTAAAACATTGGCCAATATTTACCATTCATTGCCAGCGATCAGTTCTCCCGTTTTGGCCAAAAAATTAGCAGACGGCAAGGAAAGCGCTTTTTTGTCGCAAAAATTGGCGACGGTGGTAACGGAGGCTCCGGTTGACTTAAAATTAGAAGAAGCTGTACTTAAGGATTTTAACCGGCCGGAAGCGATTGAATGTTTGAGAGAACTTGGATTTAAGTCTTTGATTTCCAGAATTGCCGGCAGGGAAGAGAAAAAAAAAGAAAGAAAAAAGAAAAAAACTCCCGAGGAAAGTGGGCAGGAAAGGTTATTTTAACAACAAGAATGAAAGTTGCCTTAGTTCATGATTATTTAAAGGAATACGGCGGGGCGGAGCGGGTATTGGAACAATTTCATCGGCTTTGGCCGGAAGCGCCTATTTTTACCTTGGTTTATTTGCCGGATTTTTTAGGTCCTCACCGACAAAGGCTTTCTTCCTGGTCGGTAAAACCGATTATTTCTGCAAAATTTCCTTTTTTGGCAAAATTAATCAGTCCTTTGAGGATTTTAGCACCGCTCCTCTTCAGTCGGTTGGATTTAAGCGATTATGATTTAGTGATGGTTTCGGCTACCGGCGCTTATAATCCCAATTTGGTTAAAACGAAAAAAGGGACTCACTTCTGCTATTGTCATACACCGCCAAGATATCTTTACGGCTTGCCGACGTCAAGAAATTGGCAGAAGCATTGGTGGATTCGTTTTCCGGCAAAAATTATCAATCGTTTTTTAAAGCGGATTGATTTTCTCTCGGCTCAAAAAACCGATTATTTTATTGCCAATTCGCAAAATACAGCGGCTAGGATTAAAAAGTTTTATCGTCGGGAAGCAAGGGTAATTTATCCGCCGGTTGAACTTCCGGTAAAACTTGGATTTTCCCAGTCGGACGCCGGCCGCTATTTTCTGGCAGGGGGAAGGCTGGCCAGGGCAAAGAGAATCGATCTGGCGATTAAGGCCTGCAGCGAATTAAATATCCCGCTTAAGATTTTTGGCCGAGCTTTTGCCGGTTACGAAAAAGAGTTAAGACAAATGGCCGGGCCCTTGGTTCAATTTTTGGGTGAAGTTACCGAGGAACAAAAGGCCGAACTTTTAGCCAATTGCCGTGCTTATCTTTTTCCGGCCGAGGAAGAGGATTTTGGTATTGCGCCGGTGGAGGCAATGGCCGCCGGCAAGCCGGTGATTGCCCTAAGACAGGGCGGGGTTAGAGAAACCGTAGTGGAAAACAAAACCGGGATCTTCTTTGATCGGCCGTCGGTCGATTCGTTGAAGGAAGCAATTAAAAGGTTTGAGAAGATTGAAGCCAAAGCCGGTTTCCGACCAAAAGATTGCCTTTCTCGGGCAAGCAAATTCGGCTCCGAGCGGTTTTTAAAAGAGATTCGTCTGGCTACTTCATTTCCGCTCAAAAAATTGCTATAATGAGGTTGTCTTCTTGTTAAAGATTTCTGCCATAAGGGGATGTTCCGATGAAAATCAAAATTGAAAAATTAAAAAAACGCGATTTAGCGGCTTTTTACGCTATCTTTAAAAAAGCGATCAGTGAAGATTTTAAGGAATATTCTCCCGAAGTGGCCTCTTTCCAGATTAAAAGACATCGCCGGAGTAATTTGTTTCGTTGGATTAAACAAGGCGAGGAATATATTTTCGTCGCCAAAAACGAACAAGGAACGGTTCTCGGCATGCTGGTGGCGCAAAAGATTATCGGCGGAGTCAGTAATTGCGATTGGCTGATCGTGATCAAAGAATACCGCCGGCAGGGAGTCGGCCGAAAACTATTATCTTATTGGGAAAGATGGATTAAGGCCAATAAAGGTCATATGCTAACCCTAAGCTGTGCTCGCCGGAATCTTAAATTTTATAAAAAATTCGGTTTCCGTGAATATGGCTTTATGGCCGGCGGCTATTTTGGCAACAGCGATTATCTGATGTTGAAAAAGATTGACGACTGGAATAAAAAAAGCCTCATTTCTTTGAAAAACATCTGACAAAAATGCCGGGATTGCCCGAAATAAACCCTTCTTTGTCCTTCGACAAGCTCAGGGTTCCGGAAGGGCAAGGGCCGATAAAGGAGGAATAATGCCGGAGCTTCCTGAAGTTGAAACAATAGCCCAACAATTGAATCAGGCCCTAAAAGGCCTAAAAATTACCCAGATTGAAGTTCTTAACCGCAAAAATTTTCTTGGTTTGACCAATGAAGCTATCGGTTTGAGAGTTGAGGAGGTGTCACGCCGGGCAAAAATTATTCTTCTTAAATTATCCTCAACAAAATACTTGGCAATTCATCTTAAATTGACCGGTCAACTTATCTTCAGAAAAAAGTTAAAGATTGAAAGTCCAGAATCGGGGGAATTTTGTAATCAGAAGGACGGACCTTTTGCCGTTTGCGAACTCCCGAATAAATTCACGACCGTGATTATTGGTTTTGATGACGGCAGCAAATTGTATTTTAACGATTTAAGAAAGTTTGGATGGATAAAAATTATAGATTCAAGATTAAAAGTTAAAGGGGAAAAGTTGGAAACGGGCGGAAAATTGGATGAAGCTTTGGGTTTAGAAAGATTGGGACCCGAGGCAAACGACGAAAAAACTTTCACTTTGGATTATTTTAGGACTGTTTTGTCCAAGTCGAAAAAACCGATCAAGTTGGTGGTTATGGATCAAGAGAAACTAGCGGGGGTTGGTAATATTTACGCAAATGAGGCCTTATTTGAAGCGGGAATTAGGCCTACCAGGCCGGCGAGTTCGTTGGAAGATGAGGAAGTTCGGAAATTAAGATATTCGATATTGAGAATATTGAAAGAGGCGATTAAAAATAAAGGGACTTCGGATAGGGATGAAGCTTATCGGCAGATCAGTGGCGAAAAAGGAAATTTTCAAAAATTTTTGCAAGTCTATGGCCGCAAGGGAAAAGAATGTCCCCAATGCGGCGGATTAATTAAAAGAATCGCCGTTGGTGGAAGAGGAACTTTTTATTGCGAAAACTGCCAGATATGATAATAAAGCATCTTCATCTTCAGGATTTCCGGAACTATTCAAAAAAAGAGTTTGCTTTTTCGGAAAAAATAAATCTGGTTATCGGACCAAACGCTTCCGGAAAGACAAACCTGCTGGAGGCAATTTATCTCTTGGCGACCGTCAGAAGTTTTCGGGCCGATCTGGAAAGCGAAATGATCGGATACGAAAAACCGATGGCTAAAGTTAAAGGAGAAATAAGCGGCGGAGAAGAGTTGGAATTGATTTTAACCAGAGGAGAAATCAACGGGGAAAAAACTGCCAAAAAAATCTGCCGGGTTAACGGAGTCAATAAAAGGCAGGGGGATTTTTCTGGAAAACTGAAAGCGGTTTATTTTGGACCCGAAGATCTTCAACTGATTACCAATTCGCCGGCCCGGCGAAGAAAATACTTTGATTTGGTTTTATGCCAGATTGATCTTGAATATGGCCGTTCACTGCTTTCTTACGAAAAAGGCCTCCGGGCCAGAAATAAAGTCTTGGAGGCGATTAGGGAAACCGGAGCGCCCCGAAGCCAGTTGTATTTTTGGAACCAGTTGTTGTTAAAAAACGGCAGCTATCTTGGCCAAAAGAGGCGAGAATTTATTGAGGCGGTTAACAACTATCGTTTACCGACTTTTGGTTGCCAGTTTCAGATGGAATATGACCAAAGCCTTATTTCGGAAGCGCGTTTGGACCAATATAAAGAAGAGGAAGTGGCGGCAGCGGCAACTTTGGTCGGCCCGCACCGGGACGATTGGCAGATTTTAATGGGCGATTTGACCGGTAAAGAAGATTTGGGTAAAGCTCTTTCCGCTTACGGTTCTAGGGGGGAGCAGCGGTTGGCGGTTTTATGGCTAAAAATGGCCGAATTGGCCTTTATTGTAAGTAAAACCGGCGAGCGGCCATTGCTTTTATTGGATGATATTTTTTCCGAACTGGATTTTAAGCATCGGGAATTGGTTTGGCAGACCGTCGGCAACCAGCAGACTTTTTTAACTACGGCCGACCAAAACCAAATCAAAGAAGACTGGCGCAGAGAAGCAAAAATCATTGAATAAAAAGCAGCGGAAAAAATGAGGGAAATCTGCGGTAATTGTTTTCAAAAAGTGGTAAAATATCGGTAATGTTATTACCCAGATTTGAAATTACCAACAAGATTCTAAGGAATATCGGTGCAATTGAAGCCGGCCGGGAGATAATTGAAAATGCGCCTCTGATTCCGGCTTACGAGAAAAAATTTAAAGGCGAAGTAGCCGCTCGGACGGTTTATCATGCTACCCGTCTTGACGGAAACGATCTTTCTTTGGCCGAAACGCAAAAGTTGGTTGAAGGCGGCAAGATTACGGCCGGGGAGAGGGATATTCAGGAGGTTTTGAACTATCGGAACGTTTTGCATTATTTGGACGAGGTGGTGGCGCTGGCGGAAAAAGATTCGGCCTTTATTTTCAAAGAGAGCCAATTGTTAAAAATCCATTCTTTGGTGGTAGAGAAAATTATCGCCAAAAACGAGGCCGGCGCTTACCGGACCGCCCAGGTGGTTTTAAAAAATTCCTTAACCGGGGAAATTATTTTTCGGCCGCCGCCGGCAATTGAGATTCCTTATTATGTTGACGAGTTTTTGGAATGGCTTAATAAAAACAAGGCAGACGAGATCCATCCGGTCTTGGCTGCCGGAGTCGGCTTGTACTTACTTTATTCTATTCATCCTTTTATTGAAGGCAACGGTCGGACGGCCAGAAGTTTTGCTAACCTGATTTTGGCCGTAAAAGGATATGATGCCCGCAAGCTTTTTTCTCTTGAAGAATATTTTGATAATCACAACGAGGAATATTATCAGGCGTTGATGAAGGTTGATCAGACTCATCCCCAGATATTTCAACGCGATTTAACCGGCTGGCTGGAATTTTTTTCTTTGGCTTTGGCCTCCGAACTTTCCAAGGCAAAGGAGGTTATTAAAAGCCTTTCCGTTGACGGAAAAATTAAACAGCTTTTAGGCGGAAAGCAGGTAAGTTTAAGCGAAAGACAGCTTAAATTAATGGATTATCTGGCCGAGTTTGGAGAAATCAAAATGACTGAGGCTAAACAAATTGTACCGATGGTTTCCGACGATACTTTACTTAGAGACTTGCTGGATTTGGTAAAAAAGGGTATTTTGAAGAAGAAAGGATCAACCAAGAAAGCCGTTTATTTGTTAAGGATTAAGCGGGAAGTGAGAAGTTAGAAGTAAGAAGTTTGAATTGGAAGTTGAAAGTGAGAAAAATCTCACTTCTCAATTCAATATCTAGCTTCGCGCCTCGCATTTCTTGTTTCAATAAATAACGATGAAATTTACAAATTTTGCCGACTATTTGGCCAGGTTGGAAGCGACTTCTTCGCGTTTGGCGATTACGGAAATTTTAGCAGAGCTTTTTAAAAAAGCCTCTGCGGACGAAGTAGATAAAATTTGCTATCTTTCTTTGGGTCAATTGGCGCCTCTCTACGAAGGCGTGGAGTTTAATTTGGCGGAAAAACTGCTTTTTCGGGCGGTCGGCCAGGCTTTTAAGGCTAGCGAGGAAGAAGTTAAAAGGGAATATAAAAAGATTGGCGATTTGGGTGAAGTTGCCCAAAGATTAAAAACCTTAAATTCGGGGAAGGAAAATCGGGATTTGTCGGTGAATCAAGTTTACGAGATGTTATTGGCAATAGCCGAGGAAGGAGGATCTGGCTCGGTTGAAAGAAAGGTCAGAAAAATGGCCGAGCTTTTGGGTTTTCTGGACAAGTTGAGCGTTAAATATGTTGTTCGCATTCCTTTGGGTCGTCTTCGTTTGGGTTTTTCCGATCTCACGATTTTGGATGCTTTGTCCTGGATGTTGAAGGGCGACAAATCACAAAGAAATATCATTGAAGAAGCTTTTAATGTCCAGGCGGATATCGGCAACATCGTCCGATTGGTTAAGGTCAAGGGCCTTGATAGCTTGAAAGATTTAAGGGTTCGGCTGGGAGTTCCGGTGATGTCCGGCTTGTGTCAAAGGCTGCCAACGGCCGATGAGATGATTACCAAAATGGGTAAGGTTGCCGTTGAGCCGAAATACGACGGAACCCGTTTGCAAATGCACTTTAGTCGAAAAAAAATTGAGAAGGAAAAAGAATCCTTAATGCTGTTTGATTTTAAAACAGAAGGTTTTATCCGAACCTTTACCCGAAATTTGGAAAATACGACCCCGATGTTCCCCGATTTGGCCAAAGCCGCCTGGCAGGAAATTAATGCCCAGGAAGTTATTCTGGACGGAGAAGCGATCGGTTTTGACTTAAAAACGGGCAAATTTTTACCCTTTCAGGAAACGATTAAAAGAAAAAGAAAACACGATGTTTCTCTGACCGCCCAAAAAATTCCCTTGAGATATTATGTTTTTGATGTCTTGTTTAAAGACGGCAGGGATTTATTAAAGTTACCTCTGTCCGAAAGAAGAACGATTTTGGAAAAGACAATTTCACCCAAGAACCGAACGATTTTAATTTCACCGCAAATTGTGACCGACCAAGTTGACGTTCTCCGAACTTACCATGACGAGCAAAAACAAAAAGGACTGGAGGGAGTGGTGGTCAAAAAATGGTCGGCTCCTTACGATCCCGGCCGCAGGGGTTTTACTTGGGTGAAATTTAAAGAGGAGGAAAGCAAAAAAGGCGGCGGCTTGGCCGATACTTTGGAATGTGTCGTGATGGGTTATTATCGGGGAAAGGGGAAGCGGGCCGGTTTTGGAATTGGAGCGTTTTTGGTGGGGATAAGGGAGGCAGAAAACTCCGATACTTTTTTAACGATTTCCAAAATCGGAACCGGCTTAACGGACGAGCAATGGCGGGAATTAAAGGCTAAAAGCGAAAATTTTAAAGTTAAAAGTGAACCTAAGCAGTATAAGGTAAATAAGAATTTGGAGCCGGATGTCTGGTGCGAGCCAAAAATTATGGTAGAGATTCAGGCAGACAATATTACAGTTTCACCAATTCATACTGCCGGTTTGGCCTTAAGATTTCCCAGACTGGTTCGTTTTCGGGATTTAAAGGCAGCAAGTCAGGCAACTACTTTGACCGAGGCAAAAAAATTATTCCGGATGCAAAAATGATTACAGCCTTCAGTAATTAGGGGGTGGCGATTATTGCTTTAAATTATTGAAGATTTTCTTCTTTTAACAACCTCGTTGTAAATTTCAACCAACTTTTTAATCTGGATTTCCTGATTGTAGTTTTTAACTGCTTTTTCTCTGGCTTTTTTACCGAAAAATTGGGCGATTTTCGGTTCCTTGATAAATAATTGTAAGGCAATCGGCAATTGTTCCCTGATTTTGTTATGTTCAATGATGATGCCGGTATCTTCAACGACTTCGCGGTGGCTGCCGGCGTCGGAAACCAAAGGGGCCAAACCGCAGGCCATCGCCTCCAGAAGAGAGAAAGACATCCCCTCAAACGAGGAAGGTAAAACAAAAACGTCGGCCGCCCGAATAATATCAATTTTTTGGTTTATGTCGCTGATAACCCCGGTAAAAATGATTTGCGGGTGACGGTGAAATTTTTTATAAAGCTGTTTGTAGGTAGAACCGAAATCGCCGCCGCCGACCATAAGTAATTTTTGGTTTGCCGGCGGATTAGCGGCCAAAAAGGATTTAATTAAAAGATCCGGATTTTTAGGAAAACTGATTCTTCCCAAGAAAAGATAGGCAAAATCAATCTTATTTTCTTTTTTAAACCTTGATTTTCCTGGCCGAAACCGGCGACAGTCAACGAAATTGGGGAAAACCTCAATGTTTTTGGTCTTCAGCCCCTTGTCAATAAAAAAATCCTTTCCCAATTGAGAAAAAACCAGCAATTTATCTAGCCGGGAAAGGCAAGCCAGGTGGGAAAGAAAATATGATTTTATACTAAGACTTTCCAAGGAGATTTCTTTGTTTTCTGGTAGGCTTTGGTGAAGGGTGCCGACAACGGGAATATTTCTTGAATGGCAAAAATCTGGAAGGGAAAAATCGGTCAAAGAGACACTGAAATTAATATGGGCGATATCGGGTTGAAGAGAATTAAAAGCGTCCTTGATAATTTTATAAGTTTTCGGAACGGGAAGAAAATATAATGACTTATTACCAATAGAGTAGGGCAAGATAATGATATTGGGAGGATCGTCGGGATTGGGTTTGTCTCCAAAGCGGAGAATAGTAACCCGGTGACCTTTTTTAGTTAAACCATCAATGATCTCCCTGGAATACGTTCCCATTCCGCCGGCGGCGGTTTTCTCCTGTTTGTCAAACCAGAAAATTTTCATTGGTTAAAAAATACAATGTAATTATTATATCAGCTAAAGGACGGCAATAGATTTATGCTAGAATGGGAGCGATGGAATTGGTTGCCGACTTGCATCTTCACTCAAAATATTCCCGGGCAGTCTCTCCCCGGATGAATATTTTGGAAATGGCTTCCTGGGCAGAAAAAAAAGGAATAAATTTGTTGGGAACCGGAGATTGGACCCACCCGTTATGGTTAAAAGAATTAAAAGAACTATTGGAAGAAAATGACGGAATTTTGAGATTGAAAGCAAAAAAGAAAAACAATAGTCGTTCCGAGGGGGTTCAGGAAAGTCAGTTTTTGCTTTCCGCGGAGATTTCCAGTATTTATCACGAAAAAGGTAAATTGAGAAGAATCCATAATTTGGTTTTCGCTCCTTCTTTTGCCGCTGTTGATAAAATAATCCGGGAATTGAAAAAAAGAGGCGCCAATTTGGACTCGGACGGCCGTCCGATTATTGGTTTATCGGCAAAGAATCTAGGGGAGTTGGTTTTTACGGCCGATAAAGAATGTCTGCTTATTCCGGCCCATATCTGGACACCCTGGTTTTCTCTTTATGGTTCAAAGTCCGGCTTTGATTCGATAGAAGACTGCCTTGGTCCTTTTGCCGAAAATATTTTTGCCGTTGAAACCGGAATTTCTTCCGATCCGGCGATGAATTGGCGAATTAGCGAATTGGACAACCGGTCAATTCTCAGTTTTTCCGACGCCCATTCGCCCGAAAAAATGGGCAGGGAAGCGACGGTTTTTGAGGTGGGGGATATTACAAGATTAAGGTATGGGGATATTAAAGAAGCAATCGTCGGGAAGAGGGAAGTAAGAGACGAGAAACTGGAAAATAAGGCAGGAAGCGAGATTTCAAGAAATCAAAACAGCACATTTCAAAATCCAACTTCTCATTTTCAGCCCCACATTTCTTGTACGATTGAATTTTATCCCGAAGAGGGAAAATATCATTATACCGGTCATCGGAGTTGTCGGATCAGGCAATCTCCGGAAGAAACCAAAAGATCGGGCGAAACTTGTCCGGTTTGCGGCAAGCCGTTGACGGTTGGGGTTATGCATCGGGTGGAACAATTGGCTTCGCGAAGAGCAGAAGAAGTAAAAGACGGGAAATATGAAGCGATAGAGAAAGCGAAGAGGGTTCAGTGGGGGAAAAGACCATCCTTTTTCCGACTGGTGCCATTGATGGAAATTCTTTCCGAGTCTTTAGGAAGCTCGGTTGGCAGTCAAAAA
>Ga0209200_1005259_pt1 | contig 10022 bp, 11 predicted proteins | sample AD_UKC033_MetaG_FD_184406 | JGI IMG/M metagenome (GOLD analysis project Ga0209200, IMG submission 184406) | Active sludge microbial communities of municipal wastewater-treating anaerobic digesters from USA - AD_UKC033_MetaG (SPAdes) (version 2) | ecosystem: Engineered > Bioreactor > Anaerobic >...
ACCTCTGTTTTCTCGGGCAGATCAGCAATAACATTACGGTCGGTCTTGAGTCGCCGCAAAATATAGGGCCGCACCAGGTTGCGCAGCGGCGCATAACCGGCATCGGCATCCAGCGGCTCGGACATCTTTGCCGAAGCACCGGCTACCAGACGCATCGCTGCGGCAAAATCGGTGCCATCAGCCCCGATTTCGTTACGGACCGTCTGCCAGTAATGCAGAACCTGGTCGAGTTTTTCGCGGTCAATCTCCACCCAGCTGCCCCTGATCAGAGCAAGGCCATCAGTTTTTTCGCGAATCTGTTGCCACTCTTCCGGGCTTATTTCCTGATCGCCAACCGCAATGGCAAGCGAAAAATCAAGTAGGCTGCCGCCGGGTTTTCTGGTAGAGACTTCGCCAACCTTAATAGTGACCGTTACCCGGTTTTTCGCCCTGACTTTCCACCAGTCCGGCACCCGACACATGATGCCGGCTTCCTCAAAAACCGGAATATCGCACAGAAACCTGAAAGCTTCATGCGCAGACCAGCCACAGGGGTAAAATATGCGTTTACTGGCAATCAGGGTCTGCAGCAGTTCACTTTTTTCGCCGGCCAGATGCAGCGGTTGCAGCAATTCAACCAGTTTCCTGTCGTTGCGGCCCCCCGAATATTCTTCCAGAGCGTTTTTTAGCGGCTGATGCCGAAGCTTTCCGGCTTCAGAAAGCCCGGAAGTATAAGTCGCCATGAAAGCAAACGGCAGTTGCGGATTTCTGCGGTTTTCAGCCAGATTGAAGCACAGGCGGTCAACCTGGTGCCACGCCGGATTTCGTGCCGCAAAATAATCTCTGACACTGCCGTGCCAATCACCCAGCTCATGACAGAGAGCCTGATTCATTGCCCGCCAGAGGTCATAAAGCACACCGGGCCTGAGATATTCGCCGCCGGGCAGAGGCGGAGCCGATTCAATGATCAGCTCGACCATTTCTTCGGGAAACGGGATACGCAGATTCTGTCGCTGCTCTTCAATGCCATCTGTCAGTCTGACAGCGTTCAGAAATCTGGCCGAGTACGCCTGCCAGAACGACAGCGAAGCCGGCATTTCCATAGATTTTTCAGCAAAGCCAAGCAGCAGCAGGCCAGCACCAGCGTCACGCGCAAAAGCCTGGTATAATTCAAAGCCGGCAGCGACTTTTCCGTCGGCAGTCTGCGGTGACCGGCTGAAAAAAAGCCGCCCATCAGGAGCCAGTTCAAGTTCGTTTCCGAAATTTAATTCGCCGGTATGCATGCCGGTAAGAATACCAGATTTGTGCTGCTGATTCATCTTAAAAACTCTGTCAAACGCCCGCTTTAGAGATGGAAAAGCGCCCTCGACGGCTGACACGCCCTGATACATTGATGTAAAGAGAGGCTTCACTCAACGCAAAAGCATCACATCTGATCTTGACCTGGCATATCCTCTTGCCATAAATTGCAGCAATGCAAACAAATCACGACCACAAAAAAGCAATTGAAACCGCCAAAAAGGAATTCAGACGCAATCCGGGGCCAGACAGCCGACGTGCGCTGTTTTCTGCCTACATCGCCCGCATTGACGAGCTTGAGAAACGTGGCGAACTGACTGCGGCATCAGAACTGAAAGACTCCTTATCAAGCCGCTTTCCCGAGCACAAAGATGAGCTTCTTCAGCTTTTTTTCAGCTACAAAGCCGGCGCGGGTTCCCCGTTCGAAAACGCCCTGATCGCATTTTTAAACGATTCACCCGACTCTCCATCATACCGTTCCAGCGTCGAAAACCTGGGCAGCATCATAGTAAACCCTGAACAACTCTCTCTATCAACCCTGCTCCCTGCCGACCACGCGCTGAAGTGCCAGGCTCAAACTTTGATGCGGGCTTTCTCGGCAGTAACAACCCACGGAAACGGCGCTGACCTGCAGCTACTGCATGAACTCAAGAGCACAATCGACCGCCATTCGCCGCTTTTTGCCTGGCGGCGGGCAACAATGGCTTTGTATGCCTTTTACTGCGGCGAAACAGCAGAAATGCAGAAACATCTGGCCGGCATCGACAGTAGACACCCCGTTGGCGCGATTGCCACTGCCCTGAACTCTCTGGCCGGCGTGGCACCTTTTCCCGCAGAGCACCCCTCTTACGCCGGCTTCGCCGGTCTTGAAAAAGAACTGAACGCCACCTTGCCACCAGAATTGCGCGAACAGCTCGATCAGATTTTTGCCAGCGCCGAGCAGGAAACCTGGCCGCCAATGAATCATGCGACCAGAGCCCTTTTTCGGGCTGTAAAAAAGCGTTCCGAAGCGGCCTTCAATTCGCTGGCAAGACTGTGGCTTACCTGTATTTCACGCTTCGAGCAGGATGAAGACTGCGAAAACCCGTTGCCACTGATGACAGAATTTGGTGTTCCATACAAAAAATCGATGATCTGGCTTGCCGCCAGTCATGTCGGCAGATTTGACCTGGATGCCGCTCAGACCCTGGCAAATATTGCCCTGATTCAGCATAATTCGACACCATTCACTACCCGGCAACTCGGCTGGATGATGTATATGGCCGCACGCCTGGCCCTGCAGGACAAATTTCTTGATTTACAATACGAATACGGACGCACAATTACATGTGAGAAATTGCTGAAGATGGCCAAAACTGCCTGGCCGGGCGCACCGGTTTACCCTCTGCGGCTGGAAATCATGCACGCAACAGGCTGCGCCACAACAAAAATAGAGAGCGAACTGCTGCAATGGCACAAAGAATCACCGCAAAACATCGAACCGCTGCTCGAACTGTTTTTGATGGCCTGCTACCGCAAGGCATACAAAAAAGCCCAGAGCTATATAGATATCGCTGAGGGCATCGAGCCTCTGCATCCATCTGTCAGGTCGGGCAAAGCTAAAATTTTGTTTAAAATTCTGCTCGAACGATTCGAAAACAGAATGGCCAGATCGCCAATTGAAAAAGAGGTTCTCGCCTTCGCCAGGCTGTTTGCAGCCGGTGACCCTCGCAGTTACATTGTCTGGCTGTTTGAAGAAGCTCGCATTGCCATCCCATACGGCGATACAGCAAACCGGTTTACAAACCTCAGGCCGGCACATCCGACCGTTGCCGAACTGCTTAAACGCGCCGGAAGCAGCATGGCAGGCAAATCAACCGGGGAAATACCAGACATAAACCTTGAAAATCCACGCCTGTTCTGGCTGGATCTAGGAAAAGCCTGTGCCGGCATGCAGCAGGTCGGGATAGGCCTCAAACTGAAGCAGCAATTTTCTGACGCCATGCTTTTGCACATTAAGCATCTCGATATCGAAGATGATCTGCTTCTGCCCATCTGCGACATTCTGTCACACAACAAACTCGATCAGATACTGTTCGAAGCTTCCAACGTTGGTATCAAACGCAACACTATGCTGATTTACAAGTATCTCTTCTATCGTTCCATGGCCCTGACCGATACCGCGCCGAAGCGTGCTGCCGAAGTCATGCGGGCTGCCCGCTATTTTGCAAAAAGAGCCAATGATAACGCATTCATAGAGCTTAAACTGAAACAGGAAAAGCGCGATGACGACTTTGATAGTCTTGACGGCTTTTCCGGGGGCCTGATGCAGATGATGGGGGGTAGCGCCCGCCATGACGTAGAATTGAGCCCGGAAGATGCGACTGAAATTCTACAGACCGAAAGAAAATTCGACACCTGGAAACCCGCGAAGAAACAAGTGAACAAAAGAAAGCAGACGAAATCATGAATCCATTCGAAATTCTTGGCATTACCGCTGATGCCGATGACACAACGGTCAGAGAGGCCTATCTTGCAAAGCTCAGGTTTTTCCCTCCCGACAAAGACCCGAAGGGATTCACGCGACTGCAGGAGGCTTTTCAGGCCGTGCAAACCGAAGAAAAACGTCTGGCAGCCTCTCTAGATTGGGAATTCACCCCGCCAACCCGGGATGAGATTCTGTCAGTTTTTGCTTCTGGCAAAAAAGTCTGCACGGTTGGCCCCAAACTGTGGCTCGACCTGGTTCAGGCTGCAACCCAAAAATCAGAAAATTGACAAGCATGACTACCGCAACCGACAAAAAAGAGCTATTGCGAAACATGCTGTTAGAACGCATTGACAGCTGGGTAGAAGAACTCATGGCCGATAACCCGGAGATGGAGCTGCTCAGCGAAGACCTTCCAGACAACATTCGCGAACCCGACCTTTTTTCGCTCTGCTCGGCAGTAACAGCTCTGACCGAAGAGTTCCGGCTGCAGACAAGGGGTTACCGTAAGCTGCTTGAAGACATCGGCAGTCTGAGCGGCCGCATCGACAACCTGTCCGCCGCCGGCAGGCCGGCCCAGACAGCTGCAGAAGCAACCATTGCAGACGATTGCAATGTTCGTGAACGATATCGGGAAGAAGCACAGGTCGAGCTGGTCGAGCACTTTGTCGAAGTTCACGACCGCCTGTTTCAGACTACTCTGCAGATTCGGCAGCGCCTCGAAGCATACGGAATACTGCGGCGCCTTACCGGCGATAAAGCGGTCATGGAAGCCCTGTTGCAGGGACTCGATTTCACAATGCAACGATTTGACGCGGCTCTGGCTGCAGCAGGTATGCGCCGTTTCGGCCTGTGTGGCGACGCTTTTGACCCGTCAACCATGCGGGCCGTATTGGTCAGCACAGCTGTCGGCGGCGACTCAGGGAAAGTTACCAGCGTTTTACGCAGCGGATATTATCGTTACAACCAGATCTGGCGTTATGCCGACGTGGAGGTCAGCAAATGAAAAATTCACTCACTCTTGATTCAGAAATGATCGTTGGCATAGACCTGGGCACGACAAATTCTGAAGCCGCCATTTTCAGCAACGGCAACATCGTAGTCGTTTCTTTCGAGGGTGAAACCATCATGCCTTCAGTGGTCAGCCTGGCTCATGACGGCAAGCTTCTGGTGGGAACTCAGGCACGTAATCAAAGACTGCTTTTTCCGGAACGGACCGTTGTCTCAGTCAAGCGCCAAATGGGGTTTGATGAAGAAATCCCGCTTGGCGATAAAAAGTTCAGACCCCAGGAAATTTCTGCCATGATACTGCGCGAGCTCAAAACCAGGGCCGAACTCTTTGCCGGCCGGCCGATCAACCGTTGCGTGATCACCGTTCCGGCTTATTTTTCTGATTCTCAGCGCCAGGCAACGCACGATGCCGGAGTTATTGCCGGCTTCAAGGTTGAGCGCATCATCAATGAACCGACTGCCGCTTCTCTGGCTTTTGCGGCCGAACCCGGCAAAAGTCGTCGTGTACTGGTTTATGACCTCGGTGGCGGCACTTTTGACGTTTCGATAGTTGAAACCCGCGATGGAGTGACCGAAGTTTTAGCCAGCCACGGCGACCCGAGACTGGGCGGCGATGACTTTGACCGTCTGCTGCTCAACGAGATTGTCGAAGCTTTGATTAGAGATGGAAACCCGGACATTCGCTCCAATTCTGTGGCAATGAGCCGTCTCACCACTGCTGCCATTGCAGCGAAACACGAATTGAGCCATGCCCCCTTTGCGAAAATTCTCGAAGAAAACCTGCTGCAAAAAAATGGCCTGCCGGTAAACTTTTCCATGGAAATTTCCCGGGAACGTTATGAAGAACTGGTAAACCCACTGATTGAAAAAACTTTTATCAGTGTATCTCAGGCGCTCAGCGACGCAAATTGCCGCGCTTCTGACCTCGACGCAGTAATTCCGGTGGGCGGCATGACCAGAACCCCTCTTATTTTAAAACGCCTGGAAGAGACGCTTGGCCGGGTTCCACGTCAGGATGTGCACCCAGATCTGGCCGTGGCGACCGGTGCCGGTATCATGGCCGCAAGATTGAGCGGCCATGACGAAGGCAAGGTTCTCGTCGATATTACTCCATATTCTTTCGGGCCTATGGTTGCGAGCGAAGGTTCGCTTGGTCTGCCGATCTGGAATGCTTTCTCACCGGTAATCAAAAAAGGCACGCCCCTTCCCGTCAGAAAAACAGAGGTTTACTACACAATGGTCGACAATCAGACCGCCTGGAACTGCGAAATTTACCAGGGTGAACACCAGCTGGTCGATCATAACATCAGAATCGGCAAATTCACCGCCGATGGTTTTTCGAATCTGCCGGCAGGCAACAAAATTCTCTGCACCCTTGAACTCGACCTGAACGGCATTCTGCACGTTACCGTGGTAGAAAAAGCCACCGGTCTTTCAAAGCGTGTTCGTATCGAAAATGCTCTCGGCGCCATGGCCGGCAAGGATCTTGATAATGCAAGAGCCAATCTCGACGGCTTTTTCGGCCCGAACCGCCCGCAGGCAACCGAAAATGAACGCAGCTTCATACATGAAATGGAACAGCTGCTGCCGAAACACGCAGAAGCTGCAGCCGGCAGCAATGACAACGAACCCTCTTACAAGGTCAAAGCCCGGCAACTGCTGGCGCGAGCGATGGCGGCCCGCAATGCCGTCACACCAGAAGACCTTGCGGAATACGAAACTCTGACCGCGGGCCTGTCCAGCTCCCTTGAGAACGGCTCAGAAACTGATATCAACGCCGCCGTCCGCGAACTCGACAACCTGCTGTATTTTATCGAGGAAGCCTGAGCCATGACCATCATGTTGCGCTGCCCGGTATGCCGCGCCACCTTAACCGGCAAGGCCACCTGCCATCGGTGTGGTTCAGACCTTTCAGGCATATTGTTGCTGCTCCGGAAGGCTGCCAAATTGCGAAATGCCGGCAGAGACCATCTGCTGGCCGGGAATTTTACCGAAGCGGCCGCCTGCTTTCTCGACTCTCTGCACCTGCAGAACAACCGTCAGGCAAGGGTCGGCCTGCTTCTCTCCCGAAAACTCCTCGCCAGCCCGAAGCATTCCCCACAGCCAACAACTGATAAACCAGCAGCAGATGAACGAACAGATCGAATTCATTAAAAAGCGACTAAATCTGCTGCTGACCATCTTCGCCGCCAAACCCTGAATCAAATATCTGACTAATCCGTCATCACGCGAAAGCGGGAATCTCATCGACAAGGCTTAGATCCCTGCCTTTACCCCTCCTGGGCACAAGCGCAGGGATGACGTGCAAATTGTCGTCCCTTGAACTCAAATGTGACAAAGGACCAGGTGCGGTGCCGATCGACCGCGAAAGGCTGCTGAATGAAAATGGCTGAAGTTCTGGTTCACAACCGTCCGGCCGGCATGCTCAGCTGTTTGTCGAGAGAACCGTCGAGGAAGAGCTGGCGGCACCGGGAATGATGATGTTTTTGTCGTTATGCATGTTTTTTTCAGGTTCTATCAGTTATTGACTGCAGACTTTCGACATCTGCCAGGTCTTTGGTGCGACCGGTGGCTTTTTATTGGCTATGAGGTCTGAAACAGAAGGGATAAGGACTTTTAAACCTTCTATCTCAACCTCGATGGCCCTTTCAATCGTCTCGTCAAAATTCAGGGCCGAAACTCCGGTAATAATATCGATTCTTCTTGGCGCAACACCAATTTGAAAGATGACGTCATCTTTGGTGAAATCGTCAACAGTGACTCCTTGAAGTGGTGCGCCAAAGCGTTCAAGTGCTTTCCAGACAGCCGAAGCGTTGGCTGTGGATGGTTTTACCCAGATATCTATATCCATGGTTGCCCGGGGGAAACCATGAGCAGCCATGGCATAAGCACCGATGAGCAGATAATCAACTCTTTCGGCGTTTAAGCACTGCAACATCTCTTTGTAATCGTTGTTCAACATTGTGTTTTGGGCTCAGCGAAGCCAGTTCTTCGGTAATCGGCCAGACCATGGCGATGCGACCGGCCGGTGTGCCGGCCACAAAATCATCAGCCGGCGTCTGTTTAAGGTTGCGCAGTATTTTGACAACATTTTTTTCCATTTATGTATTGTAACATTCCTGCAGCATCACTGGCAAATGCTGCCCCCACAGAAAAATAGCAACGCTATTTTTCGGTATTGGTTTGCATTTCTCTTCCGCTTGTTTATAATTGTAGACAGCGACAAATAACCGGGGCGCAGGAGAACGGCAGATGATCGAATACGATAAGTTGCAAAAGTCTCTCAAGCATCTGCAACTGCAGTTCGAGAATTACCGCACTTTCGATTCTTCACAACCCAAACTGCTTCAGGAAGCGGTTGCCGAGTCGGTGATCCAACGTTTTGAAATATGCTATGACTGCATGTGGAAAACTCTCAAACGTTATCTGATTGAAGAACTGGGTATCCCCGAGGTGCCAAACAGCCCCAAGTCTGTATTCCGCCTGGCCTTCGAGAACGATCTTTTTTCGGCGCCGGTCGAGCGATGGCTTGAATTCGCAGATGCAAGAACCAGCACGGCGCACGATTACAGCGGGGAAAAAGCCAAAGCGGCATTAGAACTCATGAGTGGCTTTATCAGTAACACCATAGATCTCTATCAAACTATGAGCGGGGAGCCATGGCAGTGACAATTTTGCCCGGTCTGTCGCCCGAACAGCAGAAAATAGTTCTTGATCTGCTGCAGCTGCATCTGCCAGGCGTAGTTGTCTGGGCTTATGGCTCACGCATGCGTGGCACTGCCAATGCAAAATCGGATCTCGATCTGGTTGTTTTTGCCGGCTCCGAAAAAAAACTCCAGGTCTTCAGCCTCAAGGAAGCTTTCGATGAAAGCAATCTGCCGTTCCGTGTCGATCTGTTCGACTGGAGCGAACTGCCCGAAGATTTCAGAAATAACATCGAAGCCGGGCATCTGGTTTTAACAACCCCGCAAAGTCCTGAACGCGGAGATCAACCAACAGATAAAATTTTCTGAAGCAGTCAGTGGCCCGAATTGATTGGTCATCCCGAAAGGGTATAATCATGCTGTTTGCCAGTGTTTTTATACCCGAAAAGGTATAAAAACACACAAACTGGACAATATATACCCGAAAAGGTATAATTTACGCATGAACAGCAATCGAATCAGCGTAACAGTTAAAGAGCGCCGCAAAGCCCTGGGAATCACCCAGCAGGAGCTGGCACAGAAAGCCGGGGTCGGCCTGCGTTTCATTCGCGACCTCGAGCAGGGCAAGCCAACGGTTCAGCTTGCCAAAGTTAATCAGGTATTATTCATGTTCGGGCTCGAACTCGGGGCGGTGCCGATAGACCGCGAAAGGCTGCTGAATGAACTTTTTCCCTTCTGAAAAACCCGCAGGGAAAATACAATCTCAGCCCGGCATACGATCTGGTTCCTGCCGCGCTGCTGCTCCCTGAAGACAACGAAGAGCTGGCCCTGACACTGAATGCCCGCAAACGCAAGCTCAAAACGGCAGACTTCATCTCGCTGCAGAAAAATCTGCAGATTTCCGACAAAAGCTTCGAAACGACCTGCAAAAGATTTTCAGCAGTTCTGCCACAATGGTTCGCCGCGATCGATACCAGTTTCATCGCCGGCGCCACCAGGCACCGCTTCAAGGAACTGATCAGCGCCCGCGCCACCCGCCTCGATCTCTTTGCAAGCTAGCAGGCACCGCCGACCCGACCGCAATTTGCAGTTATATTGGTTTGCATTTCTCTTCCGCTTGTTTATAATTGCAGGCAGCGGCAGACAATAGGGATGGCCCGAAGGTTTCAGAAATAACATCGAAGCCGGACATCTGGTTTTAACGAACCCGCAAAGCCCTGACCACGGGAACCAATCAACGAATAAAATTTTCTAAACCAGACGGTGAATTACCTTGCTTTTGTACTCAAAGATTCCAGACGACGCAGCCACCGCTCAAAGTGCGGACATCGCGCTCTGATTGTCGATAAACCAATCATTTCCGCCAGCTGTGGCCCAAATACCGTTTTGGCTCTTCCATAATCTGGAAACAGAGCCTCAATGCGCTTACTGGGCGCAGTTTCAGGCCCATCATTAATCAATTCCGGTGTTGCATATTCAGCCGCATCCGTCATAAGAGTTTCAATTTCTTTCATGCAATCGGACTCGATCAATTCAAAGCATTTTGGGTCAGAAAAAAGATAAGCCTCATATTCATGCAACTGCAGGTAAGGAATAAAACGATAATCACCTATATCAGCTTCAAA
>Ga0209200_1005272_pt1 | contig 10008 bp, 8 predicted proteins | sample AD_UKC033_MetaG_FD_184406 | JGI IMG/M metagenome (GOLD analysis project Ga0209200, IMG submission 184406) | Active sludge microbial communities of municipal wastewater-treating anaerobic digesters from USA - AD_UKC033_MetaG (SPAdes) (version 2) | ecosystem: Engineered > Bioreactor > Anaerobic >...
CCGCCCAGTTGACGTTGCCGTCGTTGTTGCTGTAGCTCTGGCTGCCGAAGTTGTCGAGGACGTACTTGGTCGCCACGCCAGACTGCGACACCGGGACGGGCACGGCGTTGTAGGGCACCACGACATCGCCGGCGTTGAGCACGTCGTCGGCGTCGGTGCAGTTCACGGGCGTGCCGGACTTGTTGGGCGCGCAGCCGTCGGCCGCGTTCCCGTTGCCCCAGATCTGTGTGCTGGCCTGGACGGGATTGGCGATATCCGCCTCGTAGCCGTCCTCCCAGTGGTCATAGTAGACCCACGTGCCGTCGGCCGCGACGGCGACCGAGAAGTAGGTGTAGGTCGGCGTGACGGCGTTGCTATTGATGGTGCTCAGCACTGACAGCGCGTCGCCCTCGGGCAGCGTGACGTAAAAAGTCTGCACCGGGTCGGGGTTGGCGTTGGGCCCAAGGCCAGCCGAGGCAGGAATGGCCCCGATGAAGCTCAGCATCAGGGCAAGCGCGACCACCAGGGTCGCTGAACGAAATACTCGACGTTGCATCTTTGTCCTCCAAATGCATTGTGTCTGGCCGGTGACAATTCACCGGCGCTTTACGGTTTTGGGAACTTTTTGGTGCGCCCCGCATTGGGCGGCGCGCTGATTCCTAACCGATCATTCGTTGTCTGGCGCCAACCCGCAGTCATTGATACGGTTGACGCCACATAGTACAGGTGCAGACTACCACAAGCCAAGGGGTTGACCAAAACTGCAATCGCTGAGGATTGACGCACAAAACGGGGCCGATTTGGGGGCCGGCAGCCGCCGCGACCGGGCCTATGAGGGCCCTCCAACCCGGCTAAAGGGGGTGATTTTCTCAAAAAACGACAATAAACCATAAGTTATGTCTATAAATCTATACATTACGTCAAGATATCAGCCGGCGCGCGGCCTCCGTGATCAGACGCTGCCAGCGGGCCGCGCGCCGGCGCCGATTCGTCCCCGCTGATTTTTGTAATCATTTTGTAAGCATTGCTGGACGTTCCTGACAGCTTCAGCCGGCGCGCAGCGAACGCGCGGCCCCGCCTGAAGGCTTGCCTCCGTCGCCCAAGTTTGCCAAAATAAAGACGGCCGAATGGCAATTCAGCTTACTTGACGAAAGCCGCGCTCCTGTGTTATATTCGTCATGCCCCACCCCCTGGGGGAGGGGTAGCCTGCCTCAGGACACGCATCCCATGGAAGCCGATCAGAAACGACAACTGCTCAACCGTCTCAAAAGCATCGAAGGCCACGTGCGCGGCATCCAACGCATGGTGGAAGAGGACGCCTACTGCATCGATGTCATCCGCCAGGTGCATGCCGTGCAGAAGGCGCTGGAGGGGGTCAGCAGCTTGACGCTGGAGACCCACCTCAACACCTGCGTCACCACCGCCATCCGCGGCGAAGATGTGGACGAGCGCCAGCGCATGATCGGCGAAATCGTGAGCGTGTTTCAGGAGACAGGGAAGCTGTAACACTTCCAATCAGGAGACCATCCATGACCACCAAGACCTATTCCGTTCCCTCCATCAGTTGCGGCCACTGCGTGATGACCATCGAGCGCGAGTTGAAGTATGTCGATGGCCTGCAGTCGGTCAAGGCCGACAAAGATCGCAGAGCCGTGAGCGTCGAGGTCGAGAGCGACGACGTGCTGGCGGCCGTCGAAGCCATGTTGACCGAGATCGGCTACCCGGCGGCGTGAGCGGTGAACGGTGAACGGTTAGCGGTGAACGGTGAGCGGTGAATGCCGTCCCCGGGCGCCGTTTGCCGTTCACTCTCCACTGTTCACGGTTCACGGTTTACCGTTTACCGTTTACCGTTTACCGTTTACCGTTTACCGAAACCCAGGAGGACCCATGAAACCAGCGCTATTTCTTCTTGCCGTCGCCGTCCTGCTGGCCGCCTGCGCCGCGCCGGCGGCGCAGCCAGCCAGCCCGCCGGCCGCCGGGCATGACCTGCCCGAGCTGACCGTCTTCCGCTCGCCCACCTGAGGCTGTTGTGGCGACTGGATGGCGTACATGGAACAGAACGGCTTCCCCGTCACCGCCAAGGACTTCAACAGTCGCGCGGCGGAGCAGGCGGTGAGCCAGGTTCCGGCGGCGCTCCAATCCTGCCACACAGCCATCGTGGATGGCTACATCATCGAGGGTCACGTGCCCGTGGCTGACATCAACCGCCTGCTGGCCGAACGACCGGCCGGCATCATCGGCCTGGCCGTGCCCGGCATGCCAGTCGGTTCGCCCGGCATGGAAGTCGCCGGCCAGCCCAACCAGCCCTACGACGTGCTCGCATTCGACGTCAACGGCGCCACCACCATCTTCGCCACCTACGGTCGTTAGGCGCTGACCATTAACCATTCACCATTAACCATTCCCCATTCACCAATTCCCATTGGACATTGACCATTCCCCATCCAACCGCCATGACCACCAAACGCCTTTCCATACCCGTCACCGGCATGACCTGCACCAACTGCGCCAACACCATCACCCGGACGTTGAAGCGCCAGGAAGGCGTGGTCGAGGCCAACGTCAACTACGCCAATGAACGGGCTGAGATCATCTACGATCCCGCCATGCTCAAGCCGCTGGACTTGATGCAGAGCATCGAGGCGGTGGGCTATGGCGTGCCTGAGGCGACGGTGGACCTGCCCATCGCCGGCATGACCTGCGCCAACTGCGCCATGACCATCGAGCGCACCCTGAAGCGCATGGACGGCGTGCTGGAGGCCACGGCCAGCTATGCCAGCGAATCGGCCCATGTGCGCTACCTGCCCACGGTGGTCACCCGCAGCGACATGGCGCGGCGCATCGACGAGATCGGCTACAAGGTGATCGAGCCGGAGGCGGGCGCGGCCGAGTTGGACGAGGACGCCGAGGTTCGGGCGCGCAACGCTGAGCTCAACGACCGCAAGCGCCGCCTGATCGTCGGCATCGTGCTCTCCAGCATCATCATGGTGCTGAGCATGGGCCACGATTTCGGCCTGTGGCCGCACATCCCCGGCTACGGCTGGATCCTGCTGATTCTGACCATTCCGGTGCAGTTCTGGGTGGGCTGGCCCTTCCTGAGCAGCGCCTGGAAGGCAGCCGTCAAGGCCCACACCGCCAACATGGACACTCTGGTGACCCTGGGCTCGCTGGCCGCGTTCAGCTACAGCCTGGTGGTGCTGGTGTTGGGCCTGGATGCGCACCTCTACTTCGAGTCGGCCGCGGTGATCATCACCCTGATCATGGTGGGCAAGTATCTGGAGGCGCGGGCCAAGACCCAGGCTGGCGATGCGATCCGCAAGCTGCTCAGCCTGCAAGCCAAGACCGCGCGCGTCATTCGGGCCGGCTCGGTCGGAGACCGGCCTCAGCAGGAGAATGGGGCCGGCTCGGTCGCAGACCGGCCTCAGCAGGGAAATGGGGCCGGCTCGGTCGCAGACCGGCCTCAGCAGGGAAATGGGGCCGGCTCGGTCGGAGACCGGCCTCAGCAGGGCATCGACGAAGAGGAGATCGAGCTGCCCATCGACCAGGTGCAGGTCAACGACATCGTGATCGTGCGCCCTGGCGAGAAGATTCCGGTGGATGGCATCGTGATCAGCGGCCAGTCAGCCGTGGACGAAAGCCTGGTCACCGGCGAGAGCCTGCCGGTGGACAAGGGGCCGGGCGACGAGGTGATCGGCGCAACCCTCAACAAGTCGGGCAGCTTCCGCCTGCGCGCCACCAAAGTCGGCCGCGACAGCGCCTTGGCCCAGATCGTGCGCATGGTGCAGGAGGCGCAGGGTTCCCGCGCCCCCATCCAGCGCCTGGTAGATCGGGTGGCCGCGGTCTTCGTGCCCGCGGTGATCGGGCTAGCCATCGTCGTCTTCCTGGCCTGGTACTTCATCGGCGGCGCCGACTTCACCACGGCCATGCTCTTTGCCGTCTCGGTGCTGCTGATCTCCTGCCCCTGCGCGCTGGGCCTGGCCACCCCCACGGCCGTCATGGCCGGCGCCGGCGTCGGCGCGGAGAACGGCATCCTGATCAAGGACGCCCAGGCGCTGGAGACCGCCGCCCGCCTCAGCACCGTGGTGCTGGACAAGACCGGCACCATCACCCAGGGCCGGCCGCGGGTGACCGATGTGGTGATCGGTGAACGGCTGGCGGTGAACGGTGAACGGTTAACGGTAAACGGTGAACGGTTAACGGTAAACGGTGAACGGTTAACGGTAAACGGTGAACGGTTAACGGTGAACGGTGAACGGCTGACGGTGAACGGTGAACGGTTGGCGGAGAACGGTGAACGGTTGGTGTTCACCGGGCACCTTTTGCAGCTCGCTGCGTCGGCCGAAAGCGTTTCGGAACACCCGCTGGGCCAGGCCATCGTGGACGCGGCCAAGGAGCAGGGATTGACGCTGAGCCAGCCGCAGGCCTTTCAGGCGGTGGCCGGCGGCGGCATCATCGCTGCGGTCGATGGCTACGAGGTGATGGTGGGCACGGCCCGCCTGCTGGTGGAGCGGGGCGTGGCGCTGAACGACCTGGAGCGCGAGGTGGCGCGCCTGCAAGGGGAGGCCAAGACCGCCATGTTGGTGGCCATCAACGGCCAGGCCCTGGGCGTCATCGCCGTGGCCGACACGGTCAAGCCCACCTCCAGGGCGGCCATCGACCAGCTCCACACCCTGGGCGTTCGGGTGGCCATGCTCACCGGCGACAACCGGCGCACAGCCGAGGCCATCGCCCAGCAGGTGGGCGTCGACCAGATTCTGGCCGAAGTTCTCCCCGGCGAAAAGGCTGAGGAGGTGAAGCGGCTGCAGAGCGCCGGCGCCGCGGCGGCCGTCGCAGAAACTGTCGCCGATCACGCGCTGGTCGCCATGGTCGGCGACGGGATCAACGACGCGCCCGCGCTGGCCCAGGCCGACATCGGCATGGCCATCGGCACCGGCACCGATGTGGCCATCGAGGCGGCCGACGTGGTGTTGATGCGCGGCGACCTGCGGAGCGTGCCGCAGGCCATCAAGCTGAGCCGCGCCACCATGCGCGGCATCAAGCAGAATCTCTTCTGGGCCTTCTTCTACAACGTGCTGGCCATCCCCATCGCGGCCGGCATTCTGGTGCCCTTTTTCGGCCCTGAGTACCAGCTCAACCCCATGATCGCGGCTGGCGCCATGGCCTTCAGCTCCATCTTCGTGGTCAGCAACTCGCTGCGGCTGCGGCGGATGAAACTGCAAGAGGAGTGAGAGGGAAGGGGAGAAGGCTTCGGTCGGATGGCGGGCCACCGCTCAACCCGCTGTCCTGCCCCAGCACGACCTGGCAGGCCTAAGGCGAGGTGCATCAGCACCTCGCCTTTTTGAGCACACAACAGCGCCCGTTGAAACGGACTGGCGCACCGGTGCAGCTCAAAGCCCCGTTGACGGGGCACCGTAATGTAGCCCGGTCGATTGACACTTGCACCTGCGGTGCAAGTGCAGGTGTCGCCGGGCGGGCACGCATGGGGGGACAACCCCCCGCCAGCGGCAACCAAAGGGGCTTGGCTCAAAACCAATCCGCCTGAAGCATGCCCCACGGCGCGGCGGCGAAGGCGGCGGTCAGCGCGGCGCAGATGGCGTCGTCCCCCTCCAATGCACCCACGGTGCGCGCCTGCTCGGCCGTCATGGCCCCCGCGTAGAGCTGACTCCACACGTCCATGGCGCAGCGCACCTGCGGACTGGCCGCGCTTGACGTTACCCTGGCCTCGCCGTTGGCGATCCTGACGTGCAGCGGCCTTCCGTTGGCCGGCAGTTGGCGATCCTCCACCTGCACCACGAATTCCGCCTCGACGCCCGCGGGGTAGCGCCGGCCTGCCAGCGCGGCCGGCAGATGCACGACGCGCAGCATGAAGCCGTTCACCAGCCGCGCGGCCGGGTAGAAGGTGAACTCGGCGGCCGGGCCCTGGCCGCGCTGGTAGGGCTCCGCCAGGCTCCAGAGCAGCGGGCTGCCCTGCGGCGCGTTGACGATCAGCGTGGTGACCTGTTCCCCCAGCGCGGCCAGGAAACCGGCCAGCCCGCGCCAGGCCCGGTCGGTCGTCCACACCCACTCCACGACCTTGGCCGGCGTCTCCTCCGTGCTCCAGGCCAGCGTGTAGACCAGATAGCCTTCCACCTGCCCATCGACCACGAACAGGGCCTTCTCGTGCTCCGGCTTGGCCACCTTGTTGTGCCATTCCCAGTCGCCGCGGCTCGGCCAGCCGTTGTTGTGGGGCAGGCGGCGCGCCCGGTCGTGACAGGCCCGGATGGCCGCCTCATCCTCTGGCCCTGCCCGCCGCACGTGCAGCCGCTCGGCGTAGTCGGCCAACAGGTGCGGGGTCAGCTCCATGAACCAGGTGAAGTTGGCCAGGCCATAGCCCAGGGTGCGGTAGAAGCCGACCGAAAAGGGGAAGAGCAGCGAGAGCGGCGTCTCCTGCGCGTGCAGCTCCTCCAGCAGGCCGGCCATCAGTTGCCGGGCATAGCCGCGGCGGCGCTCCTCCGGCGGCACGGCCACGCCGGCCACCAGGCCGGCGTCGAGCTCGCCCCCCAGCAGGCTGACCGGCCGGCGGAAGATGTTCAGCGCGGCCACCGCCTGGCCCTGGTCCTGCTCCAGCAGCCGCAGCGCCCCGTAGTCAACGCGGCCGTGGCCGTTGTATGCCTCCAGATAGCGCTCAGCCGGAAAGCGGAAGGCGCGCGCCTGAATATCAGCGACGATAGGTATCTCGTGGGGTGAAACAGGTCGGTAGATCATAGAATTTCAGAAACCTTGTAGCCCGCACCAACCGCGCCGGTCGAGTAGCGGGTTGAGGGCGAGCCCCTCACATGCGGCCAGCCACGTCCAGCGTATCGAGACCGCCCACCCGCACCAACCGCGCCGGTCGAGTAGCGGGTTGAGGGCGAGCCCCTCACATGCGGCCAGCCACGTCCAGCGTATCGAGATTGCCCACCCGCACCGCCAGCCGCTGGCAGGGCGCACTCTCCAGGTGCAGCACGCGGCCAGCGGCGTCGTAGCGCCAGCCGGCCGCCTCCTCGCCGTCCACCTCCACCATGTCCGGCGCGCCGGACAGGCCATAGACCTGCCAGGCCCAGCGCCGCCGCGGCGAGGGGTAGGGGCCTTCGCTGCTGACCGCGACGTGCAGCCAGGTGTCGTCGCCGCGCAGGGCGAAGCGGGTCAGCCGGAACTGGCCCTGCTGATAGGCCAGCGTCGCGCCGTCGTCCTCGTACCACAGGCTCTCGCCGATGCCCGGATAGACCCGCAGGGTGATGGTCTCAGCCGGCGGCTCGCCGGTGTGTTGCTGCACCGGCTGCATGGGCAGCACCGTGCCCGCCTTGACAAAGAGGGGGATGACATCCAGCGGCGCAGCGACCCACAGATCGCGCTCGCCGGCCAGCCGTGCGCCGCGCCAGAAATCGTACCACGCGCCCGAGGGCAGGTAGACGCTGCGGCCCGACACCCCCGGCTCCAGCACCGGCGCAACCAGCAGGTCGCTGCCCAGCTTGAACTGATCGTCCAGGTCGGCCACGCGCGGGTCGGACTGATGCGCCAGCACCAGCGGCCGCATGATGGGCGCGCCGCTCTGGGCACTTTCCCAGAACGCGGTGTAGATCGCCGGCAACAGCTCATAGCGCAGCTCGATGGCCCGGCGGCAGATGGCCTCGATCTCCGGGCCAAAGGCCCACGGCTCCTGGTCGGCCGTGCCCATGGCCGCGTGGTTGCGGAAGAAGGGGGTCAGGCTGCCCAGTTGTGTCCAGCGGGCCAGCAGCTCCCCCGTGCAGTCGCCGGCGAAGCCGCCCACGTCCGCGCCGTGGAAAGGAATGCCCGACAGCCCCAGGCTCAGCCCCATGGTCACCGTCAGACGCAGGTGCTCCCAGGTGCTGAAGTTGTCGCCGGTCCAGACCATGGCGTGCCTCTGATGGCCGGCATAGGCCGAGCGGCTGATCACCAACTGGCGCTGGCCGGGGCGCAGCCGGGCCAGCCCCTCGGCCGTGGCGCGCGCCATCTGCGTGCCATAGGCGTTGTGCATCTGGCGATGGCTGGCGCCGTGGCCCTCCAGGTGGAAGGGGACATCGTCGGGCAGGATCACATCGTCGAAGAGCGACGGCTCGTTCATGTCGTTCCAGAAGCCGGCCACCCCATCCGCCAGCAGCCCGGCGTAGAGCTCGCCCCACCAGGCGCGCACGGCCGGGTTGGTGAAGTCGGGAAAATAGCAGTCGCCCGGCCAGACCGGCCCCACGAAGAGCTTGCCATCGGCGGTGCGCAGAAAGGCGTCGGCCGCCAGTCCATCGTCATGCACCGCGTAGCCGGGATCGACCTTGACGCCGGCGTCGATGATGGCCACGGTCTTGATCCCCTCCGCGGCCAGGTCGGCGATCATCTGGCGATAGCTGGGGAAGGCCTCCTGGTTCCAGGTGAAGCAGCGGAAGCCATCCATGTAGTCGATGTCCAGGTAGAGGGCGTCCAACGGGATGCGACGCTGGCGAAACTGGGCGGCCAGCCCGCGCACCGTCTCCTCGTCGGGGTAGCTCCAGCGGGCCTGATGAAAGCCCAGCGCCCAGAGCGGGGGCAGCGCCATGCGCCCAGTCAGCTCGGCGTAGCTTTCCAGCACCCCCGACAGCCGGGGCGCGGCCATGAAATAGTAGCGCAGCTCGCCGGCCGCCGCCTCGAAGCTGAGCTGATCCCCCTGGCTGTGGCCAAAATCGAAGAAGCTGCGCGCCGGGTTGTCCAGCAGCAGGCCGTAGGCCACGCTGGCGCTCCCGCGCTGTTCCCCTGAGCCGTGGGCCGTCGCCGGAACCAGCCCCAGGAAGAAGGGGATGCTCTGGTAGATGGGGTCGTCGCCCAGTTCATAGCAGGCTGGGTCGGTGTTGTAGAGCTCGAAGCGCCGGCCGCGGCGCGCCATGGGAAAGGCCTTCTCACCCAGGCCGTAGAAATGCGCGCCGGGCAACAGCTTCTGACGACAGCTCACCGGCCGGTCGCCGGCCGCCGGCTCGCCCCAGCCCAGCCCCTCGTCATCCGCGGCCAGCAGCCGGCCCAGCGGGTCATAGAAGCTCAGCCGGCAGGGGGCGCGCTGCACCCGGCAGGTCAGGGCCGCGCTGCGCAGCTCCAGCACATCCTCCCCGACCTGGAAAGTCGCCTCGGTCGCCGGCCAGTCAGTGCGCGCCACGGCGTAGGAGAAGCCATGGTCGAACTGTCCATCGGGCGCCAGCCGCACCCGCGCCAGCGCCGGCGCCAGCAGCTCGATGCGCACGGCCGCCTGGTCGCAACGCAGCTCCAGTCGCCGGCCGTCGAAATCGAACGATGTTATGTCACCTAGAAACTGATAGTCTGTCATGGGATGTCCTGTATCACGTGATGCACGATGCGTGACCGGAACAACAGGAATCGTCTCCGGCTTACGGGTTACGGGTTACGGGTTACGTGGTACCAGTCAGCTCTCACGCCCCCCGCAGCCGGTCGATCTGTTCTTTCGGGGTGATGCTGGCCAGGCGCGCCTCCTGGGCGCCGGCCGCGGCCTGCTCGCCGGGGGTCAGCCCGCCCATGCCGCCCAGCACCGTGACCCGCGACAGGACGCGCTGGGTCTGCGGGCTGGCGCAGGTGGGGCAGGCGGGCGCCGGCGCGTCGCTGGCCGTCTGGATGGAGCGCCACAGGTGGGAGAAGGTCGCGCCGCAGGCAGCGCAGGTGTATTCGTAGATGGGCATGGATATGATCACCGCACAGAGAGGGAGCATGGGCTACAGACATGGGGTCTGGCCGGTGCGATCATACCACCGAGGCGCCTGTCGCGTCAAACCGCGGCGGGCCAGCAATTCCCAATCCAACAAGGAATCGAGGCTTCAGCCGGGTCCCAATCCAACAAGGAGTCGAGGCTTCAGCCGGGTCCCAATCCAACAGGGAGTCGAGGCTCCAGCCGGGTCCCAATCCAACAGGGAGTCGAGGCTCCAGCCGGGTCCCAATCCAACAGGGAGTCGAGGCTTCAGCCGGGTCCCAATCCAACAAGGAGTCGAGGCTTCAGCCGGGTCCCAATCCAACAAGGAGTCG
>Ga0209200_1005280_pt1 | contig 9995 bp, 10 predicted proteins | sample AD_UKC033_MetaG_FD_184406 | JGI IMG/M metagenome (GOLD analysis project Ga0209200, IMG submission 184406) | Active sludge microbial communities of municipal wastewater-treating anaerobic digesters from USA - AD_UKC033_MetaG (SPAdes) (version 2) | ecosystem: Engineered > Bioreactor > Anaerobic >...
GGTTCTCGGTCCTGGTCCGGATGGAATAGGTAAACCGTCCCTCTCCCTCCACCACGGTGATGCTGGGGGCTTCGGCGAGGGCTTCAATCATCACCTCTCCCATCGAGGCGAGATATCCGGGGCGGTCGTCGGGCTGTAGCCCTTCCACTATCCGGGCGTATTTCGCAACGGCTTTCTTCTCGTCTTTCCCTTTGGCTGAGTAGGCGGCGGCGCTGGCGTTGTAGATCCTCAGAAAAGCGTCTCTGAAAAGATCACGTTCCGCTTTCAATCCCTCGATCTCTCGGAGGAGATCGGCAACGTTATATTCCTTCGATGGGTCATTTATCATAGGAGATCAACTCCTGATCGGCCGCGCGGGTTGTGGTTGACTAATTGCGGCCGGTCGCAACCTTACTCTTCTATCTCTACTCCTTCGGCTTTCATCCGGGCTATTATCGCATCTCTGCAATAGGGGGATAGACCTCTTAGGGTCCCTGTGGTCTTCAGTACATGCTCCCTAAGTTTCGCGATAATCTCCGGCTCCATGTAGATACTCATCTGTCGGTAATCAGTTTCAACCATGCTCTACGGTTATGATTCTTAAGATACTTTAACTTTATGCCGTTATCCTTAAATACCATAACGTTATAGTACTGTATATGGCAACCACAACCACAACCACAGCAGAGAAGGCGGCGGCCGTCCTCCGGGATAGGGCCCCCCACCTCCCCGCGGGCGTGACTCCCCTCTCCTCCGAGGACCTGGAGGCGCGACGGCGACGGATCGCCGAGCGCAACGCGAAGAGAGCCGAGGAGAAGGCGAGGGCTCCGAAGCCCTCCACCGCACCGCGGGGCTTCAATCTCCCTGAAGAGGTGAGGGCGTGACCCAGGGTCGGATAAGGCGGAGGCGCTAGGGCTTCGGTGATTTACCGAAACATTTTTCGTTGGTTGTGACCTCTCTTTCCAAGGAGGGTGACTAAAACGAGTATAAAAGAAAAGTTGCCGTTAGTGAATAGCGACCGCAAAGTAACGAGAATAGCGGGCTACGTGGTGTATATTTTCATCGGATTATTCGTTCTGGGGGCTATTCTTCCGAGCCCGGACACTGGTGGCGAGACGGCCACGACTGCGGCAACCCCGGACACGAAGGCCGCGACCACTGCAGCTACAGTCGAAGCTGAGGAGGAGGAAGAGATCGACCCAAACCTTGAATGGTTAGCTGCCGTTCTTGTTTCAATGGGTTATCTCGTGGAGGACATGCAAACCATTCAAGTGGCTGCGGAGGGGATGGATATAGACGGCTTGGCGGCCGGGTGTTCTGACTTGAAAAACCATGTCCAAGTTGCAAAAAGTCTCAATGTCAAGTATGATGTTTCCTCCGATTTGGAGACTGCTAGATATGAGTGGAGCGAGGCTTTAAGCGACTACGGAAGGGCGGCTGATGCGGGATATGACGGTGCAAACGATCTTGACGCCGAACTTCTAGAAAAATCGTCTTTGTATATGGGGATGGCCGATAAACATCTTGAAAAGATGACGTCCGAGCTTGAGAAGACTGGATATTGGGGACAAACCTAATATTCTCTTTTAAATCTTTTTTAAAATATCTTTGAGGTATTGCCCGGATCTGGAGTTTGAGGGTTTATAAGCCCTCGCCCCTCTTTTTTCTGATGTTTTGACATAAAACCGCTATGCGTGAAACCAGCATCTGGCGACGTTGCTACTCTTCTGGGATAGAAATTATCTCGTTAATCATTATGGTATGCGACGAGATCCTACTATTCTCTAAGTGTATGGAATAATCGAGTTTGCAGCAGAGGGGGGTCGAGGACCTCGGAGGATATGCCCCACTTCTCGAACATTTGGCTACGGGAAAAGAGGTCGTTTTGTGGTGGATACTTCCGAAAATCCTATGGCGAGATCGAGGCCTGGGGGCACCACTCCCCAGGCCGATCAAGCCTTCCTGAACAAGGCCGCAGGCGGGTTCAACGTCTGCGAGACGGCATCGTCGTCGTACCAGGTGGATGACGTAATCGTTGTCTGGTAGGCCGTTCACCTACCTTTCGATTTAGTCATCCTTTCGGATGCCAAAAGATGATAGTGGCGACCGCCTACAAAAGCGTTTCTTATGTAACCGGCTGCTCGAAAATGGAGGAGTGGGTTACATAAGAATACGAAAGGACGCCCGCCAGGTGCCGATTGTGGAAGATATCGAAGGCGGGCGGTGGGGCCGATCTCGGCTTCCGTTGAATCATCGGGCCTGAGGTCGGTCGGTTTTTTAAAGGTCGCCATGCGCTATAAGCTTTCCTGTGCGCTATTTAATAGCGCAACATCTCAAAAATACATTAGCTGACGTAAGATTTAAATGCTTGCAAACGATTCTACTCATATCGAAAAAGGCGCATCATAATAGTTACTCCCGGGAGGTTGCAACTCCCGAGAGATGCTAGGTGCGTTGTCCTGTGGAGGAGGACAAAGCATGGATGATAATAAGCTGATTAACTATTTATCAGCTTCCGATGAGGTCGGAAGCGGTATCGGCGACGACCATATCCAGGTTTTTGAGGCTGGCGTTCGCCACGGGCTTAGACAAGCCCGAGAGGCCGGAAACCACGATATAAAGCTTATTTCGGCTTTAGAATCTGTTTTAATCGATCTTCGTTATCTCGTCGAAGAGGTCAATGGCCTGCTAGAAGAGGCGGACGGAGAGTTATCACAAGAAGGACAACCTCCTTTTATAGCGGCTGACAAGGCGGCCAAGGTACTCGACGAGGTGGTCGTGTGACTCCGCCCGTATCCGCCGCGCACGAGGGGGCGAAAGCTGGACATGCCGCCGAGGCCCTAGGGCTACTCGCGCTCATGGCCAAGTCCGAGATCGAGAACCCCTTAACTCAGTTTTTCCCGCCTTGCTTAGAGGATCTTTGGGTGGGCGGATGTCCGAACAAGTCGACGGCGCGGAAGCTGGCGCGGGCGGTCTGTTTGTGGCTCAAAGGCCATTGGAAGTCCGAGGGAAAGGACTTCCTCACGGCGAGGGGCTTCGAGGTCATCGAGAAGATGGAAGAGTGGGATACCCGGAATGCGGATCCGCTCGGCGAGGAGGAGATCAACAAGCTCGTTATGGAGGTCCTGCACGGCGCCAGGACGACCATAAGCTGTGACGAGCTGAAAGAAGATCTGGTCCTGAGCTTCTACTGCCATGAATCAGACTGCTATTATAAACGGGCGGTGGACCAGGCCGCAACTCGAAATATCGAGTTTGGCGACGTCGTCGTCTACGACGATAAGGGGCGGCCTAAGTTCTCGCCGGATCTGGCGGCGGATGCCCTCATCAACGCCTTCGAGATCATCACGACGCCAGATAAGAAGATCTGGGTCTACAGCGCCGGCATATTCGAGCCCATAGGCGCCTACCTCGTCGGTAAAATCCTGGATAGGGTGGCCGGCGACCTCCTTACCATCAAATCATTGAAGGAGACCCTGGAGAAGGTGTACTTCAGGACGAAGGAAGAGTACGAGATCTTCGACTCGGACCCCTACCTCTTTTGCGTCGAAAATGGCGTTATCGACATGAGGCGGGGGCACGCTGGATTCAAGCCCCATGACCCAAAATATCGGAGGACCTGGAAAGCTCCTGTACTCTACGATCCTGAGGCCCGGATGGTGGAGGGCGAGAAGTTCCTCGACTCTTCTCTTGATGCTGATGGAAGGAGGACGTTTCTGGAGATCCTGGCGGCGAAGACAACGGGGCTTAACTTCGAATACTTCAGCCCTTGGATAGGCAGGGGCCAAAACGGGAAGACGGTGGCTGAGGAGTGGATCAGAGCCTTCTGGGGCGATGGTCAGGTTACAGAGGCTGAAGTCTCCACCCTGGGGAAGAGGAGGTTCGATCTTTGGGAGCTGAAAGGAAAGAGCTTCCTCATCAACTCAGAGGTCGAAGGCGGAAGGTCCGAGATCAGATGGATAAAGCACATCAGCGGCGGCGGGAAGGTCACAGCAGACCGGAAGCATACCGACCACGTATCTTTTAGGCCCCATTGCTTCATTATCTACGATTGCAACCGACCGCCACGATTCGACGACAACACCCACGCCTTTAATCGGAGGATCGCCCCTATCCTGTGGCCCTATTCGTTCGTCGATGAGCCTATAGAGGCTTATGAGAAGCCGAGAGACCCGGACGTTCTCGCGAAGATTACGAGGCCTGAAGAGCTGTCAGGCCTCTTGAACGCCCTCATCGAAATCGCCCCGAAGGTCATCGAGACGAGGACTATTCATAGGGTGGCATCCGGTGTGAAGATAGCTGAAGCCTATGACATGAAGGCCGCATCAGGGGATATCTTCTGGGACAGGTTCGTCGAAGGCGATCCGGGCCGATCTGTCTCCTCGAAGTGGCTTTATCAGAAGTATGAAGAGTTTTGTCAGATAGTCGGTGCCTCGCCGATCCGAGACAGAGACTTTAACAGCATCGGTCGCAGGCTCAAGTACTCGAAGGGGCGAGAGAATTCTCCAGCAGGACGTATTCAGGTCTGGCAGAACTGCGATTTTAACGAGGATTCATGGAATGAGTTTCTCTTGGAGTGGACCAGCAATGGACCAGCAATGGACCAGCATAAATCGATAACAAGACCAGCAAGACCAGCAAGACCAAGCAATCCTATTAATTCCATAGAGGAAACTGAAGACATAGAAAGTCCTGAAATTCACTATAATAAGGTACACGATTCTGCCGGTCTTGCCGGTCCTGCTGGTCCAGATAGCGATTCTTTCTGTCCAGCTGACCGGCATATGCTGGTCCAAAATAGACCAAGTACCATCTCCGAGAATCTCGCCGAGGCAGCCAGACGGGAAGCTGAGCACCTGGAGCACTTCAAGACTCCAGCAGAACCGGCCCCCCAGAAGACTTACATCGTCCTGGAGGACGTGCCAACGTTTACGGACGGGTTCAAGCGATGGGCTCTGAAGAAGAACGATCTCGTCTCGGGCCTTCCTGATCTCCAAGCAAAGATCTTGCGAGATAAGGGGATCATCCGGGAGGTGGGGGCTTGAAACAAACCCTCCTCTCCGACTGGACTTCTATTAGAGCGAAGGTATTTGTAGGCAGAAATGCTTCATCTTCTGGGGAAGGGTACTTGACCAATTACGATATGATTATCGCCGTAACAAAAGAAGGCGAGGAAGTCACGTTTTCAGAGATAAATAGGAGGGTACAGTCTCGATTTGGCCGTGTCTCCGACAAATCTCTTAAAAACGTGCTTAATCGAGCCGTAAAACGTGGTGAATTTTTGAAAACTCGGGGGCGGGCCAACCGGTTCCGCCGCTCTTCCTCCACATGACCGCCCCCGACTCCTCCCCCTTCCCGATGATCTGGGGGCGCCACCATGCCCCCATTTCTCCCAAAAAAGCGGCCCGATGCCATACGGGCCGCTCCATTCCCTCTTACGGGGTGGTCCTGAGTGAGTAAAGGCGGCCCCGTCTCGCCGGAGGAGGAGAAGGCGATCCTGGCGGCCCTGGAGGAGGGCCGATCCGTCCGAGACGTCGGCCGGGAATTCGACCGCTCCAATTCTACCATATCCGACGTAGCGAAGAGAAACGGTCTCGATTTGGCCGAGCGTTCGGAGGCCAAAAAGGCAGCGATCGCCAAATCATGTTACGCCGCCGAAGACAGGATCAAGCTAATAGGCGAGCTTCTTAACAAAGCAAAAGAATTGATGAAGACCTGCGACAGCTCCCGAGACCTCCAGTATCTCGCAACGGCGATAGCGATCGGCATCGACAAGCGGCGGCTGGAAGAGTCCACCGACCCGTCGGCGAGAGGCGGGGAAATCCGTATCCTCTTCGAGAAGATGACGGCCGAGGAGGCGGGGCCTTGAGGACCGTCGCCGATCTCATCGAGGAGATGGAGCTTCGAGAGCTTGAGGCGGAGGCCTCGGCCCTCCTCGCCAACCTGGAGACGATCCTGGAGAGGATCCGGGCCCTGAAGGCGGGGGTGGGATAGATGGCCTTCGAGATCCCCGTCGGCAAACAGCGGGACTTCTGCCTTCACTCCGACGCCAGGATAAATCTAGCCCATGGGGCGGTCCGATCTGCGAAGACCGTCGGCGCCAACGTCAGGTGGCTCCGGGCCGTCCTGGAGGCTCCGGTGGGGGTCAACCTCCTGATGGCCGGTAAGACCCTCTTCTCCCTTGAGAGGAACGTCCTTAGCCCCATCGCCTCCCTCGTCGGTTCGAATAACTTCGACTATAAGAGGTCCCTTAAGACGGCCTACATCTACGGCCGCCCCATCATGGTGGAGGGCGGGAACGACGAGGCGGCCTATACGAAGATCGCAGGCCTCACCCTCGGCGGAGCCTACGTCGATGAGGGCTCTCTCGTCCCTGAGAGCTTCTTCAACATGCTCATCTCTCGTCTATCCGAGCCCGGCTCCCAGCTTTTCCTGACGACGAACCCCGGCGGCCCCGGCCATTACCTAAAAAAGAGGTGGCTCGACCGGGAGGACGACCTCGACCTCAAGAGCTGGCATTTCAGGCTGGAGGATAACCCCTGGCTCGATCCCGCCTACGTCGAGGAGCTCAAGCGCCAGTTCGGCCCTCCGACCTCCCTATTCTACCAGAGGTACATCCTCGGCGAATGGGTGGCGGCCGAGGGCGCTGTATTCCCGCATTTCGACCGGGCCCTCCACGTCGTCCCCTCGATCCCCGACGGCCCGATGAAGTCGCTAGTCGTCGGTATCGACTACGGCCAAACCCATCCGACGGCATTCTTGAAGCTCGGGCTGTGGGGCGGCTGCTGGTATGCTTTCGGCGAGTACAGGGAGAGCGACAGGACGAACGCCAGGCTCTCCCAGGACCTCCAGGGCTTCCTGGGGGGGAATTATCCGTCGGCGATCCTGGTCGACCCGAGCGCAAAAGCCCTCATCAACCAGCTCCGGGCTGATGGGGTGCAGCGGGTCCGGGGCGCCGATAACGCGGTCCTCGACGGGATAGGCCGGGTCTCCTCGGCCCTCTCGACGGGGGCCCTTAAGATCGTGGGGCCGGCATGTCCTCGACTTATCGAAGAAATTGAGGGGTACAGGTGGGACCCGAAGGCGACCGAACGGGGCGAGGACAGGCCAATAAAAGAATCAGACGACCTAATAGACGCTTTACGATATCCTGCTAATTTCATTTTCAAGAGGGGTGGGGGATCATGACACTCACAGACTTTTCATTCCTGGAGCCGGGGCGGAGATGGCCTCCGACCGACGAGCGGGCGAGGATAGACCGATACGATAGATGCACTTTGCTTTTCGAAGGCGACCACGAGGCCGCCTTTCCGGGGATCACGGCGCTAGACGACGATCTCGACCAGATCACGGCCAACTGGTTCAAGCGGTCGACCACGCTCATATGCGACCTGGCGAGCCCGCTACGGCTCTTCGCCGATAACCAGGCCGAGATAGATCGGATCGCCGAGGCGAACGACCTCGACCTCCTCGTCTATGACCTCTTCGCCGACATCCTCCGATTTGGGAACGCTGTCTTGAAGGTCCGATTCGATCCTCGGCGGGGCGGGATCGTCGAGCGGATAGATCCCCGGTACTGGTTCCCGGTCGTGAGTCCCGACGATGGCCGAGACGTCCAAGCCCACTGCATCTGTTATAACTTTAACCAGTATGAAGACCATATCCAGCGGGGATACCTGAGGGTGGAGATTCACAAGCCCGGCTCGATCGAGAACCGCCTCTTCAGGCTCGACTCCGGGGCAGCGATCACCTCGGAGCTGCCTATATCGGCCCTGGAGAGGTACTCGGGGATGCCGTCGGAGGTACGGACGGGGGTCGACGACTTTCTCGTGGTCCCGCTGTCGGGGCTCCTCTCCTCCGACGGGGTCTTCGGGCTCGACGACTACGGCGGGATCGAGGGCCTCGTCCGAGAGCTGGAGAAGAGGCTCATCCGAACCTCGAGGACCCTGGACAAGTTCGCAGACCCGAACATCGTCCTACCAATTGAGAATTTCTCGGTAAACCCCGGTACCGGCGAGCGATACTTCGTGAACCCGTGGACGGGGAACCCGATTTTTGAAGATATCGAGATCGGCGGCGGTCGGTACATCGTCTCGGAAGTTGGCGAGACGGGGACGAGGCCATTGCCCCAGTACCTGACATGGGATGCCTCTCTCCAGAACAATTTCAGCCAGATCGAGGAGATCAAGGCCGAGCTTATGGCGATCGGCGAGATCTCGCCGGCCCTCCTCGGCGACGTGAAGAGCGGGCTCGCCGAGAGTGGCTCGGCCCTCAAGAGGCTCGCCATCCCGACTCTTGCGAAGGTGGCGAGGCTGAGGGCGCGTGTAAAGCGGCCCCTCCTGGAGGCGCTGAGGCTATGCGCCAGGCTAGAGGCAATCTCCCGATGGCCGGGGGCCGGGGAGCTTCAGAACCTTACCATCGAATGGGGGAGCGCCCTTCCTGAGGATAGGTTAGAGGCCGCCCAAATCGAGCAGCTCAGGAAGACGGCGGGGCTCACGTCGACGAGGAGCGCCCTTGCGAGACTCGATCCCGACGCCTCCGATGAAGATCTGGACTGGGAGACAGCCCAAATATCTGAGGAGAGACGAGACGAATCGTACCAATTCGTCTGAATCACGTTCATCTGAAAAATCAGGTTACGGAACCGTAAAATCCGGGGGGTTAGTTACGCTATGGCGGACGAAGAGAAAAAATTTACGCAAGAGGACGTTGACAAGATCGTACAAGAGAGGCTCGCCAGGGAGAGGGCGAAATATGCCGACTACGATCAGATCAAGGCCGAGCTGGAGGCTACGCGGGCCTCCCATGCTGAATTGAGGGCGGAAAATGTGACCTTGAAGGCGGAGATCGCCGAAAGGGATGGAAAGGCGAAAGACTCCGAGCTGAAGGCTCAGAAGGCCGAGATCGCCAAGAAGGCGGGTCTTCCTGAGGCTCTATCCTCCAGGATCGAGGGGGCTACTCCCGAGGAGCTGGAGGCCGACGCTCTTCGGCTCGCCGAGAGCCTGGGGCCGGGGCCCTCTGTCGGGACGGGGACCAACCCGCCGACGGGGGCTAAGCGCCCGCTCACTCGGGCCGATATCAAGAAGATGAGCCCTGACGAAATCGTCTCGAACTGGGATCAAATTAAGACTCAGTTGAAAGATGGGAGTCTTTCAAGAGTGTGAGCAAAATCAACTAACGGGGGTTAGTGAGACATGACGTTAACCAACTTTATAGGCGAGGTCTGGAGCGCCCAAATCCTCCAGAACCTTCAGAAGAGCCTGGTCTATGGTCAGGCTGGGGTAATCAACAGGGAATACGAGGGCGACATCAAGGGGAAGGGCGACACGGTGAGGATCACCGCCCACGGCCCGATAACGATCGACAACTACAACAAGGTCACCGGGATCGGCGACCCCGAGGACCTCGACGACGCCAGCACCGTCCTCGAGATCGACCAGGCTAAGTACTTCAACTTCAGGATCGACGACATCGACGCCGCTCAGACGAACGTCCCTCTGATGGAATCGGCGACGAGAGACGCTGCGTATCGGCTGGCTGACGCGGCCGACCAGTACGTCGCCTCTGTAATGGTGGCGCAGGCTGGCAACGCCATAGGCGCTGACGGGTCCGACAAGATCTTCGACGGCTCCACCGACCTTGTAACCGAGGAGATCCTCGAATGCAAGCAAAAGCTGGACGAGGCCAACGTCCCCTTCGCCGGTCGGTTCGTGATCGTCCCCCCCTGGCTCACCAAAATGCTCCTCCAGGAGGACAGCGTGATTAACCCGATTTGGAGCGGGGTCGAAGGCGTGATGCTGAACGGCGAGATCGCTAAGCTCTTCGGCTTCAGCATCCTCCAGTCCAACAACGTCCCCAACACCGCCGGCGACCACTATAAGGTGATCGCCGGAACGTCGCGGGCTTGCACTTTTGCCGACTCTGTGAACGACACCGAGGCCTACAGGCCGGAGAAGTTCTTCGCCGACGCTCTCCGAGGCCTTCACTGCTACGGCGCGAAGGTCATCGATCCGAGC
>Ga0209200_1005281_pt1 | contig 9995 bp, 8 predicted proteins | sample AD_UKC033_MetaG_FD_184406 | JGI IMG/M metagenome (GOLD analysis project Ga0209200, IMG submission 184406) | Active sludge microbial communities of municipal wastewater-treating anaerobic digesters from USA - AD_UKC033_MetaG (SPAdes) (version 2) | ecosystem: Engineered > Bioreactor > Anaerobic >...
GTGTGTGAGGATGAATCCTGGCACTCTCAGGCGGCCGCTCGCTCGGATTTCCAGTACGTCGCCCACAGGCCACTGTGGTGAAGGCTGACCAGGGCCATCATCGCTTCCGCGTTGGACGCATCCCACCTCATCCCGGGGCCTTTGAGTCGGTCCGTCAGCCGGCCACACAACGATTCCGTGGGGCCCGAACCGCAGTCATAGCCCAACTGGCGGAACGTCGGATAGTCCGTCATCGCCACCCGCTTGCCCACGTAGTCCCGCAGAGACTCCAATGCCTCCCGCTTGGGCCCTGTCCCATGACGCCGCAGATACGAACCCAGCCGATCCAGCATCACCAGCGAGCCCTGCTCCCACACATGGCCCATCATCTCCTCTCGCCATTGAATGGCCTTCGCCGTGCCCTCTCCATAGAGCACATGGCTGGCCTGGACCACATGGTCCCGGAGGTGGTAGTAGTCCAGGATGTGCCTCTCCAGCATGGGCAACTGCCGGCGATACTGGTGCGCGATCCACTCCGCCCCATCGGAGATGGCGTACTTGATCTTCGCCTCGCTCAGGTGGAGACGCCGAGCCTCCCGACGCATCAAACGCCCGGCGGCCTCGCAGTCCCCCGACGTCGCCACGACGTGGCAATGCGACTTGTCCGGATCATAGAACGTCACCAGCTTGAACTCCTGGTACGGCCCGTCGCTGCCCTGCGCGGGACGACCCACCGAGGCCGTCGACGACCGCCCTTGCTCGGTTCGCTTCGCCGCCTCCGTCTCCCGACGCTTCTGTTTCTGCTGCTCGGTCACCATCGGAACCTGCACCCCATCCGCCCCGCTGATCAGCGTCCCGGCCGTGCAATCCGCCGCTGTAAAGGCCGGCCGCAACGATCCCTTCTGCTGCGCCGCCAGTACCGCACGCCCCTGATGCTCCACCACCTCGCGGACCGTACTGCCGCACAGCGACAACTGCGCCGTCCGCTCCAGATTGTCGCTGGCAACCTCAAAAGAACAATGCAATGCCTCCCGACAGCACATCTCTCGAACGCCCGGACTGAACCGATGCTCCGCCAGCCCCAACCACTGGTCGATCGGAACCACCGTCCCGTTCTGCGGCGACCAGTAGACCGTCCTACGCACGCTCAGACGCCCGTTGACCGTCAGATACGTCGTCGCCTGCGGACCTTTGTTCCGCAGCCCTTTGGGCCGAGGGGGAAAAAGCCTCCTGCTGCTCCTGCAAGAGGCGAATCGCCTTCTCGTACAGACGTTCGCGAAACACCGCATGAGCCTGTCGAACCAGTTCTTCCGTGTCGGCAATGATGCTCCCGTCTCGGGCCCCGTTCAGCGCTTCCGCCACCTCGGCGGCCAACCGCTCTACATCCGCCACCATCGCCTGCTTCAACTGATCTACACTAACCCGTTTACCGTCCATGACCTAATCTCCTTTCATCTAAGGTTCATAAGTCACTGTAAACAAAGGAGTAGCGTAGCGCCATAAAAAAAACCTCACACATATCACTCCGATGCTTCCGCCTGCAGAGTATCGGATTGCTCTCACAGAGCGAAAGGAAGTCAACATAACGATAAGAGGGACTGGTGGGAGTGTAGCTGCAAGGGCTCATTGTTCTCGGCGTGCTGATGGTGAACCCACCGTTTTCCCAGCCGCCATCCAGGGGCGGCGGGCCTTCCGGCGGGTCGTCCTCCAGCGGCAGAACGTACACCAAGACGGGCATGATCGACACGGGTGTCGGCAAGCTCAGCGGCGCCTACACCTTCGCCTCCGACGGAACGACAAGATTATGGTTCTTCACGGAATTGCGAGGAAATCGGCACGGCTCTGAGAGACACGCAATGCGCTCGTTTGTTCTCCACGAGCCTTCATTGGGGGCGCTGCCCCCAAGCCCCCGGCATTTGGCGCATTGAGCCAGCAGCATGAGAATGGAGGAAAAGACGGCGAGACAAGCTCGGGTCGAGCGACCGATTCCTCTACCTCCATGCTGCTGGCCCAAAGCGGAAAATGCCCGCCGCAATGCGGCGGATTCCGGAGATGTCCGTTCCTTCCTTCCGACCCGCGTCCCCGCGATTCCGTGATGAACCAAAATTGTTCGGATCGAGTGAACATCGCAGGGGATCGAGCCGTAGAATAGTATAGGAATAATAAGACTGCGAATGCCTCTGGCGGCGTGTGAGACCGAACCACACGCCGCCTTCTTTTTCGACCCGGCGTCGCCTCGGGTAATACGGATCTCCCGGCGAGAGCTGGATTCCCGCTTCCCCCAAATAGAAAAGGCGAAGCCCCTTTTCGAGGCTTCGCCGCAAATGCCACTACTCTGTGCGGATTACGCCGGTTGCCGGCTCGTCAACGGAGTTTACGCATGCTTCCGCAGCTTCAGGCCGGCCGCTCCCAGGCCGAGGAAACCCAGCAGGACCGCACCGGGAACCGGAACCACGGCGAGATTGTCCAGCTCGAACGCACGGGATGTGCTCGCGAACTTGACTCTGTCGAACCACACGCCGGTGACGTTCACGTACCTGGAGTTGTCGCGAGCACCGGAGCTACCCCCGGACACCGCAAGGATCTGGGTGCCGGTAACCACGCCGACGACGTCCTCGTCATCAAAACCCCCCAGGTAGAGCGTCAACGTGTTGTAAGTGTCGATCGATCCCCAGTACAACCCCAGGTAGTTCTGGGCGCTGGAGAACGTGACCGAAGCTGTTCCCCCAACCGGCGTTGACCCGCCAGTATACTCGGGCACACAGAAATACTTGTTGTCCGTATCCCCAGCCGGGGCGGCCTTGTAGTCATCAGAACCCATCGTAATGGAGAAACTGCCGTCGTAAGCCCAGCCGGGTCGACTGTCATCAAAGGTGTCAACCACCGCGCCCGCGACGGACGTCATCGTAACGCCGGGGGCCGCAACCGTAACCGAAAGATCGGCCGACGCCACGACCGGCAGAACCGCACACACCGCCAAAACAACTATCATCCGTCTCATGTCCACTCCTCATCAACAATGAATCGTCCAACGAACTATCGAGCGCAAAACTAGACCGCACTCCGGCGTCCAAGCCACAAACACTGCGAGGATTTCCCTCCTCCGTGCAGATTCACCGCCAAACACACGCAGACCGACAGTGACCTTATCCTGTATTGTGGCAGGACGGCACCCGCATGTCAAGAAAAAAAAGGAACACATCGAGCGAATAGCGAGTTCAGGCCACACGCTGCCGGCTTCAGCTTCGCGTTGACGCGGACTCTGTCCCGCTGTATGGTGCATCGTCGGCAATCACGCCGTGGGATCGCAGGGTGACTCCATGAACGACAGGACGGAGATTCGTACATCGCAGGCGAAGTTCGTGTGGGCATCGATGGCCTGTTGGCTGTCGATTCTCGCAGGACCCGCATTTCCCCAGACCGCCGCTCGCATCCGCCTGGACCCGGACATGCTGACCAACCTCTCGGGACAGCGACCTGCTGTCGAGCTCGTGGATGAGCAGGACCTGGCGGGCGATCAGCGGACGGGCGACGCGGCGCAACCCCAGACGCTCTACTCCAACGGCTGGCTCAACGCCGAGCTCTATTACCCGCTCTCGGTCGTCGTTGACCTGGGCGTGACCCATGACCTGACGGACATCTGCTATTTCGACGTGGAGGGCCAGGGCCGTCTGACCGCCGATTTCCGCGAGGCCGATGCCTGGAAACTCCTGTTCGTCGATGAGTTGAACGCATACTGCAAGTGGTCGTCGCGCAAGGTCGCGATCTCGACGCGGTATCTGCAACTGACGTTCGAGAACCCTTCCGCTCAGATCGGGGAGATCGTACTCTACGGGACCGCCCGCTCGGCGCGACCGCCTTCGCCGAAGCCGACGGCGCATCGCCTGCCCTTGATGGATTCCTTCATCGGGATCAACGGCTTCGTCGACGACCTGATCGAGCGGATCGCCGCCTGCGGGCACCTGCGCGAGTACCATTCCTGGCAGTGGGACGAGGGCAACCAGGATACCTCCTATCCGGGCTACCCCAATCACCAGTTGGCCTGGAGCCCCAGTTGGGTCAGCGGCCCGGGCTGGGCCTGGGACTTCGACGCCTTCTACCGCCAACTGAAGGATGCCGGCGTGGAGGCGGCCCCCTGCTTCCAGGGTTGCGCCCTCTACATGGTGGGCTTCGACAAGGAGCGTGTGGACGAGAAGCCCGTCGCAGGCCAGGACGCGACCCAGCCGCGATCCTACATCGCACACGCGTCGTACCTGTTCCAGTTTGCCGCTCGTTACGGCGGCACGCGCTGCGACGAGACCCTGCTCAAGCTCAAGCCCGGCCAGCCCGCCCGCAGCGGCCTGGGCCTCGTGCGGTACATCGAGAACTGGAACGAGCCGGACAAGTGGTGGAAGGACCGGGCCGCGTACTTCTCGCCGGTCGAGCTGGCCGCGATGTGCAGCGCCGATTACGACGGCCATAGACGGACCCTGGGCGCCGCCGTGGGCGTCAAGAACGCCGATCCGAACATGAAGTTCGTCATGGGCGGCTTGGCCAGACCCGAAATCGAGTACCTCAAGGCCATGAAGCTCTGGGCCGAGTTCCATCGCGAGGGCGACTTCCCCGCCGACGTGATCAACCTGCACCACTACAGCAACGACACCGGAGGCCAAGGGGGCAATCCGACGACCGGCATCAGCCCGGAGGCGGACGGCCTGCGGGAGCGTTTCGAGAGGATCGTCCGCTGGCGGGACCGGTCCCTGCCGGGCAAGGAGGTCTGGGTCTCAGAGTTCGGCTATGACACGAATCCAGGATCGACGCAGCGGGCTCCCGCGATCGGCGATGCGGATGCCGAGGAGGTCCAGGGCCGATGGATCGTGCGGTCGTACCTCGCGCTGGCGGCTGCGGGAGTGGATCGCGTTCAACTCTACATGCTGCGCGACGTCAACGCGGCCAACACCGTTCAATACGACAGCTCGGGCCTGACGGCCGAGAAACGGAACCAGCACCGGCCCAAGCGGTCCTGGCACTACGTCGCCACCCTGCGGCACGTTCTGCGAGGGACCCGGTTCGAGTCCGAGATCCCCTCGGGCGACGCCAACGTGCGGATCTACCGATTCCGCTCGGAGGCCGCTCCTTCGCGGGAGGTGTACGCCGTATGGTGCCCGACGAGCGACTCGACCGAGGTACGAGACTTCTCGCTGCCCCTTCCCAACGCGACGACCGCCACGCTGACGACTCTCGAGCCGCAAAGCGAGACAGGCCGATCCACATCCCTGACCGTCGAGGCCGGCAAGGTCACTCTCTGCGTCGGCGAGAGCCCCGTCTTTGTCACCACGTCGCTACTTCAGGAAGCCGAGCTTCTCCGGGAGCCACAGAGAAATCTCGGGAACGAACGTGCACAATAGCAGCGTGACGAGCAGGGAGATGAAGAAGGGCAGGATGGGACGCATCACCTTCGTCACGGTCGTCTCGGCAATCCCGCAGCCGAGGAACAGGCACGTCCCCACCGGCGGCGTGCACAGCCCGATGCACAGGTTCATAATCATGATGATGCCCAGGTGCAGCGGGTGAACGCCCAGTTTCTCCGCGATGGGCAGGAAGATCGGCGTGAAGATCAGGATCGCGGGCGTCATGTCCATGAACATTCCGACCACCAGCAGGATCGCGTTCATCATCAGCAACAGGAGGGCCTTGTTGTCGGTCCAGCTCACCAGCGCGGCGCTGATCCCCTGCGGGACGTTCTCGGAGGCCAGGACCCAGGCCATCGCCATGCTCGTTCCGATCAGCAGGAACACGACCGAGGTCATGATCCCGCACTGCAGCAGGATCCGAGGCAGATCGCGGATCTTCACCTCGCGGTAGACACACACCGCGAGAATGAACGAGTACAGGACCGCGACCGCGGAGGCCTCCGTGGGAGTGAACCAGCCGAGCAGGATGCCACCGATGACGATGAGGACCAGCAGCATGGCCGGGATCGCTCGCAGGAAGCGGACCACGCTTTCCCAGAAGGGGAATGTCTGGCCTTTGCCGTAGTCGTTGCGGATCGAGATGACGCCGCTGACGACCAGCAGGCCCAGGCCCACGAGAATGCCGGGCAGATAGCCTGCCATGAAGATCGCGGCGATGGAGACGGACCCGCCTGTCGCGAGGGAGTAGACGATCATCACATTGCTGGGCGGGATCAGCAGGCCGGTGGTGGCAGCGGTGACCGTCACGGCGGCGTTGAAGTCCCGGCGGTATCCCATCTTGTTCATCAGCGGGACCATGAACCCGCCGACGGAGGAGACTGCGGCGGTGGCCGAGCCGGAGATCGCGCCGAAGAGCATGCAAGTGAGCACGTTGACGTAGGCGAGCCCGCCTCGGAACCGGCCGACGAGGACGTTGGCGAAGTCGATCAGGCGCCGGGCGATCCCGCCGTGACCCATGAACAGACCCGAGAGGATGAAGAACGGAATCGCCAGCAGCGCGAAACTGTCGATGCCCGTCGCGATGTTGTGCGCGACAGCGGTGAAGGCAGGCATTCCCCCCATCGCCAGAAACGCCAGCATCGCGGCGATCCCCATGCAAAACGCCACCGGGACGTTGAGCAGCAGCAGGACGGCGAAGCTGACCACCAGAACCAGAACGGGCAAATCCACCAAGCCTCCGGATTTACGATTTACGATTTACGATTGAAGACAACCTCTGGAGCCTTTCCAGCAGACCGATCACCGCGTAGAGCGTCAGGAACAAGCCGCTGATGGGCACCGCGAGATACACGTAGCCCATCTTCACGCGAAGGGCGGGGGATTCCTGGCCCAGATCGAGATTGCTGGCGACCAGGTCGATGCCGCCCACGATCATGACCAGCAGCGAGAACGCCGCGATGGACAGAAAGACGAGCACCTCCGTCGCGAGCTTCGCCCTCGCCGGGAGCTTGCCGACGAAGTAGTCGATGCCGAGATGCGATCCGCGTCCAAGCGCCACCGCCGCCCCCAGGAGCGAGACCCAAACAAGCATGAAGATAGCGAGTTCCTCGGTCCACGTGCTCGGGTCCTTCAGGACCAGGCGGGTGAAGACCTGCCAGAGCACGTCCAGGACCAGGACCGCCATGACGACCATGACCAGCCCCTCGAGCACGCGGTCCAGGATCTTCTTGAGGGAGACCAGAAAGCTCATTGCACCTCCTGGATCTGCTGGATCAGCTCTCCGATCTCGGTGCCTTCGAATTCCTTCCACACGGGCCGGACCGATTCGCGGAACGGCGCCTTGTCCGGGCGGGTGACGGTGACGCCCTGCTGCTGCACGGTCTCGAGGTCCTTCCGTTCGGCCTCGGCCCAGATCTTCCGCTGGTACAGAACCGACTCGTCCCCAGCCTCCTGCAGGATCTTCTGCTGCTCGGCCGTCAGATGCCCCCAGACCCGCGTGCTGATCACCAGGATATCGGGCAGGCACGTGTGCTCGTCGAGGCTGTAGTAGGGACACACCTCGTAATGTCGCGACGTGCGAAACGAGGGCACGTTGTTCTCGGCGCCGTCGACGACGCCCTGGTCGAGGGCGGTGTACAGTTCGCCCCACGGGACCGGCGTGGGCGAGCTGCCCATCGCCTGGACCATCTTCATCGACATGATGCTGTTCTGGACGCGGATCTTCATGCCCGCCAGGTCGGAAGGCTGGTTGATGGGCTTCTTCGCGTAGAAGCTCCGAGCGCCCGCGTCGTAGTAGCACAGGCCGCGAAGCCGTTTCGGCTCGCCCGCCAGGAGTAGCTTCTTACCGATTGGGCCGCCGAGCACCTTCCACAAATGCTCGGAGTCGCGAAACAGGTAGGGAATCCCGAAGACCTGCATCTGCGGCACGAACCCCTCCATCGGGGCGCTCGAGGTCTTGGTCATCGCGAGATAGCCCAGTTGCAGCGCCTCGATGCACTCCTTCTCGTTGCCGAGCTGTTCGCTGGGGAAGATCTGGACCTGCATCCGCCCGCCGGATCTCTCTTTGACCCGCTCGGCCATGAAGACCATCGCCTTGTGAACGGGATGCGTGACATCGAGGCCGTGCCCGAGCTTGAGGATCGTGGTCCGCTGGGCGGGAGCCTGAGCCGCACAGACCGACGCGCACAGCGCGAGCGCAACGGCCCACGAGACACGAAGCGGCAGGGTGCGTATTACGCACCGTCTGACCCGTTGCGCGAGATTGAAGATGGTGCGTGGTGCGCACCCTGCAGGTTCCATCGTCTTCATCTCCCCCACACGATCACGTCGTCGAGGTTGCCGGTGTCGTCGAACGAGCCGAAGCCGATCCCGCCGGCAAGGAAGGTCTTGTCCTCGGCCCGCATGATCGGCTTGTCCATGTTGTCGAAAAAGACCTCGATAGAACCGGTCGCGGAGTCCCGCACGACCCGCACGTCGTGGAAGCCTTTGCCCCAGTCGGTGCCCTCGGTCCGCTCCTTGGCGATGGACGCGCGAGGTTGGCCGTTGACGATGAAGATCGAGTTGGCTGCGGCGTCGGCCTTCGTCGCGATGTGTACGTAATAGAAATGCGACGGGTCCTGATAGCCGAAGACGACGACCATGTCACGATGGCCGTATTCCCTGCTGGTCTGCTCCATCCGCGCCTGGACGACGAAATCGGAAACGCTCAGGTCCCGGATACGCGCGATGTTGACCGGAGACCGCACCGGGGGCTCGTACTTGCTCTGCTGGTGCAGCGAATAGACCTGTCCAGCATCCTTCGCCGCGATCCTCCAGGCATTCGGATCGGTCTGGACCCAGCGTCCCGCGCCGCTCTCGAAGTCGTCGAAGAACACCAGGGGCAGCCCGTTCCTCTTTTCCGCGAGCGCCGCGGGAGCGGTCAGCTCCTTGATCCGCAGATTGCGGAACCGGTAGATCTTGCCCTTCTCGCCGTGATGCTGGATCGCGAGATAGCCCTCGCGGTCCACCGTGTCCACGCAGTCGGTCGTCAGGACGTCGTTGAGGTAGATGCGGAGGTTCGAGCCCACGCAGTGGATGCGATAGCGGTTCCAGTCGTCGCGTCGGAAGGCCCCTTTCGTCCGCTGGACGAAGGCCCTGGCGGAATCGGCGTCGTCCTGCTTCGGATGGAGCCAGAGCCGTCTGCCTTCGTCGTAGAGGCCGCCGGACCACTGCCGATCCGAGGGATCGACTTCCGCCTGATAGCCGAAAACGTTGTTCTTCTCCACGTGACAGCGGAACATGAAACCCGAGTTCGACTCGCCCTCGGGCATCTTCACCTCGGCCTCGAAGACGAAGTCCCGATACGGTTTCTCGGTCACGAGGAAGAACTTCTTCTCCGCCTGCAGGAGGATCTGGCCGTCGTCAACCCAGGCCTTGCCGCGATCATAGGGGTTGGTCCAGCCCGCAAGGGTCTGGCCATCGAACAGGGGTATCCAGCCTTCCTGGTCGGGCTCCGCGGCCCGAACCGCCCACGGCAAGGCCAACACGATCGAGGCCAATACAATCCGGGTTTGCGCTGCATTTCGCTGTCTCATGCTTTTCATTTGCTCTGCTCCGATGCCACTGGGTTTGCGATGCCTAAATACCTGCGCCACAGGGTACACCAACCCCGTCCGTTTTCCAAGGGGCAGAGGAAAGAACGGACCAATTCGGAATCCGCCGCTGCACGGCGGGAGTTTTTTGCATTGGAGCCACCAGCAGCAGGGGTGCCGGGGTCCCCAACGCGATGTTCCGCGTTGGGGACCCCTTCGCACGCCCTCAAGGGAACGTTTCGTTCCTATACCATGCTGGAGGCCCAATGCGGTAAACTCCCCAGGCAGGCCCGCTCCGGACCTGCATTCAGCCTCGCGGAGTGGGAGCCTCTCTCGTTTGTCTTTTTTGGCTCATCCGGTTCTTGCGTACTTTCGTGATCCGGGCACGCCCGAAGCGGTCGTGCAAGGGAGATTTGCCGCTTTCCGCCAATAGCATGGCGGGAAGGCGGCACGACACGCCGGTGCGGATGCCTTGGGCCTTTCTGGATCGGTCGGCGGGACCCCCCGGTGAGCCCCCTTCGTGCTCGCTTGCACAGGGTATGCCGACTCCGCC
>Ga0209200_1005284_pt1 | contig 9992 bp, 10 predicted proteins | sample AD_UKC033_MetaG_FD_184406 | JGI IMG/M metagenome (GOLD analysis project Ga0209200, IMG submission 184406) | Active sludge microbial communities of municipal wastewater-treating anaerobic digesters from USA - AD_UKC033_MetaG (SPAdes) (version 2) | ecosystem: Engineered > Bioreactor > Anaerobic >...
GGACCTCTGCATCGGCTGTGCCCAGTGCATCGGCCTCTGTCCCGAAGCGGCCCTGCGGATTTTCTGGGAACTCGATGCCTCGGTGTTCCAGGAAAGGCTTGTGGAAACCGCTGCGGCGGTCTGGCGGAAAATTGGCAGCCGGTCGGTTCTCGTCAACGCCCTCATCCACATCACCCAGGACTGCGACTGCTGGCCGGGGCACAACCCGGTCATCGCCGGGGATGTCGGTTTTCTGGGGGGACACCATCCCGTGTCGCTGGACCGGAAGTCCCTCATAGCCGTCGGGGAGGAGCCTTTTCTCAAGCTCCATGGAACACGGCCATGGAACCGCCAGTTCGAATTCGCCCGGGAAATCGGATTCGCCGAGTGATTTTTTCTGACTGTCAGCAAAAAAAGGCCAGGGTCTGTTATGACCCTGGCCTTTTTTGAGGCAACCCTGTTTCTGCCTATTCTTAAGCCGTTATTTTTTTCCTTCTGAGGAAAACAATCGCAGCCGAGGCTGTCAGTAGGGCAAAAATAATTATGCCCCATTCGGACAGAGTGGGAATGCCCTGTGCCGGGGGTACCGGGGAAACCGATTGGTATTCATAACATCCCCTGTCAACGGTTCCGTCGACGATCCTGCCGTTTCCGTCCAGGTCGGTTGCGACACCGGCGGGAACGGCCCCGTTATCGCCGGTGTCGATACAGGGCGATCCGGACGGCAGGTGCAGGTCACCGCTCGAAGCGTCGACAAATTGCGGATCGGCGTCAATGTTTTCCCCGCCGTCAGTACCCATTGCCATGTTCCACGCTTCGCTTCCGCCACTGCCGGCGATGTCACAATAGCTGAAGGTAGGATTTCCTGGTAAATAATCAGTTATGCAGATTTCCGGCCCTTTCTCCGTGGCGCTGTTTCCCCAGAGAATGGTGTTTTTTATAGCGGGACTGGCGTTATAAACCATTATCATGCCGCCACCACGTACAGCGGAATTGCCGTTGAACGTGCTGTTGATTAATTGAACATCTTCCTCTGACTGCTTGCCTATAAATTGTATTCCGCCGCCACCCGTGGAGGAATTTCCGACAAACAGACAATTCGTAATCGTGGCCACGACATCCGGCGGGCTATACGCAACGTCAAGCGTCAAACCGCCCCCGGAATCTGCTGAATTTTCGATGAACTCGCAATTCGTGATCTTGAGCGTTGAAAATCTGTAGATTTCAAATCCGCCGCCAGAGCCTCCGCCATCGAAGAACGCTGTGTTTCTGATGAACGCGCAGTTCGTGATTATTGGATTGGAATTACTATAGGAATCCATTCCACCGCCATACGCTGCGGCGTTGTTCTCGAATCGGCAGTTTGTCACCGTGGGGTTGGAATCCTCATTAAGTATACCGCCTCCCATGTAATCGCTGGTGTTGTTTTCAAAGACGCAGTCTGTAATGGTTGGGTCGGAGTAGCTATTACACATTCCGCCTCCGTTGCCCGAGTTGCCGGCAGAATTCCCTCTGATCACACAGTTTGAAACGGTGATTGAAGCCGATGAATTATAGAAACCTCCTCCACTTCTATGCAACTCTTCAGATTCGTGATTGGCATTTCCTCCCGTAATCGTGAATCCGTCGATAGTGGCGGTACCGTCCAATCCTTCTGGGTAGTTAAAGATGACGTGGTAGCAGTTGTCACTGGCATCATTCTCATTTCCAATGTCTCCGCTGAGAATGGTTACATGACTGTTCCAGTTGCGCTGGCCACGGGCTGTCTCCGTTCCGGCAAAACCACCGTAGATGCCGACTCCATTCTTCATCTTGAAATGCTTTCCGCGATCGCCGATACCCAGGCCGTGGTCGCTCGTGGGGTAATACGCGCCAGCGGCCACCCATATCTCGTCGCCGGAATCTGCCGCGTCCAGCCCCGATTGCAGATCACCGAAGGCTTTACTCCACTCCGAACCATCCCCTGAAGAGCCTTGTTTGACATAATAAACATCCGCACGCGCTTCCGGCACCGTGAAACAGACGATCCCCAAAAGAATTGCAAGCACAAAAGAAACTCTTATGATGTTGAAACAGGCTTTTCGACTCCATAACCGCTTCACGATGAAACCCTCCTTCATCCTAATGAGAATCCAAGCAGCTGCCGCACATTTTTAAAGCTATATACGTTCGCTGTTCAATTTAATCAATTTTTTTTGCCGGGTGTATAGAAAATTTTTTTGGGCGGCGAGATCCGGCAATGTTCTCGGCGGATCCTTCGGAGAAACCGGGAGGGAGAATCGCAGGAAGTGAAGGGTAAGGGAAAGTTAGGGAATAGCGTCATCCGGGTGGGTGCGTTCTATATGAAGATCTAATTCGCCGGCTCTGTGGACAGCATGGCCGTTTTGTTTGTTGGAGTCACCCTGGAAGACAGCCGGTAGGCAATCGGCGGGCGTGACGGAGAACCCGCCGGGAAACGGCTTTACCCGGAAAAGCCCTGTCTCAAGAGTTTTTACTCTCCTCTTCAGGTATCTCGACTTCCATCTCCAGGAGCCCGAAGGACAGGGCCTTGCCGTGGGGGTCCAGTTCCAGGGCCGAGGAAACGCCGCCTATCCGGGTCCCGCAGAGGACGAAATTCAATCCCCTCAAAGAGGGGACTTCGTATCGGACGACCTCGCCCCGGACGAGTTCCCCGAAGTGGGATTTCACGGCCCGGGCGGTCACCTGGCGGCAAAGAAGGTCATAGTGGTCATCGGCATAGGGGAACAGGGAGATGTTCGTGGTTTCTCCCTTGTCCCCCGCCCGGCTGTGGGCGATTTCGTAGAGTTTTACTTTCTTCATGGTTACACATCCCCGATTGCCAGGCCCGTCTTTACGAGTCCCCGGTCAATGAAAGCCGTTAAAATACCGATGAGGGGCCGAATCGCTTTCCGGGCGCCGCCGGGCCCGGCGGGCCCGTTCAGGTAAAGGTTTTCCACTTCCTCCCCCACCCTTTCGGCATCCCTTTTGCGTTCCGCCCGACAGGCAACCCGGAGCCGCACATCCCCCGGCTCGGGAAAGGATTTCTCGGCGAGAGATCCCAGAAGTGCATTGTATCCCACGTATTCCACACGGATATTTTCTTTTGGAAAACCATGCCGCTCCAAACGTTTCAGCACGATTTCACCGGCCAGCCGGGCCCGGTTCAGCGCCCCCCGTCCGGCGTACGAAATCTCCCCTTCCCCCAGGTATCCCTGCCGGACCCCCAGTGAGACCTTCAGATTATCCGGTCGCGGGCGGCCGGTGGCCCCGGTGACCCGGATCCGGTCGCCTCCCATATCCGTCATGGTGGTGGAAGAAAAATCCGCCGTGACATCCGGCGTCAGGTAAGACGCCGGGTCGTGAATCTCGTAGAGAAGCTGCTCCCGGCAGGTCCGAAGAGTCACCGCTCCCCCCGTACCGGGGGCTTTGGTGATGATCCCCGAGCCGTCCTCCGCCACTTCGGCGATAGGAAAACCCACGTCCTCGAGACGATCGACGTCCTTCAGGCCGGGGTCGGCGAAATAACCGCCCGTCACCTGGGCGGCGCATTCGAGAAGGTGGCCGAGGGCCGTCCCCGACCCGAGGCGGGTCCAGTCGTCCCGGTCCCACCGGTGTTCGTAAATCATGGGGGCCAGGAACAGGGAAGGATCGGCCACCCGCCCGGCGATGATCACCCGGCAGCCCGCCTCCAGGGCGGGCAGAAGGGCCTCGGCCCCCAGGTAGGCGTTGGCGGATATGAGCCGGTCCCCCAGGTCCCGGACGGTGCCGCCCGTTTCCACCACCGCCGCGTTTAGCGAAAGGAGTGTCTCGAGGACGTCATCCCCCGTGACGGCGCCGATCCGAATCCCCCCGATGCCCAGGGAATACGCAATTTCAAGGGTTTTCAGGAGAGCCGCCGGCGGGTTGGCCGCCCCCAGATTGGAAATCATGACGAGACCGTCCCGGGCACAGTATGGCAGGACCGCCGCCATCCGCTCCTCAAGGAACTGGCCGTAGCCTCTTCCGCTGTCGGCCTGCTTTTCCATCTGGGCGATGGCGATGGTCCGTTCAGCCAGGCATTCAAAGCAGAGATATTGAATGTTTCCCTTTTCCGCCAGGGTCACGGCGGGGTCGATCCGGTCGCCCGCGTAGCCCGCCCCGCAACCGATGCGAAGCTTTTTTTTCATGGGTGCCTCACGTAGACGGGATTCGAAAAGATCCAGGGACGCCAGCGCCGGAGGCGCTTCAGAAAAACCTCCACCCGGTAGACCCCGCCTTCGGTGAGGGAAAAGCGAAGGGAACGACCTGTCTCTTCCAGTATGACCCGGCCGCTCCGGACGACCCGGATTTTTCCCCTGACGGGAAGCTCCACGCTGCCGAGCGTTTCTCCCGACAGATCGATGTCCTCCCCCAGGGTTGCCTCGCCGATTCTGCTGCGAACGGTGAAGGAGAATCCCCGTGGGTCTTCGAAAACGTCGAGGGACACGTAAGACCGGCCGTCCCGGAGGGCCCCGTAGAGGGTCTCGATATCCCGGGCATCATCGCCTTCAAAAGGCCTCTTCAGAACGACATGGGTTCGGATGAATCGGAAAGCCCTCCGAAAGGGGAAGACGGAGAAGCGGCGTCCCAGGAATTTCTTTTCCGTGTCGTGGTTGTCCGACTCCCCGATCCCGGGCAGCCTGGAAGACCGGTTCAGCATGTCCCATCGGCTCAGGGTGACGGGGCGGGGTCCCCGGAGAAAGTACGCCGGCGCGGCGTAGCTCAGAAGCCCCCGGAAGGTTCCCGTGAGAGAGGCCTGCCAGTCCGTCATGAAATCCCAGATGCTTATCCCCGCACATCCCTTGACGGTCCAGTCGATCCACGGGTAATGTTTCACGTGAAACACGTCCGTTCCCTCGTGGTCGGGGTGGGCAATGAACCCGAACCCGCCCTTTCGGTTCACGAAATCGATGTATTCCCCGGGAGGCCCAAGGTCCTCTTCGTCCACGGGGTACTCCTCGTCGATGCCGAAGGCCAGGTAGTGGTTGTAGCGGGGCGCGATCTCCTGCCCCACGGCGATGAGGACGCCGTCATGCCAGCCTTCCCACCCTTCCCGCCGGGCCTGCAGGGTCGAATGGTCCGTCAGGAGAAGATATCGGACGCCGCTGAGTCGTGCCGCCTGGACGATTTCCGCCATGGAGGCCCTGCCGTCGTGGGAATACTGGGAATGAAAGTGGATGATTCCCCCATAATCGAATCCTTGTCCGCTCATGGCTTTCCTCCCGCACCAGGGGGGGAATTCAGACCGGAAAGAGGACAGCTGTCGCAACGTGGTTCCTTCCGGCAGTAATCCTTTCCAACCTGGACCAGCAGGGCATGGCACTGGTTGTAGACCGCCGGGCTTTTCGGAAGGGCCTCGACGAAAAGCCGCTGAACGGCCCCATAAGATTCACGGGCCTCCGAAATCCCGTGCCTTTCCAGGATGCGCCGGGTGTAGGCGTCGACGACGAAAACGGGTTTTCCGAGACCGTAAAGGACGATGCTGTCCGCCGTTTCCTCGCCGATGCCGTGGATGGTGAGAAGTTTCGCGCGAATTTCGCCGGCCCCTTCAGCCATGAGGCCCTCCATGGTCCCTCCGCAGAAACGGACCAGGTAGTTCGCAAAGGCCCGAAGCCGCTTCGCCTTCACACGGTAGAAACCGGACGGGCGAAGAGCCGTCTCCAGCCGTCCGTCTTCCGACGCGTTGATGGCCGCGGGGGAGAGAAGGTTCTCTTTCTTCAGGTTTTCGATGGCCTTTTCCACGTTCCGCCAGTTCGTGTTCTGGGTAAGAATCGCCCCGACGGCGACCTCGAAGGGGGTCTCTCCGGGCCACCATCGAAGATCGCCGTAGTGCCTGTCCAGAACATGATAAAGAGAACGGATGAACGCCAACGGCGGCTCTTTCGCGGCCCCCGGGGTGCTGCGGTTTCCCGTTCTTTCCGCGGACACGGTTCCCTCTCCCTTCTTCCGGCGTTCCGGTACGGGCAAGGCCTTACTTCCGCACCACCACGTAGTACTGGGCGCTGCCCCGCTTTATAAGAAGGAGGACGCTTTCCTTATCCGCCGCTTTTCCCATGACTTCATTGTAGTCCTGCAGGTTTTTGATTCCTGTCCGATTTACCTGGAGGATGACGTCCTCCGCCTCGATCCCGGCCTTTCCGGCGGGGCTGTCCGGTTCCACGGCGCTCACGACCACGCCCTCGGTGCCTTTGAGACCGAAATGACGGGCGATTTCAGGCGTTATTTCCTGGACCGTCATACCCAGGTACTGACTCGTTTTTCCTCTGGCTATGAGTCTTTCCTGATCGGGGCGTTCGGAAACGGTTACGGAAAAAATCATTTCCTTTCCGTTTCGTAGGACCTGGACCGTGGTTTTCTGGCCGACCCGCATCCGGGCGATCTTCTGAAGGAGGTCGTGGGTGTCTTTGACTTTCTCCCCGTCAATACCGACAATCACATCACCTGTCCTGAGGCCGGCCTTGTCCGCCGGATCCCCCTCAAAGACATCAGCCACCAGGGCCCCCTCCCGGGATTTGAGATTCAGGTTTTTGGCTATGTCTTCACTGATTTCCTGAATGGAGACCCCGAGCCAGCCCCGGACCACCTTCCCCCGGGTCTTCAAATCGTCCAGAACATCCTTGGCCATGTTAACGGGGATGGCGAACCCGATGCCCTGGCCCTGGGCAACGATGGCCGTGTTGATTCCCACCACTTCCCCGGCCAGGTTAAAGAGGGGGCCACCGCTGTTTCCGGGATTGATGGAAGCATCGGTCTGAATGAAATCGTCATAGGGACCGGCGCCTATCACCCTTCCCTTGGCACTGACGATCCCAGCCGTCACGGTCTGATTGAGCCCGAAGGGGTTCCCGATGGCGACGACCCAGTCCCCCACCCGAAGGCTCGACGAATCCCCCAGGGTGACCACGGGGAGCCGTCCATCCGGTTCAATCTTGAGAAGGGCGATGTCGATGTTCTGGTCCGTTCCCACGACTTTTGCCTTGTATTCCTTCTCGTCGGAGAGTTTGACCAGAATCTCGTCGGCCTTTTCCACCACGTGGTTGTTCGTGAAAATATAACCGTCCTCACTGATGATAAAACCCGACCCGAGACTTTTCTGCTCGAACTGCCTTTCCGGGATGTCCCCGAAAAAACGCCTGAAAAAATCATCCCCAAAAAACTGCTCGAAGGGGGAGCCCTGGCCGAAGGGCTCTCGAAACATTTGCAGCCCCCCGGATCTGACCGTTTTCGACGTGCTGATGTTCACCACGGCGGGTTTCAGCTTTTCCGCCAGGTCGGCGAAGCTGTCCGGCGTCACCGACGCCCACCCGGTCACTGCAATGTTCCCATATCCCTGAACCATGAACAGGAGCAGAATTCCCGTGACGATGGCGAAAGCGCCTCTCAAGGTTCTTCTTTGATGTGTTCCATTCATGAAAGTGCCTCCTGTGATTTTTTTTCTTTTTTTCAGTCTTCCATAACAACAAGGTTGGAGAGAACGCCCAGCCCCTCGATTTCAACGGTAATCCGATCGCCCGCCCGGAGAAACACGGGGGGCACCCGCGCGAAACCCACCCCTTCCGGGGTCCCCGTCAGAATGACCGTCCCGGGCACCAGGGTCATGGACTGGCTCAAGTCGCTCACGATTTCTTCAACGGTGAAAAACATGTCCGACGTTCTCGAATCCTGCATCACGGCTCCGTTCAGCAGGGAACGGATCCGCAGATCGTTGGGGTTGTCCATAGCGTCCCGGGTGACCAGATATGGTCCGAGAGGACAGAAGGTGTCGAAACTCTTTCCGCGGGTCCACTGATTTTTCTGCCTGTGAAACTGCCAGTCCCGGGAACTCACATCGTTGGCGCAAGTATACCCGAAAACGTGATCGAGGGCCCTGTCCACGGGAATGTTTTTCCCCGCCTTTCCAATCACGATGGCGAGTTCCGCTTCGTAGTCCACCTCGTCCGGACCGGCCTTGGGAAGGACAATGGGGCTTTCATGGCCGGTGAGGCTGGTTGTCGCCTTGATGAACAACACCGGATTTTCCGGATAGGACACCTCGCTTTCCTCTGCATGCTTCCCGTAATTGAACCCCAGGGCAAAAATATTAACGGGCGCGAGAGGCGGAAGATACTGCCCGATTTCTTCCGTTTTGTCCGTCACGGCATAGGAACCGAAGAGATCCCCTTCGAGAAGCCGGGCCCGTCCCGGATCTTCGGGTAGACACGCACCGTAACATTCCTTGAGATCCCTCGAGAGGAAGCGCACTATTTTCACGTTTTTTCTCCCTTCATTTCATAGTAGGAAAGATTTCATGTTCTCTGGTTCGGGGGGATCACCGCAACTCAAAATGGAATTCAAGACGTATTATAAGCATTATGTGACCCAGATGCAAAGCGGCGCAAGCGGCCTGTTGAAGGGATCGTTTTTTTATGCCATATTTAAAATACATCAAGAAGAAAAACCGGCACACAGGAATAAGAGAGAACGGCACCGTTGCACTGCCGGCCAGGGATCGAAAGGCCCGGTGGGTGCCGAACCCTTAATCGCCCAGAGGCCTCCATGATCGCAACGATCACCCGGATCGGTAAGACGACCCTTCAGTTTTCGCGATCCGTCGGCGAGACCATCGCGTTCTCCCGACGGATCCTGTGGAATGTTTTTCACCCCAGGGCTTACAACAGTGCCACCCGTTCCGTCCTTCTCAGCCAGATTTACTTTACCTCCGTTGAGATCCTCCCTCTTTTCATTACCGTTTCCATTATCCTGGGATCCCTCATCATGGGCATCGTCCTCCAGACGCTGAAGACTTTCGGGCTGACCCAGTACCTGGGGAATATCCTCATCGGCTTCGCCGTCAACGAACTGTCTCCCTTCGTCACCGTTCTTCTCATCGCCCTTCGGTCCGGGTCCGCCATCAACGCGGAAATCGCCGTCATGAAGGTGAATCGTGAACTGGACACCCTCCGGGCCTTTCGAATCGACCCGATCAATTACCTGTTTCTCCCGAGAATAATGAACGGTGTGATTTCTCTCATTCTTCTCACCGGTCTTTTTTCCACCGTCCTCGTGATCAGCGGGGGTCTTTTCTCCCGGATCATTTTCGGCATGGGCCTCAATATCTACTCTCATCTCCTGGTGAATTCCATTCATCTGTCGGACATACTGATCCTTCTGTTCAAATGCGCCACCTTCGGCTTTTTTATCACCCTCATTCCCGTCATATCGGGGATGCGGGCCTCCTATCAGCTGACGAGTATTCCCATCGCCGTGCTTCACGGCATGATCCGGGTTTTCCTGGCCATCATATTCATCGAGGTGATCTCATTAATAGCGCGGTCCGTCATCTGATTTTTTTCGACAAGCAGGACGTCCTCGAGCGGGATCGGGATGACTTCCTGGCCCGTCATCCCAACGGGGGGATCATCTCGCTGGACTACCCCCTGATTTCGAACCTCGACGTCCGTCAGAACATCGCCCTGATCCGCCAGTACCATGAATCCCTGCCGGCGGCGGATGCCATGGGGGATGCCTCGGAGGCCCTGAATCGCCTCGGCATGGGCCGGATCGGCGGCCTGCGCAATCCCGATCTCCTGGAAGAGGAGCGTTTCGCCGCCATGCTTCTTCGGGCCACGAGATTCCGGGAGGCCGACCTTCTCATCGACCGCCCCTTTGAACTCGTCCCGACAGTCCACGACTTCACATTTTTCGACGGGCTTTTGAAAAAAACGCTTGATTTCTACAAGGCATGTTATATTTTCGATTATCGATGGAACAAACACCGATACGGGGCGGGCCATGGCGAAGAACATTGAACTGAAAGTCGGCTTTTTTGTCGTCACCACCGTCCTCCTGATCGTACTTTTCATCGGATATGTCGCCTGGAAAAAAGATTATTTTTCAAAAGTATACACCTTCACACTTTTCGCCAAGTCGGGCGAGGGATTCAGCCAGGGCATGCCCGTCGTCTTTTCGGGTTTCGAAATCGGCAAGGTCTATGACCTGGAGTTGAACGAAAAGGG
>Ga0209200_1005293_pt1 | contig 9976 bp, 8 predicted proteins | sample AD_UKC033_MetaG_FD_184406 | JGI IMG/M metagenome (GOLD analysis project Ga0209200, IMG submission 184406) | Active sludge microbial communities of municipal wastewater-treating anaerobic digesters from USA - AD_UKC033_MetaG (SPAdes) (version 2) | ecosystem: Engineered > Bioreactor > Anaerobic >...
CAGGGTAGTAGTAGCGTCCTGCTCTCCCCGCACTCACGAGCCGCTTTTCAGGGCTACGATCCGAGACGCAGGTTTGAATAAGTATCTTTTTGAGATGGCAAATATCAGAGACCAATGTTCGTGGGTCCACATGCATGAGAAGGCCGGTGCAACGGAGAAGGCAAAAGCCCTTGTCAGGATGGCTGTCATGAACGCCAACAACATCAAGCCTCTTAAGGACATCATGCTCGATGTAAATAAAAAAGCCCTTGTTGTGGGCGGAGGCATGGCCGGTATGACAGCAGCCCTGAAATTGGCAAATCAGAACTTTGAGGTCTTTCTCATAGAACAGGAAGATTCTCTCGGTGGCAACCTGAAACATATCTTTTCTACCATCGACGGTCTGGATGTCAGATCATTCATGAAGGAGACAATTGAAAGGGTTGACAGCCATCCATTGATACATGTGGAAACAGAGGCTCAGATAATCGATCACACAGGTTTCCGGGGAAATTTTGAGACAGGGATAGAGGCGGGCCCCCTCAAGAAATACAAAAAGATCAACCACGGTATCATCGTTTTGGCCACAGGTGGAGAAGAATACAAGCCAAACGGCATGTTTCTCTACGGAGAGAACGAGAAAGTACTGACCCAGACGGAGCTGGAGAGCCAGATCATATCAGGCCGGCTTCCACGCTACGAAAGGGTAACTATGATCCAGTGTGTGGGATCAAGAAGCGAAGCACGTCCGTATTGCAGCAGAATCTGTTGCTCGACGGCCATTAAGAATGCCATCACCCTCAAAGAACAAAAACCTGAAGCAGATGTGGTTATCCTTTTCAGGGATATTATGACCTATGGTTTTCTGGAGAAATACTATTTAAAGGCGCGGAGGCTTGGCATCCGATTTGTGCGGTTTGAGAAGGCGAATCCTCCCATCGTTAACAATGGTAACGGTGTGCTTGCTATCACATGTTTTGACCCTTCTGTCACGGAAGAGGTCAGCTTTACAACAGATCTTCTTGTCCTCAGTTGTGCCATTGTGCCGAGAGACAACGAAGCCATTGCAACCCTCTTCAAGGTTCCGAGAACAATAGACGGCTTTTTTCTTGAGGCACATATGAAACTCAGGCCTGTTGATTTTCCCTCAGACGGCATGTTCCTGGCTGGACTATGCCACTCGCCGAAGAATATTCGTGAAAGTATTGCCCAGGCAGAGGCGGCCGTTGCAAGAGGAATAACGATCCTGTCAAAAGATCAAATCGCAGCCGGCGGAGTAGTCGCAAGGGTTGAGCCAGAAAAGTGTGCTGCCTGCCTGACATGTGTGAGGGTATGTCCATACTCTGTCCCGGTGATCAATGAAAAAGGTGATGCAGAGATCGATATCAGTAAGTGTAAGGGATGTGGCATATGTGTTGCTGAATGCCCTGCCGGGGCCATTGACCTGATGCATTACAGAGATGCTCAGATTATAGGCAAAGCTAAATCCCTTTTTTCTGAAGTAACAGGCGACATGGTAGCAGAATGTGAATCGTGAAAATGAAGATTGCAGATTTAAAAGAACAGGATGAAGAAAAGGTTGACGGTGAGACCGAGGACATTTGCTTTCGAAACATGAACTGTAGTTGAGGAATTCTAATGGGGAAATTTGAACCGCAAATTATTGCCTATTGTTGCGAATATTGAGGGTATACTGCGGCGGACCTGGCAGGTTCGATGCGTCTTTCTTATCCTACAAATGTGAAAATCATTAAAGTCCCCTGTACAGGTAGGGTAGATATCACTCATGTTCTTAAAGCCTTTGAGGACGGTGCAGACGGTGTTTATCTTGTGGGGTGCCTTGAAGGTGACTGTCACTACCTTGTGGGAAATATTAGGGCAAAAAAACGGGTAGAGTATTTGAAACATATCCTTGATGAATGCGGGGTGGGGGGTGAGCGCGTGGCAATGTATAACATGTCTTCAGCTGAGGGGCAACGTTTTGCCGAAGTGGCAAGAGAGATGACAGAGAAAATCCGAACACTAGGGCCAAATCCTGCAAAAAAGGAAAAGTAAACGTTTGGCAGTTAGCAGTCAAAAATGAGCAAAAGGCTAATAATATGTATTTGACAATAACTGAGAGCTGAGATAACAAGGAGCCAAAAATGATAGTAGCAAACAGAAAACCCTTTGAAGAGATTATCGAGATGCTCAAGCCCTATTCGAAGATACTCCTCCTTGGCTGTAACGAATGTGTAACTGTCTGTGCCACGGGCGGTTCAAAAGAGGTTGCGGTTCTGGCATCTGAGATTCGCCTTTACAGGCAGAAGGAAGGAAAACCTGTTGAGATAGGGGAGGTAACGCTTGAGCGCAACTGCGATCCCGAGTATGTTGAGAGTCTGAAACCTTTCATTCATGATTACGAGGTGGTCCTATCTATGGCGTGTGGCTGTGGGATTCAATTTGTAGGAGAGCATTACAGAGATAGGCTGGTTTTGCCGGCAGTCAACACGACCTTTTATGGTGTCACTGAAGAGCATGGTGTATGGACTGAGAGGTGTCAGGGCTGTGGTAACTGCATTCTCCACAAAACCCTTGGAATCTGCCCTGTCACTCGATGCGCAAAGAGTATATTTAACGGTCCATGTGGAGGCTCCCAGGGCGGCAAGTGTGAGGTGGACAGGGATATTCCGTGTGCCTGGCACCTTATAGTGGACCGTTACAGAGAGTTGAATATGATGGATAAATACCTTGAAATCCAGCCCATGAAAGATTGGTCAACGAGCAGGGACGGTGGTCCAAGGAAAAGGGTGAGGGAGGACTTGAAAATATGAGCACGCAGAGCAACCTCGAACGGGTCCTGAAAAGCGGGACCTTTGCTGTTACATCGGAGTGCGGCCCTCCACGGGGGGCTGATCCTGAGGTTGTGAAGAAAAAGGGCAGTTATCTGCTCGGATATGTAGACTGCGTTAACGTTACGGACAACCAGACAAGCGTAGTTCGCATGAGTAGCTTTTCTGCGTGCCTGGTGCTCAAAGGGGTGGGTCTTGACCCGATAATGCAAATGGTATGCAGAGACCGCAACAGGATTGCAATGCAGAGCGATATCCTCGGAGCTGCTGCGTTGGGCATCAACAACCTTCTCTGTCTTTCAGGGGATCACCAGAAATTTGGAGATCACCCCACGGCAAAAAATGTATTTGACATAGACTCTATTCAGCTCATCCAGACTGTCAAAGGGATGCGGGATGAGGGCAGGTTTATCAGCGGCCAAGAAGTTAAAGGCAAACCAAATATTTTCATAGGTTGTGTGGAAAACCCCTTTGCTGATCCCTTTGAGATTCGGGCTTTAAGGCTTGCAAAAAAGGCTGCTGCTGGTGCCCAGTTCGTCCAGACCCAGTGCGTCTTCAATGTGGAAAAATTCGAGAAATGGATGGAAATGGTACGTGATCTTGGTATTCACGAGAAGATTCATATCCTTGCAGGCATTACACCCATGAAATCCATCGGAATGGCTCAATATATGAAAAACTCTGTTCCTGGTATGGACGTTCCTGAGGAGCAGATCGAACGCCTTAAAGGTGTTCCCAAGGAAAAGGTTACTGAAGAGGGTATCAAAATAGCCGTTGAGACAATCGAACGTGTGCGGGCAATTAAGGGCGTCGCAGGTGTCCACATTATGGCTATTGAATGGGAAGAGAAGGTGCAGGAGATCGTAAAGGCTGCTGGTCTCCATCCACGACCCTGATGCCATATCTTTTTAATCCATAATTCAATATGGCACTGGTGTCTTATTCTGTTTGAGTTCTGTTCCTCATCTCACTTCCCCTTCGGCATTACAAGAAAAACGTCCCATAGCACCTTGACACAAGCCCTTCTAATCCGCCACCTTCAACGCACTGAAGTTTGGATTTCTTAAAGGAAGGTGTTTCATCTGCAAATAGTCAATGTAGCAGCTTTCAATCTTTTCTATCTCCTGATCATCCATCATTCTTTTGACAATCTTTGCAAACTCAACAGATGTAGGCCTATAATTATTTTTCTACTATATGTTATGCGACTTGAAACATACCTCATAAACCATTCTTTCCATTTTCCCGGAAACCAGGCGATCAATCGACCATGTCGACGTCAAGTTAGTTCAAAAGAGCTCCTAAACAAAAATAGAGGCTATTTGCAATAATTAACAACGATGATGTATAGAAAAAAAGTTTCGTTGGTAAGCAGTAATGCAAAACAGAGACATTTACCATGTTGCACGCCTATAAATACTTGATTTCTGAAATCTACTGGTATACAGTATCCTAAATTATGATGACTCTTGATTTTACGAATGATACTGCAATATGGGTTAAGGTTTACGAATATGTCAAAGAAAAGATAATATCCGGTGAAATACACCCAAATCAGCGCCTTGTGGAAGCTAAAGTAGCCAAAGAAATCGGGACCTCGCGGACTCCGGTGAGGGAAGCATTCCATAATCTTCAGAAAGATGGGTTCGTTGAGGCAATACCTCGGGTTGGTTACAAAGTGAAATCGATCAGCAAAGAAGAAGTAATTCAAGTATGCAAAATCAGGGAAGCCCTGGAGACGCTTGCTGCTGAGTGGGCTATGGAAAAGGCCTATCCCGTTCTAATACAGGAATTAGGAAAAATCATTTCAGAATCTGAAGATAAGATATCCAAACAGGATATTCATTCCTATCCGGACCTGGATGCTCGATTCCATGAAACAATAGCGCGCCTCAGTGGCAGCACCTACATTATGGAAATAACACAGTTGATGAGACGCCACATGGTTCGGCACAGGATTGCAAGTTTCTATCACTCAGGCGTTTTTCTGAGAGCTCTGGATGGACACAAGCTCATATATAAGGCCATAGAAAGGCGTGATTGTGATGAGGTAGCACGTGCAATCCATTACCACCTTGAACTTTCTTTGAGAGACATTTTAATGGCTGCTCCCAAAGAAGAACTGTCAGAAACGGACCGTATCTGACATAATCCCTGCCCAATGGTATACTATTTTCCAAATAAAGCACTGTATCGTAAAAAAGCTGCCAATCAAAATATCGTAACTATCTGTAATTATAAGCTTAACATCACACAATAAGAAAATCATTGCAAGCCTATAAAAAACTTGACATTATTTTTAAAATTGGTATACCGTATACCAATAATTCATTGTTATTTTTAAGTTCTGTTTAGTGGTTGCAAGGATATTTAATGAAATGAAAAGATATTGATATCAAAATTATTAGGTGCCATTTAACAATCTGAAAATATGATGCATTCTACCCAGGTTTGTAATTACTGGTGAGATTAAATTTTTTGGCCCGGAGGCATGGGGTGCCTATTACTGTTCGGATACTGGTAAAAGCATATTTATGATGGGAAGATACCCAAAACTACATCCTTATGGTCTGTTCTTATACTTGAAAATGCTATCCGGACTTCTGTTCCTGCAAAGATTGAAAAGAATGGGAAGGCAGCATTACACTCGTATGAGATGACGTCAGTTATGGTGGAGGGTAATAATTAATGATCAGAAAAGAAAATATTAAGTTGGTTGACCATGAAACCATTATCCCATTGTCGAGGCTCAGTACCGAGATTTTCAAAACAGGTCAGTGGAGTCCGCGAAAACCGTTGTACAGAGAAAAGCTTTCTCCATGCCGCGAAGCCTGCCCTGTGGGCAATGATATCCCGGGAATTCTTTCCTGTGTGGCAAAGGGTGACTTCGACGGAGCCCTTGCCCTGATCCTTCACGAGAACCCTCTCCCCGGTATATGTGGCCGCGTATGCTATCATCCCTGCCAGGTCAACTGCAACAGGATTCAATTTGATAAGGCGGTTGAGATTAGAAGTCTGGAACGCTTCATTGCGGACTACGGGCAAGCAACTCCTCAAGTGTGGACCAACCAAAAGGGGAACCAGGTTAAGGTGGCAGTAATAGGGTCAGGGCCCGCAGGGCTGTCAGCCGCGTATTTTCTTGCACTGTTTGGACACAAAGTTACCATCTTTGAGGCAAGGCCTGAACCAGGGGGCGTCCTCAGATATGGTATCCCTGAGTACCGGCTCCCCAGGGAAATCGTGAAAAGAGAAATTGACCGGATTCTTGGGTTGGGTATAGATCTGGTTGCGGGGGAGCGCGTGGACACCGAAAAACTGACCGATATAAAGAGGAAATATGACTATGTCTTTCTCGGAACAGGGGCATGGGTGCCACAAAGAATTGAGGCGAGCTTCGAACACCGGGATACCATAATATACGGCCTTGATTTTCTTTCACATGGAGACAAAACAGGGATGTGTGAAGGAAAGAAGAATGTTGTTGTTGTCGGAGGGGGAGATGTGGCTGTTGACGTGGCCAGAACGGCACGCCGCCTCTGTGACCCCGATGCCGGAATCACGATAGTCGCTCCCGAGAAGGAAGGCGAATTCCCTGCTATTCAGGAAGGGCTTGTGGAAGCAGAGCAAGAAGGAATCCATATGATAGGAGAATACCAGCCGATAGAGTTTATAGGCAAAGAGCACCTAAAACAGATTAAGTTCATCAAAACAAAAGTAGAAAAAGACCAGGCAACAGGGAGATACAGACTGTCACCGGTTAAGGGAAAAGATCGATTCCTTGATGCTGACCTTGCGATTATTGCAATCGGCCAAATCCCTGATACAAGCGTGTTTTTTGAATCTATAGTGGATAAGGAGTCTTCCAGAGTCTTTGTCGATGAATTGGGCAGCACTCCGCTGTCCGGTTTTTACGCCGGCGGTGACGTGATCCGGCAGCGACCTGCAGTGGCATATGCCATTCTTTCGGGAAAGCGGGCTGCCCTTTCCATTCATCTCGAGGTAAACGGATATGAGCCGAACAGGGTAATGACATCCCTCAAACTCGGAAAAGGCCCCTCCCTTTCAATCAGTGCATTTGTAGATAACAGAGGGGTAGATTTTGGTAAGGTTGTTGGGTTTTCCGAACTCAACACATTGCCGTATAGAAAAGTCGAGCAGCACCATGGAATAACATTGCCTCCAGAAGCCAGAAAAACAAATTTCAGGGAGGTAAACAGGGGACTAGAAAAAGATGCAGCCATTGACGAGGCAGGCAGGTGTTTTTACTGCGGTACGTGCATCGAATGTGATCTCTGTTTTCTCCTGTGCCCGGACATATCCATTATCAAGGAAGGACAGCGGTTATACAGCGTAAATAAAGACTATTGCAAGGGATGCAGTATCTGTGCAATAACATGCCCCCGCCACGTGATAGAAATGGAGGACGGCCAATGAGGGAACTCTTAACAGGAAACTATGCAATTGCGGAAGCTGTGAGGTTGGCCAAGGCCCAGCTTATCAAACTCCAATTTATGAAAAACTCTCAGAAATGGAGGCTCAGGGGACACTGCCGGGAATCATGGTACGGGTAGAGTCTGAGCACTCGGCAATGGCCATGTGCATATCTGCGTCTCTCACCGGCGCGCGGGTTTTTACAGCCACCTCCTCACAGGGATTGGCGCTCATGCACGAAATGCTCCATTATGCGTCAGGCAACAGGGTGCCCGTTGTCATGGGGTGTGTGAACAGAGTCCTTGCCGTACCATGGTCTTTTGGGAGTGATCAGACCGATACACTTGCCCAGAGGGACACAGGATGGATGCAATTCTATTGTGAGGATAACCAGGAGGCATTTGACACAGTTATCCAGGCCTACAAAATTTCCGAAATAGTCATGCTTCCCTCCATGGTTATAATTGATGCCTTTTTCAGTTCCCATTTCATCGAGCCCATGGAAGTACCGGATCAGGTCGCGGTTGACCGGTTCCTGCCTAAGGCTGCCCTTCCTGAACGATTCGATATAGAGAACCCTACTTTTGTCTCGAATGTGGTGACTACTGGTTCCCAGTTTATGCCCTTTCGGAAAAGGGGCTTTGACGACATGGAGAATGCAAAAACTGTAATCAAAAAAGTGGACAAAGAGTTCGAGGAGCATTTTGGCAGGAGATACGGAATGGTAGAGGCGGTCCAAACAGAGGACGCACAACTGGTTCTTGTAACAAGCGGATCAATGACAAGTACCGCCCGTGTGGCAGTTGATTCTTTAAGGAACAAAGGATTAAAGATTGGGCTTCTAAAGATAAAGACCTTCAGGCCATTTCCTTCAGGGGAGATTAAAAGCGCCTTGCAAGGTGTTGCAAAAGTGGCGGTGGTGGATCGTAACATCTCCCTCGGAAATGAAGGTATTTTTTGCCAGGAATTGAAGTCTTCCCTCTACAATTCAGATATCCGACCTCCTGTATACGGTTTCATAGCCGGACTCGATGGCCTCGATGTTTCTCCGGATACTCTTGAGGGTATTGCCATGGAAGTCATGGGCAAAGATGAACCGAATGATCTTCCTGTATGGATTGGAGGCAGCTAAGATGGAAAATGAAAAGGTCATAGTAGATATGATGAGATCAGGGCATATGGCCTGTCCTGGATGTGGGGTTGTTATTGCCATGAGGCTTGTGCTTCGCGCCCTCGGAAAAAAAACGGTAGCAGTCATCATTCCGTCGTGTTCTTCTATCATCGCCTCCACCTATCCGAATACCTCCCTCAAGGTCCCTGCGTTCCACGGCACCTTTGAATCAGCAGCACCAACAGCGGCTGGAATATCATATGTGCTCAAGCTGCAGGGGAAAGATGACATATCAGTGGTTGCTTTTGCCGGAGATGGTGGCACCTTTGACATAGGGCTTCAGGCACTCTCAGGCACTGTGGACCGGAATGAACATTACATCTACGTGTGTCTCGACAATGAGGCATACATGAATACCGGCATTCAGGCGAGTTCTGCAACCCCTGAATGTGCTTGGACTATTACCACACCATCAGGGAGACCTTTCAGAAAGAAGAATATCATGGAGATCATGGCTGCGCACCGGATACCCTATGCTGCAACAGCCTCGATAGGGTATCCTCAAGATCTTATGGATAAGGTAAAAAAAGCAAGAAACATACAAGGGACCAAATTCCTCCATATTCTTACTCCCTGCGCCACCGGCTGGAGGATGGCTGAGGGTCTCACGGTAAAGGCTGCCATGTTATCAGTAGAGACACGACTTTTCCCTCTGTATGAAGTGTTTGACGGCAGAAGATATGTAATAACATATGAACCTCAAGGCTTCCCCATTGATGAGTATCTCCAGATGCAGGGTAGATATGGCCACCTGACCCAGGACCAGATAGCAAACATGCAGACACAAATTGAAGTGGAGTGGGAGAATCTCAGAAATAAGGTTAAAGATTGTCAATGTTGATCTGACAATCAGGGAATCGTGACCGAATAGGAGGAAATTATATGGACTACTATTTGAATTACGAAGGTGGTAGAATAAACTTTTCCCTGCCATCAGGCTGGAATGTACTTACCTGTCAGGATTGTTCGGCAGTATCCGAAGTACAGGATGTTGATAGAGAGATTGAGCGTGTCCTTGATAGTCCGATCGGGTCTTTGCGCCTTGAAGAGCTTGGTAAGCCAGGGATGGACGTGGTGGTGCTTTTCGACGACATTCAGAGACCGACACCGTCCCATCTCGCCTTCCCGCACATATTGAACAGGCTCAACAGGGCAGGAGTCCCCGATGAACGAATAAGTGCCGTTTGCGCATTAGGGACACACCCATTGCATACCAGGGAACAACTTGAAAAAAAGGCTGGCAAGGAAACATTTCGCCGTCTTGAGGGTAGAGTCTACAACCATGACCCCCGTTCAAATGAGAATATTCTGATTGGTCGAACCAGTAAAGGTACGCTGGTTGAGGTAAACAAGCTTGTTGCCCAAAGTGATTTGATTATTGGCATAGGGGAGTGCATGCCTCACCCATATGCAGGATTTGGAGGTGGATGCAAGATTGTCATGCCAGGAGTAGCTTCTTATCGGGCGGTGGCAGACCATCATTACACGTGGATGCGACACCGTAACTGCAAGCTTAATTTACTGGAGGGGAATCCCTTTTACGAGGACATTGTAGATGCAGGAC
>Ga0209200_1005318_pt1 | contig 9936 bp, 12 predicted proteins | sample AD_UKC033_MetaG_FD_184406 | JGI IMG/M metagenome (GOLD analysis project Ga0209200, IMG submission 184406) | Active sludge microbial communities of municipal wastewater-treating anaerobic digesters from USA - AD_UKC033_MetaG (SPAdes) (version 2) | ecosystem: Engineered > Bioreactor > Anaerobic >...
GGCATGTGGTGAGCGTATTGCGTCCGGGTGCGGACGCAGCGAGGGCGCAGCGAACACTGCGCCCTCGACTGTGTCGGGCATCTGAGCGGGTGAAGGGACTCGAACCCTCGACGTTCAGCTTGGGAAGAAGCGGAACCCTTTTTCGCGTGTGCTTCTGTATGTATAGAGAGGTATTTTTGTGCTTGTTCGTCAACACTTTTTAGTATATTGCTCAGGTTTTAGTAATAAAATGCAATGATATGTTTTACTGTGCTTTTTAGTTGGTCACACTTTTGGTCACACCTTCTCTCGGAGAAAATAAGAAAAACGGCTTACCCGGATTGTACTATTTCATCGTTGTTTGTCCGTTGTTCATTTTCGTGCTTCCTCCGTGCTATGGGAAGGTAGCCACTTAGTCAAATAGAGCTGTTTTGAGTTCTCTGCAGAAATATCAGGTTTTCTAAGGTTTTCACCCTCTCTCCAGGTGTCCTCGGCAAGATTCACAAGAGTTCCCCGTTGTGAAGTTCGCGCAAAAGTAGCTGCTTTCTATTCCCTACCTTAAAGAAGTTTTATCCTCGACGGCTACTATTAAAGCGAGGGGGCTGATTTTTTGTCACACCAGTTTATTAATTATTTTTTGTAATACCTCGATATCTTTCAACCAATCGTCTGGTTTGTTCAAAGGACTTTCTCTTTTCTTCTTGAGGCCTTCAATTGCATAAAGATAATAGTTTTTTGCTAATTCATTTCTTCCAAGTTTTGCATAAGCGTCGCCAAGGTCTTTTTGGAAAATTGGCACCATAATTTTAATTGATTTAGCTTTTAAATCTAATTCAATTATTTGTTCACAATAATTGATAATCTCTTTCAAATCCTTGTTTTTCTTAGCCTGACGATATTTATCATGTAATTTTAACCATGTATTAAAAAGTTCATCGTCCCTATTATCCTTTCCTTTTGCTCCATTAGCTATTAAATAATCGATCACAGCTTGCTTTCCATTAGATTTTGCTATGTCTAACGCTGTTTCTCCATCGCGGTTTTTTAAATTAACATCAGCACCGGTTTCAATAAGAAGTTTGATAATTTCAAAGTTTGGACATTCTGAATCATTGAATAGGTCACATGAATTTTCTGCAACTTCCATTGAAATGGTTTCTCCATCTATGGCCAACATTAAAGCTGTATTCCCGTTTTCATCTTGATAGTTTACAGATGCATTATTTTTTAAAAGAAATTTAATTATCTCCTCTCTTCCATTTCGGAATGTTTTCCCTGAATATGCATCGTTTACTGCTAACATAAGCGGTGACCATCTACCGTCTTCTGTTCCGTTGACATTTAAACCTTTACTTAATAATAGTTTTATTATTTCAATATTCCCACCCAGGATGGAATAATCCAAAACCGTATCTCCATTGTCATCTTTTAGAAAGATATTTTCTTTCTTTTGGAATAGAAGCAGAAATTTAATCATCTTCAAACGACCTTTTAAAGCGGCTGTCATTAAAGCTGTCCTTTTAGGTAGTTCAAAATGGTAGACAGCCACGGTTCTCTCTTTGTATTCCCATTGCGATTGTTCTTTAGGGTCGGTTGCTTTCTTTTTTGTTTTCATTTTATTCCACCATACTGGTTCTTGCTATTCATAACTTTTTACCGTTAATCAATCCAGATCGTCAAACTGTCGAGACTCTCATAATAATATACGCCGCGAATCTTGCCGGTTAGAGGTGCGATGCTGCCTTTACGGAGATTTATAACGCTATTTTCGTTTGGAAAAGTCTTCACAATCTTGACTTTCAGATATTGAAATGATTTAAAGTCAAGCTTTCCGGCGGGTAGTCCCTGACGAAACTCTTCATAAGCGGTTGTACCATCATCGTTATATTTGCTCTGACCAATAGCTATCCCGCCGTTGTACAGTGTCGAATCTTCAACCTTTTCAGGCAACGGAATGTAGTAAGTAGCTGTGTATTTGCCAGGCACTTCCCAATCAGACCTACCGACCAAAAGCCCAAGGTGCATAATTTTGTCATTTGCGATGACATCATCAAGCTTGGCCCGTTGTAGCGTTAAGTGCTTTCCTTTGTAGCTGATGTTGATTTGATTGAGAGCCTCTTTGAGTTTGCGTTCTCTTGCGTCTTTTTGAACTTCTGTGTCTTGGTAATTACTCTTAAAATCGCGAATATTTCCTATAAGTTTAAGTATGGTTACCGTGTCTGCGCGGTAAGCTAATTCTTCAGCAGTCGGTTGTTTATCCTTTAAAGATTCGTCTGTCGATTCTCCATCGAGTTTTTTGTCTTCAACCTCGGCCGATTGATCCTGTGCGAAAGAAAATGAAATCGCGCCTGCAAACATTGAAAACATAAGAACCAGTAAAAATATCCGCTTCATATAAAATCCTCCTTTTTCAATTATGGTCTTATCCCGTGTTTCTCAAGCACGATTTTACGGCCTCGTTGTTCTCATCAATGTGCAACTTGTCGATTTCGTGGATATATTTCTGACCTTCTATCAGCTCCCCGATCACCTTGATAAGCCCCAATTGATTCTACCCTAAGAAAAATCGAAGTAAAGAGGCGAAACCTTTTGATTTTATCTGTGAACCTTTTTTAGTCAAGAAACATAAAACACCGTAACATTGGCGGTGTTATTTCTCAAGCTTTTATTTATAAATCCGGAACAAATATCGGAAAATCAATTGAGAAATATCGAATCATCGAAATTACGGAAGATTGCAAACCGCATTAAAGAGCTACGGAAAATTTCTGCTCTGACCCAAGAACAGTTGGCCGAAAAAGCAAATATTGATTATAAGTTCTTTCAAAAAATTGAGACCGGGAAACGGAATATTACCGTTAATACGTTAATTCGGATATGTGACGGTCTAAATGTCACCCTCAAAGACTTTTTCAACTTTGATATATAATGAGCTTGTATAAAATTTCCTTTTCTCTGGTAATCAATCTCAACTTTCAAATATTCGACTGACCGAAGTCGAGCTGTCCGATGTGGCTTATATCATGCCTCTTTTCAATTAGGACGGCTAACCCCGTATTTCTTAAGTATCTCTTGTATGGCCTCGTCGTCCTCATTAATGTGCAGTTGGTTTATCTCGTGACTATATCTCTGCCCCTCTGTTAAGTCACCTATATTTTTTAGAAGCTGAACAGTTGTCGAGTCGCAGCGAGAAAGTATTCTTCCAAAGACGTGGTTAAACAGCGCCTGCCCTTGCAGCTTCTTTCGTTTCTCCTTGCGGACGACCTTCCCATCGACCCTGACTTCCCGTTCAATAACAATGTCGTATTCAGCGGCGAGGGCTTCGGCGCAAAGTTCGGACAGGAGCTTCTTCTCACGCCGCGCCGCGCCGGACGCGATTCCTCCAGCCCGTCCTTTTCTCTTCGCTTCCTCTTTGGTTCGGATCGGTTGAGGCCTAAGATTCTGTTCATTAGCCATGTTTTGTTCTCCTGTTTTTGAAATGAAAATCTGTGACAGGTGTGACAGGTTTACCTGTCATTTCACTCTTCTATATGCGAAATACCTCTCACGCTCTCCTTCTTCTTTCTCCTTTTCGCGAGGTAAAGAGTAAAAAGAGGTGGCAACCTGTCACACCTGTCACACTTAACGGGGGGGCAGCGTGTGATTTTCGTTATATTGCGATTTTTTGTTTCCCCCGTGTCGGTTTTCTGTCGAACGTTGAAAGCTCCCATCTACGTGAACCCCCTCCCACGCGTTCTTGCGTGATATTTATTCCCTGACTCTCCAAAACTTTATAAGAGCGTTTCAAAAGTAATCCTAATTTGACCGCTGATTTTGGACGTGCATTAAAATCGCAGGAACGCGAATTGATCTCATTAAAAAGTTGTGAAGCCGATCCTACCCAGACCCCTTTTTCCTGCACTATGTTGACGATAACCTGAATTGAGGGGTCTTCTGAAGCTTTCTCTTCCAGCATATCCTTCTGAGCCGCTAAGAGCGATGATATTATCATTCCTTCCGGCCAACCCTGACCGCATTCAAACGCAATGGAAAATATTTTGAAATCTGCAAGTCTTGTCTGAATGTCATCCTGTTCACTTTGGTTTTTTTCATCCTTGACAATCTGCTCATGACGCATTGCTGCGGAAATCATCGTCAAAAGACCGCCCAAAACCGAAGCGTTGATTCTTTCTACTGTCTCCCATATTTCTGTTTCTGTCCTATACACCGCAGGCGGTCGAAGCTCTATCAATATCGATCTTGAAAGAAGATCAGGGGCTATGTTAAACGATATACCGTTTAAAAGAATGGCTCGCCGAATGTCAAAAATCGTTTCTTCATCATCCGTATAGTTCATTTTTCGGGCATAGCCGCCGCCGGTTGCGAGGGAGCAGAGAGCGTCTGACATTTCTTGATTGAAGAATGAAACGTTGTCCAGCGAGTAAACAAGGGCGTTATTAGCTCCGATAAATAAGTCTTTTAAGTCATTTGTCGGTGTGCGTGTTTGCGGCGATCCCGGATCGACCAGCCTCTTAATTATCTTCATAAAGGTTGATTTTGCCGATCCTTCTCTTCCTGTTGTGACAATGACCGGATATGTCCCGTGACTGTTCGGACACCCTCGGAGAATGTAAGCCAGCGCCGTAATAATGAGAGGAAAATCCTCTTCTCTTTCAAGATTGAAAACTTCTTTCAGGCTCTCGACCGATCCGCCATGGTCCGGCATTGGAAGCGCTCCCATACTCGAAGGACGTTTGAAAATAACAGGCGGATTTTCCGAAACTCGCCAGCCGTCGGCGTCAACTTCGATAATTGTATCACACCCGTCATTTAGATCAAGATAGCTTCTGACGTTGGTCGGGGCGGCGGTTCTGACATAGACTTCCTTCTCTGCTGATTCTCCCGCCTGAGAGCGATGAATTCGTGACACTTCGTCAAGCTGTGCTGCTGTGAGCGTGTCGCCTGTCGCTTTAAAAAACTCCCCTTGCACGAAGTCTTTATATCCCTCTGATCCGATTTGAAGAGCCTGATTGTCTCTGATTAAGACCCGCTGCTTCTTGAATCGGCAAAGAACGTATTTCTGTAAAAGCTCTATTGCGGTCTTGCTCTTCTTTGGCCGTCCGCGCTTTTCCACGTCATCCTCTTCGGCTTTTCCCTCGGCGTACCCTTTGGCGCTGTTAATAGTTTTTGAAATCTCGTTGTTATCAAGACCGACTTCAATCGCCGCGTCTGTCAATGTGCTGGTAATCTCATTCCATTTGTCCTCGGAGAATCGTTGAAAGACTCTTCCCGCCCAGAGATTTAGAGTGCTATTCCTTTCTCCTTGCGGCGCTTTTTTGATCGTCTCCACTGCCATGTTCAGAAGGTTTCCAGGAGAATCGCTTAACCACGCCCGGTCTTGATCTCGCTGGGGCGCTGGTAATGACGCCGCAAGCTCTTCCAGTGAATACCGGATATTGTCGCATTTGATGATTTCATACTTCATCGGCGGGTTCGTCGTGTCCTGCTCCTGCTTATAGCGTGTAGACCCCGGAACCCGCATCAATCGGGCCGGGTTACTGACAGTCTTGTCGCTTTCATAGTATGCAATTAACTGTTTCATCACCTGCCGCCACAACTTGACGTTATCGGTTGGATGGATGAAGAAATATACATGCCAGCCTTTCCCGTCCTCTCGCTTCACGATTACAGACGGCTGAAGGTGCCATTTCTCCGGCAGCGGCTGTCCTTCGTCAAAATCGAGAAAGACAGAATCAAATCGGTAAATCGTGTCATCGGTGACGCCTGATTTTCCCACCGCGACGCCGTGAGATAAGTTCGGTAGGTAGTATTCGTCATGTAGCCCCGTGACCGTGACGTTTTTTACTGACATTTTCCGCAAATTTTGTCCATAAGGGTGAAAGTCATCCGTCGGGGCTTTAGAAGCAAAGAATGTCTTTACGTCCTCGCCGTTATAGAGAGCATTGAAGAAGGTTTGTGTTGCTATTCCCATATTGCATCGCTCCAGATACTTTTAACGGAGTAGTTCGCAATATTCTCGCTTGCACAGTAGTCAAAACCGGGGAAGAACGAGATAAAATCCTGACTATCAAGCGAAGTTCTCGCTTTATTTAACTGACGCGGTGTTAAACCGATCGTCATTTCGATTTCTCGGTCGGATATTCTGGCAAGTTCTTCGCCGAAAGAATCGTCCTGCTTCCAAATAATAAAGCAAAGCAGAAGCGATTCATCACGCGGGAGACGTGATATTTTAAATGCCAGCTCAAGCGGAATCTTGCACGATACGCCGAGATTCCAGAAAGAAACATCTGGAAATTTTTTCTCTTGACGTGCGCTGGCTTCTGCGACTTGATTCTTATGTATTGAATTTTCTATAGAGCCGTCGGTGTTTCCAGCGCCCCGGCTCTTTTTACAATTTGCTAACATTGCGCCTCCGAATTGTCGTTAAATTGTTCTTTCTGCACGATACTCTTTTCGATTCGTTTGACCTCCCCATTATGAACAATAACAGTAAGGCCGACTGAACCGAATTTTAAGCTGTTTGACTCCTTTTCCAGCCATCTGAAAGCCGCATTTATTTCTGACATGATTTCCTCCCTTTGGCCGGAACGACTTTTGCGGCTAACCATGCGTCAATATCGGCGCGCCGAAATCTGACCTGTGCTGTTTTCCCTTCGCCAAGTTTGACGTAAGGGATACGGTTGCTTAGAACATCGTGTCTGAGGGTTGAGACACTACGATTGAGGACTTTAGACAAGTCCACGTAAGTGAGGATGTCATTTTGTTCCATATATCTACCTCTTAATATAAATTTGAATTTAATGAGATAAATATACACTATGGAGTGTCGCTGCGTCTGGGCTTGGATTAGGACTTTTTTAGACTTGAATTATCAGGGATTTTCTCAATAACTGTTTAATCTTTTGATCAATACTTGTGGCAGAATTTTGAATATCTTTGGGCTTAAAAGATTCTTTTATTTTTCCATCGAGAGAGAAGGAAAAAGCGGCTGCATACTTTTGGTATGGAATCGCGGGGGAATCCTTGCTGTCTTCTCCCTGCGGCGGTTTATCAACAATTCCTTCGTCTTTCAAAATGTCAGCAAAAGCGATCATGATTCTTCGTTGTTTTATTTCTTTAGTAATGCCGTTACTATAAAAGCATAAAGAGTTATTTAGAATGATAAGTCGTTTAGGATTGTCAGGATCACTGGGATGAAGGAGGGCTTTGACGTACGTTGTAAAGGTGCCCCTTTTGATAGGATCATAGATGTCAAGTGCGTCTGCGGAATCGTTGATGATCTTTGATTCGGTTTCTTTTAGCGTTCGTATGCTCTCGTTTTGAGACTGAAGAGAATCATCCTTCATTGGGGATTCAAGCGAACATAAGATTTCATTTCCAATCATATTACTGAGCAAATCTATAAAGTTTCTTGTTTGAGACAAAAAATAATTTAACAAGGCGTATTGATGTGTTGTGAAATTCATAAGCGGAGCTTCTTCTTGGCCTTCTGGCTCCCCCGTAAATATATTACGCTGCGGATAGTGCGGCTTTGAAATATCCTTCAACCGCAGAATCTCCGTTTCAATTTTTAAAAAATCATTCCTGATGAAATCAGCACGAAGAAACCTTTTCTTGGGAGATAATCTTTCGAGTCTTTCTTTTATTTCAGGTAGTTGACCATGTCTGTTTATTGCTTCTGTTAAATTCTCTGACACGGAATGAAGGGCGTTTTCGACATCATCACCTGTAATGGGTAGTTCTTTCATATAGCAAAACCTCCTTAGTCTTGCTTCCTTGTAAAGTCATGGGAAAGACGTAGGAAGCGTCCTTGTCGATACGGCTCATGACTTCCGTACCTATCCCGTGACGTGTATTAAAAATAATACCATTTATACTAAAACAATCTTCTCGTGAAATACCCTTTCGATTTTTTTGAGTGTAGTCAAAGTCGGGTTTGCTTTTTTCGGATTCTCGAATTTTTGATAACTCTGAAAATTTATCTCAAGTAACTCAGCAGCTTTTTGCTGTGTAAGTCCTTTTTCAATCCGTTTCAACTTCATCCATACTGCAAAGGCCGTTTTTGCTTCAGGGGCTATGTAATAGACATCCTTTCCGGTCATTTTTGACGGCTTGGGAATATCCATCTTTCTAAGGTCTATTGATTCCAGATAGCCGGAAAGTGCCTCTGCTGCCATCTCTTGAGCTTCTCCAAGTGTATCCCCGAAGGTGTGGCATCCCTGAAGGTCTGGAAATTCGACGAGATAAGAATCGTCGCTTTTTGAATATTTTATTTTTGCCGGATATTGAATCATTGTAATCCTCCGTCCTTCATTAATCTGTGTAATAGGCCTGCCGGTAAATCTCTGTTCCCGTGAACAGGAACTGAAAGGGTCATCGTGCCTTTAATCATTATATGATGTGATCCTTTTATCCTGTCCAGTGTCCACCCGTCCTTTTTAAGCAGTTTAACAAGTTCTTTCCCTGTCATAGTTTAATATACCGCCTTTAGTATGTATTGTCAATTCTTTTTTATATGTCTTCAATTCATCATTTCCTGTATATTCTGATTGGAAGTTGTGACAATTGATTCCGTTATCTGAAGTATGTCGCTCATGTCGTCGAGCTTATAGTAATGCTGGGACATTTCGGCAGTGAGGTGTCCCGTAATACTCTGTACTTTCTGCAAGGGGATTTTGGCGTTTATAAGTAACGAGTTTAAGAAATGTCTATGACTGTGGAACGAGATATTTCTTTGTCGCCTCTGATTATCATTTATTCCAATAGATGCAAGAGCCCGATAAAGTCCTTTTATCAGGGTATTTCTTTCCGTAGGATTATCAGGTATGAAATCCGACCAAAAGACAGGGCTTTCATCATTAAGAGGGTGCGGATTCGTAGAGATCACCCTTTGCAATGCATATACAACGTGGGATGAAAGAATTATGTTTCGGCTTCGTCCATTTTTTGTCGTTTCATTTAAGCATCTGTTTCTATAATCATAAGAACGCCTGCAAACCAGATAACTTTCAGGCAGGTGTAAATCAGCCATAACAAGACCCTGAATCTCTCCAAGCCTTAGACCTGTAGAGGCTGAAAGAAGCGATGCTGCAAAAGCTCTGTAATCCTTCCAGATGCCTTTTGTGAAAAGCGTCTTAACTTCTTCTACGGTTAAACAGCCACGGGGATTTAATACCGCTGTTGAACATTCCGGCAACAAAGGCGGTGCCTGAATCAGTTCGTCTTTGCAGGCTTCTTTCAGTATCGCATTGATTGTATGCAGGTGCTTAACGATAAAAGACCCTGTATATCCTTCCTTGAATTTATCATTTCTGTATTGTTCAAGAGTCTTGTATTTGATGTCGAAAATATATATATTACCTAAATATGGGATGATATGATTTTTCATTATATCCCGGCGCTCTTTGAGATGATGAAGTCCTATTCGTTTACCTGAATTATGCTTGTTGGTTGCATAAATACCTGTATCATCAAAAAAGCCTCTTGCGTATTCAGCAAAGGTGATCCGTTTGTCGATGAAAAAACGATTATTCTTCAGGTATTCGATAGCCCAGGACTCGGCGCGTGCTTTTGAAATTTGTCCTGATGATTTCGATGTTGACCTGCTTCCATCTGGAAGACGAAATCTAACATAATAAACTTGACTTCTTTTTAATAATGTGAATGGTTTTGAGTGTGACATTCTAATACCTCTATTTTTGTGCCAGTTCTGTTGGTCACAGTCTGGTCACATTTTAGGATTTAGAAGCACACCCGTTTTCGGGAAGGCTTTATAACCCCTGAATTTATCAGGGATTGATGAGCGGGTGATGGGGCTCGAACCCACGACGTCCAGCTTGGGAAGCTGACATTCTACCACTGAATTACACCCGCAATCGTTGACAGGCTATAATTCCGTCGTTTTTTTTCAACAAAAAAATGAAAAAGTATTGAATTGGTGCCGATACAGTATGTATA
>Ga0209200_1005340_pt1 | contig 9906 bp, 23 predicted proteins | sample AD_UKC033_MetaG_FD_184406 | JGI IMG/M metagenome (GOLD analysis project Ga0209200, IMG submission 184406) | Active sludge microbial communities of municipal wastewater-treating anaerobic digesters from USA - AD_UKC033_MetaG (SPAdes) (version 2) | ecosystem: Engineered > Bioreactor > Anaerobic >...
ATCTGACCTCGGAATGACAACAGTGTTTAGGGTTGGCCGATGCCGGGGGAAATATTCAGATGAAATATCGGCAGTTAATAGGGCGAGAATAAGTGCCATGCGAGAATCCGGCATGAAGTTACAAGATATTGCGAATGAATTAGGAACGTCAAAAAGCAATATAGGCCATATTCTAAGAAGAGAGCCAAATAGCAGGCCTGCTAGGTATTTCACAGATTTCCCGTTTGACATAGCCTGTAAACGCATTGACGACTCATTACGTCAAGGAAAATTATTATAAAATAATGCATTTTGTGCATTGACTTATGCTCTGATTCGGTGCATATTGGGTTTATAGGAAAGGAAATAACTATGACACAAGCACAACACGCAAAAGGGCCTTGGTATCAACACAAGAAGCCAGCAGGAACAATTACGATTAGTAGCAATCCCATGAAAGGAGTCTCTTATGGCCACGTATGCAATGTAGGATCGAGCAACCTAACGCCAGAAGCGCAAGCAATTTCAGAAGCCAACGCCCGCCTAATCGCCGCAAGCCCGTCTATGTATGAATTTATCTCTAAGTTAGCCAATTCTGGAGATAAAGAGGCAATTTCAACGCTTGACTCATTGGGTTTGGGTTATTAGGATGACGTTATGCCTAAATCAAACAAACAAAGCGATGGCCTTCTTGATACTTGGGGCCGGAGAAACCGCACCCTACATGACAAGATATGCCCTGTCTGTGGGAAAACTTTCAAGCCGAGGCGAAAAGCCTCTAGGTTTTGTTCTCGACCGTGCCTGTGGTCTACAAACGGGGGCGCTAACAAGAAAAAGGAAACATGGTGGATTAACAACCGTGGTTACGAAGAGGGCCGAATATGGCTCGATGAACACACGCAAATCAGGGTCAAAAAACATAGGTGGCTCATTGAAAAACATCTGGGAAGAAAATTGCTACCCGAAGAAGATGTCCACCATAAAGACGGCAACAAACTTAACAACGATCTGTCAAATTTGGAAGTGATTATGCACGGAGAACATACAAGACTTCATAACTTAGAACGCGCCAAAACCAAAGGCGGATCACAATGAAAACCCTCTTAACCTACGCCATAATCTCCCTCTGGACGGTATCCATGCTTGCCCTTGGGTACGCGGCGAGAGATTACGCCACGCGGGATGTGGCTAAGTTTGAACAAGTTCCCATGATAGGAATAAACAATGACTGATATATTTACACAAGACATTAAAGACCTGATGAAATTAGCAACAGAGGATTTTGATAAGTTTTACAAAGAGACGGAGAAAAAAAGCAAAAGCTCTGGTGACTGCAGCAAATCCGCTAGCTCTGGTTACTACAGCACAGCCGCCAGCTCTGGTAACTACAGCACAGCCGCCAGCTCTGGTTACTACAGCAAATCCGCTAGCTCTGGTGACTGCAGCAAATCCGCTAGCTCTGGTAACTACAGCACAGCCGCTAGCTCTGGTGACTGCAGCAAATCCGCTAGCTCTGGTAGCTACAGCACAGCCGCCAGCTCTGGTAGCTACAGCACAGCCGCTAGCTCTGGTGACTGCAGCAAATCCGCTAGCTCTGGTGACTGCAGCAAATCCGCTAGCTCTGGTTACTACAGCAAATCCGCCAGCTCTGGTGACTGCAGCACAGCCGCCAGCTCTGGTGACTGCAGCAAATCCGCCAGCTCTGGTGACTACAGCACAGCCGCCAGCTCTGGTTACGGCAGCACAGCCGCCAGCTCTGGTAGCTGCAGCAAATCCGCCAGCTCTGGTGACTACAGCAAATCCGCTAGCTCTGGTAACTACAGCACAGCCGCCAGCTCTGGTGTTAATTCAGCTTGCACAGCGTTGGGTTATCGTGCCGCTGTTAAGGGTGATATGGGTAATCTTCTTATGTGTTCAGAGTACAACAGAGAGGGCGTTCCTTTAGGTGGTAAGGCCGATCTGGTTGATGGAAAGACTATAAAACCAAATTGCTGGTACATTGTGAAAAATGGATCGTGGGTAGAGGTTGATTTTACCGACGGTATTATGATGCGCATCATATCTGTTAAGGGGAATGTCAAACAGTGCAAAGACGATGATGGGAATACGGTTTATATAATAACAGAGAACGGCGTATCTGCGCATGGCACGACTATAAAACAAGCCAGAGACGATCTTGCTTTCAAATTAATGTCTAAAGACGTTGCGCAGTTCAAAGGCATGGATAAGAAAACAACCAAAACACCTCAAGAATGGGCGCTGATTTACCGTGCCATTACGGGCGCTTGCTCTTATGGGACGGAGGCTTTTATGCAACAACGGGAGTTGAAAAAGCAATACACGCTCACGGAGATATTGAAAGAAACCAAAGGGGCGTATGGGTATGAGAGATTTAAAGAGGTGGTGGAATGACCGAAGCTGAAGCAATCCTACGTAAGATCGAAACCGTCGATCCGAACGATACAGTGAAACCCGACAATATATATTCTTTTGCATGATGATGTTTGTTTGCATCATGGAGTTTTATCAGTTTTTGGAGATGTCAAAATGACTATTGATCCGCAAACCATGCCTGAACGTATTTGGGCGCGTGAACCAGATAAAGAATATTACGGAGGTTATACCAAAGGTTATTACCTAAACTCACCAATTTCAAAACATCCAGAAGAAAGACGCGCAGAATACATCCGCGCCGATCTATGCCAACCCGCGCAAGAGTGGTTTCCAATTGAGACTGCGCCGAGGGACGGCACATGGGTGCTAATTAGGTTTGAAGACACAGACATTGAGCAATCAATGGTCACCGCCAAATGGGTAAAAAATAGTTATCATCCAAGTGGTGAGTGGGTTTACGATTATTGGGATAGTGAGTGGCGCTCTTGGGTTAGGTATCCCACCCACTGGATGCCACTCCCCCAACTACCAAAAACAGGAGGCGAGTGATGCTTAAGTTACTCTTATCTGTAATGTTTCTTGCTCTTATGTTCATGGTCTTGGGTGAGGCGATAAGTTTCGGAATCGAGAAAGTCTGCCTAGAAGCAGGTTACAACAACACACTGCCTTCCTGTCAGGATGTGCGGTATCCGAAGGAGAAATAATATGCGCGTGCTTATAGCGTGTGAATACTCTGGCACTGTCCGAGATGCTTTTATAGCACGTGGCCATGAAGCCATGTCTTGCGACTTGCTGCCTACAGACAAGCCAGGCCCACACTACGAAGGCGATGTTCTGGATATCATAAATGATGGATGGGATTTAATGATTGCTCATCCGACATGCACTTACCTGACCAATGCTGGAGTTTGCCATCTTAAGAATAATCCCGAACGGGTTGAATTGATGAAAAAAGGGGCGGAATTCTTTAAAATACTACTTAACGCGCCGATTTCTAGGAAGGCGATTGAAAACCCTATTATGCATAAATATGCGGTTGAGATTATTGGACGCAGACAAAACCAAGTCATTCAGCCATGGATGTTTGGACATATGGAGCAGAAAGCCACATGTTTATGGCTGGAAGGATTGCCTTTACTAACCCCCACAAACAACGTCAAAGAGGAAATGATGAAATTACCGAACAAAGAGCGTCAGCGTTTGCACTGGCTTTCACCTGGGCCAGACAGGTGGAAAGAACGCAGCAGGACTTATAAAGGGATTGCCAAGGCCATGGCTGAGCAATGGGGAGAATAAAATGACCAAAACAGAAGACATTATCAAGGCGTTGCGTGTAGCCGCTGATGTATTCACGCAGGATAAATGGGAGGCTGTTGCGGACGATGTTCTTAGACCAGCCGCCGACCGCCTAGAGCAACTGGAGCAAAACGCCCTATCCATGGCGAAGGTGACGGAGGAGTTATTAGACGCGGCACGTTTTTACGCCAACGAGGAACACTGGAAACAGGAAGTTCGTGAAGAACCATGTGGCTGCTGCACTTCCTTTGAAGGATTTGAGGCTCAAAATGATGAGGGTGACAAAGCCCGTCACGCCCTCACCGCCTACGAAGCCGCGATCATGGATAGGGGGATGTGATGTTCGATAAAACTACACTAATAATTGGTGGTCAACCAAGATCGCAAAATCATTATCACCAGAATAAGGTTGAGATTACAGAAAAGCGTGCCCCAACCGATGAGAGTGTTCGTCTTTTGAAAGAAATGGAGCGCGAGGCCGAAAAGAAAAATCTCGATCTGTTTTATGCGAATTTGGAAGACAATGGATTATCTGCTTGCGTCATCCACAAAGAATATTCCGCACGTGATAACAAGGATTTCATCGTCACTATTTTCACTCTGAACGGGAAAAAGTTTGAGGTCATTTCTAAAAGCGAGTTCGGTGGCTTTGAAAATAAGGCTAAACTTTGTGAGCAGCTTCGTAAAGAAATTGCGGATGAGATTGCCGATGAAATACTGAAGAACATTGGAGGTAAATTATGACCCACCAAACAGATGCTAAAATGGCCTTGAAACCTTGCCCGTTTTGTGGGGGTGAAGCTGAGCTTGGAAAAACAGTGAAATCCGCAGGTGGCGGTTATTATTTCCCTGTGCACTGGGCTGGATGTAAGACTTGCAAAAATGTTTATAAATCGAAAGGTGATCATAACCGTATATACGATGTCGTAATGCATGATGAAGAGTTTGAAAATCAGGTTATCAAAGAATGGAACACCCGCGCCCTCGAAGCCCAGACCGACAATGAGAAAGTGGAAGAACTTGTAAGCGCTATCCGTGAAACACAATCGCTCTTAGCGGCTATGTTTCATGAACAACGACCATGGTCTGAAATACAAGTTCAAATTGACGATAACAATAAAGCCCTAGGGCCGTTCGGTTATGGACCGTATGCCGATTTGGAAAACCGCCCCGATCTAGTAAAGACCGACAATGCGGGCGTGGGGGATGATGCGTGGCTCCCGATGGAGACCTCTCCCATGGGTACAGGTGAGCCAGTTTTATTAAAATTCAAGGACGAACTTTCTCAATATGCTGGTTATGACGGGGCGCGTTTGGAGCGTTGGCAAGGTCTTCAATTTGTGGGCAGATCACCCCATAAAGACCATAAACGTATGGGTTGGCAGTTTGCCGCTCCCGTTGGTCATGGGGGATTTCCAAATGCGTGGTTGGATGGCTGGAAACCATTAAAACGCCTCTCATCCCCGCCCGATGGGTTCGTGATGGTGCGTAAATCATCTATTGAAAGCGTCTTCGGTAGCGCTGAACGCCTCGGCCTTAATATCATCGAAACTAAGGCGCTATTAGGTGAGCTTCTTGGTGGATGCTATAACGCCGCGCAAACCAAACAAGAGAACGGGGTGGGGTGATGGGAGTTTTGACTATAGTCCATAATAAAAAAGGACAGTATGTAATGTTCACTTCTTGCGGTCGCGTTTGTAACAACCAAGGATGGATAGTAAAATGACCACCAACCAAAACCAACCTTGCGGGGATATGAAGAGAGGAAAACAAACATGTCATCAACATCAATAGCGATTGCTGCGAGCGCCGGCGCTGCTTCTTACGCAGCTTCAAAAGCCCATGAGGCAGAATGTGTGGCTATAGAGAAAACGTATGACCCTCACATAGCAACAGTTGAGCAAAAGCAAGATTATGCGGACTGCATTAATACCTTATACCCGCAAGACATGGGCGGTACTGAAGTTATGTTTTTGAAGGTCTGTGTTGCCCTTCTTCTGCTTTCCATACCAGTTGGGGCAATATATGGCGGTATGACTAGGGGGACGCCGTTTTCCTATTCAGTCCTTTTCTTGCTTTTTACGCTTATTGCTGAATTTGTATTATTATTAATTATACTAGCCATCTCTTTTTTAATCTCATAAGGACAACCATGCAAAAACAAATCCTTAAATACTGCACCCCCGAACCAAAAGCCCGACAGCAGATTATGTGGCACACTGGCCTGTCTATCGACTGCGCCAAGCGCCTTTTACACAAGATGGTGGCCGATGGATTATTAGAAATAAAAAATAATTATTTTTACCAAACTAAGCGTTGACAGTTGCGCTGATTTGGTGCAATGTTGTTTTCAAGGAAGGAAACTAACATGGAATACGGAATTGTGCCGAACTGGTCGGGTTACCCATTTAATTCACAAGGGGCTCTTGCTGACTACTCATGGGGGGATATGGACGCCCTACAGCAAACCATAGAAGACTACGCCCTAGAGGTTAAAAAAAGCTTAAGTGGGGAGATTTGGGAGGTCTATATGGACGAATACTGCCGCTACCAAAAGGTTAAGAAAATAGGTCTTTTCAGCGCGTTCTATCATTGGGATCAGAGTGCCTATGATGTGGATAGTGACCTCCCTCCGTATCTAAGAGGTGGTGATAATGTAGAGTGGGAGATGAAATGATTAAGCTATATTATCCTATGCCAGTTGATGGTGAAGCAATAATCAAGGTATTGGATGCACAATCTAACGGACACGAACTATGGTCTCTTAGAGAAGTGACCAGAGATGAGGCTGAAGAGATATATGGGGTTCCAAAATGAATTACCCATCTATCCAAGCAGACTTCAAGATTGCCTCATTCCTTGTGAGTGAGGAATGGATTAACAGACAGATTAAAAAGGTGGCGTGATGAACGGCATCCTTGGACAAATTATTGTAGGCAGCGCATTGGGTTTAATTCTATTCGCTTTAATGGAGATTTTAATATGAACAAACAATACACCCGCTTAGGCATTAGCCACCCAACTAAAAAAGACCGCTCTTGGCTGTTTCCTGCGATCTGCCTTGTTGTGTTTTTAGTATTGGCGGTGGTGTGATGACCCACGATTACGACAAGGCGCTTGACAGTCTTATGCTCGCTGCGTGTGATGGCAACATTGAGCATCCCGGTTACGCTAAGGATTACGAAACAATCCGCCACGCCCTATCCATGGCGAAGGTGACGGAGGAGATGGCAGGGGCTTTGAAGTTCTACGCGGATAAAAACAAGACAACAAACGATCTGTATTTTGATGGCGGTTGCATAGCCCGTAAAGCACTCACCGCCTACGAAGCCGCGATCAAGGATAGGGGGATGGAATGATTAGATACGGTCCACACAGATGTATGTCCGTAGAACTTGAGGATAAATCATCTTTTCAATGGGATGACTTCTGCAACACGTACAGTCACGGAGATTGGTGGCTTATGACGCGCATTAAGTTTTTTAGATTAGCGATCCATATTTATAGCCATTGGTCGCATGGCACATATGGAAGGAGAGTGCCAAAATGACCCCCCAAACCGATGCTAAAATGGCCTTGAAACCTTGCCCGTTTTGTGGTGGTGAGGCCGAAATAGGAAAAACAATTAAATCGGCGGGTGGCGGATATTCGTTTCCTGTCCATTGGGCTGGGTGCAAGACTTGCAAAAATATTTATAAATCAAAAGGCGATCACAATCGTATATATGATGCCGTGATGCACGATGCAGAGTTTGAGGCCGAAGTTATCGAGCAGTGGAACACCCGCGCCCTCGAAGCCCAGACCGACAATGCGGGCGTGGGGGATGATAGTAAGTTAATTGCTGAATTAGAAACAGAGGCTTTGGAGCGTTATCGGAATAACGATGACGGCGCTTGTAACTTGATGCGCGAAGCCGCCGATGCGCTTCGTAGTCGCCCCGCATCCCCGTCCCGATGGGTTCTCTCTGATGAGGCAACAGAAACCATGCATGATATGGTCGCGTTCTGCATCAATAATGGCTATTGTATGGGTATGGATGAAGGCGACAACGAAGACGGCACACCGAAGCCCTTCAAGGCAGAGTTGGAAGCCATGATCGCCGCCGCGCAGAAAGGTGGTGCGTGATGGAAATTACTATAGGTGTAATTCTCTTGCTTCTTATCGGGTATATCAAATACTGGGCCGATAAAGAGATTATTAAGGACGCTATAAGGGAAACTGACAAGGAGAGAATGAAATGACCGCCCAAATCATCAATTTCCCCGAACGCAAACCAACCTTGGAAGACATTGCAGGCTTAAATGAAGCCAAGGATAAACTAAACGACCTATGCCGTCAGGTTTACACGCCAGAGGATATGGAGCGGGAACAGGACAGAATCCGCTATCTTGAAAGAACCGCGCAGATTGCCGATTTACAAGAGATGTATGACGGGATTGTCTATAACGTCACTTATAGAGGTTGGACGGTTGCTGAGGTATTCCGTGTACTACAGGGACGGATTAATAATATCAAGGAGACGTTATGAGCTTCCCATGGGATAAATGGATTAATGCCCTTAAAGAATCTATTAATGAAGGTAAATCCGCTTCTCAGACCTCTATTTACTTATCTGAGATTTCTGGCATTGAGGTTAGCCGTAAAGCTTGTACTGGCCGTGCCCGTAGAATGGGTCTTAGATTCAGCAACGGAAGCCGTAAGCCACAGACAAACAAAAACTTTAGACCCAATAAACCTAGAAAGGTAAAATCGTTCAAGGCCGAAAACCAAGTCGTAAGACATTCTTCAGAGGGTGTGGATATTCTTGATCTTAACGACAGAACCTGTAGGTTTCCGCTCTGGGCGCATAACGAACTGGCGAACTTTAGATACTGTGGATGCCCTGTAGAGGGGAAGAGCTACTGTAATGAGCATAGAGCTATATGCTATACTAAATCCCACAATTAACCTCGTAAGCCTCATCAAGCGTCCGTATATCCTTGATCTGCTGGCTAGGATTAGATGAGTGATACCGAATAGGCAGAACCTTATTCAACCAGTCTGGACAAGGTTCCGACTTAATCTTAATCGGGGTAGCGCAAGCCCCTAGCATCAAGCCACTCAGTATCATCATTGCGGGTAGTAGTCCGCACTTTTTTAACGACTTCCAGCGTATTTTTTGTGGCCGTGGTGCCCGCTTCATCAGCCGCTGCCTTGCACGCAATAACCGCTTGGCTGCTGCCGCTTGAAAAGCCTTGATCATAACGAGCGATCCCGTACTGCCGTACCATAAAGCCAGCAAAAAGCACGATGCCAAGCCAGAGCAACCCAGACGAAGCCCATGAGGTCACTCGATGATCTCTTGAGTAGGCACAATAACAACCTCGCTAGGCGCAATCTCTACAGCCTTGACTTCGGATTCTGCTGGAACAAGGACATTAACAAGCTCGGTTACAAGAGTGATTGTAGGTTCTTTCAGAGGGTCAAATCGCGTACCAAAAAACACGGCTAGAACGATAAAAACAAGGCCAACTAGGTTACGTACGTTGGTTTTTAAATAGGCTAGAAAAACAGACATAAAGGCTCCTTTGAAAATCAATGGCCGTGGTGGTTTGCAAGCAGGGACGCCCACGACCTTACTTTTGAATTGTAGCAAAAAAAACACCCCTAGTCAAATAGGGGCTAGTGGGGAAAGGAGGTATGGAACAGGCCACTTGGCGGATTGGGATCGGTGAAGAAAGGAAACGCCTGTGCTTACGTTATTGCATTGATGAGAAGCAATAAACCTGTTTCATCATTTATATGGATATATGTATGAATTGTCAATCAAAACATTCATGTAATATACCAGACATGCGGCGCATCCAGCCTTTGCCAAATACGGAGAATTTAACAAGATCGGTATAATACTGGATACGCTCGGCCATAAAGTGACCCAGAAGCTTATCTTGCTTTGCGTTTTGCATGGCTGCGCGTGTTACTGGGCCTATAATACCATCAGGCTTAACACCCACAGCACGTTGCATAATCTTTGCCGCGCCATTGACACCATGATTCACGCAAGCATCAAAAAAGCACAAAGCAACCGGATAGGAGAGCGCATCACATCTGCCAGCTATCCAATATTTGTCCCAGTAGATACGGCGAACAATATCAATAGGCATAACCTTCATTGGGCCTTTATAACCATAAGCTCTGGCAACCGCTACAGTAACGCCATAATTAGTCTCCCCGCCAGGGTCTTGCGGGTGGTTAACG